>Ga0210396_10001726_pt1 | contig 23078 bp, 20 predicted proteins | sample IncBWH17OmetaG_FD_155466 | JGI IMG/M metagenome (GOLD analysis project Ga0210396, IMG submission 155466) | Forest soil microbial communities from Barre Woods Harvard Forest LTER site, Petersham, Massachusetts, United States - Inc-BW-H-17-O ... | reverse complement strand
CTGATCGTCGGCTTGGGCTGGGGCCTGCGCACGGCCGAGGACGACGCCCTGCGTTGCACGTTTCTGTCGGTCGGCCACGGCGGGGCGATCCTGATCGAGTGCCCCAACGGCCGCACGCTGCTTTACGACGCCGGCTCGATGCAGGACGGTCGCATCGCCCAGCGGGCCGTGCAGCAAACGCTGTGGGAACGCCGCCGCCAGGGGCTGGACGCGCTCGTCGTCTCGCACGCCGACATGGATCACTTCAACGGTGCGGCCGAGCTGATGCACGCGATGCCGGTCGGCTCGCTCTTGGTCTCGCAGCAATTTCTCGATTTCAAGCAGCCGGCCGTGGCCGCGCTCTGCGATGAGACGGCGGAGGCCGGCGTGCCGATTCGCCTGGTCCGCGACGAAGATCGACTGCGGCTCGACGAGCGGGTCGAAATTCGCTTGTTGCATCCCGGCTTCGGCCGCCCGCATTCAGACGACAACGCGAACTCGATCGTACTGGCAATCGAGTTCGCCGGCCGGCGGATTCTGCTCACGGGCGATCTCGACGGGCAGGGTCAGCAAACGCTGTTGAGCCGCCCGCCGTTGCCGGTCGACGTGTTGCTCTCACCGCACCACGGCAGCCGCCGCGCCAATCCGGCGGCGCTCGCCGACTGGGCCCATCCGCGCGAACTGGTGGTGAGCGCCGACCGCCGCGTCGACTTCAAGTCGCTCCGCGCGGCATACGCTGCCGAGACGCGAATCACGTCGACCGACGACGCGGGCGCCGTCACGTTCACGATCCATCCCGACGGCACGATCGACCGCGCGACGTGCGTAGCCGAAAAGCATGTGCGCTAAGGGCAATCCGCCGCGACGAGGCACGATCGGTGGTGTCCCAGCCGTTCACCGATTCGGGCGTTTCGTCGGTGCCTCGTCCCAGTCGCCTGCGGACCGAATCGACAGTGCCTCGCAGTCAGGCGTTAGCCGCCGGGTCAGTGCGTCGCCCCAATGTAATAGGTATACGGGACGGACAAGGGCAACAGGTCGGCCTTCACGGCGTTTGGAAGAAACCGCTTGCCGTTGATGTAGATTTCGACATTGGTCTTTTGCTCCGGCACGCGCGCCACATTGCGAAACTCGATGGCTTCGTATTCGCGAACCTGAAAACGGAATTCGCGGATTTGGGACAGGGGCAGCTGGAATTCCACTTGTTGCATGTGGTTCTTGCCGTCGCCCCACACGCCCTGTGGCGCGTGCTCTGTGTTGTTTCGATCGACGGCGACGATCCGGGACTCGCGGTCTTTCACGCCGTACGCGACGACGATCTGTGTGCCGCTGTTCTTTTGCGTGGGATCCGTGATATCCGCGCTCCCCTCCGGAAATGTTGCCTGCCGCATACCCGGGGGGCAGTTCGCGGGCCGCGTGGCGACTGTTCTCCAAGGCTTGGGGAAGTATCGCACGAAGAGCGTCATCGGTGAGGTTTCAGAGATGGCTGCGATCATTTGGTGTTGGTTGTAGATGCCGTGTCCGGAAAAGTGCTGCCGCTCGGATTGCGTGGTTGTGCCGTTGGCGGAGATCGAGAACGTTCCTTCCGGACTGAACGATTCGAGCAGAAATGTACGAAGAACCTTATTTTCGCTATCGAACGGGACTTGCCAGCCAAACTGGTGATCGACATTGATTCCCGGCCGACCGTCGGGAGTCCACCATTGTTCGTGTGTGCCCCGATTCGCTCCCACACCGACGAGCGCGATCGTCGATCCGTTGGGAAGCACTGCTCGATAGGCGTTCTGTCCAATCAAGGACCGCGGGTCACTCTCCTCCGCGCTTTCTTGGACGCGCATCGCGGGGGGCGCCACGGCAGCGCCCGCGTTCATTGGTGCAGGCACCCATTCGAGGGCTGCCGGCGGACTGTCGACGGGTCGTGGCTTCGCTTCGGCAGCCGCGAGTGGATAGGGCTTGCCGTCGATGAAGATTTCGACGTGGGACGTCTGGCCGGGATTCAGCGAGATGTTGCGGAACTCGATTCGCTGCGTGCGGCGGGTTTGCAGCCGGAACTCCTTGATCTCCGCCAGCGGGATCTCTCGAAATTCCACGCTCATCAGGTTGGCATTGCGGGCCGAAACAAAGTTCGCGTGTTCCGGCGCGTGCTCGTGTCCGCGGCCGTCGACGGCGATCAGCCGCACGTCGCCGATATCGGGGGCTTTGAGATCGTAGGAAATGGGAATTCGCACGGTCCCTTGAGTCTCGACGGCTTCGCCAAACACGACACCGCCCTCCGCAAACCCAATGCCGACCGGTGAACCGTCACTCCGATCGCGCTGGGCGATCGTCGTCCACGGAGCGCCGGAATAGTCGATGCCAACCTTCGCCGTGTGGGCATTCTTTGGGAATGCCATGGCAAACCGCTGGCGGTCGCGAAGCTTGCCACCTTCCTTTTTTTCCGAAGACGAAGCGGCCGCGCTTCCCCCACCCTCGATGTGTGCTTGCACGGTCGCCCCGGCATCGTGCAGCGCATCGACGACGAATTCGCGATGGATCGATTGCGGGCCATCATTGACCCGCGAATTGAAGGGTTCATTCGGAGCAATGGGGAGCGGCGAGCCATCGGCCCGCCACCACGCCCGGCCATTCGCGGGATGCTCGCAGACGCCCACGAGTTCAAACTCGGCCCCGTCGGGCAGAGTCACGCGAAACGGCCCCCGCGGCGCCGCGGTCGGCATGATCGACGCGATGCGAATCATCTGCTCCGCGCTGAGGCCCGAACCGGCCGCGTGCTTGCCGCTTCCGATTGAGAAACCGACAAGTGCCGCTGCGACCAATGCCCCCGCCCATAGAAGGGCGCCCGGCCCCGGCTTCGGCTCCTCAGGCGCGCCGACGATACGGCGGATTCGTTCCAGGAGCGACCCGCCGGCGGCGGCGAGGGCCAAGGCGGGCGAACTGGCTCGCAGTTCCTCCAGCGCGATCAGTGCTCTGGCATACTCGAACCGATTGCCGCAGACACCGAGCACGACCTCGTCGCAGCAGGCTTCGCGCTCTCGGCGAAGCTGATAGGAAATCCACCAAACGCCCGGGTGATAGAAGAACACTGTCTCGAGGGCGGTCTGCACCAGGTTCACGAGATAATCGTGCCGGCGAATATGCGCCAGCTCGTGGACGATCAGCGCCTCGAGCTGATCGGTCGGCAACGCCGTCGCGACCGAAAGCGGGATCAGCACGAGGGGCCGAAAATACCCAACGACCGCAGGGATCCGGATCAAACCCGACTGCAGCGCGCTGACCTTCCTCTGAAGACCAATCTTTGCGGCGGCCCCATCGAAAATCTGCCGCAGCGCGTCGGGAGGAGGCGAAGTCTCCAAGACGCGCAGCCGCTGCACGGTGCGCCAACTGAAGAAGGGCCGTAACGAGCAGATCGCGACGCCCAGTAGCCAGGCGGCCACAATCGTCAGCAACCACGCATCCGCGGCCCGCGGCGCAGGCGGGAAACGACGGACGATCGCCGCAGGCGACAGACCACCCAGCCGCTCGTCGGGGCGGGGGCTTGCAGACCGAGAGATCCTCATCCATTGACGGTTCTCCGCCATCGCGCTCGCGCCCCCATTCAGCAGATCGCGTGCTTCCGCGATCGCCCGCGTCTCGCGCTCTCGCTCAGCGAGGCCAGAAACCCAGAACCAAGTGATTGCCGGCAGCGCCACGACAGCAGCCAGCGCAATCACAGACGCCGCGTAGCGCGCTCGCGGCGAGGCCCGGCGCATTAATCGCAGCGCGAGCCCAAGAACGGCGGCGACGATCGCGAACTGCCATAGCGAGCCGATCAGCAACCGGCCGACGCAATCGATCAAATCCGGAAGACCCGGCACGGAACCGGCAGCGGTGGACAGTTGCCAGATCATCACGTCTTTCCTTCCAGCCGGTCGATCAGCCGGCGAATTTCGTCGAGGTCGGATTTGGACGCCGGCCGCGAGGAGAGCGCTTGCAGCACGAGACTCATCGACGACCCGTCGAACACTCGGTCGATCAGAGCGGCAAGCATCCGCTTCTGCGTTCGCTGCCGCGCCTCGGCCACGCGATAGACATGCGGTCGGGCCGATTCGTCCCGTTTGACGAGCCCCTTCTCGAGCATGACGGCGAGCATTTTGACCGTGGTTGAGTAGTTGGTCCCTTTGGCCGCGCCCAGCCGCCCGTGGATCTCGCGCACTGGGCTGGGGCCCAGCTCCCAGAGAATGGCCAGGATTTGCAGCTCGACGTCGGTTGGCTGCGAGGCGGGCGGCCGCGCCATGAGATCCGCTCCTTACTTCCTGCTATCGTGGATAGCGAAAGAATTCGCTAGTCATCTTAGCGAAATCGTTCGCTAAGTCAACGCGAATCCAAGGAAGCGGGCCCAGTTGAGCCATCGCGCGGTCACGTTCACGATCCATTCCGACGGCACGATCGACGGCACGACGTGCGTGCCCGAAAAGCACGTGCGCTAAACGCAGTTCGCTGCTGCGGGGCACGATCGGTTACGTCCCCGCAGTTCACCGCTCGGGGCGTTTCGTCGGCGTATCGTCCCAGCGCTGCAGTTCCAGTTGCAGCCGGTTCCACGTCAAAAGCGTGGCGGCGTGCAGCCGCGGCGTCTCCAGCGTTTCGAGCACGCTCGAGGATTCGTCCATCAGGTGGATCAGGTCTCGTTCGAGCGTTCGCAGCCAAATTGGGACGTCGATGCCCGAGCCGTTGGTCGTCTGCAGGTACTCGTCGATCTCGGCCCGCAAGGCGTCGAACGCGGCCGACGTTTCCCGCTGCTGCCGCGCGTCGCGCAGCGCCTGCGGCAAGAGCGCCCGCATGCGGTGGACGGCGAGCGGCTTGACGAATCGCTCCGCCAGCCGATCGGAGATCGAAGGCAGCCGCATGCCGTATTTCTTCTCGAGCGAGCGCAGCCGAATCAGGTGCTTGTTGGCGACCGATCCGGAGCGGGCGCGGAAATCCTGTTCCCAGGCCCGCGCGGCCGCCGGCCGGCCGCACTCCGAAAACAGCTCGTGGCACAGGCTGATCGGGCTGAGGTTCCAGGCATCCCGCTCGTAAGCCGACTCGGCCCGCAGAAAATCGAGCAGGCAGTAGAACTTCTCCCCGTAGTCGGAATGGGTCGTCGTCGTGTTGTATTCCACGTAGCGATCGAACTTGTCGACGATGGTTTCGTAGATCAGCTCGAGGTAGGTCATCGCCTTTTCGGAATCGATGGCGCCGGCTTCCAGGTCGTCGATCAGCTTGACCGGGTGGATCGGATCGCGGCTCTCGTCCAGGTAGTCGATAAAGTCGGCGATGCCCGCGTCAAGAATCGTGCGAATGTTGCCGAGCGTCAGCACCTTGGCGTGAAACAGGTCGGCCCCGTAGTTTTCGATGAACGCCCGCACCCGCTTCCAGACCGCCGTTTCCGACATCTCCTCGACGCTCGAGAGCCGCATCGAGCGGCTGTGCGTGAGCCAGAGCTTCATGTACCGCTGCACGACGTCGCTGGCGGTCGTCACCAGTTGGTCGTTGCGCCACGCAGCCCGCCGGGCGGCCGGGAACGGGCCCGTCGCCCGCAAGGTGCCGGCGTACCAGATGGCGGATCGCGACGCCTGGCCGGACGCCTTGCCGCGACCGCCCGTCCGCCGCTCCCAAGCCCGCCGCTGCGGCGGAGGCGCCGCCGGATCGTCGGCGCGCTGCGGCACGCCGTCGCGCCCGCGGGCATTGCTCTCGTCGAAGCGCCAGCGACTGGAGGAGCGGACGATGCTTTCCAGCGTCGATTTGAGGGCCGTGCGAAACAGCTGATCGAATTCGCTGACGACCATGCCTGGCGGCCGCGCGCCGCGCTCCATGTTGTAGACCGTCTGCAGCAGTTGCCACGTCTCGCGGAGGCAGCCCGCCCGCGGCAACTGCGAGAGCAAGAATCGCAGCGTTGCCTGCAGGAGTTTCGCCTGCCGAAATTGTCCCGGCTTGCCGCCGCTGTCGAGCGCCACGTAGAGCAGGGGCTTGGTCTGCAGATGTTTCCGCAGGCCCGGCAAGAGTCGCCGCAAGCGGCCCGCGTCGCGATGGACGACCGCGCGAAACACGTCGACGATTCGCCCCTCGGCCGGGGACAGCTCGCCGCCCGTGCGCTCGGCGGGCAGACAGGCCGTGAGCAGCCGCTCGGCCATCCGCAGCCGCACCTGCGTCACGACGACCGAGTGCAACAAGTAGAGCTGGGCGTGCCGTTGATAATCGTATTCCACGTTCTCGTCGTGATCGCCCGACGGCATCGGCAGCTCGTACTGGGCGAACTGGTCGGCCAGTTTCGACAAGTCGCGGCTGAGGGAGCGGGCCTTGCGCCGCCAGCCCGAGATAATCTCGTCCCGCGAGCTGCCCGACGCTTCCGGCGCGGACGAAGCCGCCGAGCGACCGTTGCCCGCGAAATTCAGAGCGGCCATCAACCAGGCCTGTGCCAGCGTATTGATGAATCGCAGGCGCGGATCGAAGAAACGGGTGAGGGCCTCGACCTCGGCGGTTTCCGCCGTCGGTCCGCTGTCGAGCGTGTCCCCCTCGCGGCCGTCGCGCGTGCTGTCGCGATAGACGACGCCCTCGTAGGCGGCCTGGAACAGCGACTGGTCTTCCTGTGTGGACTCGTCCTCGGCCGCCGCTTCGTCCTCTTTGACGTCTTCCTCTTCCTCGCTTTGGGTTGCACGAGTGATCGGCGCGTTGCCGAGCGCATCGGCCAGCATCGGGACGGTCCAGTAGGGGCCGGCGTTGGCTTCGAGAAAATCGAACAGTCGCCGGATCGCGGGCCAGCAGTCTTCACGCGTCGGCACGACGGCGCCGGCCGCCGGCTCGGTCCCCAAAAGTCCGTGCATCCACCGCAGCAACAGCGCGTGGAAGGAATAGCCTTCCGACTCCAGGCCGACGTTCTCCCCATCGCTGAGCCATTGGATCAACAGGCCCATCGCGGCGACGAAATCCTGGCGGCGGAGCAGCACGTCGACGACGAGCGCGTACGCGCGGGCCGACTCGAACTGTTCGACGCGCGTCCGCCAGAAGGAGATATCGCCGGCCGCCTCGCCCGCCTCGCTCCAGGCACGCAACGTCTGGGCCACGCGGACGGCCGACTCGAAGCTCTCCCGTCCCAAGACGTGCGGCACGTCCTCGACAGTGGTCGTCGCGAATTTGTCCCACCAGGCGGCCCGCCGTTCGAACACCGACGAGAGCCGGGCGACCATCTCGTGGTCGGCGAGCGCGGCCGCTTCGCCCAGCGCCCGCGAATAAACGCTGAACAGTCCCTCCATGAAGTCGATCAGTTCGGGCACGCGCTGGTCGGGAACGGAGTCTTCGCGCGACGAAAAGAGCGGAAACATGCCCTGAAAGCCCAGGATGTTCCACGGATCGGCGAGCGCCCCGCAGTCGATCCCCCGATCGAGATGATCTTCGATCTCGTCGAGTAACTGGGCCGCTTCGCGCGTGGCGCCGCGCTCGACGGCGCGATCGGCCGCCACGAGGCGCCATTCGATTTCAGTCTCGAAGCGAGCGGAGGCGGCCGGCACCCGCGCGCTTTGTTCGCGGGCCGCCTGCGGATAACCGAGCTGCGCATAAATCCCCGACACGTGCCGGTCTTGCACTTGCGCCGCCCCGTGCCGCGCCAGGATGATGTTCAAGTGCTGGCGGATGTGGCCGAAGGGCTGCTGCGTCACCTTGGCTTCGCGACGCAGCCGCGTGCGGCGGGCGCCCTTGGCTTCCGTCATCAGACGCTCGTAATAGGCGTCCCGCTGGCGGGCCACCTTTGGCAACAGCGAAATCAGGTTCACGCTGGAGTCGTGGCTTTCGGGACCGGCTCCACTGATCGACGAGGCCATCAGCATCGTGCCGCTGAGCACGGCGGCCGCGTCGTAATAACGCTCGTCCAGGCTCAGCTTTTGCTGCTGGCCGATCCAATCGAGGAGCGCGTCGAGCACGATCTTACGGAGGACGAACCGAGTGTAGGTCCCCTTGGTGTCGATGCGGTGCGGGTCCCACTCGCCGAAGGTGTAGTTCGTCCGCTTGGTGACGGGATGCGTGTGGTCGTGCGCCCGCACGTCGAGGGCCAACTCTTCCATGTGATCGGGATCGAAGTGCGACTCGCGGAGGATTTCGGCGGGCGTGTCCCGCAGGAAGGCGATCGTCCGCTCGATCAGGTCGTGATAGGGGCCGTGCGCCACGCCCGCATCCCGCAGAGCGAGCGGCACGGGTCGAAACCGCTCGTGCGGGTAAGGTTCCATCTGCCGGCCGTTTTCCAGCACAGCTAGCGGGCGGTAGCCGAGGAAGTCGTTGAGCTTGCTGATCGTCCCGTGGACGATCCGCTCATTCTGGTTCCAAGGCGAGCCTTGTTCGAGCATCGCCTCGATCATCCGCGCCAGGAAGAAGGGGTGCTCGAATTCGGCGGGCGGCAGGTGGAATAAGAGGTCGGCGTGATGCCGCCGATAGGCCGGCAGGCAATGCTCGAAGGTCAGCTCGAGGACGGCCTGCGCCTGGCTCGAATCGTGAAATGCGGGGACGGACGGCTGGAGCCGCTGCAGGTGCTCCAGCAGCCGGCCTTTGACCGCCGTGGCCTGGCCTGCGGGCTCCCCATCGGCAAAAAGCGTGTTCCAGTTCCGCTGGAAAGCCGCGTCCGGCTTGCCGCCGGAGAAGTTCAGGTAGCCGAGGATTTCCTGCAAGATTCGAGGATCCGGCTCCGCCGGTTCGCCTTGCGGCGCGGTCCGCTTTACTTTCATGTCGTCAGTAAACCATCCTGCACACGATTTGGAAAGATGAACGCGGGGGCACGCGGCCTCCGGCGGCTCGCGCGACTACAATCTGTCGAGCGGTCGACAACGCTGACCTGAAGACTCCCTTTCCCCGATGGGCTATCGCAACCTGCAAGAGTGCGTCCGTGACATGGAACGCACCGGCCAGCTCGTGCGGATCGAAACCGAGATCGATCCGCATCTGCAAGCGGCCGAGATCCAGCGCCGCGTGTACCAGGCGCAGGGCCCCGCTCTATTTTATGCACGGGTCAAGGGTTGCCGCTTCCCGATGGTCAGCAATTTATTCGGCACGCGGGAGCGGACCCGTTTCCTGTTCCGCGACACGCTCGAGGCCGTTCGGCGACTGATCGCGCTCAAAATCGATCCGGCCGACGCCTGGAAACGCCCCTGGCACTATCGGGGCGTGCCCGCCGCCCTCTGGACGATGCGGCCAAAGCGCGTGAGCCGTGGGCCGGTGTTGGAAAACCGCACTTCGATCGACCAGTTGCCGCAGCTCGTCAATTGGCCGCGCGATGCCGGCGCATTCGTCACGCTGCCCGAGGTGTATACCGAGCATCCCGACCGGTCCGGCTTCGCCCAGTCCAACCTGGGCATGTATCGCATCCAGCTGTCGGGCGGACAATACTCTCTCAATCGCCAGGTCGGCCTGCACTATCAGATCCACCGCTCGATCGGCGTGCATCACGCGGCGGCCATTCGCCGCGGCGAGCCGCTGCGCGTGAACGTATTTGTCGGCGGCACGCCGGCCATGATGCTGGCGGCCGTGATGCCTTTGCCCGAGGGGCTGAGCGAGCTAACGTTCGCCGGGGCGCTGGCGGGCCGACGGATCCCGATGATCTCGCGGACCGGTCAGCTGCCGATTTATGCCGAAGCCGACTTTTGCATCAGCGGCACCGTCGACCCGCAGAAGGTTTTGCCCGAAGGCCCGTTTGGGGACCATCTCGGCTACTACAGTCTGGCGCACGATTTTCCGGTGCTCGACGTCGATGCCGTCTATCACCGGCCCGGCGCCATCTGGCCCTTCACCGTCGTCGGCCGGCCGCCGCAGGAGGACACGTCGTTCGGCGAGCTGATCCACGACCTCACCGGGCCGATTCTGCCGACAGTGATCCCCGGCGTGCACGCGGTCCACGCGGTCGACGCGGCCGGCGTGCATCCGCTCCTGTTGGCGATCGGCAGCGAGCGCTACGTGCCGTATGCCGGCCGCCGCAAACCGCAGGAGTTGCTGACCAACGCCAACGCCATTCTCGGTCAGGGGCAATTGTCACTGGCCAAGTATCTGCTAATTGCCGCTCAAGAGGACGATCCGCAGCTCGACATCAATGACGTCCCCGCGTTCTTCGCGCACGTTTTGTCCCGCGTCGATTGGACGACCGACCTGCATTTTCAAACGTGCACCACGATCGACACGCTCGACTACACCAGCGGCGAACTGAACGCCGGCTCGAAACTCGTGATCGCTGCCGCCGGCCCGCCGCGCCGCCCGCTACCGACGAGCGCTCCGCCCGAACTGCGTCTGCCCGACGGTTTTGCGAACCCGCGGATCTCCTTGCCGGGCATCCTCGCGCTCGACGCTCCGCCGTTCGTTCGCGGCGAGGGCGAGGTCGAGCCGGCCGTTGCGCGATTGTGTTCCGCCGTCGACGCGAACCACCCTCTCAACGCCTTTCCGCTCGTGGTGCTCGTCGACGACAGCCAATTCACGAGCCGCTCGCTGAACAACTTTCTCTGGACGACATTCACGCGCTCGAACCCGGCCGCCGACGTGCACGGCATCGGCAGTTTCATTCACGAAAAACACTGGGGCTGCCGCGGCTCGCTCGTGATCGACGCGCGACTCAAACCGCACCACGCGCCGCCGCTCGTCGAAGATCCGGCCGTCAGCAAGAGTGTCGATCACCTCGCGGCGCCCGGCGGGCCGTTGCATGGCATTCTCTGAAGGCTGGACGCGTTCCAAGTCGCGGCCGCGCGCCTAAAATAGGGCAGACCCCGCGCGCAAGATCGACAGACGGAGGGAGACCGACCGATGGCTCACATGACCCCGCAAGATTGGAACCAGCACTACGTCGACGGCGAGCTTCCGTGGGATTCGGGCGTGCCTTCGAAGGAGCTGATCCGCGTGCTCGACGCCGGGTTGATCAAGCCCGGACGGGCGGCCGAGCTGGGCTGCGGGACGGGGACGAATGCGATTTATCTGGCGTCGCGGGGATTCGACCTGACGGGCTTCGACTTTTCCTCCGCTGCTGTGACAGCCGCGCGGCAGAAGGCGGCCGACGCGAAAGCCAAGGCGAACTTCCTCGAAGCCGACCTGTGTCGTTTCACGCTCGACGTGCCGCCGTTCGATTTTGTGTTCGACCGCGGCTGCTATCACGCCGCCCGACGGATCGACCAGCCCGGGTTCATCTGGACGCTCAAGCGATTGACGCGACCCGGCTCGCGATTCCTCATGCTCAGCGGCAACGCGAACGAAAAAGGCCCCACGGGCCCACCGACGATGACCGCCGCCGAAATCTGCAACGAGCTGGAGCCGGTGTTCGAGATCCAGCTCCTCCGTGAATTCCGCTTCGAGGTGCCCGCGCCGCCCGAAGGCTTTTTGGCCTGGTCGTGCTTGATGACGCGACGAGCTGATTGACGCAGAGGCTACGAGGCCGAGCCCGACATCATTCTCTTAATCACTTGACGAACCTGGGCGACGGATGTATTTTACCACTTAGTTAATTAGCTATCTAGCTAACTAATGCTGGTCCCAGTCTGTCTCTCGAAGAGTTCCATGCCCGCGATTCGCCCCCAAGACTCACTGACTCGCACGTTCGCCGTCCTCGCCGATCCGACGCGGCGGGCCATTCTGGCTCAGCTGGCGACCGGCGAAAAAACGGTCAACGAGCTGGCCGAGCCCTTCGACTTGAGCCTGCCCGCGATCTCGAAGCATCTCAAAGTGCTCGAGCGGGCGCGGTTCATCACGCGAAGCCGCTCGGCCCAGACTCGTCCGTGCCGGCTGTGCACCGCGCCGCTCGAGGAAGTCGACAACTGGATGGATCACTATCGCCGCTTCTGGTCCGAATCATTTGATCGCCTGGCCGAACACCTCAAAGAATTGCAAGCTTCGTCCAAACAGGAAAAACGCCATGTCCGCCATGCCCATCCCCGCCGACGACTACGCAAGCCGTGAAATTGTCACCACCCGCGTCTTCGACGCGCCGCGCGAACTGGTATTTCGCGCCTGGACCGATCCGAAAGCCCTCGTGAAATGGTGGGGGCCCAACGGCTTCACGACGACGTCTCAGGAATTCGACCTGCGGCCGGGCGGCGCCTGGCGGCTCGTGATGCACGGCCCCAACGGGACGGACTACCCCGGCGAGTTTCGTTTCGTCGAGATCGCCGGCCCCGAACGGCTCGTGCTCGACCACGTCTCGCTGCCGAATTTCCGCCTGACGATTTTCTTCGAGGAACTCGACGGCAAAACCAAGATCATCTTCCGGCAGCTCTTCGACACGCCTCAGTCCTACCGGAGCGTCAAGCACCTGGCCGTTCCCGGCAACGAGCAGCTCTTCGACAAGTTTGCCGTCGAGCTCGCGGCAATGGGGGCCGGCTCGCACGAGATGCGGATGTCGCGCGTCGTACTCGCGCCGCGCGAACTCGTCTGGACCGCCTGGACCGACCCGCTCCATCTGGCGAAATGGTGGGGACCGCGCGGCTTTTCCAGCCCGCGCTGCGAACTCGACCTGCGCGTCGGCGGCAAGCTCCGCGTCGACATGCAGCACCCAGACGGAACGGTGCGTCCGATGGTCGGCGAGTTTCTCGAGATCGTGCGGCCCGAGCGGCTCGTCTTCACCGCCATGCCGCTTGACCCGAGCGGCAAGCCGCTCTTCGAGGCGACGAACGCCGTCGACTTTCGCCAAGAAGGCCCGATGACGCGAATCAACGTTCGCGCCACCGTGGAAAAAATCCACGACCCGATCACGCTCCGCTTCCTCTCCGGCCGCGACCAGGGCTGGTCGGAAAGCCTGTACCGCCTGGCCGACGTGCTCGACGAAATCGCCGGTGCGGGAGCCGGCGTGACGTCGGCTCTCAGCCTCAAGGACGGAGTGGCAACCAGCGGCGCGAAATGAAAGGGTGGTCGGCTCTCGCGATCACGGCAACATGCGCCAAAGCCGTCAGCCGCCTTTGGCAGCGTTGCGACGTCGAGACGTACTTGCCTGCTTGCGTCGGCCGGAGGCCGTCGCCTTTGTCGACTTGCCACGCGCGGGGCGCCGACCTCTGGCGGCAGTTCGGGCGACCGCGGAGGAGAGCTGCTCGGAGACCCAGGCGTTCAGGCTCTTACCGGACAACCGCGCCGCGAGATTCACTTTGCGGTGCAGCTCCGGAGAAATCCGCGTGACGAATTGTCCCGAGCAGGGCTTGTCCGGCTCTTCGCCGCGCGCGGCGCAAAACGCCAGGTAATCATCGACCGAGTCGTGAAAGGCCTGCTTCAACTCGGCGACGCTCTTCCCCTGGAAGGTAATCACGTCGCGTGTATTGGACACCTCGCCGTGAAAAACTCCCGCCTCATCGTCGAACTCGACTTTGCCGAGGTATCCCTTGTATTCCATCATGGCGTGAATCCAGCCTCGGTGAGGAACCGCCGCAGGGAGCGGATGGCCCCTTTGTCCGTCTCCTTTTGCGGGTGCGGGCGGTGAAAAACGGCGCGGACGCCGTTCAAGGCGATCCGTACCCGGGATCCCGCACCTTCCGTGATTTCCGCTCCAAGCGCCACGAGCATCGCTTCAACGTCCCGCCATGCGATGTTCGACCGCACGGGATCGTCGAAGACCGCCTGGAGCGTGGACCGGTGCTTCTTGCTCACGGTTCATCCATAGTACCATATTGTGATACTACAGTCAATTTCTCCGGAGCCATCGGCGGACGAGACCGGAAGCCGCGCACTAAAACGCACTTTTCACCACGCCGCCGTCGACGCGGAGCGCACTGCCGGTTGTGGCTGCGGCCAGCGGGCTGGCGACGTAAGTGACGAGCGAGGCGACTTCGTCGGCTGAGGCGAATCGCTTGATGAGCGACGTTGGCCGCACCTTCTGGAAGAATTCCTTTTCGAATTGCTCGAACGTCTGGCCGCTCGATTTGGCCAGCGTTTCCACGAAGTCGTCCACGCCGCGGGATTTCGTCGGGCCGGGCAGCACGCTGTTGACGGTGATGCCTGTGCCGGCCACTGCTTCGGCCAGTCCGCGGGCGACGGCGATCTGGGCGGCCTTCGTCGTGCCGTAATGGATCATCTCGGCCGGGATCTGCACGCCGCTCTCGCTGGAGATAAAGATGATGCGGCCCCAATTAGCCCGTTTCATCGCCGGCAGGAACAGCCTCGCCAGCCGCACGCCACTCAGCACGTTCACGTCGAAGAACCGCATCCAGTCGGCATCGGGAATTTCCTCGAACGGCTTGGGCTCGAAGATGCCCAGGTTGTTGACCAGGATTGCGACCTGCGGAAATCGCCGGGCCAACTCCTCGGCGACGGCCGCCTGACTGAGGTCGCCGGCGAACCCCTCGACCTGCCCCTTGGTCGCCGCCTTCGTTTCCGCGACCACCTTGTCGACGGACGATTGCGAGCGGCCATTGATAATCACGCGCGCCCCTTCTCGGGCCAGCGACGTGGCGATCGCCAGGCCGATGCCGGCCGTGCTCCCGCTGACCAGAGCCAGTTTGCCCTTGAGTTGCAGATCCATGGGCGCTTTCTCCTTTCGGCAATCGGACGTTCGTTCGGGGCGTTGAGTTTGAAAGTAGTCTTTATCGTAGCGGTCCACGGGCCACGGGCGAGTGCGCGGCCGCACAGCGTTCGCCCCCGCGGCTGACTCCCCTTCCGCTATCGAGTGACGGCCTCCTTTCGTGAAGATTTTGCGACCAACCGGTCCGCTCTTGACATGCAACCAAACGGTTGCATAATGGAGCCGTGGACGCGGACATGGGCAGAGTGTTCAAGGCGCTGGCCGACCCCGGTCGCCGGCTGCTGCTCGACCGTCTGCATGCCGAGAATGGCCAGACGTTGGGACAGTTGTGCGGACATCTCGACATGACGCGGCAGGCCGTGACCAAGCACCTCAAGCTGTTGGAGCAGGCGAACCTGGTCGTCACGCTGTGGCGGGGCCGCGAAAAATTGCATTACCTCAACCCGGTGCCGATCCACGAGATTGCCGAACGGTGGATCGGCAAATTCGAGCGGGGTCGTCTCCGCGTTCTGGCCGAACTCAAGCGACAACTGGAAGGGGAAACCGATGGCTGAATCGCAATTTGTCTACGTGACCTACATCCGCACCACCCCCAAGAAACTCTGGCAGGCCCTACTCGAGCCGGAGTTCACCCGCCAATACTGGGTGGGCACCTGGCAGGATTGCGACTGGCAGCCGGGCGCTTCCTGGAAGCTGATGATTCCCGACGGCCGCCTGGCCGACAGCGGTGAAGTGCTCGAAATCGAGCCCGAGCGCAAGCTCGTGCTGACGTGGCGCAACGAATTCAAGCCGGAGCTGCGCGTGGAAGGCTTTTCGCGCTTGACCTACGAGCTCGAGCAACAGGGCGAATCGGTCAAGCTGACCGTCATCCACGAGATGGACAAGCCGCAGTCGAAATTCATCGACGCCGTCTCCAACGGCTGGCCGCACCTATTGTCGAGTCTGAAGACCTTGCTCGAAACGGGCGAATCGCTGGTGGAAACGCGGACGTGGCCCAAAGGGATGTGAGGCGGCGACACTGAGTTGGCGACAGTGAGTCGTGGACACTGTGAAGGGGACACCGATGAGCGGCTCGCGATTCGTCTACGTGACTTACATCCGTACGACGCCCAAGAAACTGTGGCAGGCTCTGCTCGACCCCGAGTTCACCCGCCAATATTGGCTGGGCACCTGGCAGGACTGCGACTGGAAGGCCGGTTCCGACTGGAAGCTGATGATCCCCGACGGCCGCCTCGCCGACAGCGGCAAAGTGCTCGAAATTGAACCCGAGCGGAAGCTCGCGCTGTCGTGGCACAAAGAATTCGAGCCGGAAATGCGCGCGGAGGGCGTTTCGCGGCTGACCTACGAACTCGAACAGCAAGGCGAGTCAGTTAAGCTGACCGTCATCCACGAGATGGACAAGCCGCAATCAAAACTCATCGACGGAGTCTCCAACGGCTGGCCGCACGTTTTGTCGAGCCTCAAGAGCCTGCTCGAAACGGGCGAATCACTGGTGGAAACGCGGACCTGGCCGGATGGGATGTGACGGCAGATGCGGGCTGCGGCACCCGCTCGTAGCACGGAGCGCCGAAAAGCCCGGCGAGCCCCCAGCGTGAGCTGGGGGGTGCTTCGATTCGTTTTCAATTGGTTCGACTGCGGAACTCCGAGACGTGGAACTCCGAAACGCGGAATGCCAAGCACCCTCGGGCTGACGCCCGACGCTCGCCGGGGTAGCAGCCACTCGCAGCCGCACAGCCTGGACCACGAGTTGTCCCGCATCCCCTCAGTTCGATCGGGGAATCAAAAAGCTGAGATGATGGGCGGCGTGGACGAGCACGAGGTCGTTCCACTGTTGCTTCGTGAGCGGGCCGAAGAACGGATGCGGGAACGGCGGGGTTGCCAGATTCTGGAAGGCGGAGGCCTCGGAGCGGAACTGATCGACGGCCGCCGACTCGTCATGGCTGGGCCCCGGAAGCCACCACTGGGGCACCTTGATGCCCGCCTTCATCCGCCGTTGCCGCAAGATCCGCTTGAGGATCAGCGGGCCGATGAATTTGCGAATGATCCAGGGGCCCTGATGATCGATGCCGTGCAGCGCCACTCGGATCCCTGAGCCGACATGCTCCAAGGTCTGCGACAGATCCCAATTCCCGACGCGATCGTAATGCGCCTGGCGGAGGTGGTCGATATCCACCAACAGGTCCGGCCAGGTTTGGAAGTCGAGGTGGCGTCGGTGAAGTGTGGGTTGAGTCATGGCTTGCTCTCGCTCACGCTGTGACGTGGCAACTGGTCGCGCCTTCGGGCTGAATAGCGTACCGAACTAGAGCTGGATTTGAGCGCGGCTCGACTTAATGAATTCGAACAGACGCTCGGCGATGTTTTCGACGGCCTTAAAGTACTGCCCGTTGCAGTCATTAAGGGCTCGATCGCGCTCGGGATTTGCGATTGATTGCGCTCGTGCGTCGATTAATGGCGTCAGTCGTCGAATCTCGACAGCGCGTTCAGTAATGCCAGCGGTCTTCGGGCAATTGATTCGGCGCAAAGCGGCCGCCATGATCGGCGCGTACACTTGTGAGCTGTTGGTGAAAAAGAGTTTGTAGCCTCCATTATTGACCTCGCGCTCAAGAGCCTCGACCGCGAGAACGATTCGCTCTTCTGACGACAGGTTCTCTTCGCCAATGCGAGCTGCTTTCTGATCGATCGCTTGTTCGAATGCGAGCACGATCGAGTCGATGCGGTGGGTTGCTGCCAGCCCAATCAGTTCGTCGGCCGTTTGGCCGCTGTATCCATCGAGCCATTTGAGGTTCGACATGGATCGCGCTTCTAAGAAAATCCGGCCGGCACTTTGGGAAAAGGCAAAACGGCGGTCGCAGTCACCGAGGCCTCTTCCCCGCCCCCGTCAGCTCCCTATACACGAACTCGATGTTCTCCGCCTGCTTCTTGCAGTCGACGCCGGTCCATTCTTTGTAGAACGGGACGTCGATCTTCTCTTTGATCTCGGCGAGCGACTTGTCCTGGTCGATCATGCGTTGCACGGCTTCGCGGAGGTCGGTGAACCAGCGTTTTTGGTCGGCGATGATGGTGGCGTCGCCCATTTCGCCGTGGCCGGGGCAGACTTTTTGGACGGGCAGCTTTTGCATTTCGGACAGCACGCGGACCCAGCTGGCCGTGTCGCCGTCGCCGCAGTAGTTGAAGGCGCCGTTCACGCAGGCGTCGCCGGTGAAGAGGATACCGGCTTTTGGCAGCCAGGCGACCGCGTCGCCCGCCGTGTGGGCGTGGCCGAAATGGATCAGCTCGACTCGCTGCGTGCCGTCGTCGAGCACGAATTTCCGCGGGAACCAGACAACGGGCTTCTGGTAATCGAGGTTGCCGTAGACGGCCGGGTTGGTCTTCTTCGCCAGTTCGAAGCCGGCGATGCCCTTGGTGTCAAACAAGACACGGCTGTTTTCCGAGGCGACCGGCGACGCGCCGATGGCGGCGAACCGCTGGTTGCCGTCCGCGTGGTCGCCGTGATAGTGCGTGTCGAAGACGAAGCGGATTGGCTTATCGGTCGTTTTGCGGATGAGCTTGATGACCTCGTCGGCCTGGTCCGGAAAGCTGGCGTCGATCACCAGCACAAAATCTTTGAAGATCACCCAGCCCTGATTGCAACCGATGAATTTGGGCTCGGACATCACCTTGCGGAAGAAGACGCCGGGGGCGACTTCGGTGACGACCGTTTCGGTCGGCTTAAACCAACCAACCGCGATTCCGGCGGCAACGAGCAAGAAAGCGAACGTCGATCCGGCGACGAGCAGGCGTTTACGCTGGCGCATCATGGTCCCTTCCTGGGTGAGAGTTGCACGCCATTGGACCGGCCGCGGCGGCGGGTGTCAAACGGATGTCGCAGCTTGCGAACTCAGACAGCTAAAGGCACTGCTGAGCCAGAGCTCAGCAGTGGCACACCGGTCGCAAAAGAGAAGCACCCGCCAGCTTACGCGGGCGGCTCGCCGGTTCGCGTGCGAGCTCGGCGGCGTGCCGGAATCGCGGGTCACCGGTGGTCTTTGCCCCGCAAGAGAGGCCGATGTTTCCAGGCCGCGTGCGGACCGAAGCGCGTGGTCGGGCCGTGGTCGGCGTCGCGCGGTCGCATGACGGGCGCGTCCCCATAGACGGTCCGCACGATGAGGGTTTCGGCGACGGGGAAGGCGGCGGCGCAGAGCACGGCGGCAATCGCGGCGCGGCCGACCAGTCGCAGATAGTCGGGCGGAATGCGTTCCGGCGCGGGGGCGATCGTGCGGGGCACGAGCAGCACGAGCATCGTCGCCAGCACGGCATTCAGCGTGATCACGCCTTCGGTCAGCAGCCGCTGCTCGGTGAAATGCACGACGATGCGGCCGAAATTCCCGATGACGAAGACCCACAGCACGAGCAGAAACAGCCACTGCCCGCGACCGAGCCAGCCCACCTCCAACAAGGCCAGCCTGCGGCGGGTGTGGACGTTGAGCAGCATCACGAAGGCCATCGCCGCGATGCCGAAGATCACGTTGAACCAGCCCCAGGCCGAGAGCGAATAACCGAACAGGGGCATCCGCATCGTTTCGGGCACGGCGGCCGTTGGGCCCTGCGTCCACTCGGCGACGTCTTTCTGCAGGGTGACCCACATCAACACCGGGACGACGATGGAGACGGCCACGACCTCGGTCCAGTACTCGCGCGGACCGCTGTCGTCAGAGCGTTCGAGTCGCCGCCAGAGCACGGCCATCGCGGCGATGACGGCCAAACCGTTGACGAAGCCGTACGTTTGTTCCAGGAAGCTGTGCCAATTTGCCGACAGCCAGAACTCCCAGTGATGAATGGGCTGAGCGGCCAGCATGACAATCGAGACGGGAATGTCCGTGCCGCTGTTCTGCCAATTCGTCCATGCTTGGGCGAAACCGGGCGCCAGGTTGGCGTTGCCGAACGATTCGAGCAGCGCTTCGACGCAGGCTCCGCCGGAGAAGCCGATCCCGCCGATCGTTCCCGCCACGAGCGAGGCGGCTAGCAACGGCCACTGCCGACAGCGGATGCAGTAAAGCACGAGGCCGCCGAAGACTCCCAGCATGCCGGCCCAGTTGTCGCCACGAGGGGGCGTCATCCGCACGTCGAACAAGACGGGCAAGAGCAGGAAGCCGACGAACCAGCCGAGGGCCAGGTGCAACAAGAGAGACGAGCCGCGTCGGAATTTGCCGAACCAGGCGAAGTAGCCGCCGATCCCCGCGATCAGGCCGACAGCCAGTCCGACGTAGTCGCTCTCTTTGAGAAAGAGCACGGGCCAGTTGGCCATCAACAGGTCGTGATCGAAGTGAAGCAGGTCGCGATCGAAGCGAATATCGTCGCCCTGCGTGTGAACCAGGAACGCCTGCGCGGCCGCCGACCAGTGGGCCCGCACGATGGCGGCTTGGGCGGCCCAACCGATCGTCCCGCCCACCGCGGCGAACACGGGCAGCCATAGGCTCTTGCCGAAGTGACGATCGACGAGGTCGAACGCTAAGAGTCCGATGATTGTCACGAGGGCAGCAATCCAGTCGGTGTCGAACCAGTAAAGCGCCGACTCGTGCCGCTGCGAGCCGGAAATGCTGCCCGGTTGCAGGTCGATTTGCGATTGAATGGCCCGCGCGAACGGCTCCTCGACAAAGTGCAGAACCGCCAGGAGCGCGAGCACGACGGTGAGGGGCCGAAAAAAGTCGAGCAAGCTGCGGCGATCGAGGATGGCGGGCAGCGCCGTCCCCGCGCCGCCCAAGGCGGCCCAGAGAAAGCCGATCACGAAGAGCGCGAAGAATCCGTAATATTGCGACGGCGCGTGCCCCGAGTGGGCGTAGGCGATCACCTGCATGTACGACATCGAGCCGCCCAGCGCCCAGCCAAGGCCGCCGAGCAGGGCAAAATAGCCGACCCGCGCGCGCCAATCTTCGCGGTTGGAGAGGACGCAGACGGCAATCGCCGCGAGCACTCCGGGGATCATCGCCCCCGTTTCGTGGCCGAGATTGCCCCGAATGCCCCAGCCGATCGACAACGAAAGGCCGGCTAGGAGCAGGCCCAGAGGGGCCCAAAGAGGATTGCGGAGTCCGCCGCTGGATTCGCCGTAGATCGCGCGCATGATCTGGTGCAGGTCAGAATAACCGAATCGGCACCCAGGCGAAATCGGCCAAATTCCGGCTGTCCGCACGCGACGGCTGTCTACTAGAATCCCCGCCCCGGGAGCGGCGGGTCCGAAATGCCGCCCGCAAGAACGGCGCGCGGCGAGGCGGCGAGTATGGAGACGAGCCTGCACCGGCAGCTAAAAGCCCTTTACTCGGCGGAGCCCGAGGCGCAAGAGGTTCGCCTAGGGACCTTTCGCATCGACGCCATCCATCAGGGCCGGCTGATCGAAATTCAACAGGGCTCGCTCGGCGCCATTCGCCCGAAGATCCGCCGCCTGCTCGAAGAACACGACGTCCTGATCGTCAAGCCGCTTGCCGCGCAAAAGGTGTTGGTCCGCCGCAAGCGGGCCGGCGGCGCCATCGTGTCGACGCGGCTCAGTCCGCGGCACGAGACGATCGCCGACCTGTTTGCCGACCTGGTCTATTTCGTCGACATCTTTCCCCATCCGCGGCTGACACTGGAAGTCGTGCTGACCCGCCAGGAGGAGCATCGCGTCACCGCGCGGAAAAAATGGTGGCGCGGCCCCGACTTCCGCGTGACCGATCGATTGCTCGTGGGGATCGAAGGCCGCGTCACCCTCCGCGACACGGCTGACCTGTTGCGGCTGTTGCCCATCGGCCTGGACGAACAGTTCACGACGGGAGAGATCGCCCGCCTCGCCCCGATGCCCCGCTGGCTCGCGCAAAAGATGGCGTATTGCCTACGAAAAATGGGCGCGCTCGAAGCGCTCGGCAAGCAGGGCAACTCATGGCTCTATCGCGCGGTGCCGCAAATCACCTCGACCGCTTCTGCCGTTCCGATTCGGCGCCGGCGGCGCGCGGCCTCGTGAGATTCCGCTCTGGGCCGTGGTTTGGCCTGCGGGTCTGGATCGATTCCGGATCGCTTATTGAGCGGGAGCCGCGTCGGCCATTCCTGGGTTGATGGGCGGACGTCGCGGCAGGCCGACGCCGAGCAGGCAGGCGAGGGGCGCGCAGATGAGCATCGCCACTTTGAACCAAAGGGTATAGGGCAGCATCGCGAGGTTCATCACGAAGGCCGCGAACAAGAGGAGCGCGACGATAATTCCCGCGACGCGTCCTCCCAAACGGGTGGCCACCCACGTGCTCGCGAGGGCCGTTCCACTCCATGCCGGCACGACGACGGCCAGAATCCAATGCGGATACGCGGCCACGTGCGCGCACATTTCCTCTTTGGTGTTTGTGGAGCCGGGCGGCATCGGGTAGACGACGGCACTAAACAGCTCAACTGCGACGAGCAGTCCTCCAGCGAGGGTCAGCGCGACGAGGGTGCCCAGCACAATCCGAATTGCTTTCGCCATAACAGATGCGTGGTCTCGGGCCCGTGGTCGCAGTGGGACAACGGTCGGAGCGGGAATTTGTCCCACCATACCGACTCAACCCTGCCAGACTCAATCTCACCCGACGAGATTCAACGGGCCGAGTCGCCAGCATATTGCGGCGAGACGCGGCGAGTGGCGGCGTAGGAATCGACCTCGTCGCCCCAACTCGTCCAGCCGGCGACGCGCTCGCGGGCGAAGAGCTCCAGATACGGCCCGGGGCTGCACTCCTCGATCAGCTGGTACTGCTCGTCGGGCTTGCGCGAGTGCTCGCGCTTTTGCCTGGCGATGACGTTCACCTGCCGCCGTCCGGGAGCCAGTGTCCGCAGCTTGCCCCGCACGCCGAAGAGCAATAACTCGGTGACGTTGCGGAAATAAAATCCGACACCGCGCCCGTCAGGCCCGCCATCCTTGCGGATCTTGAGCCAGACCAGGTTGGTTTTGTAGGTGAAGCCCCACGCCTTGAGGATCGACAGCCCGTCCTGCAGCAGCGCATTGGGGCACCACAAATAGAGATGGCTTTTGTCCCGCGCATACTCCGCGACGGGCAGCGCCTGAATCTCTTCGACGTCCATCGTGCGATACCGCCGCAACCGCCGATGCTCAGGGGCCATCTTCCCGGTGCGGTTCTGAAACCGCCACGGCGGATCGACGAGAATAGTCGAGAAAGTACCGCTCAATCCGTCGAGCATTTTTTTTGAGTCCAAAGTCCAAGGTCCCAAGTCCAAGGTCAAAGATGCGCTGCGTCCGGTCCTCGGTTCATGACCTTGGACCTAGGACTTTGGACCTTAGACCGGCTACTCAGTGTGCCGGCGGCGGGCTGTTCTGAAATGCTCGCGCGCGGAACAAAAAGTCGACGATGTTGCCTTCGTGGGGTTGCAGCCAGTTGAGGGCGATCGTCTTGATGGGGCCGATGTTGAGGCGGTCGATGTGGGTGGCATCGAGGAGTTGTTGGGAGAACTTGGGGTTCTCCGTGATCCCTGAGCAGACGAGTGTCGTCTTGATCGAGCTAAGCATTTTGTCCTGCGGGCAGTCGACCACCGAGACAAATGGGAACATGTACTCGGTGTTGGCCAGCTCGTGCTCGGGGCTCGTGCAGTGCAGCACGGTGGGCCGCAGGTAGTCGCAGCGTTCTCTTTTCACGAGCCGCGGACCGCC
>Ga0210396_10001724_pt1 | contig 23092 bp, 18 predicted proteins | sample IncBWH17OmetaG_FD_155466 | JGI IMG/M metagenome (GOLD analysis project Ga0210396, IMG submission 155466) | Forest soil microbial communities from Barre Woods Harvard Forest LTER site, Petersham, Massachusetts, United States - Inc-BW-H-17-O ... | reverse complement strand
CGTTTACCGTCCGCCTGCCACTTTCAGCCTGAGATTCGTTCCCCTCGGTCCCAACCCCCGCTTCCTTTCGGTCCCCAAGCGGGAGTTCGGGACCGAGGAACGGGCATCGGCAGCGACTATCGGGGGCGTTGCGACTGGGTAAGGTGGAAGAGTTCTTTGACATAGAAGCCGGTGTCGGCCGTGGCCTCCATCCATTCGACCATCGCCACCAGGGAAACCATCACGAGCAGTCCGGCGACAACGCTGAAGAATCCAATCAGCCAAATCGGGACGACGGAGAGCGCTCCGCCGCCAAGCGGCGTGAAGGCCTGATAGGTCCCGCCGATGCACACAAGCACCACCAAAGCGATAAAGACGAAGTAGGCAATCCTGGCAAACGACCGAACGAGCCCGATGTAAATCCGCAGCGATCGATAGCTCTTATCAATTTCTTGCGCCGCATACGGGGTCGTCACATGTGGGGAAAACGAATGTGACAGAGCCGGGCGTGGTGAGGAGGGGGGCAGCGGCGGCGGCAGTTCGGTCTCCTCGAGCGTTAATGCCTCGTCCAAGCCGGGCGCGGGAACGAATTCTTCGTCCGGTTCGGAGAGCTTGTACGGCTCGGACTCTTCGCGAGGCGGCGCGTTGCGAGGAGCAGCCGTTTCCGTGGGAACTGGGGGAGCGGCAGCAGACGCCGCCGGCACGATGACACGAGAGCCGCAGCCCGAGCACTTGGCCTTCAGTCCGCTCGACTCGTCGCTTGCGCGCAGCGATTTTCCGCACTTCGGACACTCGAACCGAATCATCTTGCAGCCCTTTAGTTGGTGACACGTGTGCAGCCAACGTTATTGCAATCGGGACGGCGGCTCCTTTCAATATGCTGTTCCGGAAATCTTTGCGCAAAGCCGAGTTGCGCCGCACGCCAAGCCGACCGTCCGCGTCGATTTCAGCGGATACAGTGTTGCGTGGCGCGCGCACCTTCGTGGCAGTGCGGATGCGGGTGAGCTAGGATCCGGATCGATCTCGTCCGTGCGACGAGTTGAAATCCTGCCCCATGCTTCACGGAAACTTTACCCAACCCACCCGGAAACTTGACATGGTCCCGTTAGGGTCTGGGCGTATGAAGCAGAAGATCCTGCTCATCGAGGATGAGCGGACGATCGTCGAAGTCCTGACCTATAACTTGACCAAAGAGGGCTTCGAGGTTTTCGCCGCCTCCGACGGACGCGACGGACTCGCGCGCGCTCGCTCGATCCTGCCCGATCTTGTGATCCTCGACTTGATGCTGCCGGTGGTCGACGGGTTGCAGGTCTGCCGCGAGCTGCGCAGCGACCCGAAGACCCAGGGCATCCGCATCGTGATGCTCACGGCCAAGAGCGAAGAGGTCGACGAGATCGTCGGCTTCAACATGGGGGCCGACGACTACGTCACCAAGCCCTTCAAGCTCAAGCCATTGATTCACCGGATCAAAGCCCTGTTGCGGCGGACGCACGCGCCCGGGTCGGCCAATGAGCGAATTTCGGCTTCGGGGATCGAGATCGACCGCGTCAACCACCTGGTGAAAGTCGACGGCTCGGAAGTCGGCCTAACGCCGACGGAGTTCCGCATTCTCTGGGTGCTGGCCCGCCAACCGGGGCGCCCGTTCACGCGGAATGAACTCTTGGACAACTGCCGCGGCGAAGACGCCAACGCGCTCGCCCGCACGATCGACGTGCACATCCGCTCGTTGCGACAAAAGCTGCACAAGCGAGCCCAAAACGTTGAAACAGTCCGCGGCATCGGCTACCGCTTCCGCGGCGCGTGACCTACGAGACTTATTCTCGGGTGGCACTGGCGGCTTGTCCGCCAGTGGTGTTTCCAGAGGCAGCAAGAAGAGACTGGTGGACAAGCCGCCAGTGCCACCCGATGCGCCGAAATGCGCTGCGCCCGGCTAAACCACATTACGCGACCGCACTTCCAGATAGCGGTTGATCAAGGGCAGCGTCAGCTCGGACGGTTCGACGTCGAGCACGTTGATGCTGCCGCGGCGCAAGGTGTGGAGCGTTTCTTCGCGCTCGCGCAACAGCCGGTACGCGACGACTTGTCGAGCGGCGTCCAAGCGATTGCCAATCGGCGCCCGCGTTTGGGCGAAGAGCAGGGGCGTTTGCAGGGCCGCGAAGATCACGACATGCCGGGCCGCCAGATTCGAGATCGCCACGCGGGCCCGTTTGCTCGTTTCCTGGTCGGCGACGTCCGACAGAATGATGAGCACGGCCCGCTTCTGATGGCGGGCCTGCAATTGCGCGAACAGGGGAGCAAAGTCGGTCTCCTGCCAGCGAGTCTGCGCGTTATAGACGCATTCGACGATCGTCGGTAGTGCGCCCAGTCCCGAGCGGGGCGGCAGGAACGCCGTCACGGTGCTGTCGAAAAGGGCCAGCCCGCAGCGGTCGCCGTTGGAAAGCGCCACGCGGGCCAGGTACAGCGCGGAATCGACGGCACAATCGAGCTTGGTGCCGCGGCCCGCGGCGCTACCCATAAGCCGGCCGCAATCGATGAGCACAAACACGTCTTGATGCTGCTCGACTTGAAACCGCCGCACGACAAGCCGCCGCGTCCGCGCGGTGGCCCGCCAGTCGATGCGCCGCGGGTCGTCGCCGGCGCGAAACTCGCTGATCGACTCGAACTCGGTCCCCACGCTCCGCCGTTTCGAGCGCGAGCGGCGATCCAGAATTTGAATCTCGGCCGCCAGATTCTGCGACAGATCATCCTCGGCCACGAGCCCTTCGGGATAGACCTTCACGCGATTCTTGTTGCCGACGTCCCACAGAGCCTCGAGCGCGCGGCACGGGCCACTGAGCGCGACCGACGGTGGCCCGAACTCAAACTGCCCGCGCGTGCCGATCCGAAACCGAGCGCACAATTCGCGAGTTTCACTGATCCCCTCGTGGCGAAAATCGGAGATCCAAATCCGCGGCTCCGCCTCCGTCGGCACAACCGTGCGGAGCAGTCCCCGCACCCGCGACACCCCCTCGCAGCGGACGCGGAGCGCGACCTCGAACGGCGCATCGCGGCCGGCAACCGGCGGCACGACCTGCGTGACGGATAAATCGCCGCGATGGCGATTCAGCCACAGGCCGTCGTAGACGGCCAGCGCGACGGCCGCGACGCAGACGAGCGGAATCGCCTTCGCGGCGACCGGCGAATAGAACGCCGCCCCGGCAAACACGACGGCCGAAATCGCTAGTCCGATCAGCACGGGGCCCGGCCGAACCTTCATCGCGGCACTTCGACCGTATCGAGAATCTGCGCGAGGACATCGTCGCTCTTGGTCCCTTCCAGCTCCGAATGCGGGCTGAGGACCATGCGGTGTCGCAACACGGGCAGGAAGGCCCGCTTGATGTCGTCGGGAGTGACAAAGTCGCGGCCGGCAAACCGCGCCAGGCTTTTCGCCCCCATCAAGAGCATGAGCCCCGCCCGCGGACTCGCGCCAACGGTCAGCGAATCGTCCCGTCGCGTGGCCTCGACCAAGCGCCGCACATAGCCGATCACTTCCTCGCGCACATGAGTCTGCCGAATAATTTCCCGCGCCCGGTTGATATCGTCCCCTTCGACGACCGGCGTAATCCCCAGCGCCTGCGGCCCGGTGACCGCGCCCGTCGCGTGGTGCTCGCGGAGCACGCGATCCTCGGCCTGCGGGCTGGGGTAGCCGACCTGCACCTTGAACATGAAGCGATCCAACTGGGCCAGCGGGAGCGGATACGTGCCTTCCTGCTCGACAGGGTTTTGCGTGGCGAAGGTCACGAACGGGATCGGCAGCGGATGGGTGACGCCGTCGTGCGTGACCGACAGCTCCTGCATCGCCTCGAGCATGGCCGATTGCGTACGGGCCGACGCGCGGTTCACTTCGTCGGCCAGCAGAAAGTTAGTGAAGATCGGTCCCCGCACGAACTCGAACGTGCCCATGTTTTCGCGATAGATCGACGAGCCGGTGATGTCGCCGGGCAACAAGTCCGGTGTCATTTGGATGCGGCGATAGTCGAGCCGCAACGTCGCGGCGATCGACCGCACGAGCAGGGTCTTGGCGGTGCCCGGCGGCCCCTCCAAGAGGACGTGGCCGCTGCTGAAGAGCGCGGCCAGACCGAATTCCACGGCATCGTCCTGCCCGAAAACGACCGCTTCGATGGCGGTGCGGGCCGACTTAAACAGTTCGTCGAGGGACAGCGGCACAGCGCGAAACCTTTGCCAGAGTTGCTTTCATCGTGGTCGAATCGAGGGACGGAGATCGGAGACTTTGATCGATGGCTTCAAGCGCGTCTTTGAGCCGATCGGCCAGGAGCGGATCGCGGCGGCCCAGCACCTGCAAGAGCTTGTCCGTATCTTGCAGGCCGGGAGGTTGGTTCAACTCGCGTCGGACCCGCCACAGCAGTCCCTGGCGCAACTCGTTAAGCAGATAGGGAACCGGACGCCGCGAACGATTCAGCAGTCGCGCCATCGCCTCAATATACTCGGCCAGCGTTCGTCGCGAGGGAACGCGCCGCGGGATGGGCGGACCCAAGGCTCGGGCGGCCCGCCAGGCGACGAGCAGCGTGACACCCAGCGTCGTGAGCGCGAGCGCGTTGTAAGGAAAGCGCGTGGCCAGCCACAGCGGATTCGAGCGGACAATGCGACCGTGGTAAAACTCGTCGAAGACCACGGGACGCTGCGGGTCGGCCAGCATATGGGCCATCAGCACGGCATTGTCGCCGCGCCACACGAGCGAGTTTTGCGCCAGACGCGCGTCGGCCACGACCGCAATCGAACCGCGCTCGCGCGGGTAGAGGGCGGCCAAAATCTGCGGCTCGCCCCCCGGCTCCAAAATCGCCCGCACGTGGCTGCCTTTGAGTCGGCCCAGCTCGGTGATCACGTGGAGACCCTTGGCCGGCACAGCCAGCTCGAGACCGCGGGGAAACCGCGCCGAGAGGTCGCCATCGACCGTCGCCTTGACGAACGAGACGGGAACGTCCGGGGCTTGCCCAACGGCGAGATCGAGCGCCTGATCCGCGATCTGCCGGGCCGAACGCCGAGTTTTCGCCGACTCCGCCTTCTTCGATTTTCGCGGCGATTCGTCCGCATCGTCGTCGTCTTCGGTGAGCACTTCGTCGCGTGAGTGAAACACGTCCGTGTCGATCTGCGAGAGCGAAAGCTCCTCCAACGGACTTTTCGGCGGCCAGTCCTGCAGCGGCCAGGTCATTCGTTCCGGCTTGGTGACGGACGGGGCGACCACCACGGTGCCGCCCTCTTCGACCCAGGCGGCCACCCGGTGTAAGTAAGCCGGTTCGCTTGTCACGATCACCGGGTCAGGCTCGAAAATCGCCAACGTCAGCTCCCGCCGAGCGCGGCCGTCGGGTGGCACGAGCTCGCGCTCGACGGGAACGTGCAAGGCTTCCAACGTCTCGAAGAGCCCTCGATATCCGTAGGCGTGCGTGCCGAAACTGTCCCGACCGGTGACGCCACTCGTCGGCGACCCGATGAGCGACACGCACGCGCTGATCAGCGAGATCACGCTCACCGTAATCACCAGGGTCACGACGTTACGCGTGGTGAGCATGCGCTCTCCCCCGCGAGAGCGACGAGATGCGCTCGTACGCGTCGCGGCATTCGGCAAAATCGCTCGCCAGGCACGGCTCGTCCCCGTACCACTTGAGATCGATCATCGAAACGAGGCGGTTCAACCCGTCGTAAAGAGGCGTCGACCGATATCGATTGAGATGTTCGCGATTGGTCGCCCCCGGCCGAAAGGGCTTTTCTTCTGCTTGCTCGAGCCGCGCCAGGCAGGCCCGATAGAGCAGCCGCACGCCCAGGATGTAATTGCCGCGCGCCCCGGCATCGTCGGCCTCGTGCGCGAGTTGGGCCGGATCGACTTTGCGGCGCGTGGCCTCTGCCAGCAAATCGAGGCTCCGCCGATCCCCGCGAACGACCGTCATCACGGTCCACGACATGTGGCCGACCAAAAGTACGAGCGAAATGATCAGGGCCAGAGTGAGACCATAGGCTAGCAGCGGGGACATGTCGTACAGGCGATCGAACAGGGAATGCAGCAGGTCGAGCACCCGACGGACCAGGTCCCAAAACGCGGCGATCGCGTCGCTGAAATCGGGCGCAGCATCGAGGCGGTATTCCGGACGGGCCAGCACTTCGCGGGCGGTCTGCCGCACGATTTGCGCATCGGGAAGCGGTCCGCTGGGTGGCGCGGGCGTCGCCGCGAGGATCAGGCTGCCGGGGATTGTCATGCGTTCATCCCTGCGACAGGACCGGCTGTTCGGCCGGCGTTTCCGCCACGATCCGCGCCAAATGCAAAAGATCGAATCCTTCGTTACTGCACCGGCAGGAGTAATAGAAGATCACGAGCGCGACCACGGCAAACGTGTAGGTGATCGATCCCAGGATCGCGATGGCCAAAACTTGCACGTGCAGCTGCGGGATGAAATAGGCGCCGCCGTTGATCCCCGCCTGAATCATCACCATCACAAGGTACAACAGCAACAGCTTCAAGTAGTTCGAGTTTCCGGCACCTTTCATCAAGTCGCTGCCGCGGCTGAGGGCCCGCGTGCCCGACACCCGTTCCAGGACCGTGGCCGTCGTACACAGCGAATAGCGAAGCAGGACCAGAATTCCCGGCAGGAAGCAGCAGGCAAAGCCGCACAGAAGGAGCACGGCAAACAGGATCGACGTCCACACGAACGCGAAGTAGCGCCCGAGCGCCGCCCGCACCGCGTCCCAGAACGTCGGCGCTTCGCCGAGGTAAATCCGCGACGTGGCAAAGATCAGGGCGCCGTTAGTCAGCGGCGAGACGACCAACAAGTCGATCAGCGCTGCCGGCAGCAAGACGTAAAGGTAAAACCGCCCCATGTGCACGAAGAACTCGTTCATTTGGGCGTCGGTCGGCGTCCGAGGGATTTCTAGCAGGTTCGTGGCGGAGAGGTATTGCAGGACAGCGGTTGCCGGAATACGCACGCAGAAGACGATCGCCAGAAACAGGCTGAAGCGGTCTTTAACGATCCGAACCGTCTGGTCGAGGATGCCGCCGACGCCGAGTGGCTTCAACTCGTAACGCATGAATCCGCTTTGCGCTCTCCGTCCGACTCACAAGCCGTGTCACTGTTGCTCACTTGAAGCCGGGAGTTGCCCGGCCCAGGGCGACGACTCAGAATACTGGAGTTATGCAGGCAGATCCAACGGGCCATCCGACGAACGATCCCTTCGCGACCGACCGGCCAGACGCCGACTCGCTCGGTCCGACCACGGCGACCGCGCGCGCCGAGACGCGCTGGCACTGGATCGTGCTCGTCGGTGCGTGTCTGTTTGTCGCCGGCGGAGCGATTGTCGACGTCGGGTCAGAGGGAGCGATTGGCATGGCGTCGGCTCCGGCGATCACGTTTCCGGTCGTTTGCCCGTCGCGTCGACTATTCGGCGTCTCATGTCCCGGCTGCGGCATGACGCGGAGCGTGACTCATCTACTGCACGGGCGACTGACCAAATCGTGGACCACGCATCGACTCGGCTGGCTCGTGCTCGCGGCAATCGCCTTCCAGATTCCCTACCGGACATGGCGGCTGACCGGTCGCACGTCGCGATGGGACGGGCCGCGAGTGGCCGAATTTCTGCTCTGGGGATTCGTCATCGCGCTCGTCGTCAATTGGCTGCTGTCGCGGTGATCGCGGGGAGTGATGCGCCAAATCGTCCGGAATCACGGGACGAGCGACTGGTGGTGACCGCTCACGTGAACCAGAACCGCTGGCCTTGGCGAAACGCCTCGACGCCACGCCGCGTGCTCTCGCTGTTCATCACGGGATGCAGGTTACTGGCCTCCAGACGTAAGGCCGCGCCGAGCGGCTGGTGCCATCCGGCGAGCGCCGACTGCAGATCGGCCAGCATCGCGTCGCGCGGTTGCTGGCAAATCTGGCGGGCCATCGAAAATGCGCGTTCCACGCCGGCACCTTGCGGCACGAGTTCCCAGACCAAGCCAACCTGAAAAGCCCGTTCGGCCGAAATCCGCTGCCCCGTGATGATCAACGGTAACGCGGCCCCCCAGCCAATCAGCCGGGGCAAGTAGACGGTGCCGCCGTCGACCAGCGGCACTCCCCACCGGCGGCACGCGACCGAAAAGGTCGCCCGCGGCTCCGCCAGCCGAATGTGGCCGTGGCAAAACAGCTCCAGTCCGCCCGCGTAAGTGAAACCTTGCGTAACGGTGATCACGGGTTTGGACTGCACGATGCGCGAGCCCCCCATCGGGCCCGTTCCCTCGCTGACGAATTTCGCAATCTCGTCGCGCGACGCGCCGAGGTCAGCCAGCGCGTCGAGCCCCGACAAATCGGCCCCCGAGCAAAATGCTTTTTCCCCCGCGCCACGGAGGATGGCCACGGTGAGCGAATCGTCGTCCCGAAATCGGCGCCACGCTTCGAGCAGCAACTTAGCGGCCGTGCCGTTGACCGCGTTATGCACCTCGGGGCGATTGATGACGATCTCAAGGATCGCGCCGCCGTCGACTTTGTGCGTCGAGACAACGACCAGAGATCCCGGTGAGGATTCGACAACGACGTCGCTCATTCGTTTCTTTTCCTCAGCAGCACCCAGGGGCGAGGGATCAACCCCAGAAAGCCTAAGTGTCCCCGTCGTCCGCTGCAGCGCGCGGATCGGGCGCGGTCGCTTCTGATAATCGAAACCAGCCTATCACTTCGTTGCTAGCGTAATCCGGCTGAGCCCGAAGGCGGTACGGCTCGTAGAAGTCGTCGAGGGACACGTCTTCCGTGGATGGCGCCGGTCGCCCCGTAAAATCAAAATGTGTTGCCATTTTGCGGCAGAAGAGGTCGTGCCACCCTTCCTCCTCCTGCAACTGCTCAGGGCTGAGAGCGATTAGCCAGTAGATGAGCGACTCGTCTTCTTCCGTGCCGAGCATGCTGCGATCAACGACGTCATACAGATAGCGGCTACCGCGGACGTCGGCCATTCCTCGCAATGGGACATCGTAGAAGTCGTCGGCCCATAAGATGCGAACCACTGAGCGCGGGATTTCACCAATGGCTGTGATATCGGATTTGGTCACCGTTCCCAGCTTCATTCGGGTATCGCTTGGCGCTCAAATCTCTTAGGCCTTCGGCCGCACGCCCGAGTGGTTGAATCCCGTCGATTCCGCCGCGGTGAGCGGTCGCGAAACCGGATGGGCCTCGAAGTATTTTATCGCTCGCGCCAGATCGTCGATGAGCAGGCCCGCCATGTCGCGGCTAAAGCCGTGCCGCACCAGAATTCGCTGCACGACCAAGTCTTCGCAATTGGCCGGCATCGCATACGCCGGCACTTGCCAGCCCCGCGTCCGCAGCCGGTCCGCCAGGTCGTAGAGCGTGTACGGAGCGTTGGGATCTGGTTTTTGCGTCCAGGTCACGCCGGGGATGCCGCCGTGGCCAGTGTAGATCGGCTCGAACGGCCCGAGCTTCGCGATCTCCGTCCCCAGCCAGGCCGACGTGTCGTAGCAGGCCTGCTGAATCTTGCGGTACCCCTCGCGACCAAGGCGAAGGAAGTTGTAGTACTGGCAGACGATCTGCCCCCCGGGCCGTGAAAAGTTGAGGGCGAACGTCGGCAGGTGGCCGCCGAGATAATTCACGTCGAACACCAGGTCCTTGGGCAGGTCGGCCTCCTCCCGCCAAATAATCCAACCGCAGCCGAGCGGAGCCAGCCCGTACTTGTGTCCCGACGAGTTGATCGATTTGACCCGCGGCAGCCGGAAATCCCAGACCAGCTTGGGCTCGACAAACGGGGCTAAGAACCCGCCGCTGGCCGCATCGACGTGAATTGGAATGTCCAATCCCGCGCGCTGCTGCAGGGCATCGAGCGCGGCGGAGATTTGCTGCACGGGCTCGTATTGCAACGTGAAGGTGAGACCGAGCGTCGGCACCACGCCGATCGTATTTTCGTCGCAGCGCTTGACGACCTCTTCGGGCGAGAGGAGCAGCCGGCCGCGCTCGACGGGAACTTCCCGCAGCTCGACATCGAAATAGCGGGCGAATTTGTGCCAGCAGATCTGCACCGGGCCGGAGATCAAATTCGGGCGATCGGCCGGCTTGCCGGCGCGGTGGCGCCTTTCGCGCCACTTCCACTTGAGGGCCAGGCCGCCGAGCATGGCCGCTTCACTAGAACCGGTCGTCGAGCAGCCGATCGTGGTCTCGAAATCGGGAGCATTCCACAAGTCGGCCAGCATGTGCACACAGCGCGATTCGATCTCGGCTGTCTGCGGATACTCCTCCTTGTCGATCATGTTTTTGTCGATGCAGTCGTCCATCAGCTTGCGAATTTCGGGCTCGACCCACGTCTGGCAGAACGTCGCCAGGTTCTGCCGGGAGTTGCCGTCGAGGAGCAATTCGTCGTGAAGCGCAGCGTAAATCTGGTCGCCCGGAGCCTCCTGCTTGGGGAACCGGTCTCGCGGCAAGGACGCGCCGAGAACGGCCGCGGTATAGATGTCGTCCGAATCCGTGTGCTGACGCCGGCCGGCCTTCCGCACGCGATGCAGGGGCATTTTGATTCCTTCTTAGCACGTTGGAGTGATCGTCAGTGTCACAAGGTCGCGAAGGAGTCTCGCCCGTGCAAGTCACTCGTCCTTCATGGCGTTGTGCCCTATGGGTAACCCGACAGAATCAATCCGGCAGAGAGCCGACTGCCGAATTAACTCGGCAGTCCGCGCGGCGCCATCGGCATCGAGGTGAGTCGTTTACCCGTGGCTTGGAAGATGGCGTTGCCGATGGCTGGGGCGATGGCGACGATCGGAGTTTCGCCGGCGCCGACGGAGGGGAGATCCTTGCGATCGACGAGCACGATCTCGATCGTCGGCAGATCGGCAAATCGCGGAACGCGGTAGAGCGAGAGCTTGGGGTTCCGGATCTTATCGTCGTCGAAACGGATCGCCTCGAAGAGCGCGCCTCCCAGGCCCATCATCAACGCGCCCTCGCACTGGTTGCGCAAGTTTTCGGGATTGACGATCGCCCCGCACTCAAAAGCCGTCACTGCCCGCTCGACGTGGACCTTGCCGTTTTGGGGATTGATCGAGACCTCGGCACACGTGGCGACATAGCTTCCCTTCTCGGAACCGCAGGCCAAGCCAAAGCCGCGTTCGGCCGACGGCTTGTTCTGGGGTCCCCAGCCGAACTTTCGGGCGGCCGCTTCGAGGACGGCCCGCTGCCGCTCGTCCTTCAGGTTCTTCAGCCGCAGCGCCAGCGGATCGATGCCTGCCGCGTGGGCCAGGTCGTCGATGTGGCATTCGCGGGCAAAGTGGTTGGCCGTCGCCGCGAGCGCCCGATAGGAACCCTGCCGCAAGGGTGCATCGCTGGGGTGATAGGCAACCCGCTGATGCGCGATCTCGTAAAGGGGACGAATCGCCGAGCCGCCCGAGTTGTAGTTATGAAACTCCCAGGCAGTGATCGTGCCGTCTTTTTTCACACCGGCCGAAACTTCGATGACGCCGGCCGGACGGAAATAAGCCCAGGTGAACTCTTCCTGGCGAGTCCAATTCAGTTTCACCGGCTTGCCGGCTGCCTTGGCAAGGCAGGCCGCTTCGAGGGCTGATTCACCCGTGTGCTTGCCGCCGTATCCGGAACCCATATCGGGGACGATCACTCGCACGCTTTCGTCCCCAATCGAGAAAGCGCGCGCCAGTTCGCTCCGCACGCGAAACGGCATCTGCGTTCCCGTCCAGACTGTGAGTTTTTGGCCGGACCACTCGGCGACCGCCGCCCGCGGCTCGAGCGGCACGTGCGCGATGTACGAAATCGTATAGGTCGCCTGGACGCGATGGTCGGCCGCCTTCAGCCCCTGTTCGATCTTGCCGCGTGAGTAATTCGATCGTCCGCCGAAACCCGACCCGGTTCCTCCGCCTTCGGCTTTCTTCAGATCGTCGAACAGTCGGGCATCGGAAACGACGGTCGCGGCTTTCCACTTCGCGGTGATGGCCGCGAGCGCCTGTTCAGCGGCAGGCAAGGAGAGGGCCGCCACGCCGACGAAATCGCCGTCATGCACCACAGTGACCCCGGGTAGGGCTTGCGCCTTCGCGAGATCGACTGAAACCAGTTTCGCGTGCAGCGACTCGGGCCGGAGCACCTTGCCGAACAGCATGCCCGGTCGCCGCACATCGGACGCGTATTCGTGCCGACCGGTGACGAAGGCTGCGCCGTCGACCTTGGCGACCGACGTGCCCGCGACCTGCCAGCGGCTCGCCGGCGTCAACGGTGCATCGTCGCTGATCGTTTTGGTCAACTGGCCCTTTTTGGCCAACTCGCCGAACGTCAGCGACCGGTGTGAGGCTGCGTGCGAGACGGTGCCGTCGACGACCGACAGCGTGCCGCGATCGACCGACAATTCCTTGGCCGCCAGGTCGAGGAGCAGCTCTCTCACGGTGGCCGCCACGCGTCGGAGCTGTGGCGACATCATGCGCGTGGTCATGCTGCCGGCGGTGCCAAAGTCATACGGAACCAGGTCCGTATCGGCCATGATCAGTCGGATGCGGTTCGTCGGCAGACGCAGCTCTTCGGCGACAGCCTGTGTGAGCGACGTGCGGATATTCTGCCCGATCTCGACTTTTCCGGTGCAGACGGTGACCTCGCCCGCTTCGTTCAAGTGGAGCCAGGCACCGATCGACTGCGGCACGTTCCCTCCGCGACCGCCTCGACCTCCGCCGCCGCGCCGACCAGGGCGCTGGGCGCGAGCGACTCGCGTCACCAGGCAGATCACAATGCCTCCGCCGAGCGTCTTCAAGAAATCGCGCCGGTCTGCCTCGAAGCGATACTTGGGCTCTTCGCGCAGCTCGTATCGCTCCGGCTCATCCAGCGCCGGCAGATCGATGTGGACGTCGCGTTGGCTCGCGGTCAACAGGCGCGAGTTTTTGGCCACGCGGGTCATCGCTCGGCCCTCTTCGCCGCGCCCGCTCTCTGCGTTTCAGCCGCCTGGTCGATGGCGGCGAGGATGCGTTGGTACGTGCCGCAGCGACAAATGTTGCCCTCCATTGCCTGCACAGTCTGCTGCCGCGTGGGTGCGCTGTGCCTGGAGAGCAGGGCATAACCGTTCATGATCATCCCCGACGTGCAGTAGCCGCACTGCAGCGCCCCGGCATCGAGAAAGGCCTGCTGCAGCGGATGCAACTTGCCGTCGTGCTCGAGCCCTTCGATCGTGGTGATCGGCTTTTCGGCACAGTCGGAGATCGCCATGCGGCACGATCGCACGGCCCGGCCCTCCAGCACGACGGTGCACGCCCCGCATTGCCCCTCGCCGCAGCCATATTTGCTGCCGGTCAGTCCCAATTCGTCGCGGAGCACTCCGAGCAGCATTCGCTCAGGCTCGGCTGGGACGTGGTGCCTGACTCCATTCACGCGGAGTTCAACGTCAGCCATCGCGGGATCTCGCAAAGAAGGCACGCGGCGCCGTCTGTGATAAGCGCCACATGCAAGCGAGTCAACAGCGCAGGCATTGGCCAAACTTTGGAGGCGATCCTGTGGACGTGTAGGGCACGCTCTGCCTGCCGTCCGTGTTCGAGACGTAGCGAGCGGCAGGCAGAGCCTGCCCTACAAGAAAAGACCTGCGCGGTCGTAACCTGAGGTCAGTGGCTCTTAACCAGCTCGCGACGCAGCTGGCGGACGATCATTTGGGCGAGGATCGGCAGCTTCGAGCACAAATAGTTGTTGCCGTTGAACCAGCCTTCCGGCTCAGCGAAAGCCGCGTGGTATTCGATCAGGATCGCGCCCGACGGACCGAGCAGCCGCGTCGCCTTGGCGTAGCTGCCGTAGCCGAAGTAGGGCTCGGGCTTGCCCAGGTATCTGCGGCCCGTGTTGTCGTCGCGAAGAACCGGTTTCCAGCGGTTCGAGTACGGGGAGTCCGCTGTGAAACGCGGATCGAGCAGCGAAGCTGAGATGACCGAGTCGCGCGTTACTTGCTTCGAGCCGCGCGTCGTCACGGAGACTCGCACGCGATCCAACAGCGTCAGCTCGGCGAAAACAAACTGCGAATCGTCCGCACTCTGCGGGCCCTTGAGCCCGTGACGAAGCAGCTCACTCTCCGGAACGACCTTGGCCACGGCGCCGTTGTCCGGATCGGTCTCGTTGCCGGTGGTCTTGAACTGTCGTTCGAGCCATTCATTGTTTTCGAGCGTCGACATGTTGCCATAGGCGACAAACCACAAATCGACGCGCCGACCCAATCGGCTCGAATCGATTTCGTCCTTGCTGATCTTGAAGACGAACGGAGCATTGACCGAGCGACGCGTGAGATCCTCCCACGCGCGGCCGTCGGCGATCGCTTCGATCGCTTGCTGCTGTTGTGCGGCGGTCATGCCGTCGGTGAGCGTGGGGGCGGGCAGGCGGACAATTTCGCGAACGCTGATCGGCACGCCGCTACGCATCAACTCGTCATATACCGGGTTGCCGCCGCGACAGATCTGCGACGGGACGAGCGTGACGATAAAGAGAAAAGAGACGGCCCAAAGCTTTCCCATGTCGAATGCTCCCCTGAATAACGGAGCCGCAAACGATGGGGCTGCCGTGCCGCCAACGCAGTGGACTCCCTTCCCTCTCTGCGGCGCCCAGATTCCGTCCGGCGCGAGCCCCACTGTAGCGAATTCTTGCCGGCGCGCGTACCCGAAACCGGACGCTTATTTACCGTTGATGCGGTCCAGCGACGGCTCGATGTCCCACAGATAGAGGAACGCCGGCATCCGCGTCCGTTCCAGTCCCGGAATATTGAGCGCCAGCAGCTTGTCCTGCAGCGGCACGTTGGGGGTCGACGAGTAGGCCGAGTAGGCCGGATCCCCCTTGCGGTGGTAGAAGACAACTTCCGAATAATTGAGATGGGCCATGCCGTTGGCCAGTTGCACGGCGTCATCGAAGTAGCCGATCTGGTCGATCAGCCGCACCGCGAGCGCCTGGCTGGCGGTGAACACCCGGCCGTCGAACGTGGCGCCGTTTTGCGGATCGACCTGCGGCCGCCGGCTCATCACGATGTTCTCGAATCGCTGGTGGAATTCGTCGGCCATACCCTGCAGCAGCTTCTTGCTGGCGGCGTCGAGCGCTTTGATCGGCGTGCCCAGGTCGACGTTCTTTCCCGACTTGATCGGGATGCCGACGACGTTGAACTGGGCCATCATGTCCTGCAGGTTGTAAACGTTGAGAATGCAGCCGATGGCCCCGGTGACGGTCGTGGGGTGGGCGATGATGCAGTCGGCACCGGTGGCGAGGTAATAGCCGCCGCCGGCCGCCACATCCATCAGGCAGGCGACGACGGGCAAACAGGTGCGAGCTTTGAAGGCCTGCAGGTCGCGCCACATGATGTCGGTCGCCGTCACGCTGCCGCCAGGCGAATGAATTCGCAACACGACGGCCCGCACGCAGTGATCGTGCTCGATGGCATCGAGCCGCTCGCGAAAGAGGGCAACCGGATTTTCTCCCAGCGAGCCGATTCCCGTCGCGTCGGAATCGAGCAGCACGCCGTCAACGTCGATGACGGCTACGCGGCAGGCGCTGGGGAAGTGGGGCCGGTGCGGCAGCAGCGAGGCGAAGACGGGCGTTTGTTTCGGATTGGGAGCTATTGCCGCATTAACGCTGATGTCGCCGAAAGTGTGCAGGTGAAAGAGCGGATCGGCGCAGCCGACGACGCTCAATGCGCCGACCATCACGGCGACACAGGCAGCCGCAATCCATCCCTGGCGCGCGCGCCAGGACTCGTCGCGCGCAGGGCGCTTGGCGAAGTGGAGCTTCATCCGGAATCTTCAAACGGGAAGTTGGAAGGCGAAGGAAAGGCGAGGCGGCGAGTGGAACAGGCCCGGATTCAAGCGTGAAAGCGAAGAGAAGTCGAAGGTGAGAAATTCGATGGTGGGAAATTGGACGCTGAGAAATTTGGCGGTGAGACTGGAAGGGGCCGGATGATATCGCGGCCGCAAAAATGCGTCGAGAGGAATTCGGCCGCGCTGCCGATCACAGCTGCGGCGGTTTAGGAGCCTTGACTCGGACTAGTACTCCCAGTGAAGTCGTGCCCCGAAGACGCTGACGGGGCCGCGGTCGCTGTTGAACGCCGGGTCCAGGAAGAACTGGTAGTCGAACGCCAGGCGACAGCCCGCCGCGAGGGCAAAATCATAATACGTTTCCAACGACTTCTCGCAGGCGTAGGTCAAGTTGCCGTCGCCGTTCAGAATGCCCGTGCCGCCCACCTTCAGGAAGGCTTGCTGGTCTGACGAAGCACCGGCCAAATTCCCGAGCAGACCGAAGGTGTCGTTGGGACGGTGCCATGTGGCGCCTTTGACGCTCACACCAAGCTGTACCGTCCAGTCGACGTCGTCGAACGCCGCCGCCGCAGTTTCGCCGTCTTGCCAGCCCACCCGACCGAACGTGCCGACGTTCTTCGCAATTTCCTGTTCCCAATTCACCCCAAAGCCGTACTTGGAACGGTAACTGAAGGCGGCCCCGGGGATGGTGATTTCCGCTCCTGGAGGAGTATTCGCCGGCGGAGGCGAGGCGACGAGAAGCGTGGTCGCCGCGTTGTAGCTGGCGAGGAGACCGTGGTCGACCCAGGCCTGCAGCCGGATGGCGCCGGGATGATCGTCGATGCGCCAACGGCGCTCGACTTCCGTGATCATGCCCCACTCTTTCCAAAAGTTTCCGTCGGAGGTGACCTCCCCGGGCTCGACGGGATACATGAAGATCCGGTCGTCGGCGGTGAAGCCATTCGGAATGCTGGGCAATTGAAACCATCCATAGCGCACGGCCCAGTTTGGCTGATTCAACTCCAAGGCAAGTCCCGTCGTGTAACCGATGGTGTCGGCGGGATAATCCCAGGTGAGCATGGTGCTCGCCCAGCTCATGAACTGTGTGTGCGGGTCATGGTTGTAGGTGTTCTGGTCGAAAAGCTCCGCCATGTTGAGCTTGCCAGCGGTGATCGTCAGGCGCGAAACGTCCCGCTTGCCGGGCAGCGTGAATTGGCCGTCGGGCACGTCCTCTTGTTCGCCGCCCAGGCCAATCGTTTGGCGAACAAAGAAGTGTGAGAACATGAATCTGGGACTCGCGCTGCCGGCTTTGTACGCGTCCGCGTTGGGAAAGGCCTCGAGGCCAAAGCTGTTACTCAGGCCGAAGCCCTGCCATAGAAGAAAATCCGCGTGAAACTCGGCGCCCTGCCATAACGGCGCGCCGAGAAAAAGGTCGGCGGTAATCGTCCCTTCGCGATCGCGGGCCGTGCCCAGGCTGTTGGGACCGGAGTACAGGGCACCGAATCCGGGTTGGAAGTCGTCGATGATGGTGGTCTGAGCGTGGAAGTTCCAACCCTTGGGCAGCAGGTTCCATTCATCTTTTTTGTCTTTGTCGCCAAGCTTGTCATCGTCCGTCTTCTTGTCCTTGTCCGTTGCTCCGGACGCTGAGTCCGTCGCGAGGTTACTTGCGGCCGAAGGATTGGCGTCCGGGCTTGGCGGAACTTCATTGGCGGGCGGCGGTGTGGTGCCGGGGGCAGGCGCAAAACTGGCAACAATGCTCGGAGGCTCTTCGTTCGCAAAGGGCGCTCGATTGAAAGCCGAATCGCCGGCGATCGTCCCCGTTATGCTGACCAGCGGCGCCGACGCTCTGGCTTCACCGTTTGCTGAAGAGCTTGCGGTGGACGAACCGTTCGCGGCCGGGGGAGCGGGGTCGGCCGCGCTCGGCGACGCAGTTCCACAAAAACCCAGCACACAAAAGCAGACGCCCAGGATCGAGCGACACGCCCATCGGCTCTGCGTCAGGTTTTGCTGGGATTTCAGCACGCAGTTTCAGTTTCGCATCTGCCGCGCAATTCGGGCGCGGCCACTTGGTGACTGACGACAAGCGGATTACGGAATGTCAGGCGTGGGTAGGCGAGGTCTGTCCGTGACGGCTGCGGAGCCGGCGTGTTACGGAGGCCGATTGGCTCGAAAGACGAGTCTGGACTGCGGCTTTCGCCGAGCCGGAGTGAAGGAAACGGAGCGGGGAGAGTTGCGGCGGGAAGTGCGGAAGCTGCCGGTCTTTATAGATCCTGAGCGGCGTGGGCAGAAGTTGTACTCTCGACAGCCCTTTCTGCCAACTCCATTCTTAGGCCGGCAAATTGTGCCGCCATGCCTGCCCGGCTTTTCTGGGATGACCAACGAATGTGCCGGTTGCTGAACGGTTAAGAGCACGGTTGAGCAAGCTCAACCATGGCACCCAAGGCAAATCTCCCGTCTGCATTCCCGCCGAGTAACCGCGAAACCTGAGCGTAGAAAACCGATCTTGGTTGGTTGGCAATTTGTGGCAGAATGGAGTTTGGCCCGTCGTGACGGCCGAGATCGGCTTGCGCGCCGGGGATGAAATCGCCGCAAGGCCGTTGAATGGGCACCGACGGGATTTCGTGGACGCCTGACAGCGGGCATTCGGCGATCGGCGGCCGTTCGGTGATGGGTGGCCATTCGGTGATCGGATGACGGCAGGTCCGGTCCGGACACTCTCATTTGAACAACGAGGACCGGCGGTCGCGGACCTGGGGGCGAGTCTGCTGGCTCGACCCCAGCCAGACGGTGCTGGGCTCGACTATAAGCACAAAACGCCGAGTCAGGTCCGGTCCGGTCTAATCTTCACAATTCGGATTTAGACCGTGGTTAAGAGCTGCAGCAGATGCGGTTTAGGACGAAGTCTGAATCCGGTCCGGACACTTTCATTTGAACAAGGAGACCGGCGATCGCGGACCCGGGGGCGAGCCTGACGGCTCGACCGAATGACTCGAGTCGCGACCAGTCGAGTCCGGTCCGGTCTAATCTTCACAATTCGGATTTAGACCGGTGTTAAGAGCTGCAGCAGATGCGGTTTAGGACGAAGTCTAAATCCGGTCCGGACACTCTCATGGAACAGGGAGACCGGCGTTGCGGACCAGGGAGCGAGCTGACAGCTCCGCCCCGGTCACCCGGACTTGGCTCGGTAATCGTCGACCAGTCGAGTCAGCCAATTTCTGCGTCTTTCTTTGTGCCTTCGGGGCTCGGTCAGAAATACGCGATCGGCCGTAGCGGCGAGCCCGAGCCGTTTTCAATCGGCAGCGGCGCGGCGACCAGGAACACGCGCGGCGGCAGCCTTTCCAGTTGGGCCAGGCACTCCACGATCAAGATACCGTTGGGCAGCCAATGCTTGCGGTGGCCGGGCGCGTCGCCCGCCACGCCTTTGACGAACGGAATCTCGCAGGCGATCGTGTCGGCACCGACGGCGCGGACTTTGCGCTCGGCAAACAGCACCGTCACCTTTTCGTCCATCCCCGGTTGGTTGCGCTCGTAGAAACCAGGCGAACTCCAGTGCCGGCGGTGCCAGCCGAAGCAGACCAGCGGCATATCGCCCGCTCCGGCCTGCACGCCGTGCTCGCGTTCGTACGCCAAAAAGTCGTCGGCCGTCAGCGTCTGGCCCGGCTGCAAGTCGCGCTGGGAGAAGTCGTAGACGACAGCCGGACCGACGAGTTGATCGACGGGCAGAGTATCGACAGTTGCATCCATCAGTTTGGGAACCGTGTGTGCCGGCGCGTCGACGTGGCAACCGATGTGTTCGGGCATCGACAGCGTCTGGCAGTAGTAACCGTTGCGGGCGTGCGTCACCGTCGGATCAATGATCAGGTGCGGATGGGCCGGATACTTCGGCATGCCCCGCTCCAACCGCGGCGCGAGATCGACGGCCGTCATCGACTGCAGCAGATCGGCCAACTGTTGCACACGGTCCATGTTGTTTCTCCCCGTTCGGTTCGCGGTTGGGTGCGCTCGGCCCTTCCGATTTGACGTGCTGACTTCAGGACACCGGGACGCGTCGATTCTCGATCACTTTCCAAATCCAGAACGCCGGCACGCCGGCCAGCGTGACTCCGACCGTGATCGCCAGGACCAACGGCTTTTGCGTCGCCAGCACAAACAGCCAGCCAACCAAAGCGATGAAGCTGGGGATCGGGTATAGCCGCATGCGGAAGGGCAAGCGGGCGTCGGGTCGCGTCGTACGGAGAATATGCAGCCCCACAATCTGGCCGACGAACTGCACCAGGATGCGGACGGCGACGGCCGCATCGACCACATCGCCAAGCCGCAGATAGCAAACAGCCGTCGTCAGTGCTCCCAGGCAGATGATCGAGATGACGGGAAAGCCGCCAGAGTGGAGCGTCCCGAAGGCGCGAAAGAAGTCGCCGTTGCGGGCGGCAGCGAATGGAATCCGCGAATAACCGAGCGACATGGCGAACACCCCGGCCAGCGCCGTCCACACCACCAACCAGGCAAACGCGGTCGCCAAATGCGGGCCGAAGACCAGCGACACCAGGTTGGCGGCGACTGCCTCGGACTCGGCCGCGTCCCGCCAAGGGATCACACCGATAATGGCGACGGTCATCAGGATATAGAGGACGCCGATGATCCAGACGGAACTGATGACGGCCCGCGGAATCGTCTTGCCGGGGTCTTTAACCTCGTCTCCGAGGAAGCAGATGTTGTAGTAGCCGAAATAGTTGTAGATGGCGATCGTCATCGCCGCCCCCAATCCCCAAGCAAAGTGGGGAGCGTTTTGCACGTCGTAGGTGCCGGCTGGGACGTGCAACAGGCGCCAGTCGAGATCGGGCAGGCCGGAAACGATCACCAGGAGCAGGGCCCCGAGAATCCCCGCGCAGAAAAACACGCTCAGTTGGCCGAGCACGCGAATGTTGCGGCACAAGAGGATCGTCACCGCGACACTGAGGGCGGCCGCCAGCGTGTGGGTGCCGCCGGGCACGTGCCAGCGAGCGAGCGTCTCCTCGAGCCCGGGAATCGCATACTCGAGATATTTGAGCCCCCCGATGTAGGCGGAGGCCGTCTCGCACGTGCCGCTAAACAGGAACTGCCAGACGAAGAGGAACGGGATCAGCCGTCCCCAGGTCGGGTCGAGTCGCCCGTAAATCTCTTTGAGAAAGTGGTACGACCCGCCGCTGCCAGGCAGCGCGGCCCCCAACTCGCTCCAGACCAGGCCGTCGCACAATACCAGCAATCCGCCCACCACCCAGGCCCAAATGACCTGCGGCCCCGGCATGGCCGCCAACATCAGGGGAATGGTGATGAACGGTCCGACACCGACCATATTGGCGATGTTCAGCGAAATGGCCTGCGGCAGATTCAGGCTGCGAGAAAGCGCCGGTGGTCCAAGGTCGCGTCCAGCGTGAGCCATGAATCGCAAGTCCAGGCCGTTGAACGGAGATCGTCCGATCTCGAAAGGCCGATCCCGCCGGACGGGGCGGGTTTGTGATTATTTAATGGTCGGAGCGGGCGAACAAGCAAGGACGTCGCGCAGGCACAGTCCAACCGGAGTGGCCGGTTGAGAATAAGAACACGCGGCGACCTCCGTGAGTTCCGGGACTTTTGCCCGCATCCCGCGAAACCGGACCAAAGGCCTCCTCCTTGACGACATCCGCTCATTTTCGGGAGAATTGCCCGTTTGCCAATTGCGGGCGACTATTCCGCCCGCGGCCTGCCGGGCAAATCGCCAACCCGCCGGATGCCGCACAGGCATTTTTCAACCGCGAATCGGCGGCCGCCATCGCACCAGTAAAGAGGGCGCCAACTTCTCGTGTCGAACGAAACGACCGGTCCGGCCTCGTCTTCCCCCTCATTGTCTACTCCCAATGGTGCTCCTTCGGCCGGGCTTTCGACCACCACCGCCAAGGCCATCCGCGCTGCCCAAGTCATCGTCATCAGCAGCGTGACGTTTACGTTCATTTCGTACTGGCGGACGGCGGCGGTCGTACTCTGCGACCTGGCGAGCACGGCCTACTACATCGGGGCGATCGTCGAGAGCGCCATCGGACCAGCGGCCCCATGGTTCATCTTGGGGGTACTGCTGTTCAGCTACGCGATGCGCTCCGTCTATATCGAGTCGAGCGCGTTGTTTGTGCGCGGCGGCGTTTATCGCGTCGTCAAGGAGGCGATGGGGGGGTTCGTCGCCAAGCTCTCCGTCTCCGCGCTCCTCTTCGACTACATTCTCACCGGGCCCATTAGCGGCGTCTCGGCGGGGCAGTACATCTGCGGGCTGGGGATCGACGCGCTCACCATCTACCTGCACGTCCCCATCCCGGTCGGGCTGCAACACGACATCAAAGGCTGGGGGGCCGTCGCGATCGCCTGCGTGATCACCCTCTATTTTTTCCGCCAGAACATGCTGGGGATCCATGAATCGAGCGACAAGGCGCTCAAGATCATGATCGCCACCACCATCATGGGTTTGGTGATCCTGGCTTGGAGCGGAGTGACGCTGGCGACGAACGGGGCAGCCAACAAGGTGCCGAGCTGGCACCCCGACCTCAATCCCAAATTCACCGTCACCGACACGGGCGAGCGGGTTCCCAAGATGAACCCCGTGACCGGCCGCCAGGAAGATCCACTGGGCTTCCTGGGGCGCTTCCCCTCGATTGCCGAGCCCCTGCGGAACTCCGGCTCGGCCGCCTGGCTGACTTTGATCGGCTTGGCAGGAGTCGTGATCGCCTTCGGGCATTCGATCCTGGCGATGAGCGGCGAGGAGACGCTTGCGCAGGTCTATCGGGAGGTCGAATCCCCCAAGCTCAAGAATTTCAAAAAGGCGGCCTTTATCGTCTTTGTCTACAGCGTACTGCTCACGGGCTCGGTCAGCTTTCTGGCCGTGATCCTGATCCCCGAAGGCGAGCGGATGGGCCAATATTACGACAACTTTATCGGCGGCCTGGCGATGCATATGGTGGGACCGGTGCCGCTCAAGCTGTTGCTCAACGCTTTCGTGGTGGTCGTCGGCTTCTTGATCCTGTCGGGGGCGGTCAACACCTCGATCATCGGCTCCAACGGTGTGCTCAACCGTGTGGCTGAAGACGGCGTGCTGCCCGACTGGTTTCTCAAGCCGCACGTGCGATACGGCACGAGTTCGCGGATCCTGTGGCTGATCGTCGGCTTGCAGCTGTTTACGATTGTTGCCAGCCGGGGCGACTTCATTCTGCTGGGCGAAGCGTATGCCTTTGGCGTCGTTTGGAGCTTCACGTTCAAGACGCTGTCGATGGTGGTGCTGCGCTTCAAGGACCATACGCCGCGCGAATTCAAGGTGCCCTTCAACATTCAGTTCGGCAAGTACGAGCTGCCGATCGGGCTCGGCATCATCTC
>Ga0210396_10001722_pt1 | contig 23155 bp, 17 predicted proteins | sample IncBWH17OmetaG_FD_155466 | JGI IMG/M metagenome (GOLD analysis project Ga0210396, IMG submission 155466) | Forest soil microbial communities from Barre Woods Harvard Forest LTER site, Petersham, Massachusetts, United States - Inc-BW-H-17-O ... | reverse complement strand
GTTTTTCTGTCTGCCCGAGGCAACCTGGGCGAATTGACGGGACAGCCGGACAGCGGGCCCGCTTTGCGAACGATGTCGCTTTCCATGCGGGAAAAAGTTGCTCTCTCTGATGACCTGACCCTGGACTACGGCATGTCGCTCAATTCGGTTTCCTTGCTGGATCACCTGAATTACATGAGCAAGTTTGTGCGGCTCAGCCGCGACCTCGGCAATATAGGAGCGCTTCAACTGGCCTATAGTTCCGGAGCGCCTCCCACCCAGTTGCTAGTGGAAGACGGGCACGGAAATGAGACTAGCGTTCGCGGCGATCAGACCGCTCTGACTGAAGACTTGGCCGCGCTCTCGATTTTGCCTCGTTTGTCTCTCCTCAATGGCCGTGGCGCGGTTGAACGCTCCCAGGATGTGGAGATCGGGTATGAAAAGAAGCTGCGGTCCACCACCTTCAACCTGACGGGATATCGGGAGACCGTAACGAATGCGGCCATGACGATTGCAGCTCCTTCCGGAGACGCGTTCGCGATCGGAGACGTGCTTCCCGATATTTCCTCTAACAGCGGAATTTTAAACATTGGCAGCTTTCAGCGGACTGGTTTCGCCGCCTCGGTCACCCGTTCCATGGGCGACCGGTTACAGGTGGGCACGTCGGTGGGACGCGGTGGGGCTTTGGCGCTGGCGGATCACGGGGTGCTCGAGACAGCCGCCGAGCTGCGGTCCACTATGCACACCGCCCAGCGCTTCTGGGCTTCGGCGCGTGCCTCGGCGACGCTTCCGGTGACAGGCACCCAAATCAGCGGAAGCTATGAGTGGACCGACTACAGCACGATCATGCCCAGCCATTTCTACCTGACCCAGAGCGCCTATCCGGAAGGCGGCTTGAACATTCGGGTGCGCCAGCCGATTCCTTCGTTTCCCGGTATCCCTGGACGTCTGGAGGCCACCGCTGAGATGCGCAACGGCCTGGCGCAGGGTTATATTCCGATTTCAGACGGTACCCAACGGGTCCTGCTCATGCAGCAACCGCGAGCCCTGCGCGGCGGTCTGAGCTTCATCTTCTAGCGTCAATTTTCTTATTCTTGATGGCCTTCGGCGGGAGCATCACCCGGAGCCCGTAAAGCGGAATCGTCTTTTTTCTTTTTGGATGCTTTCCCGCGGAAGGGGTTGAGCTTGCTCCAGAAGCCGGCCTTCTTGGGCTCCGAGGGCTGCGCTTCGGGCACGGGCAGCGGGAGGGGCGCCTCAGCGTGCTGTGGCGCGGATGATTGAACCTCGGCCTGCTGCCCTTCGGCTGGCTTGGGTTCGACCGGCTGCGTCACTCTTGGCGCCAGCGCCGGCTCCGTTCTCGTTTTGCCGGCTGTAGCAAGCTGTTTCCTGGCCGGCTTGGGGACCGGTGCGGACTCCTGGGGCTGAACTGGGGCAGTAGACTGCTCCAAAGCGGGCTGGGCGGGTAGGTCGGGTGGAATCGCCGCCAGACTCTCCGGTGCAGGCGGAACAGCCAGGATTACTGGCGGCGAGGCTATTGGCTGGTTCAGTCGGTTCCACGTAACCGTGCCAACCCCTGCCAGGGCACAAATCAGCAGGACCGCCACGCCGGCCACTGTTTCGGAAATCATACGCCGCTTCGGGCGGACCGGCGGTTTAGAAGCCAACGTGGCCACCGGCTGCTTGATAAAGTCGAGCGCCGCTAGAAAATCTTGGGCCGAGGAATACCGCTGGCTGGGCTCTTTGGCGAGCACCTTCAGTATTATGTCGTCCAACTCAGGGGGAAGCTCGGGGTCGACCAAGGTGGGCAGGCGGGGCTGCTCCTCCACCTGCGCGACCATCAGCGAGAAGCGGTCCTGGTAATCGAACGGTTTCTTGCCGGTGACGATTTCATAGAGGATCGCGCCGGCGGAGTAGATGTCCGATCGCGGGTCGGGATCGGTGGCGCCTTTCACCTGCTCGGGCGACATGTAGTACAGCGATCCAATCATCGAGCCGCCGTCGGTCAGCCGCAAGTCACCCAGCGATTTCGCCACTCCGAAGTCCATCAGCTTGACCAGCCCGTTATCGGTAATCATCAGATTCGCCGGTGACACGTCGCGGTGGATGACGCCGTTGTGGTGCGCATAATGGAGCGCCTCCAGAGTCTGGCGGATGTAATCGATTCCGGTCTCGAGCGGCGGACGGCCCTGTGCCAGAAGGCTTTCGAGCGTCTGGCCTTCTACAAACTCGAGCACCAGTACCATGCGATCCTTCAGCCGGAACGCGTTGTGCACGGCTGCGATGTTGGGATGATTGAGACGCGCCTGGACCTCGATTTCACGCTTGAAACGCTGGACTTGGGTATCGTCCGCCAAGTCGGCGATGAGAACCTTCATGGCTTCTTTGCGCTTCGTGATTTTGTGCTCGACCTGGAAGACTTGACCCATCCCGCCGGCGCCGATAATGCCGACAACGCGGTAGTCTCCAACAGCCTCGCCGACATGCAAGCTCATGGCCGGACCTCTGAACAGACTATCGGGCAGACGAAAATCAGCACTACTCGATTATTCGGACCTTTCCGACGGAAGGGGAATAAGGGGAATGTATTGGTCGCACTCGGGGAAAACACCTAGACGCTTCTTCTACGATGACGGCTAAGGGGTGGTCGGCGCGAAATATCCTTTGCGAGTGCGCACCCGCAAGCCTGGCTGGTGCACTCGCACTTGCAGCTTGCGAAAACTGCCGTCATGGGCCCGATTGATGGGCACGTAGCCCAATGCATATTGACTGCGCATCTCCGCTTCGATGATCTGAAAGATTTCAGACAGCGAAGTCTTGACGTCTACCTTAAATGCGCGGCCGCCGGCGGGCTCGGCCAGGTTATTCAAGAAAGAACAGCCGGCGAAGCCCGCCTGGTAGCAGATTCCGTATACGATCGTGTTAGTGGTCTGCGCCGCGGCTACGGCTTCTTCCAGCTTCTTCTGACTGCCATTGTCCAGGCCGTCGGAAATAACCACCAGAACTTTACGCCCCGGCACGCCTTTCAATTTCTGATGGGCGGTTCCATAGATCGCGTCATAGAGCAACGTGCCCGGCATCGGCTGGCCCAGGGGAGGAAGTCCTCGAAACGGTATTGCGCGCATTCGGCCCAGAGCATCCTGCAGCGCCGGCGCCGACGACGTAAAATCCTGCCAGAGGATCATTCTGCTGCCAAACCCGATCAGTAAAGCCTGATCCTCAGCACGCAGGATTTCTCTGAAGAATCGCCCGGCCGTATCCTTTTCCAATTCCACGAATCGCCGGACGCTACCGCTGACATCCACCAGCAAGGCCACGGTGAGAGGCAGATTCGTTTCCCGCGCGAAGTAGCGAAGCTGCTGCTGCTTTCCGTCCTCTCGAACTTCGAAGTCTTCCTGGCTAAGGCCGGTCATGAGCGCGCCGCGCTTATCGTAGACGTTGCAAAGCACGTTCACCAGGTCGACATCCACTTTGATGGCGTCGCTTATGGCATGGCTCGCCTGGTCCGCCGGCAGGGTTTGACCGCAGGTCTGGCCGCGAATCGCTCCAGCAAGGATGAGCACCAACGTGAGAATCGCGCGCATACCGATCGGTTATACTGCTTGTTCCATCGTATGACGAAACGAGTTTTTTCTCTGATCATCGCCGCCGCGATGGCGGCTCGCGGGCAGCAGATCTTTACGCCGGGCCTGAAGCCGTTCATCGCCGTCGACGATCCGGTGATTGCGTTGGAGCACGTGCGCGTGATCGATGGTACCGGCGCGCCGCCCGTAGAAGATCAGACCATCGTCATCGATCATGGACGCATCCAAAGCGTGGGTCCGTCGGATCGCGTACAACCGGCGGCCGGCGCTCGCCGGATGGATCTCAGCAATCACACCGTGATTCCTGGCTTGGTCGGCATGCATGAGCATCTGTTTTATCCGTCCGGCGCCGGAGTGCCGCTCTACATCGAGCACGGAATGAGCTTCCCGAGGCTGTATCTGGCGTCTGGCGTGACTACAGCGCGCACGGCCGGCACGCTCGAGCCTTACACCGACCTGAACATCAAGAAGATGATCGACGACGGCCGTATGCCGGGCCCCAAGATGCTCATCACGGTAGGTTATCTGGAAGGACACGGCAGTTTCGCGCCGCAAATGGCCGAGCTCGATACGCCCGATGACGCTCGCCGATTCGTAGAATATTGGGCCGGCTTGGGCGCTCATTCCTTCAAAGCTTACATGCACATCACGCGCGGCGAACTGGAAGCGGCGCTCACCACCGCGCACGCCCGCGGCCTGAAAATTACGGGGCATCTTTGCTCAGTCGGATTTCGGGAGGCTGCCGCGCTGGGCATCGACAACCTGGAGCACGGACTGATCGTGGATTCGGAGTTCGATCCGGCCAAGCAGCCGGATGTTTGCCCTCCTGGCCCCTCCGCCCAAGCGCTGGCTCAACTCGATATCAACGGCGAACCGGTGCAGCGCACCATTCGTGAACTGGTGAGCCACAAGGTCGCTGTGACGTCGACGCTGGCGGTTTTTGAGAACGCCCCACCGCTGCAGCCGCGGTTCTTGGATGCGCTCTCGGCGTCGGCTGCCTTGAACTATATGGCCGGCCGGGAACGGCTCTCCGATCAAGCGCGCGCACAAGGCCCGCTGAGGGTCAAAAAAGAGGTCGAGTTTGAGCGGGCTTTTGTTAAAGCGGGCGGATTGTTGATGGCCGGCTGCGATCCCACCGGCAACGGAAGCGCGCTCGCCGGTTTTGGAGATCAACGCAACATCGAGCTGCTAGTGGAGGGAGGTTTTTCCCTGCCCCAGGCCATTCAAATCGCCACCCTCAACGGCGCGAAGTTTCTCGGCCTGGACAATCTGATCGGGTCCATCACAACCGGGAAGCAAGCGGATCTTGTTGTTTTGGAAGGAAATCCGGTTCGCGAGATCGCCGACATCGAGAATGTCACATTCGTATTCAAGGATGGCGTTGGCTTCGATTCTGCGAAGTTGATCCAATCGGTGCGCGGCCACGTGGGCCTGCACTAAAACCGCGCGACTTGTAACGGTTAGCTCGATTATTTGCGGCAGATACGTAACTGAAAGCTCTTGTTTGAATCAAACCATCAAGGAGTCTGGTGACTATCTCTGGGCGAACGTCCTAAGTGGAATTGTATGGAAATCCCGGAAGTATTTCTTATCGAGGACAATCCCGCCGACGTGCTGCTTACTCGCCAGGCTCTGTCCAAATACCCGATTCCTCTGAAGATTCGTGTCGCAAGGGACGGCGAGCAGGCCTTGATGACGCTCACGACGCCCGACTGCAAGCCGAACCTTATAATCCTCGATCTCAATATGCCCAAAGTCGACGGTCATACGGTGCTGGAGCGCTATCAAAGCCGGGATGTGCCGGTAGTGATCTTTAGCTCCGGCGGAAACGAGGCAGAGGTCCAGCGCGCGCTTGCGCTTGGCGCGCGGGAGTATGTGAAAAAGCCGCTCGGATTTCGACCCTTCCTAGACGCGGTTAGCGGCATCGTTGACCGGTGGCTTAGCCGTTAGCGCGACACTGTTGCATCAGCAGCCCGCATCACTCCAGTCTTCTGTTACCACCTGTAACAACGCCCGACTTCGGTGAGTCTAACGATGCGGAGTGATGAATAAGTGACCCATACCGAAGAGGCACCACAAGTTGCGGACCGTGTTTCGAGCGGCGTATCCGGGCTCGACGAAATCCTCCACGGCGGTTTGACTCCGGACCGGATTTATTTGCTGGAAGGAAATCCGGGGACGGGCAAAACCACCTTGGCGCTGGGCTTTATGCTGCAGGGCGCCAAGCTCGGCGAAAAATGCCTGTACATCACGTTGTCGGAGACGGCGGAAGAGCTGCGAGCCATCGCGCGCTCGCACGGCTGGTCGCTCGACCAAATCGAGATCTTTGAACTGACGCCACCGGAGGGGAAGCTCGACTCCGATCAGAGCTATACGCTCTTGCATCCATCGGAGGTGGAACTTAGCGAGACCACCCGTCTGATCCTGCATCGCATTGAGGAGCTGAATCCCCAGCGAGTGGCTTTCGATTCGTTATCCGAAATCCGGCTGATCGCTCAGGACCCGCTGCGTTATCGGCGGCAAGTGCTGGCGCTGAAGCAGTTCTTTTCCGGGCGCCGGTGCACCGCGCTGCTTCTGGACGATCTCACTTCCCAGTCGCACGAACTACAGGTGCACAGCATAACGCACGGCGTCATCGTTCTGGAGCGTGTCACGCGGGAATATGGCGCTGACCGTCGAAGGCTGCAAATAACGAAAATGCGGGGATCCGATTTTCGCGGAGGTTACCACGACTACATGATCCAGAAAGGCGGTCTTTCAGTTTTTCCGCGGCTGACCCTGTTCGATAGCGATGATACCGGCGTAGGGCAGCCAGTGAGCAGCGGCGTCCCCGAGATGGACAAGCTGCTGGGCGACGGCGTCAATCGAGGCACCAGTATGCTGCTGGTGGGGCCGGCCGGAGTGGGGAAATCTTCCCTGTCCACGCAGTATGTGGTAGCGGCCTTGAAACGCGGCGAAAGCGCGGCGATTTACACCTTCGATGAAGGGCGCGGCACTTTGCTTCAAAGATCGGAAGGGCTAGGAATGCCGCTTCGGCCTTTTTTGGAGAACGGCCAGCTGACCCTGGAGCAGGTGAATGCCGCGGAGCTGTCGCCCGGCAATTTCGCGCACCGCGTGCGGGAACAGGTGGAAAACAACTTTCGTGGCGTGGTCGTGATTGATAGCCTGAACAGCTATCTGAACGCCATGCCGGCCGAACAGTTCCTGGTCATGCAGATGCACGAACTGCTGGCTTTTCTGAATCAACGGGGCATCTTGAGCATCCTGATCATGGCGCAGCACGGCTTGTTGGGCCATATGCAGTCGCCGGTCGACATCAGCTACCTGACGGACACGGTGGTCCTGCTGCGTTATTTCGAGTTCCAAGGGGCTGTTCACAAAGCAATCTCTGTGATCAAGAAGCGCAGCGGAAAGCACGAAGGGATGATTCGGGAATTTCACCTGGGTCCCCAAGGCGTCTCTCTGGGGCCCGCCTTGTCCGACTTCCACGGTGTATTGACAGGAGTGCCAACCTATACCGGCGCATCCGATCAACTGCTCTCGAAGGACGGTCATGGAAGAACGAAATGAGTCGTTCCGGGATAGAGTACTCATCCTAACTCCCTTTGGCCGCGACGGAGACTTGGCCCGTTCGGTACTTCAGCAGGATCGACTCCGAGCAGAGCTCTGTTCGGATGTGACCGATCTCTGCATCAAGCTGGAGGACGGGGCCGGGGCGGCCGTTATCGCCGATGAGGCGCTCAACACGGTCAATCTTCCTTCGCTCGCCCACTGGGTCAAAAACCAGCCGGCATGGTCCGACTTTCCGTTCATTATTCTCACGGCCGGCCGTACGCTGCAAGCCGATATGCGGCGCCGCTTCGAGGCTGTCGTGCCGCTTGGGAATGTTACGTTGCTCGAGCGGCCGCTGCGTTCCATGACTTTGCTTACGGTGGTTAAGTCGGCCTTACGCGCTCGCGCCCGCCAGTACGAGGTCGAGCACTATGTAGATGAAGTGCGTCGAGCCGAAGCCGAACGCTCCAGGGCTTTCGCCGGCGAAGAAGCCGCGCATGCGCAGATCGAGCTGCTGAATCACCTGGGTGAAATCCTGGCGGCTGAACTGAGTCTGGATACCTTACTTCCCGCGGTGGTCGATGCGGGCACGGATTTAAGTGGAGCTGATGTGGGCGTATTCTTCGGCGAAGACATCGTCAGTCCCGTCGGCCACTTCCGCCTGCGCTGTGCGTCGGGCATCACGGTGGAGCAGGCGGCTGCGGTTCTAGGCGATCATACGGACATTTCCGGCTCGGAATTCTCCATCAAACACCCTCTTCGCTGGGCGCAACGCAGTGAGGGACGCTATAGCAGCGATGACGGCTCGGTGAAGATCATCGCGGAAAAGCTGGCGCTAAGCAACTGTATCGCCTTGCCGGTGTCCTCACGCCGCAATACCGTGGTCGGTGTTCTTTTATTCGGCCACAGCAGCGACGCACCGTTTTCGGAGCGCGAGGAGCGGGTGGCGGCGAGCCTGGCCTCGCAAGCCTCCATTGCGATCGACAACGCGCGGCTATTTGCTATAGCGGAACAGGAGAGAAGCAGGCTGGAAGTAGCTCGCCAGGCTCTTCAGCGGTCCAACGACGAACTCCGGCAATTCGCGTATGTCGCCAGTCACGATCTGCAGGAGCCGCTGCGCACCGTCGCCAGCTTCACTCAATTGCTGGTCAGCCGCTATCGCGATCCCAGCGACGCCGAGGCCGATGAATTTGTGTCGTTGATCCTGGATGGTGTTGAACGCATGAGCGTTTTGATTCACGATTTGCTGGAATATTCTCACACTGGAGTGCAGAGGACGCTGCCGACGGAGCCCGCTTCCGCCGAGGCCGCTCTCAACGAAGTGCTCTTCTCGCTGTCAGCCGCAATCCAGGAAAGCGGAGCCACCATCACGCATGACCCGCTGCCGGAGGTCTGGCTGGAGAGCCGTTCGCTGGTTCAGCTGCTGCAGAACCTAATTGGCAATGCCATTAAGTATCGCGGCCCGGATCTGCTGCACATTCACGTGTCCGCGGAGCTCAAAGGCGAGGAATGGGTCTTCTCGGTGAGCGACAACGGCATCGGGATCGCACCGCAATATCACAGCCGGATTTTCGGAATTTTCAAGCGGCTGCACGGAAAAGAAATTCCCGGTACGGGCATCGGGTTGGCGATCTGCCAGCGGATCGTGGAGTGGCACGGCGGGAGAATCTGGGTGGAATCCGAACTGGGGTCGGGCGCGGTGTTTCACTTTACCTTAGCCAAAGAGCCTCAACGCGTTCAGCGGGAAATGGCGGCATTCGCGTCTCTGGGCGATAAACTCAGTGAATCGGCGTCACAATCTTAGACCAAGGCAAAGATAAATGTAGGAATTTGCCTGATGGCCGGGTTTATCAAGAGAAGCCGATCATAGAGGGACATGCCATCCAACCGCAAGCGTTTATATATCGCCATCGTGTATGGTGTGGCGCTGGCCTGTGAGGCGACTCTAGGCGCTCAACCCAGCGTGCTGACGTGGCACAACGACAGCGCCCGGACCGGCCAAAACCTGCAGGAGACCATCCTTACGCCCACGAACGTCAGATCGTCCACGTTCGGGAAGCTGTTCGTGATGAATGTCGACGGCAAGGTGGATGCGCAGCCGTTGTACGTTCCTTCGGTGACGATTCCCGGCCAGGGCGTCCATAATGTGCTGTATGTCGTGACCGAGCACGACAGCGCTTACGCATTCGACGCCGATAACGGAACGCAACTGTGGAAAGTATCCACGCTGGGCTCGGGCGAGACGACATCGGACGACCATGGCTGCGGACAGGTAACTCCGGAAATCGGTATGACAGCAACTCCGGTGATCGATCTTCAGTCCGGCCCGCATGGAACGATGTACGCCATCGCGATGACTAAGGACGGCTCCGGACACTATCATCAGCGGCTGCACGCGCTCGACCTTACCACCGGATCGGAGGAATTCAGTGGACCGATGGAGGTGCAGGCCACCTATCCTGGAACCGGCGCGGAGAACACATTTCTGCCTGGCCAGCACGTGGAAAGGCCTGGCCTGCTGATCGTGAACGGCGTAGTTTATACGACTTGGGGATCGCATTGCGACGGCGGACCCTATACGGCCTGGGTGATTGGCTATAACGAGACGACGCTGGCACAGGTGAAAGTGCTCAACCTCACTCCGAACGGTAGCGAGGGCGGAATTTGGGCGGCCGGCTCAGGTCTGGCTGGGGATGCAAGTGGGAATCTTTATCTGCTGACCGGCAACGGCACGTTCGACACTACGCTCACTGCCGGCGGGCTCCCGAACAAAGGCGACTATGGGAACGCATTCGTGAAGATTTCGACCAGCGGCTCGACGCTCGCTGTTACAGACTACTTCACCATGTCGAATACCACCAGCGAATCGAACGGCGACGTGGACCTTGGATCGGGCGGGTTGATGCTGCTTCCGCCGCTCAATGATTCTATGTCGACTTCTCGATCATTGGTAGCCGGAGCTGGGAAGGATAGCAACATTTATGTCCTGGACAGAACCAATATGGGCAAGTTCAGTCCGTCAGCGGACGCGATTTATCAGCAGTTATCGGGCGCACTGCCGGGCGGCGTGTGGTCGAGCCCCGCTTGGTTTAACGGAACGCTGTACTACGGCGATCAAGGGAACCCCCTGAAGGCGTTTCAGTTCGCTAATGGATTTTTCCAGACGCCCGCTTCGTCGAAATCCGCGCATTCATTCACCTATCCGGGCACGACACCGTCGATTTCAGCGAATGGAACATCGAACGGCATTGTCTGGGCAGCGGAGAATACCAGTACGGCGACGTTGCATGCTTACGACGCGACCAATCTCGCAACGGAGCTATACAACAGCAATCAGGCCGCTAGCGGACGCGATCATTTCGGCTCAGGCAACAAGTTTATCGTGCCCACGGTGGCCAACGGAAAAGTGTACGTCGGAACAACCAACGGAGTGGGCGCGTTTGGACTGCTGTGCAGCTATGCGATCGCTCCTCAAAGCGCAACAGTCGCAGCCAGCGGCGCCACCTCACAGTCCGTCAACGTCGTGGCGACGAACGGCTGCGCCTGGACGGCTTCGAGCAACGCCAGCTTCTTATCCATCACGAGCGGAGCGTCGGGAAGCGGGAGCGGCAGCGTGACCTACCAGGTGGCTGCTAACTCCGGAGCCACGCGATCCGGCACGTTGACGATCGCCGGCCAACCGTTCACAGTGACGGAGACCGGGACTACGTCGGCCACCCTGAATCTGAGCCCGAGCGCGCTGAATTTCGGCTACAGTTCTTCGCTGATAACGAGCCCGCAGACCATCACGGTAAGCTTCGGCGGTGGGTCGACGATAGCATGGACGGCGTCGTCCAATCAACCGAACATCATCGTGTCGCCGGGCTCGGGAAGCGGCAACGGAACATTTCAGGTTACAGCGACAGCGGGTGGGAGCGGGATCGTCACGGTAACCGCGGCGGGCGCGGGAAGCTCGCCCCAACAAATCCAAGTGAACGTCGCGAGCGCGACACCTGGTTCGCCCTTTGGCAGCTTCGATACGCCGGTGAACAACGCCACTGGCATCGCCGGAGCGATCCCCGTCACCGGCTGGGCGCTGGATAACATTGAGGTCACCAGCGTCGGGATCTATCGCGAGCCGATTGGCAGCGAAACCACCGGCTCGAACGGGCTGGTGTTCATCGGCGACGCGGTATTTGTTCCAGGCGCGCGTCCCGACGTCGAAGCAACTTATCCGAACGCTCCGCTGAATTATCGCGGCGGTTGGGGTTACTTGCTACTCACTAACTTTTTGCCGAACAGCGGCGGCTCATCCGGGCCCGGCAATGGCACTTACAATCTGCATGCCATCGCGGTGAACAGCGCAGGGAATCAACAGGACTTAGGGAATCGAACAATCGCAGTAAACAACGCGCAGGCCTCGAAGCCTTTCGGGACTATCGATACTCCGGCTCAAGGCGGCATCGTCTCGGGCAACGCATTCGTCAACTTCGGGTGGGCGGTGACCCAGAATCCGTACAGCATCGCTACCGACGGCTCAACGCTTACGGTGATCGTGGATGGGGTCACGCTGGGTCATCCGACTTATAACCAATATCGAAGCGACATCGCGACACTGTTCCCTGGGTTAGCCAACAGCAACGGAGCCGTGGGTTTCTTCTATATCGACACAACCACGCTTGCAAACGGCATGCACACGATCAGCTGGGTGGCCTATGACAGCGCCGGGCATGGCGATGGGCTAGGCAGTCGTTACTTTACTGTGTTAAACAGCGGCGGCATGGCGGCGGAGGCGGAGGCGACCAGTCATCACCCTGCCCTTCGGAACACTGCACGATCGATCGACATGCGGGAACTCGATCGGCTGGAGCTGGAGGTCGGGGCGGACACAGGCTACCTGCTGGTCAACGGCGAACAGCGACCTTTGCCCATCGGTTCCACCCTAAGAGATGGCGTGTTCTACTGGCAAGCCGGACCAGGATTCCTGGGCGAGTATCAACTTGTTTTCGAGCGCCCTGGCGCGGAGCCCATGCCGGTCAAGGTAACCGTTCGTGCGCTGTCGGCTTATTGACCGTCGGGCCGGCCGTGCGCGCCCACCGGTTCTCGCATGTACGCCCGTACATGAAACTCAGCGATCATTTTACGATTGAACATCGGAATGTCGCCTGGCTTGCGGCTGGTGACAATACCGTTGTCGACTACCACTTCCTCATCCACCCATCTTGCCCCGGCATTGCGCAAGTCCGTCTTCACCGATGGCCAGGACGTCACTGTCCGGCCGCGAACGACATCCGCCTCAACCAACATCCACGGACCGTGGCAAATTGCCGCGACCGGTTTTTGATCGTCAACGAAGGTTTTGACAAATTGGACCGCCAGCGGGATGGTTCGCAGGTGGTCCGGGTTAATGACACCGCCGGGAAGCAGAAGCGCATCGTAATTATGCGGATCGGCTGAGTTGAGGTCGACATCCACGTGGAATTTTTTGCCCTTCTCGTGATGATTCCAGCCTTGAACCTCCCCGTGCATGGGCGAGACGATTTCGGTCTTGGCACCCGCTTCGTCAAGCGCTTTTCTGGGATCGGTCATCTCCACCTGCTCGAAGCCGTCTGCTACCAGAATCGCGATGCGTTTTCCGCTGAGTTCGTTTGGCATGATTAATTAATCCCCGCCCGTTAGACCTCCGGAGCGTTTGGGCGTTTCGTAAAGTGCTACGCAAGGGGTGGTTATCACCGTTATCGAGCCGGCCCACGGCGAAAGCAATATAATCGAAGCAATATGCGTTGTGTCGCCGCTGCCGCACTTGCCGCGATTGGCATTCTGAACTCATATTCAGCCCAGGCGCAGGCGCCGGCCGCGGCTACAACATCCCTGCAGTTCGAAGTGGCATCGCTCAAGCCCAGCCAGCCCGGCGGACGCGGTGGAGGGATACGACCTACCCCAGGCGGCGAGCGGTACGTGGCAACCAATGTCCCGCTGAAGCTCCTGATTACGGTCGCTTACCGTATCCGAGCCGATCAAGTTGCCGGCGGACCGGCATGGATTGGCACCGACCTCTACGATATCAACGCCAAGGCAGAGCGGCCCTCAAGTATCGAAGAGCTACACCTTATGCTTCAGAGTCTGCTGGCCGACCGGTTCAAACTTCAATTCCATCACGAAACTAAGGAACTCCCGATTTATGCGTTGACGGTCGATAAGGGCGGAGCTAAGCTGCAGCCGCATGAGGCGAAGAGCGCAGGTGATCCCTGGATCGATAATACGTTCGAACATTTTCCCCAAATGACTCTGCACGCTAAATTTGCTCCCATGGATTATTTCGCCTGGCGGCTCTCGACGATGTTGGATCGGCCCGTCGTTGACCTAACCAAACTCACGGGCGGCTATGATTTCGAACTCAAGTTTACACGGGAACTGCCCCCGGGAACGCCGCCCGAGGGCGCGCTCCTCAACGGGACGCCGATCGATACCTCCGGTCCTACGATTTTCGAGGCTATCCGTCAACAGTTGGGACTCAGGCTCGAACGTCAAAAAGGACCGGTGGACATCATGGCAATCGATCACGCGGAAAAACCAGCCGAAAACTAGCGCCGGGTATCCCCTGTCTTAGTTCGACCAATTACTTCTTGTTAGCGTAGGGCCCAACCTCGGGCTTGCCTTGTGTGTCTTTCAGGGTGCCAAGTTCGGCGGCCACGCCACGCGAGATGGCGGCCGTCTCACTGCCGGCCTGGAAACAGGTGAAGTCCGGCCGATCGCGCCATGCAAACGGACCGCACAGCCGCTTGCCCGCAGCCAGTGCCGCGTCGTGCACGATATTGATGAGCCGCTCGTAGTCAGGGGTGCCCTGTTTGTAACCCGAGAAATTGCCCAGATCTCCGCTGGCCGCGAATACTGCGTCCACGCCCTTGATCCCGGCGATTTCGCGAGCGTCCTTGGCGCCATCGAGTGTTTCGATCATCTCGATCAGCACGACGTTGTCGTTGATGGTTTGGCGATATCCGCCCGGGACACTGCCCCACACTTCGGGATCAAAAGCTTGGCCGCCACCCTGGCTGCGCTTACCGAGCGGCGGGAACATGGTCCAGTCCCGCGCAGCTTTTCCTTCTTCCACCGAGCGAACCGTGGGAACGACCAGGACCAGCGCACCAAGATCCATGGCGTGCTGGATTTCGCGTTCATCCGTATAAGCCACACGCACGCCGGGGACGGCTTTAGCGTGCGGACATGCCCGCCACATGCGGCCGACCGCTTCCCAGTCACGCGAGTCGTGCTGCATTTCGGTCCAGATGAAGTCGTAGCCGGCGTTGGCCATCGCGCAATATGTTTCCGGGCTGTCGGAACTGAAGACTGTGCCACCGGTCACTTTCTCGCCCTTCATCATCTTGATCTTCACTGGATTCCAGATTTTTGAACCCGCCGGCGCATCGAAGTCATGTCCGTAGGTCCACTTGGCCGGATCGAGCATACCTTTGTTGGCGGCGCCGGAGGGCGGGTTCGTTATTGCGCCGGAGTCCTTGCCGGCGGGCGCGGCGAGCGGGAACTGCAGCTTTCCCGCATCCGGGTTATTCGCGTAGGGATCGGCAGTGGATCGAGGCGCTTGCGCCTGCCCGTGTGCCTGAGACAGCACCATCACCAGCGCTGCGGACAGCGCCACAACTGGAAATCGACTCATCATTTCTCCTCAAACCTCCTTCTTCAGAAACCAATCACGCTCACCGCACGGCATGCACGGTCAGGGGACATTCTATCAGAACGGCCGGGCCGTGGCAGGACGCGACTTGGTCAGAAACAGGCGGGGAGTGCGTGCGCTATGTGCGTCGTTGCGTCCGCACGTAATCCGACACGTGGCCGCCATACTGCTCGATGAATGATTTTCGATAATCCGTGCCACGGATAATTCCCCGGCAGTCGGGCGACCCGCAGGAGCAAGTGAACTCCTCCAACGACTCATTACAAAACGTCGCGTAGTCCATCGTGATCTGCTCGCCCGCTGCGATTCGATGCCGCGCGGTCAGGTTCAATCCGTCCAGCCACGCGTTAGGATCGCAGGAGTGATTGATGGGCTTCCACTGCTCCGGATCGCCGCTCCAGATCACATACAGCTCGTCGGTGACAGGGTAGGCATAGCGCGAAAACAACTCCTGCTGGCCCGCATTCCAATACTTCGTGACATGCGACTTACTCACCAGGATGTGGGCCTGCTCTTCGTAGCGCTCGATCACGGCCCCGGCATCAATGTTGCCCACCGCGTACATCCCGAAATCCCCTTTCGGATGCCGGTTAATGCGCCATTTCTTGATGTTCCGGCGCTGGCGCTTCAAAGCGGTCTGGATGATCTTGTCGATAAAGCCCCGATGACCCGCCGGATCGTTCAACAGAATGAAATCCGCACTCCCGGCATCGTCCGGCGGGTAGAAAGCCTCGCAGTTCGGATTGATCTCCAGCATGAACAGCTCGCCTTCACCGTTCATCCGGATGTCGCAGCGCCCATAGCCGGTACCGCCCAGACCGACAAAGAACCGACTCGACATGTCCATCAGCCGGCGCGCTAGAGCGCGATCGTCGCAAGCGACGCACGTCATCTTCTGGTAGTCTTTCCACTTCAGATCGAAATGTTTAAACGATTCTCCGTCCGGGAATTGAAACTCCACCGGTTGATAAACCAGTGGATCAAACTCGTCATCGGGATTCTCAGCCACCAGCACCGTAAATTCGCGCCCTTCCACAAATTCTTCGATCAAGGCGCCGCCGAACGCTTCGATGGTCTTGGCCGCCTGCTCGCGCAAAGACTCCGCCGTTTCCACGCGCGACTCCTTGGTCAGCCCGATGCTGGCGTAGCCATTGGGATGTTTGACAATCAGGGGGAATTCGAGTGAATCTCCAGCGAATTCGACATCCTGGGCATTGGACGCGATGACATACGCAGGCGTGCCGATGTCCCAATAATGGCAGACCCGCTTCATGGCCTGGCGCGACGGCTCGTAGAACGATGAAGTCGCGCCCGTGAACGCCAGCCCCATGCGCTCCAACGCCTGCACTACTTCGATCCCCGGCCGGTCCTCCTCCCACGCTCCGTCACAAAGGTTGAGGAAGACATCGAAGCCCCGCCGCGAAAGTTCACGTACCTGCCGCACGGCAGTCGCTTTGTGCAGAAAATGCCGCTCGCATTCGTGGCCATCCAGATAGCGGATTGGATCGGGCAGAAAATCGAACTGCTTGAACGGGGTTACAGATTGTTCGTAGGAGTCGTCGAGGACGCAAATTTTCATGAGTGGGGCAAGTCCCCGACTGCCTGTTCAGTTTCTGACGTTCTGGACCTTGGGAACCGAGAGGTAGCCCGCAATCGTGTCCTTCTTGACGTCGTTCACTATGAGTTCGTAAGGCTGCTTGGCTTTCGAGGTCATGAATTGCACTGGTTCGTTAGCGGTCCGGTCTTTCTTCTCAGTCGTCTTGTCGTCGGCGGTCAGCTCGATGGTGTAGCGATTTCTCTTCGGATCGGCGCTCTTCAGCAAAATCGAAACATCGCCGACCTTTTGGGGCTGCTTGGCTTTGTGGATCGTGAACTCGACGAAATTCCGCTCGCCCAGGGCGCGCAGAGCCGCTAGTTCCTTGCCGTTGGTTGCGATCATCACACTGTGACCGTCGATCTCACCGGTCGCCCGCTTCAGGTCCGCCACCGTTTTCTCCAGCTCCGACTTGGTGGACGTCAGATCGGTCTTGACCGCCGTGACGTCATTGCCCACCTGCGAGATTTTGTTGTTGGCCGTGTCAGTCTGCTCTCTCACCTGCGAGATGTCGGACTTAAGCTGCTGCTTGTTTTGTTCCTGAGCGGCCTCCAACTGGGCGCGCGTATCATCCACTTTCTTGAGCGCCTCTTGCTTAGCTTCACCGACCATTGCGTTGGCCTGACGGCGCGCCCGCTCCAGCTGTTCGCGAAGTTCGTCGACCGTCTTGCGATTGCTGCGCGTCGTTACCGAAGTGGCCTCCTCCAGTTTGTCGATGCGGGTCTGCAGGGCTTCGTTGGTCTTTACCAGATCCTGTTTGGTCTTATCCAATTGCATGTAGAGATACACGCCGCCACCGATCAGAAGAACCACTGCGGCAAACAGGACGCCGACCTTCCATCCGCCTCCGCTGCTGGGTGGAGGTAAAACGTACTGCGGTGGGGCGGCATATTGGGGCGCCGGATTGTACGGCGGCGGCGCGCCTTGCGGGGGGGCAGATGGCGGAATCGGACCTTGGGGGCTAGGATTCGGGAAAATCGACATAGTACCTCTTAGACAGTTAGGTTAGCAGGAATTCTAACCTATTAGAAGAGCCGCCGGTCTTTTACGTTTCAATTTTCTACCAGCTTGGCCTTAGGCTGACCAAAGTCCAAAGACTCCTGCTTCGGGATTCCGGGCTCAAAACAACGCCGGCAGCGCGCCTCGTACATCCCCGCCGCGCCAACCACGATCAGATCGCTCGATTCCACTAAGCGCTGGGTGTGCTTCGCGGGATTGCCGCAGCGCACGCAGATCGCCAGCGTCTTGGTGATCGATTCGGCCAGCGTGAGCAGGTCGGGCATAGGTGGAAACGGCCGTCCCATATAATCGGTATCTAAGCCGGCGACGATCACCTGCTTACCGCTGTCGGCTAACTGAGTCGCGATTTCGACTAACTCCTGGCCCAGGAAATTCGCTTCATCGATGCCGACCACTTGCGTGCGCCAATCGAGTTGGCTCAGTATGTCAGAAACTTTGTAAACCGTTTCGGACTTCATTCGCATCTCGGTATGCGAGACAATCTCGTCTCCCGAGTAGCGGTTGTCAATCGCCGGCTTAAACACCTGGACCCGCTTGCGAGCGATCATTGCGCGCCGCAGCCGCCGCATCAGTTCTTCGCTCTTCCCTGAAAACATGGGCCCGCAAATCGCTTCGATCCAGCCGATATTGCCTGTTACGAAATCCATTCGGTTCAGACGCTCACGCCGCGCCGGGGCCGTTCTTTGCGCACCATCATCGTGTCCTGCACGGGCTCGGAATCACACTCGATCGCGATGGTTGTCACCGGATCGTCCGGCGCCGCAGCGGGCAGGCCGGTGAACCTGGTCCGGAAGCGGTCTTGATCGAACTTGACCGCTTTGCCGCTGGCGTGCAGCCGCGCGCTCTTCACTTGCGCTTTGAGGCCGCTAATGGCCACATAGTCGCCCGGCCAAAAGTGCACGTGCATATAAAGCGTGTTGCCCTTGCGTGTGAACAGCGCATAACTGGAACGCTTCACTTGGCATGGCTCGGCGGTGTAGATTGTATCGCCGTTCTTCTCCATCCACTTTCCGACCGCCGTTAGAATCCGCACCGAATCGTCGGGAATCGAGCCGTCCGCCCTGGGCCCGATGTTCAACAGGTAATTACCCCCGTCGCGCGCGCAAGTGATCAGGTTGTCCACCACTGTCCTGGGAGACTTCCAGTCACTGTCGGCCCGCTGGTAACCCCAGCTTCCGTTCATGGTCATGCACGCTTCCCAGGCCCGGTTGGCAGCCTCGATGCGCTGTTCAGGCGTGGCGTAGTCCTCCGGCAATCCGGTGCGGTTGTTGATGATGATCTCGGGCTGGAGCTTGCGCACCATGGCATTCATCTGCGCGGCCTCCCACCCTTCCGGCTTGAGCGGCCAATTCACGTCGTACCAGAGAATGTCCAGCTTGCCGTAGTTCGAACACAGCTCACGCACCTGGCCGTGAATGTAATCGACAAAGCGCCGCCGGGCCGATTCGTCCTCCGCGCAACGCGCGCCGTCGGGATGATGCCAATCCATCAGAGAATAATAAAACCCGACCCGCAGTCCCTCAGCCCGCGCCGCATCCACGTATTCCTTCACTAGATCGCGTCCACAGGCCTGTTTGGGCGCGCAATAATTGGTCAGCTTGGTATCGAACAGGCAAAAGCCTTCGTGATGTTTGGTGGTCATCACCATATACTTTTGGCCCGCCTGGCGCGCCAGTTTCGCCCAGGTTCGCGCGGCGTTGGGCTGGGGTGTGAAACGCTTCGCCAGTTGTTCGTACTCCGCCACCGGAATCGCTTCGTTTTCCATCTCCCATTCGTGGCGTCCGACCACGCTATAGAGCCCCCAGTGGACGAACATTCCGAAGCGCGCCTCGTGCCACCATTTCATCCTTTGCTCGCGATCGTCGTCGCCGGAAGCGGCTGGAGCTTGCTCGCCTGCCAGAGCTGTCGCAGCGCTCATGAGCGCCAGGTATCGTCGTCTGGATAAATGTTTCCTATCTTTCATAATCAGCCGCATCTTATCATGAGGACGTGTCAGCCGGTCAGGAGCGCGTTATCGAACCCGAACTGCTGGACCATGCCAGTCCCGAAGTGGCCCGTGACAATCTCGACGACCTGGTGCGAATCAACCGTTATCTCGGCGGACACGCCATCCTGCGGCGCATCATGGCCGATTTTGCCTGTCCCCAAGACTGCTTCTCGATGTTGGACGTCGGGGCAGCTTCGGGCGACATGGGGGCGGTCTTACAGCGCTGCTATCCACGAGCCACCATCACGTCGCTCGATCGCAGATGCGTCCATCTGGAAAAAGCCGCGCATCCCAAGCTGGCCGGCGACGCGTTTCTGCTGCCTTTCGGCGCCCGCAGTTTCGACTTCGTCTTCAGCTCGCTTCTCCTGCATCACTTCACTGACGACCAGGTGGTAGAGCTTTTTCGCAACTTCCGAATCTTGGCGCGCCGCGCGGTTATTGCCATCGACCTGGAGCGCGGCCCCCTTGCCTATCACTTCATCCCCGCCACCAGGTGGCTCTTCGGATGGCACGACATTTCGCTCTATGACGGCCCAGTCTCGGTGCGCGCGGCGTTTAAGAAGGATGAGCTGCTCGCTCTCGCCCTTCGCGCAGGCCTGGATCAAGCGAGGGTGAGTGTGCATCGTCCGTGGGCCCGTTTATCGCTGGTGGCGTCTGTGGCGCAGGCCCCCGGCCTGCGTACCTCACAGTTGCGATAGACTTTCTTGACATGCGCGCAGCAATTTTCATTCCTTGGGTTTTCGCCACGGCTATCGTAACCGCCCAGCCCCGCACCTCGGGAACACTGAACATCTACGTGATCGATGTCGAAGGCGGCAACGCTACCTTATTTGTATCGCCGTCCCATGAGTCGCTGCTCATCGATACTGGCAATGCCGGGGCAGCGGCGGCGCGCGATGCCGGTCGCATCATGGACGCCATCAAAGACGCCGGACTTCAGCAAATCGATCACCTCATCATCACGCACTGGCATGGCGATCATTTCGGCGGCCTGGCCGAGCTGGCTCCCAAGATTCCGATTCGCGAGTTTATCGATCACGGCCCCAACACCCAACCGGGTGAGCTGGCCGATACCTTTCTCCAGAAGACCTACCCGCAGCTCTATGCAAATGCGAAACACACCGTCGTCAAAGCCGGCGACAAAATCACGATGGCCGGTCTCGATATTCGCGTAGTTACTTCCGCCGGTGAGACCATCAAAACACCCTTGCCGGGCGCCGGAGCGCCGAACCCTTACTGCGCCAATTTCAAGCCTGGAGAAAACAATGCCGAAGATCCGCAATCGGTCGGAATCTACATCAAGTTTGGAAAGTTTCGCACCATTCATTTGGGCGACGTGACCAAGAACAAGGAGTTCGAGCTGATGTGCCCCAATAACCGCATCGGCACAGTCGATGTGCTCTTGGGATTACACCATGGACAGGCCAGCTCGAATTCGCCGGTGCTGGTGCACGCCATTCATCCACGCGTCGCCATCATGAATGACGGCACTCGGAAAGGCGGCGAACCGGAAGTCATGCAGACCGTGCATTCATCGCCGGGACTCGAGGATCTGTGGCAGCTTCACTTTTCGCTTCTCAGCGGACAAGAGTACACGGTGCCGGGAATGTTCATCGCCAATACGATCGATGACCCGCCATCCTCGCTGCCCGTAGCTCCGGCGGCTGCTCCGCCACCCGGTCCGGGTGCGCCGCCTCCCCCCATGCACAACGGCGCCGCCTATTGGATAAAACTGTCGGCCCAATCGGACGGTTCTTTCACCGTCACCAACACGCGCAACAACTTCAGCAAGACCTACCGTCCGTAGCGTGGCAAGGGCATTCGACAGCTCGCCAGAAATCCGTGTCCCGCTGTCGAAGCCGGGTCGCGTTGACGTCAGGTGAGTTAAGGGTCGAACCACGCAGGGCCGCCAGCTGCTTGGCCCTCCGAAAGAGAGCGTCCGAACAGGTCAACGGTGCTGCGCATTCCTGCACCGCTTAGCACTCCTGCCGCAGACTGTCATAATAGTTGTCTTGAATCGCATCGTCGTCGCCATCCTTCCCCTGCTCCTATGCTGCTGCGATCGCCTTCCCGAGACCTATCCACCTCCCGAGCAGCGGCAGCCGCAGGCGTTGACGCCCGATCCCTACGCGATGATGGTGGAAATGAACGATCCCGATGCAGCGCAGCACATCGTCAAGGATATCTACGAACCGTTCGGCAGCCCCTGGCGCTGGACCGCCAGGCAGCCCACCGTGAAGGTCCTGGTCGATGCCACCGACAACGTCAAGATGAGCGCGGACTTCGCGATCTGGGACGACGGCTTCAAACAGACCGGCCCGCTAGAGTTGTCATATTTTGTCAACGGCCGCCTGCTCGATAAGCTGAAGTACGCGACTCCGGGATACAAGCATTTTGAAAAAGCGGTGCCTGCCGGCTGGTTGGCTGCGGATGCCGAATCGACCATTTCCGTCGATGTCGACAAGCTCTATGTCTCGCCGCAAGATGGCAAGAAGTTTGGTTTGATTCTTACGCGCATCGGGTTCCTCAGGTAATGCACGCGGCTCTCACGGTCCTGGCCATTCTGTTCGGTTGGCTGTTCACCGTGGCCACCGCCTGGGCGCTGGGTACCCTTCTGCTCCGCAGATTTTCGCTTGTCTTTTATCGCTGGGAAGAGCGCCTCTTCGCGTTTCTCGTGGGCGCCGCTCTGCTCAGTGCGATTGTTTTTGTGCTGTGCGCGGCTCACCTTGCCTGGAAAGCCCTCTTCCTGGTTCTCGGCCTTGCGATCATCGGCTATGCGCTGCGCTCGGGCGCCCATCGACCTCGCGGAGACGCGTTTCCTTCGCTTCCTCAGCTTTGGCGCTGGGTCTTCCTGATCGTTTTCGGCGCGTTCACGATTCTCTATTTCGTCAATGCCCTGGAACCAGAATCCAGCCCGGACGGAATGTCCTATCACCTGGGCGTCGTCGCAAAATATCAGCGGACGCACGGGTTCCCTCGCATCACCACCGATATTTACGCCAGCTTGTCGGAAGGCATCGAGATGTTATTCCTGTGGGCCTTCGAGTACGGGCGGCACTCGGCGGCCGCGTTGGTCCATTTTGCGTTTTTCATCGCACTCACATTCCTGATCCTGAGCTACGCTCAACGAATTGGACGACCGGCGGCCGGCGTCGCCGCGGCGATCTTCTTTTATGCCAGCCCGGTCGTCGGCCTCGACGGATCGGTCGCCTACATCGACGTCGGCATAACAGCAGTCCTCTTCGCTCTCTTCTATCTGCTGCAGATTTGGGACCAGGAGCGCAATGCGAAACTACTCATCCCGATCGGAATTCTGGCGGGATTCAGCTACGCGGTGAAATACACCGCCTTTCTCGCGGTTCCGTATACGCTGGGCTTCATCGCCTGGAAACTTTGGCGCGCCCGAAAACCGGTTCTTCGCCCCGTCCTGGCCGTCTCCGTGCTTGCGCTCGCCTTCATCCTGCCGTGGATGGCGAAGAGTTGGATCGAGGTCGCGAATCCTTTTTCGCCGTTTGCGGATCGCGTCTTCCCGAACCCCTACGTGCACATTTCGTTTGAAGATACGTATCGCAAATACATGCGGGTTTACGCACTGACCAGTTACTGGCAGATTCCCTGGCAGGTGACGGTGCGAGGCGATTTGACCACTGGCTTGATCGGACCGCTGTTCTTGCTCTCCCCACTCGCTCTTCTGGCATTGCGTTTCCGCGAAGGGCGCCAATTGCTTCTGGCAGGATTGATTTTCGGATTGCCATATATGACCAATGTTGGAA
>Ga0210396_10001721_pt1 | contig 23160 bp, 27 predicted proteins | sample IncBWH17OmetaG_FD_155466 | JGI IMG/M metagenome (GOLD analysis project Ga0210396, IMG submission 155466) | Forest soil microbial communities from Barre Woods Harvard Forest LTER site, Petersham, Massachusetts, United States - Inc-BW-H-17-O ... | reverse complement strand
ACCTGCGTCACGTCTTTTGTACTCCTCTCAGTGAAGTTGCACCGGATGCTGGCATACAGCGCGCGATGCGCCACACGAGCCCCGAAACCAAGCGTCACTACCAGTTGGGAATGGCCGACCAGGTTCGCAACGCGGTGGATAAAGCGAACAAACGGCTGTACGGAAAGCGAGCGGCGTTACATTTTCGCGACAGTCGCACCCCAAGAATCGAGGAGGTGAAAATCGCTGTCTGTAACTGATTGAAGGAGAAAGAGAAGTTGGCTCCCCGGGCTAGATTCGAACTAGCAACCCTTCGGTTAACAGCCTTGAGACCAAAAATCACAAGTCGCTGCCCGGTCGTCGCTTAGGGTTTTGTCGGAGGCCAATCTTCTCCTTCAAATGCTCCAAGGTTGTTCCAAGGGGCGACCAAACTGGCTGCACAGATATCGGATTGATTCTCGACCGATGCCGCTGCGGGGACGACTTCTGTGCTACCTCCTACACGCGGCCCAATAACGTGATGCTGATACTCGATGTTGTCGCACGAGAAATCGCTTGTGTAGAGGTCCCGAACCGGGACGACGTTCGGGAGAAGCTCCTAGCAGTTCTTTCCTGAGATACCATTTGCCTCCTAGAGAAGCTCAGCCGCGGCTCCTACCTCGCCGCATTCGTCCGCCCGCTGCCACAGCCCTTTCCCGCTAGTCCGAAGGCTGCGAGAGCCTTTTTGACCACTGCCGCATGCCGCCTGCTGACAATCCTACCGTCAATGCCTTGCGCAGCCGTGGACGGAATCTGGTGCGAGCCATTCCGCCGTCCTATAATCAGGAATGCCGCGCGGAATCTGCAAACTCTGCTTGCAACAAAAGCAAATTCGACGGAGCCATTATCTGGGTGCATTTCTGTACCGACTCAGCCGACAACCCGGAAAGGGGAATCCGAACCCTATCGTGATGACCCGCAACGTGGCAGTCCCTACGTCTAATCAGATGCGGGATTACCTGCTCTGCGACGAATGCGAGCGCCGATTCAGCGAGCACGGGGAAAATTGGGTTGCACGACAGGTTTACAACGGCAGGGATTTTCCGCTTCTCGACAGGCTGAATGTGGCGGTCCCGCTTCATGCGACACCGCGTCTTCAAATCTTCAGCGGAACCGACGTGGGCATTGACTCTGGCAAGCTGGCTTATTTTGCTCTGAGCCTGGTGTGGAGAGCGTCGGTGCACCAGTGGCTGATGCCCGACGGCCGGACCACGTCAATTGACCTCGGAGTCTATCAGGAGCCGATAAGGAGATTCCTGCTCGGCGAAACAGAGTTTCCCAGTCACGTCGTTGTCGTCGTTACCGCCTGCACCGACCGGGTCTCACAAGGAACCGTCTTCCCACCTAGCGCCGTGCTGGAGAATCCACACACTGTCTTCTCGTCCCTCGTACGAGGAATCGGCTTCAGGGTCTTGGTGGGAAGCGACCTTCCGCCCGAAATTCGAGAAACGTGTTGCTTCGCGTCCGCCAAAAAGCTCATTTTCGCGGCGGACAACGCGGATAAATCCGCTCACGCGTGGTCTCACCTATTCTCGACAGCTGTTCCGTCGCGCAGCCTCCGCTGATACATTGATTTGCAAAAGAACTTCGGATGAAAAATCGTCATTGGGCGTCGCGGAAGTTTATTTCGAGAAAGACAATTCGGTCGCCACGAGCCAGCACGAGAACGCGAATGGAGTCTTAATCAGCCTCCAAATCTTGCCGGGCAATCTGACGAATCTTAGCTCCAGTTTGTCCCATGCCTGTTGAAACTCGACTACACTAAAGGTCTCCTGCCGCATGGAGGGAGACTGACCTATGCCGGGACGGTCTTGTGCCATTTGCTCCAGTCTTCTCCATTCACCCGCCACATCATGCCCCTTCAGCGCATCATCAATGAATAACCTATCGCCCAGAACTCTTCCGGCTTCGAGAAAAGCTGCTGTGATTCGCTGATTCACCTCAACCTTTCGCTGTACCGCTGCGTTCATGGTGTCTTTCATGTCGAAACTTTTCGGCAGCGGTGAAGAAGCGGCGCACTTCAGCTGAATAATCTCTTGAACAACTGCACCCAGCGTGTCCAACAGCGTCCGGTATTCCTGTTTTTTGCTGTCCTTCACCCACTGCCTGTTCTGTGAGCGCATGGACTTAGCCATCTCAAGATTTGCGTCGGCCATGACTTGAGACGATTGGGCGAGGTCGTCAAATTACCGCCGATATCGGCGTGGTTTATTCCTTATCAGGATGATTCCAGTGGCCTACTCCGCTCGGTGATACGCTTGGCTTTGTAGACTGCGGAACGGAAGGATGCCCTTCGGTCAGAACACCGGAATCAGGGACGCTTGTGTTACCTTCCTCAACCCTAATCGCAACGCCTACTACTTTCAGTTTCTCAACACAATCCATGGCTGTAGGCGGAGGAACAAATTGTCCGGGGCCACGCAACACAACGATTGGCTTGCCCATCGTATACGTCGGGTCCTTAATTTTCGCGAAGAGGTCAGCCAGATAAAAGTCAAACGCTTCACCTTGCCTGTCGCCGAATGGGCGCACATCAACAGTCTTCCGAAGCCTGTCTTCCTTTATTATTGCTGTTTTGTAGAATTCATCGGGTGTCATAGCCATTCACCTCTCCTCGCGCCGTGTGGGGAATTGCTACGAACTTGCACCCTTTCTGATTCATGCCCGTGACCGCGGAAGTTTCTCCTACCCCACTCCTCGGCCTCCTCCTTGGTATCGAACGTCGCTTGGACACTGCCCCTATACTCGACCACCCATTTTTGAATTCTCTCGCGCCACTCAACGTAATATTTCGTGTCCATAAGTTCCCTCGCGGAAAGGGCAACCTCCACGGCACGATACTGCTACGTAATCACAGAATCAATGAAAGAATAACTCGTACACATAGCAGTTCTCAAGAATTGCAGGACTTGCACGTTTTCTTGCCTGCCATAACAGCATCCGCGTGGGAGAGATACGTAATTCTATTTCGCGTGAGGATGTTCCTAAGCCACTTACACTCCTGCCGGTGGAAAGAGCGGGCTGTTTGGCTAGAGATGAATGGTCCGAACTGACTCTCTGCGCCTTTCTCGTCCACCACTACGACTCGCATAATGGCAATATAAAATCACGCTAGGCATTGGTGGTCAAGATAGCGGCGTGATATGGAGCGAGGATTCAAGGCCAGAAGGTGTCGCCCTCTGGCCCCTAGACAGTGTCGCGACTACCGTCATTACCGCGATACTTTTAGCGTGCCCGAGATACCGTTTCGCAGGTTTAACGTCACTGCGAGGACGCACATATCATCAGGTTTAGCGTAGCTGAAGAGGACGAGATAGCCCAGCGCACGGCGACGATTGCTAGTAGGTCTTGGCACAGGCGTTGACATGCCCCACTGCCCAAACAACGGTGGCGCCACCGCGAAGTAGCCCAAGCCTGAACGTCGCCAAGCCTTACTGATAAAGTCCTTCGGGCTACCTGCACTGACTAGCGACAGGACCTATCAAAAGTGCTTTCAAGAAGCACCTCCAGACAGGCGGTTCCCGTCTCCGCAATCGTGCGTGAATTGCTGAACAGAATCAAGTACGGATGTTTCGTGCGAGGGCAGGCGCCAATCGGGTAGCCTGCCATATTTATATGGCCCGACTGGCTGCACAGCGCGATTACACCTCACGCAAGGGGCATGATAAAATGGGCCATACCTTACCGAGATACCGACTGTGACAAGTAAGCAAATGTCAATACGATTCCCTGTGTGGGTCGCATCCATCAGCGCCTCTGCGTGTGCGCTCATCTGGCTATTTCGGGGAATTTACCTGTACTGGAATGATGTTAGGCTCCTCAATTTTCTTGCGGCGTGGATTCCTTTCGTACTCTCAATTCTGCTTGCTTTTGTCCCAGAGCACGAAATGAGTACAATGAAGAAAATCCTGTGGAGAAGCAGTGTCATTTTCATCGGATTTGCTTGGAGCGTCGTGCTGTGGCATCAGCAAGTCGTCACGGACACGGCAACACAACAAAGCCAAACAACAATCGTTACGGAGGCCGTTACTAAATCCAACGAACATGCCGATAGCAAGTTTGAACAGGTTGAAAAAGACCTTGAAAATTCAAAGGTGGACTTAGGGTCACGGATAGACAAAGTTCCCGTTTTGCTCACAAAAACCGAATCAGACCTTGACGTTTCGATAAGCAAAGTTGGTACCGCTCCCATCAAATATGCCCAACTTCAATTCTCGATTTTTGACCCGAACTTCGGAGAACCAAAAACGTCGCAGTATATAACTCCGGACGCCGATGGAGTATATACGGTCGATTTCATCGTAACTAATATTTCCGACACGGCAGCAAACATGGGCGATATATGGGTTCACATTTGCACCCAGTGTACCTATGTAGTGGAGCCGAAAGGTTTTGATAGACCGCAGGGGCTCGATGAACATTCCAGACACAGGATGTTCCAAGTCCTCAATCCCGGTGTGTCGTTAGAAGAAATGACGGTTAAATTTAAGATACGCGGAGGTCCGTTTACGTATACAGATGTGTCATTCACCTGGTCCTGCAGCTCATGCGGTAAGATGCCTTCACCTCAGAGCATACGGAACTATCTGCTACCAGCACCGGCACCTGCAACTAACTAGGGGGTGTCCCTTGCCAGCGATTTTTGCGGAGCGAGCGCGGCGATTGAAAGCATCCTGAGTAGCATAGGTGAACTGAAAGTGAAGCTCCCAAGATTAGACCCCAATCCGCCAGAGGCGTGGCGCTGGTGGGTATACATCATTCTATTTTTTCTATTTCCGATTGTCTTTCATCCGTGGTGGCTAGCGATTATCTGCCTTGCAATCTACTCTCTGCTGATGGTTCTATTACTTCAAAAAAATCCCAATTCAAAGTAGCCCAAGAAATAGGCAGCGTTTCTTGGAGCGAGCTATTCGGGAGAGTCACAGCCGGGATGACCACAAACTTGCAACACTCGAACTAAGCTGATAAGAGGTCAAAATGCCCGCAAGCCCGTGGCGAACATTTGGCTGTCCCGACTCCAACGGCGATTTCGTCGCGCTGCTCTCTTATCTCCCTCTGAGAAGCTAGTGGCGTGTGCCGCCATTTTTTCTCTATACCGCTCAAGTGGTGAAGCAGTTGGCATCGGCACAAGGCTTGCTCGGCTACTCGGTTCTCGCCCGCCCGTTCTCGAAGCGATTCTGGACACTCTCCGCATGGGAGGACGAAGCCGCACTGCGAGCCTTTGTGGAACATCCTCCACATGTGCGGGTGATGGCCGCGCTCACTCCACACATGAACAAGACGAAGTTCGTGCGCTGGATGGTCAAAGGTTCCCAACTACCGCTACGTTGGGATGACGCGCTGCGCCGATTTTCAGTAGCCCTCTCTAGCACAATTAAAGTTTTTCTCATGGCCAATGTTGCCAGGCCTTGCGTCAGAAAGGAGCCGGGGCAGCATTCATTCAGGCCGAGCAATCCGTTTCGTTGAATACCAATTAATCACCGTGGTAACCTCCGGCAGGCAAAACGGCATCAATTTGGGTTCAGATTGCGAGGAGAATCGGGAATGCCTTTCCGACTGGAAGCACATGAGCAGCCGTTACTTAAAGTTTTTAGCAGCGACTTTGATTTCTCTATCCCACTGTACCAGCGCCCCTATGCTTGGACGGTAGAAGAAGCCGGGACGCTCCTCGCAGACCTTCTCGACAACATGGGAGCAGAAGGGACTTCGGTTGACGAGACAAATCCCTATTTCCTTGGAAGCATCGTCTTGGTGAAAGGCGATACACCTCATTCTGAAGTAGTGGACGGACAACAGCGATTGACAACATTGACCATACTGCTGTCGGTTCTCCGGCACTTTGTCAGTCAAGATGAGGCGGAAGGGCTGACTGCTCTGCTCTATGAAAAAGCAAACCCTATCCTCGGCACGCAAAACCGGTACCGCCTCACTCTACGGCGGCAGGACGCCGACTTCCTCCGAACGTACGTGCAGAACCTTGACGGAATTGAGGTGTTGAACGGACTTAAGGTTACGGCCTTGACCGATAGCCAGCGAAATCTGCGGGACAACGGACTCCTCTACGAGGGGGGCTTGAATGAACTCCCACACGCCAAAAGAACCCGGTTGGCGCAGTTTGTTGCGCGGCGATGTTATTTGGTTGTTGTGGCGACTCCCGACTTCGGTTCGGCGTACAAAATTTTCACTGTTCTAAACAGCCGAGGACTCGACCTTTCACCTAGCGATATTCTCAAGGCGAAGGTGATTGGGGGAATCCCATTGGATAAACAAAAGACTTTCTCGGAGAAGTGGGAGGACTTAGAGGACGAGTTGGGAAGGGAAAGGTTTCAAGAACTCTTTGCCCACATTCGGATGATTTACAGGAAGACGAAATTGAAAGAAACCCTCGTCGAAGAATACGAGAGGTATATCCTCCCGAGCATGAAACCCGCTTCCTTCGTCGATACCGTTCTTCTCCCGTTTGGTGATGCGTATCAGGTAGTTAAGAATGCATCCTATCAAAGCGTACATCGGGCTGAAGAAGTAAACGAATTGCTGGGATGGCTCGACAGAATCGATAACGTGGACTGGATTCCTCCGGCAGTGTCTAACCTCGACCGGCACAACAACGACCCGGACAGCCTGGTTCGATTCTTCAAAGATTTAGAAAGACTGTCCGCCGGACAAATGATTCTTCGCAACAACGTCAACGAGAGAATTAACCGTTATGCGGAATTGCTCTCCGCCATCGAACAAAAAAAAGACCTCTATGCTGACGATTCACCACTGCAACTGAATCCGACCGAGAAGAAAGACATTGTCACGACGTTAGACGGCGACCTCTACCTCCAAGCCAAAATCCGGCAATTCGTTTTGCTGCGGTTGGATGCTGCACTGGCAAGGGGGGAAGCTATCTACAACTACTCCACCATCACTGTCGAACACGTATTACCTCAAACTCCGCAGCCAGGCAGTATCTGGATGGAGTGGTTTCCCACAGAGCAGTTGAGGGAGACGTGGACGCACCGCATCGGCAATATGGTCCTGCTTTCGAGGCCAAAGAACAGTGAGGCACAAAACTTCGACTTTGATGTGAAAAAGCAAAAGTACTTCACTTCTGCCAGAGGAGTAGCGAATTTCGCCCTAACCACGCAAGTGCTCACCGAAAAAGAGTGGACGCCGGACGTGGTAGAAAGAAGGCAGAAAGAGGCAATATCTCACCTGAAGCGGGTGTGGCGGCTTTCGTGATGGTACATCTGGAATCGACGGTGACGCTGTCTGGCCAATGAGCGAAACACAATTCCAGCAAGGTCTTGAAGACCTGCGGAAACGTTTGATTGCAGCAGGTCTAAACGTTCTCGTGCAGGAAGAGGATTTTGACAGGCAGTCAATGTACTTCAAGATTGGAAGTGCAGCGAACAATACCGACTTCATGGTGTCTCGGAATTTTCTGTCGGATTTCCAACGCACAAAGAACTATGTTCAATCCACAAATGAGTACATCACTGCTGTGGCTGCCAGATATAAATGCGGCTCGCCCGAGCATTTTTACTGTTCGTCTGGACTCGCGATTCGGGTTTCTGTTAGATGGCCAATACAAAATGGGCTCTACAAGAACCAATATACAAACGTCATTCTCCTAACTACAAGTGACCTGAAAACTGGGAACGATTCAAAGAATTCCATCGAGATAGGAATCGCATTCGGAGGAGGGACCGTCTTCGATATCGTTCAGGTAGCCGTGAACGCCCTTCGAGCGGCTACCGACGCAGGGGAGATTGAGTTCGTTGACCCGAGCACGTATCGGGACGTCTGGAGACGAGTGGAGCGACGACAGGTAACGCCACGTTCTCAGGCTGAAATTGAAGACTTTCTCTGCGGCAAAACGTTCATGCTGGGTTTCATGGTTGCCGCCGCTCCACCCAGCGACGTATGGGTGGTGGACCCGTGGGACGCCACATATTTAGGAGTCACAACCAGGCAGCTTTTGCTTGCGATGCGCTCGTTAATCGCCAAAGGGCTTCTCGAACATGGAATGGGTCCAGAGTACGTAAAGCCATCGAACAAGTTGCTTTCTGAACGGTCATCGGAAACGCCAAAGTCCGATGTGTTTCAGGCACAGCAAAACCTGATAAGGACCAAGCTGCCACTCTTGGAAGAACTCCTAAGAGATATCGCGACCTTTCTGCCGCAGCATCCTTTGTCGGCTCTGATTCTCATTGACCTAGACCACTTTAAGAGATTCAACGACGCAAAAGGCCATTTGGCAGGCGATGCGTGCCTGGATAAAGCGTTCGAGATTATTAAGAACATCGTCGGCAGACGAGGGCGAATCTATAAATGGGGTCAGGGTGGAGACGAGATGTCCGCGTTCCTGCCGGATTTTTCCACGGATGAAGCGCAACTCATAGCGGAGAGAATTAGAAACACAATCGTGCAGGAGAAACTGGGAAACGACTTGCCGGTGACCGCAAGCGTGGGAGTCTGCGCAACTGATAAGACGGAATCGAAATCTCCCGAAGAAATTGTTAGGCAAGCAGACCAAGCAGTATTTGAATCGAAACGCCGAGGCAGGAACTGCGTCACGGTTTGGCCTTTCACTCGAACCGATAGTTTAGCGGAAGATACGCGCTAGGCTTCACTACTCCAGATTCCGGCCCTTGCCATTTTGGACCTTCTCAAGCGCGGGACAAACGCCCGACCAGCAAGACGCCTTCGCTATCACTAAAAGGCTGTGACTGGCGAACCTTCAAGCGTAGACTCGGAGGTCCCGATGAACAGTCTTAGCAAGGTGACCGCCTTTGCGTTTGTAAAGGCGGTAGCCTCCAGCCTGGGCGTGCCCCTGCTATTCGCGAGTTGTTGTGTGCTTGCCTCTCTTGCTGCTTCCGGAATGGATGGGGAGCAAGCTCCTGAAAAAACCGTTCCAGTCATTGCTCGGGACGCTGGTAAAGCCGTCGTTCTCGTGGTCGCTTCGGACTCATCCGGCAGCAAGATTTCGCAGGGGAGTGGGTTCATCGTCAGTCCAGACGGAAAGGTTGCAACAAATTTCCACGTAATCAAGGGATGTTCATCGGCCATCGTAAAATTCACCGACGGTGCCTTCTATAGGGTCGCGGGAGTGTTGGCAACTGACCCTGGAAAGGACATCGCTGTTTTGAAGATTGAGGCATCAGCTAAGGAATTCCCTTTCCTCGTTGTAGCGGACTCAGACCAAGTGCAAGTGGGAGAGCACGTGGTCGCAATAGGTAGCCCACTCGCTCTGTTGGAGTTGACCGGGAACACCGATATTTCTACGGAATCCACCGTCTCTGACGGCATCATTAGCGGGAAGCGAAACTGGGAGGGGCATGGAATCATTGTCCTTCAAACCACCGCCCCGATTTCACATGGCAGCAGTGGCGGGGCGCTGTTGAATATGCAAGGACAGGTTCTTGGAATCACTTCAATGATGATGGGCGAAGGGCAAAACATAAATTTTGTGATTCCCGCCAAGTATGTAGCACCCATGTTGTCTGCCGAAACGCTCAAGCCTCTGGAACAAGGGGAGTCGGCAAAGAGCGACCAACAGCACCAAGAAAATTCACTCGACCAGTTCGTTGGAACATACACAGGAATGTGGGAGTCACGTTACGGCGGTTCGGGAGTCGCAGTCCTGAACGTGACAATGGATAGCGGTAGTCTGAAAGCACGCGTGGCGATTACAGGCAGTCCCGTAGGCTACAAAGGGGACTCGCTTTTTATTGCAGTTAAGGATTTCGGAGATGGTGTTCTGACTGTTGATATGGAGGCGGTGAACAGTCCCCTATCGGCTTCGGGAATATTCAGAAATGGTGCCTTCATTGGGGACTTTCGATTCAGGTATCGCCTAACGGTAGACAGAGGGCAGTGGGTCTTGAAGAAGTAGGCAGATAGCGCGGCTCCGTGTCTTAGCACCGTCATGATAGTCCCCGACGAGCAATCGGAGCAGCCGCGTTCGCCGGAGGGCAAGTTCGATAATCCGATGACAGGCGCAATTCCCTAGATGCAACCCACGCACATCTTTCACGCCGATTGGGGAACTGCCTACCACAAGCGTTGGCTTGCCCGAGGCCAGTTGGGGTCAGATGGGAGCTACACAGCAGACGCCCCTCGTCCCGTCGGGGAACACACGGAGCTGATTCCTTCGATTCGCGATGACATCGGGTCGCGAGGCAGCGCTCTTGTCGGCTTCGATTTCCCAATCGGGATTCCGGCATCGTACGCACGCCTGGCTGGAATCACGGATTTTACGTCGTTCCTGCGCGGACTTGGCGATGGAAAGTGGGCTGATTTCCACACAGTTGCCCGAATACCAACGGAGATATCCGTTCAGCGTCCCTTCTATCCATTCGCGCCGGGAAAAACGCGCCAAGCGCACTTGCTGAGCGCCTTGGGTCTAAACAGTATCGAGGAGCTGCGCCGTGAATGTGAGAAACGGCAGCCCGGCCGTCGAGCCGCTTGCCCACTTTTCTGGACGCTAGGAGCGAATCAAGTCGGCAAGGGAGCAATCATCGGATGGCGAGATGTGCTGGCTCCGGGATTGGAGACCGGGGACGTTCTTCTCTGGCCGTTCGATGGCCCGCTGCACGAACTTTTCCAGTCCGGGAAAATTGTGATTGCAGAAACCTATCCGGCGGAGTGCTACGGCTGGTTTTTCGGGCCGCTGAAAGGCAAAGGTAGACAAGAGGTTCGCAGGGCGGTGAGCGCTCCGTTATTGGAAAGAGTGCAATCCATCGGTCTCGAACTCGAACCGGAGTTGATTGCTGCGATTCGGAGCGGATTCCCGCAGGGCGACGACGCTTTCGACGCGGTTGTCGGGCTGTTTGGCATGATTGAGGTCGTCACCGGAAGACGACGGTCGGGCGAGCCGAACGAGGACAGAATCAGGAACGTGGAGGGTTGGATTTTGGGTCAGGCGTCCGAGATGACGTTACCCTTTGTCTTATCGCGAGGCGATTGAGCTTGCCAGCGCCAGGTGGTTGGAAACTGAGAATTCGAATCCATCCGATATTTTTAGTGTCGTGGACACGAATCCATTCTTTCCGGATTGCATATATTCGAGAAACGGCCTCAGGGCTCTCTTGAACGTGAAAATGTTATCCGACATCACGACGGCACCCGGCCTGAGTTTCGGTTTTAAAAGTTTCACGACCGGCAGATATAGCTCCTTCCAACCATCCAGCAGTACCAAATCCACTGGAGCTTCCACCGTCTGAAATGTTTCCATAGCATCGCCGGGAAGTATCTTCGCAATACCCGACAGTCCTGCGGCCTCCAGGTTTTGCGTTGCCACCATATGTTTGTTGGGTTCCAATTCTGACCCGATTACCTCGCCACGTGCCGCGGGGTCGGAATGCATGTTGTCCATTAAAGCGGCTGCCAGATAGATGGTTGAAATCCCGAAAGACGAGCCGAATTCAACGACGCGTTGCGCTCGAATGGCACGTGCAATCAAATAAAGCAAAGCTCCCTGCTGCCTCGATATTGGGATATACACGTCGTGGAACAGAACATGCATCTGACGTGGGTTCATTTCGCCCGGACTGAGAAACATCCACAAAAAGCGGGGTGCTCGACGAGCCAATTTCCATTTGTCCGCTTTGGCTTCGTCGTGCAGGCGGTCTAACACCGCCGCAATTTTTAGGTGTTGGAACGGATAACGTGAACCCATTCGCAGATTCCTACGAATTCACTCATTATCGTAATTCAAAATTACAGCAGTTCCAATTGAGGCGTATCCGGCCGGGTCCTTCGCGTTGCGGTAAATTACGGGAAGCTCCTGCGCGGGCATTCGGGCCGCTGTGAGGCCGACGTCGTTGTGGCATCAACCGGACAACTAACCTCAATTCGCCCGATTGACCGGGAGCACTGCGCCGGCGTCCTGCTAAAACTTCACCAACGCTCGCTGCAGCGCACCAGAAGTTCAAAATCGGCTTGACAGCCGGTCTATTACGCCGCATGATATAGTACGTGAGACGTAATAATCATGTCTGACCCCACACTCCTTGTCTTATCGAGCCTCGCCGGAGGCGACAAACACGGCTACGCCATGATGGAAGACATCGAGCGCTTTGCCGGCGTCCGCCTCGGCCCTGGCACCTTATACGGAGCGATTACGCGCCTCGAACAACGCGGCTGGATTCGTCCGGTAAATTCAAAAGACCGCCGCCAGCCCTATACCATCACCGGCGCGGGACGCGAACACCTTCACGACCAACTCGCAAGCCTCGGCCGTGTGGTGCGCACCGGCCTGCGCAGACTGGAGAACGCATGAAGCGCATCGTGAGACTCGTCGCATGGCTCTATCCGTCAAGCTGGCGCAAGCGTTACGGCACCGAGTTCGACGCCCTAGTCGAAGACACGACGCTAACGGTGCGCGACTCCTTTGACGTGTTCTGGGGAGCTTTGAAAATGCAAATGACAACGTGGAATTTTGGCAGAATCACGCTCTCATGTGCGGTGGCAGGAATGCTCGTGGCAGCCGCGGTTTCCTTCGCATTGCCAGCCCATTACCTCTCGCAAGCAACCCTCATCGTGACGCCAGCCGACGAATCCACGCGCGGTTTGCCAAACAATCTGATGGAGCGGAGTATCTTCAATCGGGAAGTCCTTGCCTCACTCATTCAAGCACACAACCTGTATCCGCGCGAGCGCACCCGCGCGCCCCTGGACGTCGTAATCGACAAGATGAAGAGCAATATCCAGGTGGTTTCCATCCTGCCCGCCTCACCCGGGAATGGAGGCACACTCACATTCACAATCCGGTTCGAGTACCCAGACCGCTATGTTGCGCAGCAAATAAACGAGGAGCTACTAACCCGCCTCATAGAGGGCAACCTGCATGCACAGCCCGATTCCCACTGGACGTTCTACGTGCCGACCAACCCTAGTCTTCCGGCATGGCCTGTCGCGCCGAACCGAACGCGATTCGCAGCTGTCGGCCTCTTCGCAGGACTCCTCGCCGGCCTGACCCTTGCAGGCGTGGCCAAGTCGCGCAGCAGCACGACCGTCTGATAACTCAGCAACACTCGCTACAGCGCACGGCCTCTGCGGACAATCCTGGCGGCCTCCAATGCAAAGCACTGCCTTGAGGTTTCAGAACCGGAATTAACCTCACTTTGTGGGGATTGTACGGGCTTCAGTTGACCATGTAACGTTTCCATCCAAATCGTAGAACTCAAGCACGGGATGACGGTCATTATCGACTGTCATCTTGCCCCTCATCTTGCCTGCCGAGTCCTTAAGTAGAAAGGTTTGAGCCTCTACAGTCGTCGTCGGGGCCTTTACGCTGGGGTCAACCTGCGCCTTGACGTTAGCCGTTAGTGAAAAGACCGCGGCCAAAAGCATCAGCAGCCCCGTTATTTTCCAGAATCGATTTTGTCTTTCGAGTCTTGTCACGCGGACCAGCAGACCGTTGTAATCAGCGTCAGTCATTTGCATGTACTATCTTCTTTTTCAGCGTGCACTGCGCTCCCGTTAGAACGCGCTGGACCGAAATTCTTGCAGCCGCGACACCGCAAGGTGGTATGGCAAACAAAAAGCGAAAGTGGTATTGTCCACCGGTGGACGAACCGAGGAAATCTGCAATCATAGCCGTGTGCGCGTCAATCCTTGCCGCGAGGAAGTTGGCAACCGTCCCGAGGAATTCACCTGCGTACATCGCAACCATTGCGGATGCAGTTGCAGACGCGAGACGAATCGTCGAGCGAATTGAGTCCGAGACCCGGAGAAGGTAGTCAGGACGACCCCAACAGAGACACTATTTGATACATTCTAAGTTTTATTTTTGGTGCAAGTCCCACACTGTGGCGGATACCGAAGGCGTCATTGTTCGTTGCACGATTCTTCGGGTGTATGCAACGTAGCATCCCTATTCGCAAGAAAGCAGAAATCCACAAACTTCGCGCCGTATTTGCTTTTGACATTCAATGGGAGACCATCCTCCGTGACCTGCTCGAAATGAAATGCAATCGTGCCATCCCCAGAGACTTCAGCCAGAAGATAGCCATAAACGTAGGTGGCTGCCGGAGTAGTTGCAGGTAGGTTGTCCGGCAGCTTGTATCGAACAGCGCCCGCTGTGCCGATAATCCATCCGGCCAGTGTTGTCTCCGTTTTTTCGTTTTGCTGGTTCAGGATATCGGGGTTCGTCTCGTTTCTGTTGTTCCAATACGATGTGTCGAAGATTTTTTCCATGAAGAAATGCGAATGGCTGGCGAGAATATACACGTTCTTTCCGGTCGTGTTCTGAAATCGCCACAACTGTTTGTATGCTGTCCGGCCACTCTCGGTGCTCTTGCGGTTGTCCTCAGCGGAATTGTACGGGTCTCCGTTCATGCTGTGGCCGCACGCTAGACTGTTCGGCAACGCTCGGTGCATGCCGACCACGACCGCCCGAATATTGCTTTCCGCCGCGTCTTGTTTCAGCACAGCATCGAGCCACGACAGTTGGTCCTGTTCGAACCCGGAGTTTCTGGAATTATCCATACTGATGAAATCGACCTGCCTGACCTTCCAATGATAGTAGGCGGTTTTCGACCCGCCGAGCCATTGACTAAACTTGGCGACGAACTCCGCGTGACTGAGTTCGTCATCAGCCTCGGTCGTTCCATGAAAATAGAGTTCATGATTACCGATGCCAAGATGCACCGGTAACGGCCCGAACGGAGCAATTTGCTGTGAGATGAAATCGTCCCATGCCTTTTTCTGGTAGTCGGAAAGGTTCGCTGGAGGATTGCCCGAATTCTTCATGTCGTCGTCGATACCGTATCCCAGCCGAAAGTCGCCAAGATGCCAGTAAAACTCGACCTTGTGCTCAAGAACGCTTTTTGCAATCCCGGGCATGACAACGTCACCACAATTTCGGGAGTCGCCGGAAACCGCGAACCGCCATGTATCATCCGAAGTATCTTGTGCCCGAAATCTGACTGGTACTAGCACAACGAGAAACGCGAGCGCGAGCACTCTTTTAACCATTGCGTGCCTCCACGCATGAATGTCCGAACCTATGGCGTGCGGATGCAGTGAATTATCACGTTCGTCATCGCTAGACTGTATCACGACGGCGAGGCAACTCTTATTGGCGGCTCACCTGTTTTCTTGCCCCCGTAGCTGAAAAGCGCCATATCCACCTTACGCAAATCCTTTGTGCTACAGACATCAGCTATCTCCAAGAACAAGGGGCAATATGAATTCATATACCAGTGAACAGTATTCGAAACGCGAGAGTTCAGGAGGCGACCCACAGCCTTTCTCACTCGCGAATCGAATATCGGAAAATGTCCTCCACTGAGGAAATGGAGAAGTGTTGTTGCGCGAGACAATCCGAATCGTTTCTCTACCCGTCTGATTCCGAACTCGTCAGTGTACTTTCTCCCGGACCAATCATCCAAGAAGTCAGCCGTTAGGTCGTCCTTCGGGCATACTGGCACGTCTGAAGCTGCTTGCATCCAGATTTCGTAAGCTACCGACGCAACGTTCGACTTCCATTTGCCCTCTGGTTTGGCATTATCCTTCCACCTACCGATTCGCTCAATGTCGGCGTGCGAAAATGATTTGTGCCGGGCCATCAGTTCCTCATATCCCGCGTAGTCTGCCGACGGGAACAGGTCAGCCCACATGTGCAGCCATTCTTCGGGCGTGATATCGCTGCCATCCAAACTGCGAAATCTAAATTGGCTCATTGGTTTCCTTTATGAAGAATCAAGACGAACATGTTAGGGCGCACGCTTGCCCGACAATTTGGAAAGCCCTTTGCGGGGTTCCGGTGTGCATGTTTCGCTGCCCAAGCGCGGGATGGCGATGGTACTTCTGGACTTTGGTTCCTAAAGGAACAACAGGGAGCCGGACCGGAAAAGAACGGAACAGTGACCAGGTCTATAATCCACACCGAACGTGCGATGGAAATCGTTGCATCCTTTCGCGTGGACGAATCGGCTTAGTAAAAATCGCGGCATCTGTCGTAATCCTCTTCGGGGCGTACATGGTAAGCTGCCGACATTCGGACTTGCTCTTGTTTGGTGAGCGACATTGCGCAGGAGGTACGCCTAATGGCGGGGACAACGCAGTTCTCAATCTCTAAGGAACAGTCGGTCTTGATTCGCCGTGCTACTCCGATGGATGCCGAACTCTGCGGAAGAATCTGTTACGAGGCCTTCGGGAGGCTCGCCGACCACCACAATTTCCCTCGCGATTTTCCGTCTCCCGAAGTTCCTATCCACGTTCTTTCCACGATGTTTTCCCATCCGGCGTTTTTCTGCGTCGTGGCAGAGCAGAACGGGAAAGTCATCGGAAGTAACTGCTTGGATGAAAGGACGCCAATCGCCGGTATTGGCCCGATTACGATTGACCCTGCTGCGCAAAACAGGGCCGTGGGTCACCAGTTGATGCAAGCCGTCATGACCCGCGCTACCGAACGGAAGTTTGCTGGAATCCGACTGGTGCAGGCGGCGTTCCACAATCGTTCGCTCTCGCTATATGCGAAGCTCGGTTTCGTGGTGCGTGAGCCGCTCTCCTGTATGCAGGGGCCGGCAATTCAGAAAATACTGCCGGGGTATCAGGTTCGGCCCGCGCAAGCGAGAGACCTCGCGACCTGCAACGACTTATGTCTCAGAGTCCACGGCCACGACCGTGGGGGCGAACTCAGCGATGCAATTCAACAAGGCACAGCCGTCGTCGTCGAATACGGAGGAATTGTCACTGCCTACGCGTCTTCGGTTGCCTTTTTCGGCCACGCGGTTGGCGAGACGAACGAAGATTTGAAGGCACTCATTGCCGCAGCACCCGCTTTTCAGGGGTCGGGGATTCTTGTGCCCACTCGCAACGCGGGACTGTTTCGCTGGTGTTTAGAGAACGGCCTTCGCGTCGTTCAACCCATGACTTTGATGACGGTAGGACTTTACAACGAACCGGCTGGCGCGTACTTGCCGTCCATTCTGTTCTGACGAGAATCTGAAATAGCTCGCAGTCTAAATGGACAGACTCCTCAGCGCATAAGCAAAGTGTTCGCCACCAGGATGCCACCCATTCGAGCGCCCTGCTGCACGTTGATGGAATTGACTTCTGGACGTTGAGAAGCCTAGCATTCCGATTATCCGCCCTGCCCTCGCAAGGAGACCAACATGACCAAAATTCTGAAATGTAATGACCTCAATCCCGGTTGCGCTTTTGAAGCGCGAGGCAACTCAGACGAAGATGTTCTAAAGAAGGTTGCTGAACACGCAAAGACGGTTCACAAAATGCACGAGATTCCGGCCGACGTTCTGGACAAAGCTCGAAGTGCCATCCGCGAGGAAGGCAAAGCGCGGGGACAAAAAGCGGGTTCATAAGCAGAAATAAACAAGAGAGACGACATCCTCACGTTTTGGCAAGGGCGTCACGTTGGGCACGATGAGCCTGCACCGGCCCTGGTGTCAAGCTTTCGTGTCCTGTGCCGCACTTATTGAACAAAGCTTTCCGTCTCGACGTGAATCACAACTGCCAACCGCAACTTTCACACCTGAATCGTTCTTGAGGTTTCGCCTTGGTTGCTGTGCTTACGCAGTGTGGACACTTCATCGTACAAATTTGAGTCATGACGCTCTTCCAGAATTTCTCATTAGGACGGTCTGAATTCCTGTTGTTACTCGTACAGCGTTACTGATTTAGGCGGGAACCCGAGAATGCCGTCAAATGACGTCGGCCCATTCTTGGGATTGCCTTGCCACGACGCCCTTTTCCTCCGAGTGAATGAAATATTCTCCAGGGGAAATTAGGGCTAAGCGAGCCATCCATACCTTAGCTTCCCTCAAACCTAGGACTGTCATTATCATCCGCAGAGCGCCACCAGGACGTACTTTGAAAATATCGAATGTGGAATCCATCGTGGTTTCCTCCCAAACCGACATCTCAATGTGACGACCCTATCGAGATGGATATGCATTTCCAGTTCCACGACGCGAATGGAGAATTTAGCCCAGCGCAATCAGTCAGTTGAGTTCCGGACCGTTGCATCAAAACTCATAGCGGGCGCCAGGAAATGAAGTAATTTTTTTCAGCGAGATTGCGATTCGTCGTACACGGGATACTCGTTCCGGTTACAGTAAACAGTGTATTCTGCAGTCCTAGGAGTGTTACGATGTCTTTAACGTGATGTCGAAGCGGATTCTAGTGGCGGATGACAGCGACACTGTTCGCCGGGCCGTTCGTTCATGTCTCACCGAACTAGATTTCGAGGTTTGTGGTGAAGCTGTCGATGGCGAAGATGCTGTCGAAAAAGCTCGGAAACTCAAGCCCGACTTGATTCTTCTGGACGTCGCGATGCCTCGGACGAACGGCATCGAAACGGCATCTGTCCTAAAAGACCTGCTGCCCAATGTGAGGATAGTTTTATTCACCATGTATAACGAAGCCGTCGCCAGAGCATTCCCTCGCAAAGCGCTTCCTGTGGATGCGGTTATGGCTAAAGGGGACGGCGTGTCCGGACTGGCTGAGTGTGTGCAAAGTTTGCTGGGTTCGTAGATGGTAGCGTAGGTATTTTTGCTGAGTCTTCGTCAGTGAAGCAATCTTCCGGGATTAGGGGAAACGCCGTATATCGCAATCCAAGACTTGCTGCTATCGTCCCATCGCCGCTCTCTTGTGTCCAAGCGGATTGTCGTGGCGGATGACAGTCGTCAGCGTCATCCAATTCATCCCGCTCGTTGGGGAGGCGCTGATGACCCGATTCTGCATCCAGTGCAACCGAATCATCGGTGAGAAGTGCGTCCAGTGTGGGACGAAAGTGACCGCCAGCTCAAACAGCCATGCGGTGAGCAGCGCGGAGTTCGATTGTCCGTCCTGCGGTCATCACTTCCTGCAAGGCGACGGCGGCGAAACAGGCGGAATGTGCGAGCCGTGCTTTGACGCTGAGTTGCAGAAGGCGCACGAGCAGGCGACGAAGCTTGAGCTTGGTGACGGGAAAATCGTCACGCTGCAGCCGACCCGCCCAATTTCGGTCGATAGCGAACCCACCTTCAAGGACAGTTTTGTGAAGACGCAATTCTTCGTCAAGCGTGGAATCCGCGGGAACAGGACCCCGATGAGGCGAAGTATTCAAGCGAATGTTTCCCGACCACCCAGAAAGTTTTGAGTACGCGCGTCTGCCTGGACTTCAGTTTTCGGGTCGTCTAACTCGCGGCTTTCCTTGCTCCTGCTTTCACTTTGGCCCATCGCCTTTTCGCGGCTACGGAAATCTTCGCTCTCGCCGCCGCTGACATGACTCTCTTTCGTGCTTTGCCTAGTTCGTTGCCCGCAGAGTTACCGAGAGCCTTGGCTGCGGCTTTTAGTCCGTCCAGTTGTCGCTGAAGCTTGACAGCTTGCTTTTGGAGCTTCCGCTCCTCACGTCTGATTGCTCTGAGAATGTTCATTCAGATTAGCCTCCGAATGGAATCTATCCCAAGCGGAGGCTGGGCACCAAGGATGTAACCTGCGAGGAACGTGACTCAAGATTGAGTTGCACCGAACTTCGGACCTACAGCAGAATTCTCCGTGCTTCCCACGGTTAACTACGATGTCCGATTACGCGGGCGCTATTTGTTCAGTCCATCGGTCTTGCGAATCTGACAACTGTCAGTTCCCTGGTCCATCACAATGCGCACGTTTACTGGCTCCGTTCCTGCAGGAATCATGACTAGCTTGGAGCACCCATGGCTCTCCGAATTCAACCACTGGCTTCCATGCAAATCGTAGGAATATCCTGAATAGACCATGACGGTTCCCGCTCCGTTTTCATCAAGGTCGATATCCACATGGCTTGCCGCTTGCGCAGGATGGCTTAGGTCCTCCAGTTGGATATTTATTTTTCTCATCGGTTTCCCGTCGAGGCCAATCGCGACAAAATGAACTGCGCGAGGTGCCGCAACGACCGGTAAAGGTATGTCCAGATTCTTTATTTCTCCATCGCTTACGTGTACCCATGTCGCGCTTCCCTGGTTCGCTACGCCGGGATAGTAAGTCGCTGGAAAAGGAGGGCTTTCTTTCGGAGAGTTGTTGATATTCACTCCGATGTAATAATCCCCAGGTGGCAAGGGCCAAAGCTCGAAACGACCACTCTCATCCGCACGCGCTGAGGTGCCAGCGAATCGGTCCAAGCCGTTGAGGTGTGTTGGGACGGCATCGACCTCAAGTGACTTAGGCTTTGTCCTTGGCGGAAAAACTAAGCGACCTTGTATCCTAGTGGTCGGTTCCAGTTTGAAAGGAATTTCGACGCATTGTCCTGCGGAGATATCCGCTTCATAGCCTTTGCCCGGATATTTGTGGTCGTATTCCACATTGGCCGGAAGCTGTGCAGTGAGAGTGTATTTTCCATCCGGCAGCCCTTCAAATTGGTACGAGCCATCGGCTGCAGTCTTCGTGGAAGCGGAAAACTTTTCACTTTCGCCGCGAATGACCACGCCTTGTACTAAGTTCGACCCTAAGTTATCTTCAACATCTTCAACATGCTCTCCGTGCCATACGGGTTTTCTCTGATACACGTGACCCCAGATAGTCGCCGTCGTCGCAAGGTCCATATACTGCTTAATAATTTTGTCGCTTTCCGGTGAATCCGGTAGCAGTACATTGCCGTTGCATATCCCTGTCCACAGCTTTCCGTCTGGACCTCTACCCGCTGAAATCAAGACTCTCTGACCGACAGGAAGTGGCATTCCACAGTCTCCACCGCCGTCTCCGGTCTCGATTGTTATTTCGGGCCCTGTTTGGCCCACAAGCGATACTTCCACCTTGAAGCGCATCGAATAACCCAAAGCCGAAAAACCCTTGGCCACAACATGTTCTGTCGGGGTCTTCTCGATTACGCGCCCAACAAATACTGTGCCGGTGCCAAGATGCTTGCAGGGGCTGCTCACGTCCACTTGAAGGCACGAACAGCCTACACAGACGGGCAAGAAGCATGTAATGAGCACGAGCAGCCCTACGACGAAGCGGAGCATGAGAACCTCCACACACAACTCTCCGACGATTGTAGTCTCACCCAGGCCGAACTTTAACAGACACGGAAGCGAGTGAGAGTCGAGATTACTGCACAGTGAAGTACCCTTGACTTGCGATTGTGCCTGATTAACTCTAACGGGACAACTGACTTCCACCCGCCCGATTGACCAGGAGCGCTGCGCCGGATTTCGCCCGCGGTTAGTTGCGGGTCTTGTACAGAAATAAATCCAGCTCTGACTCGCGGCAGAGATAAGCCACGACCGCCCAGCACGCATCGCAACCGGGAAGGTGCCGGAGGAATTTCTCGTTCGGCAGCATTCGCTTATTGTCACCTGCACGGCGAGGGCGCGGATGTTAGGCAATTCGTCGGACGCCCGCCGCGTCTTCCTTCGTGAATTAATTGGAACAGGCCATGGCGTTGCAAGAACCGCTAATACCGCTCCGCATGACACCGTGACAAAGAACCGTGGTATAAGCGATTCGTGGTCGTGATTGCATCGGGTGAATTCAAACCGTGTCCTCAACTGCCAGATGGGTTCCTGTTGAGCCGTACACCGAGAAGTGAGTTGGGACTAAAGGGATGCGGCGGATGAATCCGCTGCATGACTGATAGAGGCAATTGGAGTGCGATGGTCGATTCCCGGCAGCCAGTTCTTCAGAGAATTATCCGAGGATGCTCTCGCTTACTGCTGTGGGTGGGAGCGGCGGTTTTTTTCCTCGGAGACGCGTACCTTTATGAGATAAAGCATGTGAACTTCTTAGTCTCCGCGGCGGTCGGCATTCTTGGAGGGTCGCTGGTGATGCTATTGGGTGCAGGAATCGCGGTTGCGTGCAAATCTCCTAAGCCGGAGCAGCACTAGACAAGTGACCATACCCTATTCAGCTTGGCCGACATGGTTACAGGTCTTGATTGTGGCACCGAATGCCCTGCTGGCGGGGTACGCCTGCTGGGCATGGTGGCCGACATCTAGCCGTGAATGGCGCAGGTTAGGCTGGGTGCTGGCGTATTTGATTGCCTTTTTTTCAGTGATGGTGTTTGTTTTCCACTTCTGATGATGGCGGCAAACTGTGATTGGCACCCGGCTGTCTGTGGTAGCCCCAGTTCCGGGCATACCGTATCTGAGGCGGGTGGCCCACCCTTCAAGCGCATGCAAACAACCGTGGCTAGGTTTTCATGATTGGATGACACTGTCGGCTCCTTCTTCCGAGTAAACTTGGTTGCGCTAACGACCAAGGCTCGGAGGAAAGGCGCTCCTGTTGAGCCATACACCAAGAAGTGAGTTGGGACTAGAGGGATGCCTATCATAATAATCAAGTTTATCCTCGCCGCTGGCGGCGGATGGCAATCTGTGGGGGGCCAGTTGCTAGCTTCGAGCGTGCTCCTTGTAAGCGGTTATCAGGATATAGGGTTGCGTGCGCGTATCGGCGCGGCCTTCGGGTTCTTTATGGCTCTAGCATTCGGCATCTCAGCTCTGGCTACTGCTATCTGGGCGAAAGTTTGGGGTGGTGCCGCCATCAGCCTGTTGGCTCTCTGTTTCGAAAGCTGGTTGGTCCGACGCTGGTGGAGCCGGAGGACTTCAGCCTAGATACACGATGTTTCGGTGTGTTCCGCATCTCGATTCGGCTGCGTTGTGCAGGGCTTGGGCGCGGATGGAGATGGCAGAGTCACCGCACCGATGAAATTATTTCATCTAGTTTGGCTTTCGCCGCGCGTAGCTCATCCTACACTCGCATCCCAGATTGAACGACTGCCTGTGAATTCGCGAACGCACGGTGAGCGGCTACCTGGTCTGCTTCGAGACCCGGCAAGTAGGAATAGAACCCGAGCGTTCGACAGGCAAGACGAACCAAAGCGAACATCCAAATAGAGGGCTCCTACTGAATCTTCGTCGCTCGACCGCGGCGATTCTGTACGTTTATCTCGGTCTCGAATCCCGCAGCTCTGAAGTTTTTCGGTAACGCTGAACACATGACAATAGCCGCAGACTGCCTTCTCATTTCCGTTTTTCTTTCTTCGCCAGGCATTCTTCGCAGCGCGTCTGACTGGCTGGCCCCATGAACTCCTTGCCACACCTGCATTCCTTTCGGACCAAGGTCTCGCCCGAGCGCAGGAAATGGTCGCGTCCGCGTTGCCTTCCAACGAGGCCGGCGATAACCAGTGATAGAATGTGGTTGCTTGAATGGACGAATTCGGAGGTGTTT
>Ga0210396_10001720_pt1 | contig 23161 bp, 23 predicted proteins | sample IncBWH17OmetaG_FD_155466 | JGI IMG/M metagenome (GOLD analysis project Ga0210396, IMG submission 155466) | Forest soil microbial communities from Barre Woods Harvard Forest LTER site, Petersham, Massachusetts, United States - Inc-BW-H-17-O ... | reverse complement strand
CTGGGCGCGCAGGCTCGCGGCGTAGTTGCCGCCGCATTTGACGGCGCCGGTGCCGCCGATCGCGGCGCGCGTGTAGTTCTCCGACACCCAGATCGACACGGGCGCAGGTCCGCCCTTGAAATAAGAGCCGACCGGCGAGGCGATGACGGCGAAGATGTATTCCGCTGATGGTTTCACGCCGAGGAAGACCTCGCTCGCGATCATGAAAGGCCGCAGGTAGAGACTGCCCTCGCCGCCTGGCATCCAGGCGCGGTCGATCCGCACGAGCTGCTCGACCGCTTCGATGAACACAGGCCCGGGCACCGGCGCCATGGCCATGCGCTCAGCCGAATTGTGGAAGCGCCGGGCATTGGCGTCGGGGCGGAACAGGTTCACGCCGCCGTCGTCGCGCTTGTAGGCCTTGAGGCCTTCGAAAATCTCCTGCGCGTAGTGCAGGACGGCTGTGGCCGGATCGAGCGGGAAATTCGCGCGGGATTCGACGCGTGCGCCATGCCAGCCCTTCGCCTGATTGTAGCGGACCACAGCCATGTGATCGGTGAAAATCCGGCCGAAGCCCGGATCCACGAGCTTAGCCATGCGCTCCTTCTCGGACGTCGGATTGGTCGCAGGCTGGATCTCGAATTGCAAACTCATTGCCTTGTTTCCCGACGTCGGAACCGGCGCGATTTCCGGGACCGGCCTGTCCCTCCGGGCCTGCTCGAACGAAACTCCCATGGGCTATCTCCCGGATTGACGCGCATCGCGCGCCTTGCGCCGCGGCGCTGTTGGTTACGCCTGGCCCCTCACCTGCGCCAGCCCTCAAGGCCGGTTTCCATGCCAGTATGTCCTCGAGGACATGCTTTTGTGGAAGGCGGAAGTCCAGTATGTTTGCCGAAATGCCGCTCGACAATCGTACGGTCAATAAATTCGCGGCCCTCGCCGCCACCTCAGGGCTTTCTCACCCCGTTTGGAACGTCGCCACAGACGAAGCGATTTAATATTTCGTCGTAACTGGTAGTTTTGTAACATTGAACCCAAAGATATGTCAATATGGCTGACATAAATTTCTCAAACCCCTTTCCCGCCTCCGATTCGCGGACGAGCCAGGCAGCCGCGCCCAATCCCGGTGCGGCCGATTTGCGCTGGGATATCATCGAGCTTCTGTTCTTCGCCTATCGGGATTTCGTCGGCGATGCCGACCATGAACTCGAGGCTTTCGGTTTCGGGCGGGCACACCACCGGGTGCTGCATTTCGTCTACCGCTATCCCGGACTGAAGGTGGCCGATCTGCTCGACGTGCTGCGGATCACCAAGCAATCGCTGGGACGGGTGCTCAAGCAACTGCTCGATGAAGGCTATATCGTGCAGAAGGCCGGCAATAACGACCGCCGGCAACGCCTTCTTTTCGCCACCGCCAAGGGCGAGGCGCTGGTCGCGAAACTCGCGGGCCTGCAGACCGATCGGCTCAACCGGGCGCTGCGCGACATCGGGCCGGCCGGCGCGGATACCGTCCGCCAGTTCCTGCGCGCGATGATTGATCACGACGATCCCGACAAGGTGCTGGAAACGATCTTCGCGACCGGCAAAGCAAAGGCAAAGGAATAACCGTGGCCCAGGCTGCAACCGTCGCACGAACGCCGCCGCGACCGGCCGACGACGCCCCGCATTTGCTTTTGGTCGATGACGACCGCCGTATCCGCGATCTGTTGTCGCGCTTTCTGTGCGGCGAAGGTTACCGCGTCACCACGGCGATGAGCGCCAGCGACGCCCGCGCCAAGCTGCTCGGCCTGCATTTCGACTTGCTGATCCTCGACGTGATGATGCCCGGCGAAACCGGGTTCGATCTGGCCCGGTTCATTCGTACCTCCTCGTCGGTGCCGATCGTGATGCTGACGGCGCGCCATGAAGCCGAAAGCCGGATCGAGGGTCTGCAAATCGGCGCCGACGATTATGTGGCCAAGCCGTTCGAACCGCGCGAGCTGGTGCTGCGGATCGGCAATATTCTCAAGCGCTCGGCACCGCCGCCGGTGGAGACGCTGGAGCAGATCGCATTCGGACCTTACGTTTATCATCTCGATCGCGGCGAGCTTCGCCAGTGCGAAGAAATCATCCATCTGACCGACCGCGAGCGCGAGATGCTGCGCATTCTCGCGCTGGCGCGGGGCGATACCGTGCCGCGCGGCGCACTGACCGGCGACGGCACCGTCAATGAGCGCGCGGTCGACGTCCAGATCAACCGTCTGCGCCGCAAGATCGAGCGCGATCCCGCCAATCCGCTATTCCTGCAGGCGGTGCGCGGCATCGGCTATCGCCTGGTGGCATCGCCGTGAGCTGCTTCTGGTCCATGAACCCTGTCGATTGAATCCTGTCCGATGAGTACGCTCGACACCGGCCTCACGCTGATACGCACCGCCTCGCGACGCGTCTCCGCAGCCAATGGCTGGATGGGCAACGCCTTCAAAAGCTGGATGCCGACCGGGCTTTATGCCCGCGCGCTGCTGATCATGATCGTGCCGATGGTGATCCTCCAGTCGGTGGTGGCGTTCGTGTTCATGGAGCGGCACTGGAACACCGTGACGCGGCGGCTTTCCGCAGCCGTCGTCGCCGACGTCGCCAGCCTGATCGACGTCTACAAGATTTATCCGCAGGACAAGGACCGCGCGCAGTTGCGGCGTATCGCGCAGCGGATGGGACTGGTGGTCGATTTTCTGCCGGTCGGTGACATGCCGCCGCCCGGTCCAAAACCGTTTTTCTCGCTGCTTGACCAGACGCTGTCGGTGCAGCTTGGCCGGCAGATCGGCAAGCCGTTCTGGATCGATACCGTCGGCCGTTCCAACCTGGTTGAAATCCGGATCCAGCTCGACGATTCCGTGATGCGCATCTTCGCCCAGCGCAGCGCGGCCTATGCCTCGAATTCGGAAATTTTCATCTTCTGGATGGTCGGCACGTCGTCGATCCTGCTGATCGTCTCGGTGCTGTTCCTGCGCAACCAGATCAAGCCGATCCTGCGCCTGGCGGACGCCGCCGAAAGCTTCGGCAAGGGCCGTGAGGCGCCGAACTTCCGTCCCCGCGGCGCGCGCGAAGTGCGCCGGGCCGCGCAGGCCTTCATCGAGATGAAGTCGCGCATCGAGCGCTCGATCGAACAGCGCACCGCGATGCTGGCCGGCGTGTCGCACGATCTGCGCACCATCCTGACCCGCTTCAAGCTCGAACTGGAGCTGATCGGCGACAGTCCCGAGGTCGATGGCATGCGCAAGGATGTCGACGAGATGTCCGGCATGCTGGAGGACTATCTCGCCTTCGCCCGCGGCGACGGCGGCGAGCAGGCGCAGCCGACCGACATGACGCTGGCGCTGGAAGAGCTGCGCAGCGACGCCGAACGCAACGGCCATGCCGCCACCGTGTCGTTTCACGGCCTGCCGGTCGTGACGGTGAAGCCGGCTTCGTTCAAGCGCTGCCTCGCCAACCTCGTCTCCAACGCGGCGCGGCACGCCAACGCGATCTCGATCACCGGCAACCGCGATCACCGCTATCTGACGGTGACGGTCGACGACGACGGGCCGGGTATTCCGCCCGGCATGCGCGAGGAAGTGTTCAAGCCGTTCCTGCGGCTGGACGACGCCCGCAACCAGGATGAGGGCGGCACCGGGCTCGGGCTTGCGATCGCCCGCGACATCGCGCGCTCACATGGCGGCGACATCACGCTCGGCGACAGCCCGATGGGCGGCCTTCGCGCCGCGGTGCGGGTACCGGTATAACGGTCCCGAGAAGCACAGCGATATTGGGGCCTATGCTCTCCCCGCAGTGTGAAAACGTTTTTGATTCGTCGTCCGTGAAGAATTCCGAGAGGAATGCAGCAGGTCCCAAAAATCGCTGAGTTCCAGAACGATAAGGAATCAAACGGAGAACGAAGCGGAATCAGATCGACCTTGAAGGCTGTCAACCGAAGCCGCCAAGCGTTTTTTCTCTCTGAACAATTGCAAGGAATTGCGAATAACACCCCCAAAACCTTGCAAATTTTATCGTCGATTTTCGCTCAATAAAAGAGTCTCCTCAATGACTTGGGAATTCTTCACGGACGACTTCGGACACTACTTCGGCACCAGGCCCTTCAGTTTTTCCATGTCCTTGATGTTCAGCTTGAAGCCGCCGGGCATCACGATGTCGCCGGGCTTCTGACCGGGCTTGCAGGCGCCCAACCACTTGGCCTCGACCGTCATCGTCGAATCCCGCGGCGGGCCGGCCGGACCGCCCCCGCTGTGCGATGTTATTTTGACGGTGTAGGCGGAATTGAAATCGCCGACGATATCGGAATGCGAGGTCGTCGACGCGCCGGCGACGCTGCACACGGAATCGGTGACGTAACCGGTCGCAGTCTGCTGGATATCGCGTTTGGAACAGATTTCCTTCGACATCGGCGAGAACGAGGTGCTCATCTCCTTGTCGGTGGTCTCGTCGGTGCAGTGCTGCATCGTCATATCGGGCAGCGGCGAACCGGTCTTCACCAGCTTCATTTCCCACAGGCCCGGCTTGCGCAGCGGCATTTCCACCGCGCGCGCACCGGGCGCGGGCAACACCGTCAACAGACAACACCCCAGGCAAAATGCGAGAATCCGTCGTGCCATGCTCCACGCTCCCGATCAATCGTTGCCGTCAGGTGCGGTGATCCGGTTCAGTAGCGGGTTCGCAGCGGCCGTTCGTTGGCGCCATACGGTACCCAGCGGCAGGCGAAGGAAATGTAGCCGCCATATTGCGGCTCCATAGCCAGGAATTTCACCACCTTGCCGTAGGATGCGCAGTGATTGACCGCAAGCTGGCGGGCATCCGTCTGCTCGCCCAGCCGATAGGCGATAATGCCGCCGGTATCATTGCCCTTGAAGGGTGGCACGGTATCGGCCCGTGCCGGCGCGCATGCCAGTATTCCGCAGACAGCAACGAGACTAGCGGCCCCAATCATTCGCATCGCAGACTCCATTTCGCTCGCTCGCACCTTAGAGCGCATCTGTTGCCGTGGAAAGAACGCGCGAGGGTTCGGCATTGAGTTATTGTCAGGTGTTGCCGCGCTGCACTTGACCTCGCCCGGGCTTCGCGGCACGGTTCGTGCGTTGGATCATCCACCGGATTTCCCATGCGCGAGCTCTTCACAATGTTGAGAAAACCCGCTTTTGGCGTTGCCCTCGGCGCCCTGTTCGGCCTGCTGGCCTTTGGCCAGGCCGCCGAAGCGGCCAATCCGTTCGAATTGAATTTCTGGCTGTACGGCCCGCAATATGATGGACGGGTGGCTCCCTGCGAGTCCGCGCTGGGGACCATCACTTCGCAATTCCAGGAGAAGGAAAGCACCTACTGGAACTCGAAGCTGCAGATCACGGCCTATGGCCGGATCCACGAAACCGCGTTCAGACCGTGGCAATCGGACAATATCCCGCGCCGGTACTGCAGCGGCAACGTCATGTTGAGCGACGGCAAGATGCGCACCGTTCATTATTCGATCATCGAGGATGGCGGTTTTACCGGCGTCGACCAGGGCGTCGAATGGTGCGTGACCGGGCTTGATCGCAACTGGGCCTATAATCCCAGCTGCAAGGTCGCCGGGCCCTGATTTTCAGGGCGAGATTTTTCTCATTCTTCCAATCGGATCTTTCTCCGGCTGGCCTCCCTGCTTTTTGTTCTTGAAATGTTCTCGCCGGCTGCTAGGTTGCCAACATGGTCTGGTATGGGGGCGTCGCCATGTTTCATGTTCTAGCCGGTAGGATTGCGCGGATTTTAATCAGCTTCGTTCGCCTCGCCCTTTTCGCTCGCCTCACACTTGTGGCGCTGCTCGGCATCGCCGCGGCAGGGACGGCATCGGCGCAGGATCGCCGGCAGAATACGCCCGGCGAGTTCGATTTTTACGTGCTGTCGCTGTCGTGGTCGCCCTCGTTCTGCGAGGAGGCCTCGGAACGCGGCAATAGCGGGCGTTCGCAGGCCCAGTGCGGTGGCCGGCCATTTTCCTTCGTGGTACATGGCCTGTGGCCGCAATACGAACACGGCTTTCCCGATTATTGCGAACGGCCCTCGCCGCGGCTCGATCGCAATATCATGACCTCGATGCTCGATCTGATGCCGGCCCCGGGGCTGATCTTCAACGAGTGGGACAAGCACGGCACCTGCTCGGGACTTGGCCCCCGCGCCTATTTCGAGACCATCCGCAAGGCGCGCTCCGCGGTGAAAATTCCCCCTGAATTTCTCGAATTATCCGATCCGAAGACGGTAAGCCCCTCCGAAGTTGAGGAGGCCTTCATCAAGGTCAATCCCGGCCTCAGCGATACGGCGATTTCGGTGACTTGCAACCGGACCCGGCTCAGCGAAGTCCGGATCTGCATGAGCAAGGATCTCCAGTTCCGCGCCTGCGAGGAACTCGCGCACCGCGGCTGCCGGCGCGACCAGGTGACGATGCCGCCGGTGCGCGGCGGCTGAGTTCTGCCCTGACTTTTTTTCGAGCAGCGCAAGCGACCATACAAGTTAGATCAGACTCCGTCATTCAGGGATGGTGCGCCAGCGCCAGCCGGCCAGAGGCCGGACCCGCTGGCATCGCCCTCAGCGACAAGCGCTATGCGCTTGCGCGGGCAATGACGTGGGTTACTTTCGCCCTCTGATGTCGTAACCCCTGTGCCATGAACTATCGTCACGCCTTTCATGCCGGCGGCTTTGCCGACGTCATCAAGCACATCGTGCTGGTGCGCATTCTGACCTATTTGCAGGACAAGCAGGCTCCGTTTCGCGTCATCGACACCCACGCCGGCGCAGGGGTCTACGATCTCACGTCAGAGGAAGCACGCCGCGGCGCCGAATGGCTCACCGGCATCGCGCGGGTCATGCAGGCGCGGTTTTCCGAAGCGACACTGCCGTTGATCGCGCCCTATCTCGACATCGTCAGGGCCTTCAATCCGCAGCGCGATCTCACGGTCTATCCGGGATCGCCGCTGATCGCGCGGGCGCTGCTGCGGCCGCAGGATCGCCTGACGGCCTGCGAAGTCGAGCCGAAAGCGCGCAAACGGCTGATCGACGCGCTGCGCCGCGATACCCAGGCCCGCGTCGTCGACCTCGACGGCTGGACCGCGCTGCCGGCTTTCGTGCCGCCGAAGGAGCGGCGCGGCCTGGTGCTGATCGATCCGCCTTACGAGCAAAAGGACGAGTTCGAACGGCTCGCCGAGGGCTTCACGGAGGCCTTCACGAAGTGGCCGACCGGCAGCTATTTGTTGTGGTATCCGGTCAAAAGCCGGCGCGCCACCGACAGCCTGGCGCGGCATGTCGCGCAGGCAGTTGGCGCCGGTGCCACGGTGGCAAAAGCCTTGCGTCTGGAGTTCAGCGTCGCGCCGCAGACCGCCGACGCCGGCCTGATCTCGGCAGGCCTGTTGATCGTCAATCCCCCGTGGACGCTGGCGAGCGAACTCAAGGCCATTCTTCCCGAGCTTGAAAAGCCGCTCGGCCAGGGCGGCGCCGGCCGGTTCAGGCTGGAGACTGCCAGACCTTAGCCGGTTACCCGCGCCCGCGCGCCGCGAAAAGTCCGATAGGCAATTCGCCAGAAACCGTATTATGCTCAAGGCCATTGGATCGGCTTTACGTTCCGCTTCCGCGAATGGTAGCGGCGGAGTGACAAGGCCTCAAATTTTTTCAAAGGCGGATCGGCGCGAGTTCGATCCGTTCGGATGGCCAAGCTTTCCGGCAGCGAATATCCGGTCCGGCCGATACGCGGGGCGCGTGGCGGCGGAGCAATACGGGGAGGAGTTTCCCGATGGCCATGACTGGTACGGTCAAGTTCTTCAACGGAGAACGAGGCTACGGCTTCATCAAGCCCGACGACGGCGGCCGCGATGTATTCGTTCACATCACCGCTGTGGAGCGGGCCGGATTGAAGGATCTGAGCGAAGGACAGCGCATCACATTCGAGGTCGAACCGGACAAGAAGGGCAAAGGACCCAAGGCGGTCAACCTCGTGATTTCTCAGTAGGGAAATGAGCCGGATCCGCGTCGGTCGGACCCGGCTGTGACGTAATGCGTATGCTAAAAAAATCCCGGCCGCGAATGCGGCCGGGAGATTATGCTTGATATTTTCTTGTTGCTATCAGAAGTGATAGTTGACGCCAGCGCGCAGCAGTCCGAACTGCGAGCCGTTCGAGATGCCGGTGATGGTGGTGAAGGTGCTGTCCGAAAGATCGACGTAGAGATATTCGATCTTCGCGCTCCAGTTCGGGGCGAGGCCGACTTCGGCGCCGAGGCCTAGGGTCCAGCCGGCATTGGTGTGGGTTTCCGTCACGCCGAATGTCTGGCCGCGCAATTCACCGAACGCCAGACCGCCGGTGCCATAGAACAACACGTTGTTGAACGCATAACCGGCCCGGCCGCGCACGGTGCCGAACCACGGGTTCGAGAACTTCCACGGCGCGAACGTATCGGCCGCACCGGTCGCCTCGATGTCGCCCTCGACACCGAACACCCACGGCCCCCCCGATTGCCAGTTGTAGCCCGCCGTAGCGCCGCCCTCGAAGCCCGACGGCTTGGTCGGATTGTTGTCGACCGTGCCCCAGTTGTAGCCAAAATTGCCGCCGAGATAGGGGCCGGCCCAGCTAAAGGCATTCAGCGGCTGGTTGACCGTGTAAGGAGCGTGCGTTCCATAGGATAGATCGGCGGCCTGCGCCGATACCGTCCACCCCGCGGCGATCAACGCCACGGCGCCTAAAGCGATCCTGCTCATCACTCACTCTCCTCGACGCAACTGCCGTGCCCCGGTTTCACGGGGAAAACGTGGCTGACGCGATCCGTCATGGTTACGGAATTCCACGTTTTTCCGATAAGATTTATCGAGACTTTTAGGTTAAAGGGTTGTTAAGGCCTGCGGCCGGCCGCTTCGCATTCTTAAGGAAGCATTACCGGCGCGCGATCGGCAAAAGTGGACAGCACTTTGGCATCCGGCCGCGCCCCAATTAGCCGGCGCGGCTTCGGGCTTTCGCCGTCCCCGCGACGCTGGCGATGCGCAATGCGGGCGCTTAGGTTCAGGCCCATGGATCACGATTCTACCGACAGCCCGAAAGCACCAGGCCCGCGTCAGCCACGTTCAGGTTCCGAACCGGCGCCTCTGCCCGCGGATCTGCCGCCGCAAGACGTCGCCGATGATATCGACCCCATGATGGCCGCCACCGAGGAAGCGGACGACGATGCGCGGCTGCCGGATATTTCCGAGGAGCCCGGCGAGGCGGTGCCGGAAGCCCGCCTCGCGGTCGGCCACGCGGCGATCGAACACGCGGTGCGCCATGCCCCGACCTCACCCGGCGTCTACCGCATGCTCAATGCCGCGAACGACGTGCTCTATGTCGGCAAGGCGAAAAATGTCCGCAAGCGGCTAGCCTCCTACGCCAGGATCAGCGCAGCCCAGCCGGCGCGCATCATGCGCATGATCGCGGCCACCGTGACGGTCGAGATCATATCGACCTCGACGGAAACCGAGGCGCTGCTGCTCGAGGCCAACCTAATCAAGCAATTGCGCCCGCGCTTCAACGTGCAACTGCGCGACGACAAGTCGTTTCCCTATATTCTGATCACCGGGGATCACTGGGCGCCGCAGATCCTCAAACATCGCGGCGCGCAATCGCGGCCCGGGCGATATTTCGGCCCGTTCGCCTCGGTGGGCGCGGTCAACCGCACCATCACCGCGCTACAGCGCGCCTTCCTGGTGCGCTCCTGCACCGACGCGTTTTTTGAAAGCCGCACGCGGCCCTGCCTGCTCTATCAGATCCGCCGGTGCTCGGGGCCCTGTACCGGCGAAGTCGACTTTCCCGGCTATACCGAACTGGTCCGCGAGGCCACCGATTTCCTGTCCGGCCGCAGCCGCCTGGTGAAACAGGAACTCGCGGCCGAAATGGAAAAGGCCTCGGCCAATCTCGCGTTTGAAACCGCCGCGCTTTACCGCGACCGTCTCGCCGCTCTGTCCGCGGTTCAGTCGCAGCAGGGCATCAATCCGCGCACGGTCGAGGAAGCCGACGTGTTCGCGATCCATCAGGAAGGCGGCTATTCGTGTGTCGAGGTGTTCTTCTTTCGCACCGGACAGAACTGGGGCAACCGCGCCTATTTTCCGCGCGCGGAAAAATCATTCACCCCGGAGGAGGTGCTGGCCTCGTTCCTCGCGCAGTTCTACGACGACAAGCCCCCGCCGAAACTCATCCTGTTGTCGCACGTCATCGAGGAAGCCGAACTGATGGCCGATGCGCTGTCCATCAAGGCCGGCTCCAAGGTGGAAGTCTCGACGCCGCGGCGGGGCGAAAAGAAGGAATTGATCGCGCACGCGCTCACCAATGCGCGCGAGGCGCTCGGCCGCAAGCTCGCCGATACCGCGACCCAGGGCCGGTTGTTGCAGGGCCTCGTCACCACACTGGGGCTGCCGCACCCCCCGAAGCGGATCGAGGTCTACGACAACAGCCATATCCAAGGCACCAACGCGGTGGGCGCCATGATCGTGGCGGGACCGGACGGCTTCATCAAAAACCAGTATCGCAAGTTCAACATCAGATCCGAAGGCCTGACCCCGGGCGACGATTACGCGATGATGCGCGAGGTGCTGCAGCGGCGCTTCAAGCGGCTATTGACGCCCCCCGCCGAAGACGAGGCCGCCAAATCCCGGCCCGACGACGATTCGTTTCCGCAATGGCCCGACCTCGTCATCATCGACGGCGGCCGCGGCCAGCTCAACGCCGTCCGGGAGACCTTCGACGGAATGGGCCTGACGCAGGTGTCGCTATTGGCCGTGGCCAAGGGACCGGACCGCGACGCCGGCCGCGAAACCCTGTTCATGCCGGACCGCGAGCCGCTCAAGCTCGAGCCGCGCGACCCCGTGCTGTACTTCATTCAGCGGCTGCGCGACGAGGCACATCGCTTCGTGATCGGCTCGCACCGCAAGCTGCGCAAAAAGGACCTCCGCGAAGCGGGATTGCAGGAAATCCCCGGCATCGGACCGTCACGCAAACGTGCCTTGCTGCACCATTTCGGAACCCTGAAGGAAATCGAGCGGGCATCGATCGCCGACCTCGGCAAGGTTCCGGGCGTCAGCGCGGAGAGCGCCCGCAAGATTTTCGAGTTTTTCCATGCGCAGCCGGGGTAAAGATGCTTTGGATTCTTCCGGGCGCGTCGTCTCTAACAGGCCATGTGCGGCGCAAGGTTGACCTTCATGGCTGAGCGGTATTGGTAAGACAGATGAACATTGCAACGGCAAGAGGGCCGGCGAAGACCATGTCCCTCCCGAATATCCTGACCTACGCCCGGATCGCCGCGATCCCGGTGGTCGTCGGCTGCGTCTATGCGGAATCCATCCTGGAGGGTCCGCTATGGCTGCGCTGGGTCGCGCTGGCGGTGTTCATCGCCGCCGGGATTACCGACTATCTGGATGGCTACTATGCGCGAATCTGGGATCAGCATTCGGCGTTCGGACGAATGCTGGATCCGATCGCCGACAAGCTTTTGGTCGCTTCCTGCCTGCTGATGCTGGCGGCGGATAACAGCATCCATGGCTGGACGCTGTGGGCCGCCATCGTGATCCTGTGCCGCGAAATTCTGGTGTCGGGATTGCGCGAATATCTCGCCGCGTTGCGGGTCAGCGTGCCCGTCACCAAGCTTGCGAAATGGAAAACCACGATCCAGCTGGTCGCGATCGGCTTTCTCATCGCCGGTGAAGCGGGCGAACAGATTTTGCCTCCGACCACGCTGATCGGCATCGTGCTGCTGTGGGTGTCGGCGATTTTCACGATCTACACCGGCTGGGATTATTTCCGCGCCGGCATCCATCACCTTATCAAGGAGGATGAGGGATGAAGGTCAAGTATTTCGCCTGGGTGCGCGAACGAATCGGCAAATCCGAGGAAACCGTCGAGCCGCCGGCGAACGTACGAACCGTCGAGGATCTGATCGCCTGGCTGGCGCGTCAGGGCGAGGCCTATGCCCATGCCTTCGAGACGCCGCGGGTGATCCGGGCCGCGATCGACCACGCCCATGTCAAATCGGACACCACGATCGCCGGCGCCCGCGAGATTGCCTTCTTCCCGCCGATGACCGGCGGCTGAATCCTGCCATGGCCATTCCTGTCACCATCCGCATTCAGGAAGCCGATTTCGACATCGCGCAGGAGATATCCACGCTGACGAAAGGCCGCAGCGATATCGGCGCGGTCGTGAGTTTCAGCGGCATTTGCCGGGGCAGCGAAAATGGCGAGGCGATCGCGGCGCTGACGCTCGAGCATTATCCGGGAATGGCGGAGGCCGAGATTGCCCGGCATGCCGACACCGCGATATCGCGCTGGCCGTTGACCAGCCTGACCGTCATTCACCGCGTCGGCCGCATCGTCCCTGGTGAAAATATCGTACTGGTGCTGACGGCCTCGGCGCACCGGCAGGCCGCGTTTCAGGCCGCGGAGTTTTTGATGGATTATCTGAAGGCCAACGCGCCGTTCTGGAAGCGTGAGGAAAGCGCTGGCGGAACGAGCTGGGTCGATGCCCGCCATCACGACGACGATGCCGCCGCGCGCTGGACCAAACCCTGATGGCCAGATCCTGATGGCCAAGCGTGCGAAACCGGCCGCGAAACGCGGCCGCGCCGCATCGAAAACCCCGAAGGTCGCAGCCGGCGAATTGCTGACGCTGCTCGATTTCGTCCGCTATGCCGTGAGCCGCTTCATCGAGGCGAAACTGGTGTTCGCCCACGGCACCACCGATCCGGTGGCCGAGGCGGCATTTCTGGTGTGCGAAACCCTGCATCTTCATCCTGACCAGTTCGAGACGTTCGCCACCGCGCGGGTCACGGCCGCGGAAGCCAGACAGATTCTCGAGGTGATCGCGCGCCGCGTCACCACGCGGAAGCCGGCGGCCTATCTCGTCCATAAAATCTACATGCGGGGCCTGCCATTCTATGTCGACGAGCGCGTGATCGTGCCGCGCTCCTTCGTCGGCGAACTCCTCGACTCTCACTTCAGGCAGAGCGACGAGGAAAATGGCTCGCTGGTCGACGATCCCGGTTCGGTGCAAAACGTGCTCGACCTCTGCACCGGCTCGGGGTGCCTTGCCATTCTCGCCGCGCACGCGTTCCCGCAGGCGCGGGTCGACGCTGTGGATATCTCGGGGGATGCGCTCGACGTCGCCGCCCGCAACGTCGCCGACCATGGTCTTGAAGACCGGGTGAGATTGCATCGGGGCGACCTGTTTGGACCGCTCGGCGGCCAGCGCTTCGACCTGATCATTTCCAATCCGCCCTATGTCGATGCACAGGGCATGGCGGAACTGCCGCGCGAATGCCGCGCCGAGCCGAAACTCGCCTTCGACGGCGGCGCCGACGGGATCGATATCGTCCGCCGTATCCTGGACCAGGCCGGGCGGCACCTGACCCCGCAGGGCGGGCTGTTATGCGAGATCGGCCGCTGCCGCCCCGCGCTCGAGGCGGCCTATCCACAGACCGATTTCCTCTGGCTCGATACCGAAGAATCCGACGGCGAAGTGTTCTGGATCGGCGCTGCGGGCTTGTGAGGCAGGTCGCGCCACATACATATGCATAAAGCGCCTGATTGAGCGCAAATATAGCGAGATAGTGGCGTTCCCGTTGCGCAACGAAGCTGCTAGCCTGAAAGCCACCACGTCCCAAAACTTGAAGAGGCCCCCATATGCTGGACAAGAGCCCAAGCCCTACCGCCGTCAACGTTCCCAACGACCTTGCCGCGCACTGGATGCCGTTTACCGCCAACCGGGCCTTCAAGAAGGCGCCAAGGCTGCTCGCCGGCGCCAAAGGCATGCATTATTTTACTGTCGACGGCCGCAAGATCATCGACGCCGCCTCGGGCATGTGGTGCACCAATGCCGGCCACGGCCGCACCCAGATTTCGACCGCCATCGCCAAGCAGGCCGAGGCGCTGGATTACGCGCCGCCGTTCCAGTTCGGCATCCCGCAGGCCTTTGAACTCGCCAGCCGCATCGCCGATCTCGCGCCCGCCGGGCTCGACCACGTTTTCTTCTGCAATTCCGGATCGGAGGCCGCTGATACCGCGCTCAAGATCGCGCTGGCCTATCACCAGATCCAGGGCCAGGGCAGCCGCACCCGGCTGATCGGCCGCGAGCGCGGCTATCACGGCGTCGGCTTCGGCGGCACTTCGGTGGGCGGCATCGTCAACAACCGCAAGATGTTCGGAACGCTGTTGGCCGGCGTCGATCATCTGCCCCACACCTATGACCGCGAGAAGCAGGCATTCACCAAGGGCGAGCCGGAATATGGCGCGCATTTCGCCGACGAACTGGAGCGCATGGTCAACCTGCACGGCGCCTCCACCATTGCCGCCGTCATTGTCGAACCGATGGCGGGATCGACCGGCGTATTGCCGGCGCCGAAGGGCTATCTCAAGCGGCTGCGCGAGATCACCCAGAAGCACGGCATTCTGCTGATTTTCGACGAGGTCATCACCGGTTACGGCCGGCTCGGCTATGCCTTCGCCGCGGAACGCTACGGCGTGCTGCCGGACATGATCACCTTTGCCAAGGGCATCACCAACGGGGCCGCGCCGATGGGCGGCGTGGTGGTGCGCGACACCATCCACGACGCCTTCATGAGCGGCCCGGAACATGTCGTCGAACTGACCCACGGCTATACCTATTCGGCGCATCCGCTGGCTTGTGCGGCGGGCCTTGCGACCCTCGATATCTACCGCGACGAAAAGCTGTTCGAGCGGGCCCTCGCGCTCGAGCCGAAATTCGCCGACGCCGTGATGTCGCTGAAAGGCGAGCCGAACGTGCTGGACATCCGCACCATCGGGCTGACCGCCGGTATCGACCTCGCCTCGCGCCCGGACCTGCCGGGCAAGCGCGGCTTCGACGGACTCAACAGCGCGTTCCACGACAACGACCTGATGCTGCGCGTCGCCGGCGATACCCTGGCGCTGACGCCGCCCCTGATCGTCAGCGAAGACGAGATCGGCGAGATCGTCGAAAAGATGGCCAAGGTGATCCGCGCGGTGGCGTAACGCAGTTTCTCACCTCCCCGATTGCGGGGAAGGAGGCACGCGGCGGCGGAAGCGCGGAACATTCAAAACCAATTCACGTTCAACCACGGCAAGGGCGATCGATAGCTCTGCCGTGGAGGAATTGGATATGGCCGCGCCATTGAACGGCTTGCTGCGCGCCGGGCTCGCGCTCAAACTCAACCAGGTCAAGCGGGCGACGCGGTCGTATCTGCGCGATCGAACCAACCAAGCCAGGGATACCGCGACCTCCTATGCCGTCGCCGCCGGGCTTTACGCCGCGGCGGGCGTCTTTCTGATCGCGGCCTGCCTGGTCGGCCTTGCGGCCCTGTTCCGGTGGATTGAGATCCAATACGGACTGTTTCAGGCCTTCGGCACCATCGGCGCGTTGCTGTTGATCGTCGCTGCGCTCTGCGCAGGACTGGCTGCCAGGAAACTGAAGCGGCCGCCGCCGCACTTTCCCAGTCTCACCAGCCGCTTGCGCGTCGCCATCAAGGCCAATCCGGTAAACCCCGATCAGATCGACGCCGCAAGGGATACAGCCTCGGCGGTCTTGCTCACTCCCGCAGCGCCGGCGTCCGCTGATCGCGGACCCCGGAAGGCGGAATTTCGGCGCGGGCGTGATAACCGCGGCATCGGCGCCGGCCTGATTTTAGTGGCGACATTACTGGGCTGGGCGGCGGTGCGACGACGGCAGCGGGCACGAGGCACAGCAGCCTGATGTCCGGCCAGCGATCCGAGCCCCCTGACAATCTTCTGTTGATCGCGGCCACGACGATCCTGATCCTGACCGCGCAACGCTATTTTAGGCCGCCGCGAAAAGCAGCCGGCCCGGATCGTCCAGACCTCAAGCTTCCATATCCTGAGCTTCAAGGCCCCGCGCTTGAGGATGGCGTGGACGCGCAACCCGGCCGCCTGCGGCGCGGGCTTTCGCAGCCGGGACAGGCCCGGCATTTCCGCAACCCCTTTCAGATTCCATGGGCCGGCTGGAAGGACATCCTGTGGCGCACGTATGCAAGAACCGGCGAAGACCGCCTGCTCGCCACCGCCGGCGGCGTGGTGTTCTTCGGACTGCTCGCGGTATTTCCAGCCATCACCGCGCTGGTCTCCTGCTACGGCCTGTTCGCCAATCCCTCGACCATTGGCGCCAATCTGCAAACGCTGGCGCTGATGTTGCCGGCGGGCGCAATCCAGATCGTCCAGGACCAGATTTCGCGCGTGCTCAGCAAAGGCAATACCCAGCTCGGCGCGACGTTCCTGTTCGGCCTCGGCCTCGCGATCTGGAGCGCCAATGCCGGCGTCAAGTCGGTCATCGATGCCCTGAACGTCGCTTACGAGGAACGGGAAAAGCGCGGCTTCCTCGAACTGAACCTGATTTCGCTGACCCTCACCATCGGCGGGATCGTCGCCTTACTGCTGATGGTAGGCGCCGTCGTGGCCTTTCCGCTCGCGCTCGATCATATCGGCCTTGCGCCGGACAGCCGCTTGATCGTCAGCCTGGCGCGCTGGCCGCTGCTGCTGGTGGTTTTGGTGGTCGCGCTCGGCGTCCTCTACCGATTCGGTCCGAGCCGGCGGGCGTCGCGCTGGGAGTGGCTGAGCGCGGGGACCCTGGCTGCCGCCCTGCTCTGGATCGCCGGCTCTTCCTTGTTGTCCTGGTATTTGTCGAACTTCGCCAATTACGACGCGACCTACGGCTCTCTCGGCGCCGCCATAGGCCTGATGATGTGGATGTGGATGTCGGCCATCATCGTGCTGGCCGGCGCCGAGTTGAATTCGGAAATCGAACACCAGGCCGCGCCGGATGCGACCGTGCCAAGCCGCTCGGCGCCCGGGGCGCTGGGAGCGATTCCCGCCTTGTCCAAAGAACACTAGCTTTTCGAATCAACATTAATGCTAAGCTCGCGGCGCTTGGGGAAGCGCAGTGGGCCGGTGCGAAGCGCTCCCGAGCCATGAAGCCTGAGGATTGGAACCAGAGGACTTGAGGGCGTTCCGCGCAACATGATCCGCATTTCCACGATTTTCATCGCCATTTGCATGGTGCTGGTCGCAGCATCCCTTGGCCTCGTACTGTATTCCGTCGCGGGTATCAGCGGGTCGGAATCCGCGATCGTCGCGCTCACCGCGCTGACCTTCCTGATCCTCTACAACGCGGTGTCGATGCGGCTGCGCGATCGCACCGACGTCGGCAGCCAGATCGCGGATTTGTCGCGCGGTACCGCCGACCTTGCGCGCCAGGTCGCCGAATTTGGCCGCCGGCTCGCCGCGGTCGAAGGCCGCCTGGCGTCGGCCAATTCCACCGGCGCCGACCGCATTCAGGCTGTGGTCAGCGAAATCGGCGAACTCGGCACCCTGGTCAAGCAGCTCGCGGCCTCCGTCGCCAGCCATGACGATCTGCTGACCTCGACAGTGGCGGCTGCAACGCCTGTGAACAGGCCGGACGTTGAAGGACCGCAACCGTCATCAAAAGGCCCGTCGTTCACCGCAGAACACACCGGCTTGGCGGCCCCCGCCGTGGCGCCTTCTGTCGTCGCCGCAAAGCCCGCGGCTTCCCGCAGCGAAGCACAAATCCTCGCCGCGGTGAAAGCCGCGGTCGAGGAAAATCGGCTCGACCTTTATCTGCAACCGATGGTGACGCTGCCGCAGCGCAAGGTGCGCTTCTACGAGGCGGTGACGCGGCTGCGCGACGACAATGACGAGGTTCTCACCGCCGACAATTTCGTCGGGATCGCGGAAGCCGCCGGCCTGATCGGGCGGATCGATCACATGGTGATGCTGCGGTGCGTCCAGGTGCTGCGCCGGCTGATGGTGCGCAACAAGGATGTCGGCGTGTTCTGCAACGTCGCCGCGGCCACGCTCGGCAATCCAGCCACCTTTGCGCAATGCCTGGATTTCCTCGAAGCCAATCGCGCATTGGCGCCGTCATTCGTGCTCGAATTCAAGCAGGCGACGTTTCGCCGTCTCGGTCCGACCGAGACCGAACATCTGGCGGCGTTGGTGCAGCGCGGCTACCGTTTCTCGATCGATCACGTCACTGATTTGCGGATCGAGCCGCGCGAACTGGCCGACCGCGGTGTCCGCTTCATCAAGGTGCCCGCCGCGCTGCTGCTCGATCAGAAGCAATCCTCGACATCCGATATTCACCCCTCCGACCTTTCGGATCTGCTCGGCCGCTTCGGTATCGACCTGATCGCCGAACGGATCGAAGGCGAACGCGCGGTGGTCGATCTGCTCGATTATGACGTCCGCTTCGGACAAGGCTTCCTGTTCGCCCCGCCCCGGCCGTTGCGGCCCGAAGGAGCATCTGCTACCGGCGGAGCGTCTGCGACCAAGGCGCAGGAATCCAATGGCCCATCCAATGGCTCCGGCAAAGCTGCTTCTTTCGAGGGTCCGGCGGTCGATCCGCCGCGGGCGACCGGCAATGCCGCGCTGGCGCGGCGCGCGACCGGCCCGGGCTGACCGGCAAGCCCGATCATGACGACGCTGCGGTTTGCCGAGAGGCTGCGCGATCTCGTCGGCGGCGTCGATGTCGTGCTCAGCGACATCTGGGGCGTGGTTCACAACGGTCTGGTGGCGTTTCCAGAAGCCTGCGAAGCGCTTCACAGCTATCGCGCGCAGGGCGGCACCGTGATCCTGATCACCAATGCGCCGCGGCCGGCGGATTCGGTGCAGCGGCAATTGCGCAAGCTCGGCGTCGCCGACGATACCTATGACGCCATAGTCAGTTCAGGCGATCTGACCCGGCATTTTGTCGCCGACCGCCCTGGCCAGAAAATATTCTGGATCGGCCCCGAGCGCGACAATTCGATCTACCGCGGACTTGATGCGGTGCTGGCACCGCTGGAGCAGGCCGATTACATCGTCTGCACCGGTTTGTTCGACGACGAAACCGAATCGGCCGAGAATTACCGGGCGATGATGCTGCAGGCGCGCGCGCGCAACCTGACGCTGATCTGCGCCAACCCCGACATCGTGGTCGAACGCGGCGACCGCCTGATCTATTGCGCGGGCGCCGTCGCCGAACTCTACCGCGAACTCGGCGGCGAGGTGATCTTCTACGGCAAGCCGCACCGGCCGATCTACGAGCGCGCCATGGCACTCGCGACTGAGCGCCGCGGTCATGCGATGCCACTCGACCGCGTGCTGGCGATCGGGGATTCCGTGCGAACGGATCTCGCCGGCGCCCATGGCTTCGGGATCGATTTGCTGTTCGTGACCCGCGGCATCCATGCCGAAGACTTCGAAGGCATCGATCAGCTCGACCCCGCCTCGGTCAAGGAGTTGTTCGGCCACCCGCCGCGGGCGCTAACCCGGGAATTGCGCTGGTAGTTTTTCGCCCCGCTCCGCGGAGCAGATGAAGAAGCGCGCCGTTACGCGTTCGCCAGGTCCGGAAACACCGCCTCGATCTTGGTCTTCAGCGTGGCGGCGTTGAACGGCTTGACGATATAATTGTTCACGCCGGCCTTCTTGGCGGCGATTACGTTCTCGGTCTTGGATTCGGCCGTGATCATGATGAACGGCGTGGTGGCGAGATTGGGGTCGGCCCGCACTTCCCGGAGCAGGTCGTAGCCGGTCATCGGCTCCATGTTCCAGTCGGAGATCACCAGGCCATATTTCTTGCCGCGCATCTTGTTCAGCGCCGCCGATCCGTCGCTGGCGTCGTCGATGTTCTCGAAACCAAGCTGCTTGAGCAGGTTTCTGATGATGCGAATCATGGTGTTGTAGTCATCCACCACCAGAACCGACATCGACAAATCAACCGCCATCTTGGATCTCCCACACGACACTTAACGCCGTCAAACTGTCAACAAGCTGCCCGGGGCCCAAAACGCCCCCGCAGTCCGCCTGAATACCTAGCAGCAGCCGTTAAACAGCCCGTTAACCCGCTAGTGCCGTAGAACAAAACCCGAGCCCCGGGGGGAGGCTGAATCGGCCCGGCTTGACTTCGCAGGCAGCCCCAAGTCACGGTCCCGCCCCCATCGATGCAGTTGAAGAACCCCTGAAATGGCGTCTGACTTTATTGTTGTCCGCGATACCACCCCGGCGGCCGCGATCCCCAAGGGAACGGTGGTGGCGATGGGTAATTTCGACGGCGTCCACCTCGGTCACCGCGCCGTGATCGACGCGGCCCTCCAGATGGGCCGCGCTCACGGCCGGCCGGCGCTGGCGCTGACATTCGAACCCCATCCGCGCAGCTTTTTCAGCCCGAATACGCCCCAGTTCCGGCTCACCGACGAGACCGGAAAGCTGCGGCTACTGGCCGGAACCGGGCTCGCCGGCGCCGTCGTCATGACCTTCGATAAAAACCGGGCCGGGACCACGGCGCAAGATTTCATTCACCATGATCTGATCGAGCGGCTCGGGGTCAGCGGCATCGCCGTCGGCTATGACTTTCATTTCGGCAAGGGCCGGGTCGGTTCACCGAGCCTCCTGGTCAGCGAAGCGCCCCGGCTCGGCATCGAGGTCGATGTGCAGGCCCATATCGACATTGCCGAGCGGCCGGTCTCCTCCAGCGCGATCCGCATGGCGCTCGCGGAGGGGCAGATCGAAGACGCCACCGCGATGCTGGGCGGCCCCTGGTTCGTGACCGGCGAGGTGATCCACGGCGAGAAACGCGGCCGCGATCTCGGCTATCCCACCGCCAATATCCGCCTCGACAAGAATTGCGGGCTCAAGCACGGCATCTATGCGGTGCGGGTCGGCCGCGGTGCCGAGCGCTTCGACGGCGTCGCCAGTTTCGGCCGCCGCCCGACCTTCGACAATGGCGCGCCGCTGCTGGAAGTGTTCCTGTTCGATTTCAAGGGCGACCTCTACGGAAACCGGCTGGACGTCGCCTTCATCGGCTTCATTCGCGACGAGTTGAAGTTCGACAATATCGATGCGCTGGTCCGCCAGATGGATGGCGACAGCGCCCGCGCCCGCGCCGCGCTGGCGGCCGCGCCCGACGCTTTTCCGAAGCTGGGGAATATCAGCAGCTCGCCCTGAGGGTTGGCCCCCGCGGACACCTCCGGGAGGCCGTCGGGCGGGCGTCAGGGCTTTGCGATCCCGCGGCCGGCTGCTATGGAAGCCGCATGTTTGCGCGGCGCACCATCAGCATTAGCGGCCCGGCTTCCGTCTGAGTTTCGGCTCAGCGCAAGACCGGGGTCTCATTCATCCGCGATCGATCGCGTTTCAGCGCCCTTGAGCCAACAGAGCCTTCATGTCCGAAAAGCCGCAAAAGTCCGACGCCACCGACTATTCCAAAACCCTGTTCCTGCCGCAGACCGAATTCCCGATGCGCGCCGGATTGCCGCAGCGCGAGCCGGAAATCCTCAAAACCTGGAGCGAGATCGGCCTCTACGGCCGGCTGCGCGAGGCCGCCGCCGGCCGGCCCAAATTCGTGCTGCATGACGGGCCGCCCTACGCCAACGGCAACATCCATATCGGCCACGCCCTCAACAAGATCCTCAAGGACGTGGTGACCAAGAGCCAGCAGATGCTCGGCTTCGATTCCAATTACGTGCCGGGCTGGGACTGCCACGGCCTGCCGATCGAATGGAAAATCGAAGAGGAGAACTACCGCTCCAAGGGCAAGCAGAAGCCGGATTTTCGGGATTCCACCGCGATGGTGGCGTTTCGCCGCGAATGCCGCGCCTATGCCGGGCACTGGCTCAACGTGCAGCGCGAGGAATTCAAGCGGCTCGGCATCATCGGCGACTGGGATCATCCCTACGCGACGATGGATTATTTCGCCGAAGCCCAGATCGCGCGCGAGCTGATGAAATTCGCCGCCAACGGCACGCTCTATCGCGGCTCCAAGCCGGTGATGTGGAGCGTGGTGGAGAAAACCGCGCTGGCGGAAGCCGAGGTGGAATACGAGGATTACACGTCGGATACAGTGTGGGTGAAGTTTCCGGTCGCAGAGTTCGTGGTCAGAAAAATGGAGGGAAGTCCATTTCGGCTATCCGGAGAATCTGGAGGCCGGTGGTCCGCGACGCTCGACCCGTCGCTTGACGGAGCAGCCATCGTCATCTGGACAACCACGCCGTGGACGCTACCCGGAAACCGCGCAATCAGCTATTCGCCGAAGATCAGCTACGGACTCTACAGGGTTACGGACGCGCCGGCCGAAAATTGGGCGAAGATTGGCGATCGTGTGATCCTAGCTGATAGTCTCGCCGAAGCAGTGTCCAAACAAGCCCGCGTAGCGTTCGAGAGAATCCGAGATATTTCTTCGGATGACCTCGCCGGGATTACCTGCTCGCATCCACTAAGGGGTGTCGCAGACGGCTATACTTTCGAAGTTCCGCTCCTCGAAGGCGACCACGTCACCGACGACGCCGGCACCGGCTTCGTCCACACCGCGCCCGGCCATGGCCGCGAGGACTTCGATGTGTGGATGTCGAATGCGCGCGAACTGGAAGCACGCGGCATCAACACCACCATCCCCTATACCGTCGATGAAAACGGCGCCTTCACCGATCAGGCACCGGGTTTCACCGGCAAGCGCGTGATCAACGACAAGGGTGAAAAGGGCGACGCCAACGAGGCGGTGATCAAGGCCTTGATCGAGGCCGGCATGCTGCTGGCGCGCGGCCGGCTGAAGCATCAGTACCCGCATTCCTGGCGCTCGAAGAAACCCGTGATCTTCCGCAATACGCCGCAATGGTTCATCGCGATGGACAAGGCGATCGCGGGCCCTTCTTCACCTCTCCCATCGGGAGAGGCGAAAAAAGGCGATACCTTGCGCGCCCGCGCCCTCCACGCCATCTCCGTCACCCAATGGGTGCCGCAGTCCGGGCAGAATCGCATCAATGGCATGATCAACAGCAAGCCCGACTGGGTGATCTCGCGTCAGCGCGCCTGGGGCGTGCCGATCGCGGTGTTCGTGCGCGAGAAGGGCGATGGCTCGGCCGAGATCCTGCAGGACGCCGCCGTCAACGCGCGCATCGCCGACGCCTTCGAGCAGGAAGGCGCCGACGCCTGGTATATGGACGGCGCCCGCGAACGCTTTCTCGGGTCGCACGCCAATGAAGGGTGGAAAAAGGTCGACGACATCTGCGACGTCTGGTTCGATTCCGGCTCGACCCACGCTTTCGTGCTGGAAGACCCCGTGCACTTTCCAGGTCTTGCCGGCATCAGACGCAAGGTCGATGGCGGCGACGACACCGTTATGTATCTCGAGGGAAG
>Ga0210396_10001718_pt1 | contig 23172 bp, 14 predicted proteins | sample IncBWH17OmetaG_FD_155466 | JGI IMG/M metagenome (GOLD analysis project Ga0210396, IMG submission 155466) | Forest soil microbial communities from Barre Woods Harvard Forest LTER site, Petersham, Massachusetts, United States - Inc-BW-H-17-O ... | reverse complement strand
CGGGCGGCGGTGAGAACTCCTCCATCGGCCGGAAGCGCTGCTCGTCGTCGACATGAAACCCATTGTGGGCGAATCCAATTGGCTCGTCTTCCAAGACCGGCTCGTCATCGTCGAGCAGACTGCGCCACGATTCGATAGGTCCGGTGTGCCAGGTGTCGGCGGGCGCCGGTCGCGGGTGCTCGGCGTACACGGGCAACGGTTCGGTGTTGCCCTCATCAACACGGGCCCGGGCCGGCCGGACGTCGCGGCGCTCGGGCGAGGCAGTGCGCGCGGGCGACAACGTGTATTCAACGTAGTCGTCGTCATCGTCGAAGCCATCCTGGAAACCGTCGTCATGGGCGACCAGAGATGCACTCCGGTGGTCGTCGGAAATGTGAGGTGAAGCGCTGGGCCGCACCCGAATTCGCCGAGTCCGCGCCTCGGACCCACCTTGATGGCCGGCTTTGCCATCGCCCGCACCGGTGCGCGGGCGCTGGTCGTCGGCAGGCCCCGAGCCCGTGAACCCGATCATGAAGAGCGCCGCCGCTACGCCGAACAACGCAATGAACCCGGGCAGCAGCATCGACTGGGACATCGCCGCCGAGAACGGCTCTCGCAGGAACTCCGGCATTTGCAAGGCGGTGCCCTTGCCCCCCGGCGGACCGAACGCGTCACCGCCGGGCATCGGCGGCATCTCCGAGGTGATCCTCGACGTCATGAAGGAGGCCATGCCGGCGCTGCCCAACACGGCACCGACCTGACGGGTCGCGTTGTACACACCCGAACCGGCGCCGGCAAGCCGCGGCGGCAGATTGCGAGTCGCGGTGGCCGCCAACGGCGCCCAGATAAACGCCATCCCACAACCCAACACGATGAACGGCAGCACCAACTGCCAGATGGGCGCGGACGGCGTCATCACAATCGACAGCCAGGTGAGTCCGATCGCCAACACCGAGAAGCCGAAACCGACCACCGACCGGGGGTGGGAACGGTCGATCATATTGCCGACGATCGGCGCAAGCAGACCACTGGTAATCGCCATCGGCGCGATCAGCAGAGCCGAACGAGTTGGCGACAATCCGCACACCGCCTGGGTGTAGAACATCAGCGGCAGCACCATCGCCGTGGCCACGAATCCGATGACCACCCCGGCGAGATTGGCCAGGCTGAAGTCGCGGTCGCGGAAGATGTCCAGCGGGATCAGCGGCTCGTTGGTGCTGATCGACTGCCAATAGACGAACCCGGTCATGAACCCGACGCCGGCGACGAACACCGCCCAGATCCACGGTGCCCAGCCGCCGGCTTGCCCTTCCTGCAGGGCGAAGACGATCAGGAACATCGCCAGCCCGGACAATGCCACGCCAACCAGGTCGAATCGGTGTTTGTGGGTGGGCAAGTCCGGCATCAGCCAGACCGCCAGCCCCAGACCGATGATGCCGATCGGGACATTGACGAAGAAGATCCAGGCCCAGCCCAGGGCGTCGACCAGCACACCACCGGCCAACGGTCCAACCAACGTGGCGACGCCGGCGGTGGCACCCCACACGCTCATCGCCATCCCGCGCCGTTCCGGCGGGAAGATGCGGGTGATCACCGACAGCGTTTGGGGGGTGAGCACCCCGGCGCCGATGCCCTGCACCACCCTGGCGGCGATCAGCATTCCGATGGTCCCCGACAGTCCGCACCATAGTGAGGCGGCGGTGAAGATGGCGAGGCCGAGCAGATAGAGGTTCTTCGGACCGAACCGGTCACCAAGTCGGCCGGCCACCAGCAACGGAACGGCATAGGCGAGCAGATAGGCGCTGGTCACCCAGATCACCGTGTCGTAACCGGTGCCGAGCTTCGTCATGATGCTGGGATTGGCGACCGCGACGATCGTCGAGTCGAGCAGGATCATGAAGAAGCCGACCATCATGGCCCAGAGCGCGTCCCAGGGACTGGCGGCTCGCCCGGGCTGCCCGCGCTTCTGCGGCCTGGTCGCTATCCCGCCGCCAGCGCGTCGAGGGCCGCCGCCCGTTCGCCCGCGAGCAGTCGCCGTGGTCATGCCCCCACCTCGTCTTGGCTCCGCACCTTGCTGTCTGAGATTCTCTGCCGCCACTCCAGCTGACCGGATCGCAGCGAACTGGCAAACTCACGCAGCCACGAGAGCTCGGCCTGCATCGTTGCCAGCAAGTAGTCCAACGCCACCAGATAGCCACCTGGTGTGACACCGGCGTCGCGAAGCGCCATGATCTCGGCGGCCCGGGCCTCCATTGCCCCGACGCGGTCATCGACCGCGTTCGCCGCGGCATCACCACCCAGGGTATCGACCTCAGCAAGTGCGACGACGAACTGTGGGAACTCGTGGACCGGTGTTGCGATCAATCGGCCCACCCGCTCAGCAAGCGACTCGGCACCGGCGTCGGTGATTTCATAGATGGCCCGCTCCGGCCGCTTACCGTCCCGGGCCGTCGCCGCCCGCCGGATCAGTTTCTCCTCGGTCAGCCGGTCAACGGCGTGATACAGCGACCCTGGCCGCACCTTCACGATCCGGTCCGCATGACGTTGGACGAGGGTCTGGAACATCTCGTAGCCGTGCATCGGACGCTCTCGTAGCAGCGCCAATACCGAGATACCCAACGACGTCAGCTGGTAGGCCATCGACAGCGGATTATTCCCAATGGAGTAATCACACTGACACCTGCCCCACGCTTCGTGGCACCGGCGCTAGCCTGAAGGCATTCCACCGAGCACGGAGGCACCTAATGAGCGCCCGACGGACGCACTCAGCGGACGACTCGCTGCCGGCCACTACCAACGGCAAGCCCAAGGCATCAGCGCGCGCGTTAGCGCACATCATCGAGCGCAGCTCACGGATTCAGGGCCCTGCGGCGACGGCGTACGTCGACCGGCTGCGCCGCGCGAATCCGGAGGCCGCGCCGTCCGTCATCGCCACCAAGTTGGAGAAGCGGTATCTGGGCGCCGTCACGGCCAGCGGCGCGGCAGTGGGTTCAGCCGCTTTGCTGCCGGGCATCGGCACACTGGCTGCGCTGTCCGCGGCCGCCGGGGAGACGGCGGTGTTCCTCGAGGCGACCGCGTTCTTTGCGCTGGCGATCGCGGCGGTGCACGGTGTCCCAGCCGAGAACCGCGAACTCCGCCGCGCCCTGGTGTTGTCCGTGTTGGTTGGCGACGACAGCAAGCACGCCATCGCCGATCTGCTCGGTCCGGGCCGGAGGAGCGGTGCGTGGCTGTCGGAGGGGGCGGCGTCGCTGCCGATGCCCGCGTTGGCGCAGTTGAATTCGCGGTTGCTCAAGCGCGCCGTCAGGCGATTCACGCTGCGACGCAGTGCGCTGCTGTTCGGCAAGATGCTGCCGATCGGAATCGGCGCCATCATCGGCGCGATTGGCAACCGGCTGGTGGGTAAGAAGATCGTCCGTAACACCCGCAAGGCGTTCGGTGCACCCCCAGCCCGGTGGCCGGTGACCCTGCACCTGTTGCCCACGGTTCACGACGCCGGCTACCGCGCCGCGGGCCCGGTGCGGTGCTGGTCAAGACGCGTGGCGGATTGTCGGCGAAGGGTTAGCCTTTATGGGGCGGAAACTTGTCGGGGCCGCCGCAGGTGAGATGCGCCGACACCATGTGCAGGATGTGGCAAGCGTCACGTAGCGCGCTTGCCGAGCAGAGGAATCGAGGCGAGCAGCTGCCGTGAGCAGTACGAGTTCACCATTCGGCCAAAACGAGTGGCTGGTCGAGGAGATGTACCGCAAGTTCCGCGAAGACCCCTCCTCGGTCGACCCGAGCTGGCATGAGTTCCTGGTCGACTACAACCCCGAGCCAACCGGCGACGGTTCGACCACAGCTGACGAGCCGAAACCCGCGGCTCCGGCCGCCGAGGCTGTGCCCGCCCATTCACCCGCGCCGGCACCTCCGCCGGTTCCCAATGCCACCGTCGGCAACGGCGTGACCAGCGCCGCGGTGGCCCCGGCGCCTGCGCGCTCTGCCGGGCCGGCACCGGGCGAAGGCGATGAAGTTCAGGTGCTGCGGGGTGCGGCCGCCGCCGTGGTGAAGAACATGTCCCAGTCGCTGGATCTGCCGACGGCCACCAGCGTTCGGGCCATCCCGGCCAAGCTGATGATCGACAACCGCACTGTGATCAACAACCAGCTCAAGCGCACCCGCGGCGGCAAGATCTCCTTCACCCACCTGCTGGGCTACGCGTTGGTGCAGGCAGTCAAAGCGTTTCCGAACATGAACCGGCACTATGCCGAGGTCGACGGCAAGCCCACCTCTGTTACGCCGGCTCACATCAATCTCGGCTTGGCAATTGACTTGCAGGGCAAGGACGGCAAGCGCTCGTTGGTGGTGGCGGGCATAAAGCGTTGCGAGACCATGCGATTCGGTCAGTTCGTTACCGCCTATGAAGACATCGTCCGCCGTGCCCGTGATGGCAGGTTGACTGCCGAAGACTTTGGCGGCGTGACGATTTCGTTGACCAACCCCGGCACCATCGGCACCGTGCACTCGGTGCCGCGGCTGATGGCGGGCCAGGGCGCGATTATCGGCGTGGGAGCAATGGAGTACCCGGCCGAATTGCAGGGTGCCAGCCCGGAGCGCATCGCCGAACTGGGTATCGGCAAGCTGATCACCCTGACCTCGACCTACGACCACCGCATCATCCAGGGCGCGGAATCCGGTGACTTCCTACGCACCATCCACGAGATGGTGCTGGCCGACGACTTCTGGGATGAGATCTTCCGGGAGATGGGCGTCCCGTACTTGCCGATCCGGTGGAGCACCGACAACCCGGACTCGATCGTCGACAAGAACGCCCGCGTGATGGAGTTGATCGCCGCGTACCGCAACCGCGGCCATCTGATGGCAGACATCGACCCGCTGCGCTTGGACAACACCAGGTTCCGCAGCCACCCCGACCTGGAAGTGCTGACCCACTGCCTGACGCTGTGGGATCTCGATCGAGTGTTCAAAGTCAACGGCTTCGCCGGTTCCGAGTACAAGAAGCTGCGCGACATTCTGGGCCTGCTGCGCGACGCCTACTGCCGCCACATCGGCGTCGAGTACACGCACATACTCGACCCCGAACAGCAGCAGTGGCTGGAAGAGCGCGTCGAGACCAAGCACGTCAAACCGACTGTGGCCCAACAGAAGTACATTCTGAGCAAGCTCAACGCGGCCGAGGCGTTCGAGACTTTCCTGCAGACGAAGTACGTCGGGCAGAAGCGGTTCTCGCTGGAGGGCGCCGAAAGCACCATCCCGCTGATGGACGCCGCGATCGACCAGTGCGCCGAGCACGGGCTCGACGAGGTGGTCATCGCGATGCCGCACCGCGGCCGGCTCAACGTGCTTGCCAACATCGTCGGCAAGCCATACTCCCAAATCTTTTCGGAGTTCGAAGGCAACCTCAATCCCGCTCAGGCACACGGCTCCGGTGACGTCAAGTATCACCTCGGCGCCACCGGCGTGTATCTACAGATGTTCGGCGACAACGACATTCAGGTGTCGCTGACCGCGAACCCGTCGCACCTGGAGGCAGTCGACCCGGTGCTGGAGGGCCTGGTTCGGGCCAAGCAGGACCTGCTCGACCATGGAGCCACCGACAGCGAAAACGAAAAAGCCTTCTCGGTGATGCCGCTGATGCTGCACGGCGACGCCGCGTTCGCGGGCCAGGGCGTGGTCGCCGAGACGCTGAACCTGGCGAAGCTGCCCGGCTACCGCGTCGGCGGCACCATTCACATCATCGTCAACAACCAGATCGGGTTCACTACCTCGCCGGAATACTCCAAGTCCAGCGAATACTGCACCGACGTCGCAAAGATGATCGGAGCGCCCATCTTTCACGTGAACGGCGACGACCCCGAGGCGTGCGTGTGGGTGGCGCGCCTGGCGGTGGACTTCCGGCAGAAGTTCAAGAAAGACGTCGTCATCGACATGCTCTGCTACCGGCGGCGCGGGCACAACGAGGGCGATGACCCGTCGATGACCAACCCGGCCATGTACGACGTCGTTGACACCAAGCGTGGGGTCCGCAAGACGTACACCGAAGCGCTGATCGGCCGTGGTGACATCTCGATGAAAGAAGCCGAGGACGCGCTGCGCGACTACCAGGGCCAGCTGGAGCGAGTTTTCAACGATGTCCGGGAACTGGAAAAGCACGGCGTCCAACCGAGCGCATCGGTGGAGTCCAACCAGATGCTCGCCTCCGGGCTCGACACCGCGGTCGACAAGGCCTTGCTGGCCCGTATCGGCGACGCATTCCTCGCCCTACCCGACGGCTTCACCGCCCATCCACGCGTCACGCCGGTTCTGGAGAAGCGCCGGGAGATGGCCTACGAAGGCAAGATCGACTGGGCGTTCGGCGAACTGCTGGCGTTGGGTTCGCTGGTGGCCGAAGGCAAGTTGGTGCGGCTGTCCGGGCAGGACACCCGCCGTGGCACCTTCTCCCAGCGGCATTCGGTGATCATCGACCGCCACACCGGCGAAGAGTTCACCCCGCTGCGGCTGCTGATGACCGACCGCGACGGGAATCCGACCGGCGGCAAGTTCATGGTTTACGACTCGCCCCTGTCGGAGTACGCGGCCGTCGGCTTCGAATACGGCTACACCGTCGGCAACCCGGACGCACTTGTTTTGTGGGAGGGCCAGTTCGGCGATTTCGTCAACGGTGCCCAGTCGATCATCGACGAGTTCATCAGCTCGGGCGAGGCGAAGTGGGGGCAGCTGTCCAGTGTGGTGCTGCTGCTGCCGCACGGCCACGAAGGCCAGGGCCCCGACCACACCTCCGGGCGCATCGAGCGTTTCCTGCAGCTATGGGCGGAAGGTTCGATGACGATCGCGGTGCCGTCGACCCCGGCCAACTACTTCCACTTGTTGCGTCGGCACGCCCTCGACGGTGTGCAGCGTCCGCTGATCGTGTTCACGCCAAAGTCCATGCTGCGCAACAAAGCCGCGGTCAGCGACATCAAAGAGTTCACCGAGACCAAGTTCCATTCGGTACTCGAGGAACCCACCTACGAGGAAGGCATCGGCGACCGTAACAAGGTGACCCGGATACTGCTGACCAGCGGCAAGATCTACTACGATCTGGCGGCCCGCAAGGCCAAGGACAACCGGGACGACGTCGCGATCGTGCGCATCGAACAGCTCGCGCCGCTGCCGCGCACGCGGCTCAGCGAAACGCTGGACCACTATCCGAACGTCGGCGAGTATTTCTGGGTGCAGGAGGAGCCGGCCAACCAGGGCGCGTGGCCCCGCTTCGGCTTGGAGCTGCCAGAGCTTTTGCCGGGCAAACTGACTGGGATCAAACGCATTTCGCGTCGGGCCATGTCGGCGCCGTCGTCGGGATCATCGAAGGTGCACGCCGTCGAACAGCAGGAAATCATCGACTTGGCGTTCCGCTGAGCCGGCTGCTACGGGCGGTATTACCGGTGATAGGCGTGCGCTGAACCGTTGCCGTTCAGCGCACCACTACCACCGTTCGTCACACCGTTGCCGTGGCCGTTGCCGTGCCGGTGCGCGTGCCGGTGCGCGCCGCCTGCGGGAACCGCGATTTCCGCCGTGTCCCCGTTGCCGACATGGTCGTGGACACGGGCCGCGCGCGAGTAAACGTTCATCGGCCACCAGAACCAACGTCCCAGCATCGCCGCGATCGACGGCATCATGAACGAGCGAACGATCAAGGTGTCGAACAACAGACCGAGACCTATGGTCGTGCCCACCTGGCCGACAGCGCGGTTGTCACTGACGATCATCGACGCCATGGTGAAAGCGAACACCAGACCCGCGGCCGTCACGACCTTGCCGGTGCCTCCCATGGCACGAATGATGCCCGTCTTCAGCCCGGCGCCGATCTCTTCTTTGAACCGTGCAACCAGGAGCAAGTTGTAATCAGATCCCACCGCCAAAAGGATGATGACGGACATCACCATCACAAGCCACTGCAACGGGATACCGAGGAAGTACTGCCAGACCAACACGGATAGCCCGAACGATGCCCCCAACGAAAGCGCCACTGTGCCAACGATTACCAGCGCCGCGACAAGACTTCGCGTGATGATCAGCATGATGATGAAGATCATGCAAAGCGAAGAAATGCCGGCGATCAAGAAGTCGTAGTGCGACGCCTCTTTCAAGTCCTTGAATATCGCAGCGGTGCCGGATATGTAGATCTTGGAGTCTTCCAGTGCTGTGCCCTTGATCGACTCGTAGGCCGCCGTCCGTATCGCGTTGATGCGCGACATGCCCTCGTCAGTCGCTGGATCTCCCTTATGCGAAATGATGAAGCGCGCGGCCTTGCCGTCCGGTGACACGAACAGCTTCTCGACCCGCTGGAAGTCCGGGTTGGAGAAGACCTCGCGCGGCAGGTAGAAGGAGTCGTCGGTCTTCGCGGCGTCGAAGTCCTTGCCCATGGCCGTCGCGTCTTGGCTGAGTTCGTCGACCTGGTCGAACATTCCCGACATCGTGCTGTGCATGGTCAACACCATGGTCCGCAGGCTCCGCATGGTCTCGATCTGCGGTGGTAGCAGCGCGACGAGTTGCGGCACCACGGCGTCGACGCTGTCCACGTCTTTGCTGAGCTCCCCTAGCTTTTCGCTGAGCTTGTCCACACCGTCGGTGGCGTTATACGAGGACCGGATTCCCCAGCAGATGGGAATGTTGTAGCAATGCGGATCCGCGTAGAAGTAGCTGCGCAGTGGCCGGAACGTGTCGTCGAAATTGGCGATGTCGTCGCGCACCTCGTTGGTGATCGCCACCGTGTCTTTGGTGACGCCGGCTACGTGATGAGTCGTTCCGACCAGCTGGTTCATCAGAACGTTCAAGCGCTCCAGCGATTTGATGGTTCCGCCGAGCTGGTCGGCCAGCTTGGACATGTCATCCAGCCGGCCCTTGGCGACCTGCAGGTTCTGCAGCTGCCCGGCGTTCTGCATGCTCAATAGGAACGGTATCGACGTGTGCGCCAGCGGCGTGCCCTGCGGCCGAGTGACGCTCTGGACGCGAGCAACTCCCTCAACCCGGAAGATCCCTTTGGCGAGTTTGTCCAACACAAGGAAATCGGCGGAATTGCGCATATCGTGGTCGGAATCGATCATCAAAATCTCCGGCGACATGCGGGCCTGCGAGAAGTGCCGTTCTGCGGCTGCCATTCCGACGTTGCTGGGCACGTTCTTGGGTAAGTAGTCCCGGTCTTTATAGCTCACCTTGTATCCGGGAAGCGCCAGCAGGCCGACCAGAGCGACCGCGCACGTCGCGACAAAAATCGGCGCGGGCCAGCGCACCACCGCAGTACCCACCCGTCGCCATCCCCGCACCTGGATGGTTCGTTTGGGATCCAGCAGACCAAAACGACTACCAACGGTGAGCACCGCGGGAACTAGGGTGAGCGCGACCGCGACCGCGACAATCATGCCCACCGCGCATGGGCCGCCCATGGTTTGGAAAACGGGCAGTCGGGTGAAACTAAGGCAATACGTCGTAGCCGCAATCGTCAAACCCGAGGCCAAGACCACCGGGGCAACCCCACGATAAGCAGTGAAGTACGCCATTTCCCGATTTTCGCCGGCCTGACGCGCCTCGTGATACCGCCCGATGAAAAATATCCCGTAGTCCGTACCCGCAGCGATGGCAAGGGATACCAAGATATTGGTGGAAAAAATCGAAAGCCTAAAGGCGTCGTGATAGCTCAGGAATGCGACAATCCCCCGAGCCGCCGCCAACTCGATACCCACCATCGCCAACAATAGAATTACGGTAATGACCGAGCGGTACACGAAAAGCAACATGATGAAGATCACCGTGACAGTTGTCACCACGATCTTCACGACCGTTTTGTCCGCATTCTGGTTCGTGTCCGCTGCCTGCACCGCCGGACCGGTGACGTAGGCCTTTACCCCCTTCGGAGCAGGAGTACGGTCGACGATCTTTCGAACGGCGTCGACGGATTGGTTGGACAGCGATGCACCCTGGCTACCGGCGAGATTCAACTGAACATATGCAGCCTTACCGTCGGCGCTTTGCGCACCCGCCGCCGTGAGCGGATCCCCCCAGAAATCCTGAATGTGTTGCACATGCTTGGTGTCAGCTCTTAACTGACGAATTAGATCGGCATAATATTGGTGCGCATTTGGGCCGAGGGGTTGATCACCTTCCAAGACGATCATCGCCGTGCTGTCGGAGTCGGATTCCTTGAATGCCTTCCCCATGCGCGCCATCGCCTTTACCGACGACGCATCGTCGGTATTCAGTGATACGGGGTGCTCTTTTGCGACCTGCTCCAGTGAGGGGACCCCTACACTCACCAACAGGGTGATCGCCAACCACCCAAGGATGATCGGCACGGCCAATTTACGGACCGGTCCCGCTACCAATGGTCGTTTGATGCGCTCGTAGGGCGCGTGATAATTGCTCATGCGCTCTTATCCAGACAATGTGTGTGGGCGTTCACCTCGGCTGCGGAAACCTGGTCAACCTGCGAGCCCGCGCCAGCCGGGCGCTCTTCCGACTTAAAGATGATGCGAACCCATGACACGGTGACCGGCGGTATCCACACCCGCCGCAGCACTCCAACGATCGGCATCCCCTTCACCCGTCCCGAACGCGAGCGGCGCCTCGATACGAGCGCGACATGTACGGATGAGTAAACCATGCTGTCGCCGGTACGTGTCGGGTTCTTCCCATGCATTATCTAAGAATCACGCGTCCACCGTCGCTAAGGGCTCTACCTGCGGCGATGCCGACATTCCGGCCGGCGTGCTGAGGTCCGGCCCACTGCCGCACAACCAATGCGACGGCCGGACCCATTCCCGTTCGCCGGAAAGATAATTATGTAGGTGTCGAGGTGAAACGCCGAACGTTCGGACAGCACTGAGAGGTTTGCGAATGCACATTGAAGAATTCGGATATTGCATCTCCGAATAGCTTCGGCGCGACGCAAATCCCGCGACGACGCGAGTTTTCCAACGGCGGGCAGACGGTGCACCCACGACGGCGACGGTGATCGGATCGCCGATGACCGCATTGGTGGCGCCGGTGGCCAGGGCGAGCATCGATGGGTGTGACGAACACGGCCCAAGCGGGTTGAGACGGCGTGCGGGGCGGCCGCAGCGCTCATGTCATACTGCCCCGATGGTCGCCACCACCAACCGCCTGATTTTCAATCCATTGACCTATCGCCTTGTCATAAACCCATCCATCTATAACCTGCTTTTCACTTCGTTCGCCTCGAAACGGTTCGCCGCCCAAACCCGTCTGGTCAGCGCTGATGACTGGCTGTTCCTAAACTTCTGCTACGACGACCCGTCCATGGGTCTCACGCTCGACGAGTCCGATGAACCCAACCGGTACTCCATCCAGCTCTACCACCGCACGGCGACCCAGGTTGACCTGACCGACAAAAAGGTGCTGGAAGTCAGTTGCGGCCACGGCGGCGGCGCCTCGTACCTTGTGCGGACACAGCATCCCACCTCCTACACCGGGCTTGACCTGAACCGCGACGGCGTCGCCTTCTGCCAAAAGCGGCACAGCCTGGGCGGCCTGGATTTCGTCGAGGGCAACGCCGAGGACCTGCCGTTCCCCGACCAGTCCTTCGACGCGGTGCTCAATGTCGAGGCCTCGCACCTCTACCCTCACTTCCCTCGTTTTCTGGCAGAAGTGGCCCGCGTGCTGACTCCGGGAGGACATTTTCTGTACGCCGATTTCCGCCGGCGTCGCGACTTCGCCGACTGGGATGCGGCGCTGGCCGACGCCCCGTTGCGATTGGTTTCGAGCGCCGTCATCGACCAGCAGGTTCTGCGCGGGATGGAGAAAGACAGGCCGCACAAGCACGAGCTGACCAGTCGCCATGGTGGCTTCACTCGCTTTGCCAGCGATATGACCGACTGGGCGTTCTGCCGCTCAGTTGAGAATGGGGAGTTCTCTTACCGGGTCTACTGCTTCACCAAAGACTAAGCGTCAGGCTATCGCGTAGTCCGACAACGGGAATCGCTCCTGCTCCTTGACCGCGCTGCGCACCGACGTCGGCCGGAAAAGCGGTGCTTCACCCTTGCCGGTGTGGTTCCTGAACCAATACGACCGCGAATTCACGCAGCTGCCGAGCTCGAATGCCGAGTCTTCCAGCAGCTTGGTCATCCGATTCAGGAAGCGGGCGTTGGCCTCTTCGGTGACCTCGAAGGTGCGGGCACCGCGGCGCTGGAGTTCGCCGAACAGCCGATTCATGTGGCGCATCTGGTATTCCACCGTGTTGAACCACGACAATCCCACCCACGCGTACGGGCTCGCCATCGACAAGAAGTTCGGGAAGTGCGGCATCGAGATGCCCTCGTAAGCTTGGAATCGCGTTTCCCGCCACCACTTTCCGAGGTTTCGGCCTTCACGGCCGATCACCTCGATCGCCGGTAGGTTGGCCTCCCACACGTCGAATCCGGTGGCGAGGACCAGGGTGTCGACCAGCCGCTTGGTACCGTCCCTCGCGACGATGCCGTCGGGCTCGATCCGTTCGATGCCGTTGGTTTCCAGATGCACATGCGGTTTGGTGAACGCCCGGTAATAGGTGTTGGAGATCGTCGGGCGCTTGCAACCAAAGTCAAAGTCCGGGTTGAGCTTCCGGGACAGTTTCCGGTCGCGAACCAACAGCAGCCGATAGATCTTGGAGCCGCTCGATATGGCCTTATTGACCAGCTTGAAGTATCGGTATTTCCACATCGTGATGACCATCGCGAATTCCAGGCTGGTGTCGGTGCACCACCGCACAGTGCGCTGGGTCAGCGGCACCCTCGCGAAAAGTCTTTGCATCGCGGGTGGGAACGGGATATCCATTTTTGGCAGCACCCAGATCGGCGTGCGCTGATACACCGTCAGCTCGTCGACTTCCTTGGCCAACTCCGGAACGACCTGCACACCGGTGGAGCCGGTTCCGATGACGGCGGCCCGCCGACCGGCGAGTGAAAAACTGTCATCCCACTGGGCGGTGTGCAGGACGCGTCCGGCGAAGGTCTCGATGCCAGGGATATCCGGGGTGCTCGGCTGGCACAAGAAGCCGGTGGCCGCGATCAAAAATTGCGTGCTCAGCGTCTCGCCACCGGCGATGGCAACCCGCCAGACTTGAGCGTCGTCGTCCCACCGGGCGCCTTCGACGGTCGTGTTGAACCGCATAAAGCGGCGCACGTTGTACTTCTCGGCCACATCCACGGCGTAGCGCTTCAGTTCGGCGCCGGGCGCATACAGCCGCGACCAGTGCGGGTTCGGCTCGAACCAGTAGGAAAACGTGGGCGAGGGTTGATCGACAGCAAGACCCGGGTAGTGGTTGACGTGCCACGTTCCACCCAGGTCGTCCTCGCGGTCGACGATCAGGATGTTGTCATAGCCCAGGCGGCTCAGCTGGATTGCCGCGCCGATTCCGCCGAAACCGGCCCCGACGATGATGACATCGAACTGCTGCTCACCCATAAGCATTAGACGGTACCTTTTCGCCTCACCACGATGACCGGCTGTCACCCGATTGAGCGTGGCCGAGTAAGAACAATTGAAGCATTCTGCAATAGATTTGGTACCGCTGCAGTTACTCTGCACGAGTCAATCTCGACCTCTCGAAGGGTCCGGCTGTGGCTCGCGCTCCTCGTCGTTGCTGCCTCGGCGCCGGTGCCGCCATCGCAGGCGCCAGCCTCATCGCGGCCCCGGTGTTGTCACCGGCACCCCACATCGAGATGCGCGACGTGCAACTCACCAGTGGCGACGGAGCGGGCTCTCCGCTCGGGGATGGCACCGCGTTGGTCATGGGCGGCAGCAGCATCCCGATACCTCCGCAAAGCTACGTGAATGCTGCCGACACGCTGTATCTGCAGCCACGCGACTTCACCGGGACCCCCCAGGCTTTGGACACCCCTGAAGGCTTCTATCCGACCACCGGCGTCAACAGCTTGACCGCCGATGCCTCCGAAGCTCAAGGGGCTCAGATCTTGAACGGCGCGATCACGGGCCAGATCGCCGATGGCAACGTGGACGCCGCGAACCCGGTCGTGGTCTTCGGTTACTCCCAGAGCTCCGCTCTGTCCACTATGACGATGGAGCAACTCTGGAACCAAGGCGTACCAAGTGATGATGTCCACTTCGTCCTGGTCGGCGATACCGCCGCTCCCAACGGCGGCTTGCTCGAACGATTCACCGACCTGTCCGTTCCCAGCTTCGGCATAACGTTCGGCAATCCGACGCCGGATGATCTCTACCCGACCGACGTGTACACGCTGGAATACGACGGCTTCGCCGACTTTCCGCAATATCCGATCGACCCGTTGTCCGACCTCAACGCCTTCGCGGGCATGATCTACGAGCACCTGACCTACCTGGAGCTCGACCCCGGGCAGATCCAGAACGCAATTCCGTTGGAGACGACGGGCGACAGCCTCACCGATTACTACATGATCGGTGTCCAGGATCTGCCGCTGTTGGACCCGCTGCGGTTGATCCCGTTCGTCGGCAATCCACTTGCCGATCTGTTGCAACCGGACATGACCGTGCTGGTCAACTTGGGATACGGCAGCATCACCGACGGGTGGAGCCAGGGACCGGCCAACGTGGCTACCCCATTCGAACTGTTCCCGACCGATCTCAACTGGTCGGACGTCTTCACCGCTCTGGCCAACGGGGTGCCGCAGGGCATCGAGGCCGCCATCGCCGATCTGGAAAATCCGGACAATTACCAAATTCCATCGCTGCTGGACAACCCGACGTTGGCGCCACTCGTGGATGCGGCATTCACGTCCGGGCTTATCGACACCCTGCAGCCGACGCCGGAGCAACTGACCCAGGCGCTGCTCGGCGGCAATTTCCCGCTTTCCGACGCGACCCTGCTCTCGCCACCGACCGATCTCGTCAACGATTTCACCAGCACGATTTCGGCCGATTATGCCGCTCTGCTGCCGATCGCAGACACCATCAATGCGCTGACAACCACCATGCCCGCATATGACGCGAGCCTGTTCGTGGACCAGCTCGAGGCCGGCAACCTGCTCGGGGCGATCGGTGATCCGATCGCCGCTGACGTTGCGTTGATCCCGTTCGCGATCTTCTTGGGTGCAGGCCCGATCACGGACGCGGTGGAAGGCACCCTCCTCAACATCGCGAACCTGATCCCGTAGCCTAGGAAGCCGGGCAGTCAGCCGGCGGTCAGGAACACCACCCTGGTTCATGGAATTGGCTGCTCGGGGGCACAACTAAAGGTGATCGCGGGCAGTTGGGCCATCGAAAATGGTCATGAGAATGAGGCCTTTCTGTTCTAGGTCTTTGACCACTACCCCGGTAGACTCCGGACCCAACTGTGCCCGATGAAGCGCAAGTGCAACCATGCGCATCGACGCTAGCGCCAGAGGGGAGGGTTTGGATTGCCGGTCGTACTGGGCAATATCTGCTGGCTATCGGGCACGGTACTGCTGGTGAACCTGCTGCTACTCGTGGCCTGGACACGCACGGTCAAGCGGTGGAAACGCAACATGGACGTCAGCGATGACGCCGAGTATGTTGCGACCCTCGCGACTCTCTCCGAGGCTTCCGCGCGCCACTTCAATCCGTACACCGACATCGACTGGAAAGCACCGGAATTCTCCGTCACGAAGAATGACCCACGCTGGGCGCTGCCGGCGACCGATCCCCTCGGAGGCCTTCCGTGGTACCGGGCGCAACCGCTGGAGAAGCAGATCTCAATCGGCATGTGGCGTCAGGCCAACATGGCGAAAGTCGGTATGCAGTTCGAGGGCATTCTCGTCCGCGGTCTGATGCACTACACGTTCTGGGTGCCCAACGGATCACCCGAATACCGCTACTGCGTGCACGAATCCATCGAAGAATGCAGCCACAGCCTCATGTTTCAAGAGGTCGTGAACCGCATCGGCGTCGACGTTCCGGGAATGCCGCGCTGGCTGCGCTGGCTGTCGCCGGTGGTCCCGTTTTACGCGGGTCCGCTGCCGAACGCGTTCTTTTTCGGAGTCTTGGCCGGTGAGGTGCCGTTCGACCACCTGCAAACAAACCTGTTACGCGAGCCCGAACCTAGGTCGGTGCATCCGATCATGGAGAACCTGATAGCGATTCACGTCGCTGAGGAGGCTCGCCACATTTCGTTCGCCCACGAATACCTGCACAAGCGTGTTCCGCAGATGCCGCCACGCAACCGGTTCTGGTTGTCGCTGTTCGTGCCGGTCGTCATGCGAATGCTGGGCCAGGCGATGGTCGTGCCGCCGCGCAGGTTCTTCAGGCAGTTCGACATCCCGCGGTCGGTGCGCAAGGAATTGTTGTCCGGCGCACCCGACTCGCGCCAGCCGCTCCGTGACATGTTCGGCGACATCCGGATGCTGTGCCACGACCTGGGGTTGATGAACCCCTTGGCGCTGTTGATGTGGCGCATATGCAAAATTAACGGTCAGCCGTCGCGGTATCGCAGCGAGCCGCAGCGCGCACATCTGCCGAGCCCGGCCACCGCTGTCTAAATCCTCTGTCGCACAACACATTCGCAGTCGTATGGCTAGACTTACGCTCGACGGTTGTTTGGCCGCAGCGTTAAAACGGAATGCCACAACCACCGCCTGCGATGCTGTGCGATACTTCCAGGATGGTTCGCACCCTGGACAAAGTTGGCGTAGGCCTGGTCTACCGCATCGGCTCCACGTCGACGTACAAGAAAATCTTCCGCTACTTTTACCCGATGATGACCCGCCGGCTCGGTCAGCAAGATGATGTCCAGTTCCTGAACTGGGGCTACGAGGAAGATCCGCCGTTGGGTCTGCCGCTCGACGAGTCTGACGAGCCCAACCGGTACAGCATTCAGCTTTACCACCAAACCGCGACTCAAGCCGATATCAGCGGCAAGAAAGTCCTGGAGTGCAGTTCCGGTCACGGGGGCGGCGCCTCATATCTGACGCGCACATTGAAGCCGGCCTCCTACACAGGGCTCGACTTCAATGCTGCCGGAGTCGAATTCTGCAAAGAAAGGCACAAGCTGCCGGGCCTGGACTTCGTGCACGGCGACGCCGAGAACCTGCCGTTTCCGGACGAATCGTTCGACGCGGTAATCAACGTTGAGGCCTCGCACATCTACCCGCACTTCGAACGTTTTCTCAGCCAGGTGAAGCGGGTGCTCCGTCCCGGCGGGCACTTCCTGTATGCCGATTTCCGCAACCGCGACGGCTTCCCAGCCTGGGAGAAAGCACTGGCGGAATCCGGCCTGCGACAGGTCTCCGAGCGCGTCATCAACGAGCAGGTTCTGCGCGGCCTCAAGAAGAACTCGCCGCGGTCCAACGAACTCATCAATAAGAGCCTGCCGGCCTTCTTGCGCAAGTTTGGCCGTGAGTTTGCCGTGGTGGACGGCTCGTGGTTCTACAACGACCTGGAACGCGGCGAAATCGACTACCGCGCATACCATTTGACGAAGGACTAGAGTTCGGCGGGTGCCCTTTGGCCTGTCGACGTACAGGCGCTCGGGCCGGTTCTGGATTACAGGCATCGGGAGAAACCGTAAGCCAGCGTAAGTTACGGTAACTGCCGTAACCTGCGATCGGTCGGAGGATCTTCACGAGGGGGTTTGTCCACATGACGTTGGCTCGCAGGTTCCGATTTCGCGCCAGCCTGATGAAGGTCGGCGTCGACGGCGTGGTCGGGGTGGCGCGGGACAAAGCCACCTCATACGGCTACACCTTGACCGGTCGGAAAACCGCGCCCGCCACCGACTTCGACCCGTTCTCGGCACAGACGATGCGCGATCCGTACCCGCGCTATCGCACCTTGCTGACCGGGCCGGACGTGCCAAACGTGTGGTACAACCGCAAACGCGGCATCTGGATCATCGCCGGCTACGACGATCTGCGGAAGGCGTTGCGCGACAACGAGGCATTGTCGTCGGCGCAGAGCCAAAGCCGGTTTCGCGTCCACCTGCCTTCGATGAACGCAGCCGACCCGCCAGAGCACACTCGGCTTCGCAAATTCGTCTCCCGCGCATTTACCCCGCGGGCGATGACGGCCTGGCAGACGAACATCAACGAGGTCGCCGACGAACTCGTCGACGCCGCGATCGCCCGCCGCACAACCGAAGCGGTATCCGAGTTGGCCAAACCGCTGCCGACCCGGCTGATCGCCAGGATGCTGGGCATACCGCGGCACGATCAGCCCCAGTTCGTGGAATGGTCCGATGAGATGGTCGCGGGTGCCTTCGCGCCGTTGACCCCGCACGGCATGAGGCTCTCCGCGCGCTCGGGCACCGCGACCGCGGCGATGCGCCGCAGCCTCGACCCGCTCATCGCGCAGCGACGCCGGAATCCCGGTGACGACCTGATCTCGATGATGACCCCCGCCGACGTCGATGACGTGCTCACCGACGACGAGATCTTCTGGAGCGCCGCGATGCTGATCGGCGCGGGCAGCGAGACAACGACGAACTTGCTGTCGGGGCTGTTGTTGACGCTGGCTCAGCAGCCCGACCTGTATGCCCGGCTGCGCGAGCACCCCGAGCTGATACCGGCCGCGATCGAGGAGCAACTGCGCCTTGTCGCACCGGTGCAAGGGTTCTACCGCACCGCAACCCGCAATTACACCGTCGGGGCGCATACGATTCCGGCCGGCGCGCGGGTGCTGCTGCTATTCGCCGCGGCCAACCGCGACCCGCGCCACTACCAAGATCCGGACACCTTCAACCTCGACCGCAATCCGACCGACCACCTCGCTTTCGGTGGCGGCGTCCACTATTGCCTGGGCGTACCGTTGACCCGGCTGGAAGGCGCCCGGGTGTTTTCCCAGCTGTTGCCGCGTGTCGAGGCGATCCGCCTCGACGGGGACTACCGATACCTCGGCAACCCGACAATGCGTGGGCTGGAGCATCTTCCGCTGGAGTTGGTACCCGCCAAAGGGGCGTGAGCCGCGAGACTAGAGTGCGAGCGTGCCCAGCCAGGTGTCGATGCATTGGGCGACGGCAGCCCATCCCGGCTCGAGCATCATGTTGTGGCCCATATTCGGGAAAAACTCCGCTTCGGTGCCGTAGGCACGGGCAGTAGCCAGGATTTCTTTGCGGGTGTGCGCGGTATCCTCCTCGGCGCCGAGCACCAGCAGCGGCGTCGTCACGCGTTTCGGCCGGGGTAGGCGCAGCAGCAGGCAGTCAATGCCGATGCGCGAGCTGTCCTCTTGCAGCCGGGCTGCGTACTTGCGGACGTCGGCCTCCGGCGTCTGCGAGGAGAAGAATCGCTCCCGGGCCAGTTGTGGAGGGTTGATATACGGCAACGCCTTACCAGTGAGCGTCATTTTGGCAAAATGCGACGGACGATCCCTGATCCAACGCAGCGCGTTTCCGAGGTTTCCCTGCGGAGGAATGGATGTCATCAAAACGCCGGCCGGAGCGTCGTGCTTCTCCAGATACTTCTGCACGATAAGACCGCCCATGGAGTGACCGATGACCACCGGCGCGTTGGGCAGGCGATCGGCAACGGAGCTGACGTCCTCGACATAGTCGGCGACCGAACAGGCGCGCAGTGGCTTGTTAGTCGTGCTGTCTCCATGACCGCGGAAACTCAACGCCACAGCACGATAACCCTTGTCGGCAAAGAAGCTGAGGAAATTTTCATCCCAGCACCATGCTGCATGCCAGGCCCCGTGCACAAAGAGCAGCGGAACAGGATGGGACTCACTGACAGCCCCTTTTTCGATCACCTCGAGCACTGCGTTAGCCTAGCTGCCCCCGCAACCCAAACCCCTCCGGCGTCCAAGAATCCGTATTCCACCGCGCGTAAGCCTCGACGCTACTCGGGTCTCTTCGACATTGCGCGTCGCGCGAGCAACGGCAGCAGCCGCTCCTGCGGCGCAACCCGACAAATTGCCGCGGCCAGCCGATTGACCTGACCCGGGACGACGCGGGCCTTATTCGCGGCCAGGCCATTGATCCCGGCTCGTGCGACCTCCTCGGCGGACTTCCACATGAAGCTGGGTAGCACGGCTGCGCGCTCCCCCACGCCGAAGCCGGCGACCTCGTCCAAGCCGGTATCGACCGGCCCCGGACACAATGCGCTTGCTACGACTCCGGTGCCGCGCAACTCGTTACGCAGGCTTTCGGTGTAAGACAAAATAAAGGCCTTGGCAGCGCCGTAAGCGGCTTGCCCCGGTGTGGGGTAGAAGGCCGCCAACGATGACACGTTCAGCACGGCGCCGCGGCCACGCTCGACCATTCCCGGCAGGAATCTGGTGCACAAGTCCACCACGGCGGCGACATCAACTTCGACGAGGTTGAGTTGTTGTTCCGGAACCGATTTCGTCACGTGAGCCCGACCCGCCAGACCGGCGTTGTTGATCAGGATGTCCGGCGCCACGCCCAGCGCCGCGACGCGGCCCGGTAGCGCGGCGCGATCGGTTCGGCTGGATAGGTCGGCGGGTAGGACGTGCGCTTTGGTACTTAGACTCCCGGCGAGCGCGTGGAGGCGGTCCGTCCGGCGAGCGACCAACACCAGCTGATGGCCGCGCCGGGCAAGCTCCAGCGCGATGGCCTCGCCGATTCCTGACGACGCGCCGGTGACAAGGGCAGCTCGGTCGTCTGCCGGTGCCGGAAGGGACACGCGCACTGACCTTACCGGCTTGCTGATGGTGGCAACACGAAACGGCTGACCGCGCTTTGGTTTTAAGTGGTGCGGGCGAGAAACGCCTTCCGGAAGAGTCAAAAGTAGTACGCTAGCGCGGTCGTTGACATGAATTGGGGGTTCGATGTCACCCTGCACGGTCCGTTGGCTGGGTGTCGGTGTTTTGGCGAGCGCCTGTGCCGTCCTCCTGGATGCGGCGTCTACGCTGAACGCGGCGTCCGCTTTCGGCGACGATACCGCGTTGATCATCGGCCACGCTTTCCTGCCCACACCGGATGAGTCGTATGTGACCCAGGTCATGGACACCTACATCGATCCCTCGCCTGCATTTTTTTCGGGGCAGCCGGTGTATCCCATCGATAACGCCATTGGCGTGACCACGCCCGAAACCGATTACGGCTCGGGCCTGACCCAAGGTGTCGCTGACCTGGACCAGGCAATCACCCAGCAGCTCGGGGAGGGCAACGACGTCGTTGTTTTCGGTTACTCGATGAGCACCTCGATCGAGACCCAGGAAATGATCAATCTCGCCGCGGCGGGCGACCCCGACACGTCTGGTCTGACCTTCATACTGGCCGAAAATCTCAACAACCCCGACGGCGGAATCTTCGAGCGTTTCCCGGGTATGTTCGGCGTCAACCTTCCCGCGACTCCGGCCGACACCCCATACACGACCGACATCTACACCATCGAATACAGCGGGGCGTCCGACTTCCCGCAGTACCCAAGCAACTTCGTGGCGGACCTCAACGCCGCCGACGGCTACATTGATCTGCATCCCTACCTACTGCCCGGCTGGCCGGCGTATTTCACACCCGCGGAGCTCGCCGGCGCGGTTCAGGATCCCCACACGTCTTCGGCTGACGTCGCGACCGAGTACTTCACCATTCCTACCCAGGATCTGCCGTTGTTGGACGGACTCCGCGGCGCTCCTGGCGCGGAATCTGCGTATGCCGACCTGATCCAACCCGACATGCGGGTGCTCGTCGACCTGGGCTACAACTGGACCGGCGACGCGGACGTCGCTACGCCGGCAGCCTGGACCTCCCCCGACATCGACACGACCGCGGTCGACTCCTATCTAGCCGCCGGCGCAGATCAGGGCGTGATTGCCGCCCTGGTCGATCTCGGAATCTTGCCGCAGGCCGATCTGTCGGATCTCTACCCGTACGTGCCGGATGTCGCAGGCCTGCAGTTAGGTGCACTCACGTCCGACGCCGCGGCGGCGGCGGACGCGTCCGCGTCGGCCAGCGCGCTGGCCACCGATCTGGCCAACTCGTCGAACCCGCTGGCGGCGGACCTCAGCGCGTATCTGCCAGGCCTAGCAACCGAACTCGGAGACTTCTTCCAGAATGCTGTCAACTTCCTCTCCATCTGACATCTGACCCAATCCCTTGAAACCCAAGCCCATTGCCTTGATCACGGGCGCGACGAGCGGCATCGGTGAGGCCACCGCCTATCGGCTGCACGACCGGGGCTATGCGGTGTTTGCGGCCGGCCGCAATCCAGAAGCGTTGAATACCTTGCGGTCTCGGGGCTTACACGCCCGAGCGCTCGACGTCACTGACGAGGCCGCGGTGGCCCGACTCGTCGATGAGATCCATACCGACCACGACGGAGTCGATGTCCTGGTCAATAGTGCCGGATATCCCCTTCCCTGCCCTCTCGAGCAGGTGGCGTTGAGCGACCTACGGCAGCTCTTCGAGACTAATGTGGTTGCCACGCTTCATCTCTCACAGCTCGTACTGCCAGGAATGCGTGCTCGTAAAGCGGGCAGGATCGTCACCATCGGCAGCACCGGTGGACGGTTCACCAGCCCTGGTGCAGGCGCTTATCACGTCGTCAAATATGGCGTCGAGGCGTTGTCGTTGTCGCTGGGCGCCGAAGTGGCGCCGTTCGGCGTTCGCGTCGTGTTGATCGACCCCACCGGGGTGCGGACGCCGTTCGTCACATCCCAATTCGAAACCGTGCACTCCTACCCCGACGACGACCCGTACGGCCGGTTCAAAGTCCGCTATGCCGAGACCACTCGCAGGTTGACGAAAACGCCTGGGACGATGGTGGATTCCGACACGGTGGCCCGCGCTGTGGTGCGGGCCGTAGAAGCCAAGAATCCCAAACCCCGCTATATCGTCGGGGCGTCTGGAAAAGCTTCTGTGCTGGCTCGCCTGCTGCTGAGCGACCGGATGTGGGATCGGGTCATGATGAGCGGCCTTAAGGCCTGAGAATCCCCGCGCTCCAGCACGATGCCGGTTAAACCTTTACACCTGAACAGGATCCGACACACTGCCGGACCCGCAGCATTGCGCTAAGGGTCCGGATTGATGTGCTTAGAACAAGCTCAGGATGGATGACGGCAGCACGGTGCTCAGATCTGCAGTGAGCTGAGTACCGAGCTCAGAGACCAACTGGCTCAGCAGGTCTGAGCCCGCTGTTGTGCCCATGCTCGCCAGCAGAGTGCTCAGATCCGTCGACAGCGTGGGATCGGTAGCCGCTGCGCCGAACAAAGCCGCGAGCGCCGACGGGTCTCCCGGGAAGGAGGTGTCGGTGAGCACAGTGTTGAGGTCCGTCAACAATGTGGGATCGACGGGGTTGCTGCCGGCATCCTGCA
>Ga0210396_10001717_pt1 | contig 23173 bp, 22 predicted proteins | sample IncBWH17OmetaG_FD_155466 | JGI IMG/M metagenome (GOLD analysis project Ga0210396, IMG submission 155466) | Forest soil microbial communities from Barre Woods Harvard Forest LTER site, Petersham, Massachusetts, United States - Inc-BW-H-17-O ... | reverse complement strand
CTTCGGACCCGGAGGCGCGTTACCTCGGGGTAGCGTGTCTCGGTGCGCTGTTTGCTATTGCTCTGCACAGTTTGGTGGACTTCAATTTATATATTCCTGCGAATGCGATGCTGCTGGCGTGGATTTCTGGAGTGACGATATCGGTCGAAATGCCGGCGGCCAAGCGGGTTGTGCAGGAGCGATTCAAAGTCAAGAATGTCACCACAGCGGAAGCGGTTGAGATTGGCGCTCGCTAGGAGATTTCTGCCTGACGCTTTTAAGTTACCAGAATCATGTACTGCGTTGATTTGCGTTGAGGCAGAGCGTACTGGGCCATGTCACCCAGAAGAAATAAATTACTGAGGAGGTTTCTATGCGGCGATTGAATATGCTCATTGTAATCACGGCCATGGCCTTCGTGGCCGCCGGTTCAGCAAGGGGAAGCACCAGTCCGGCGCAGCTGCAGTTGGATAGCCCTGCTGTGGTGGCGTCAGGGCTCTCATTTTTGCCAGCAGTGAAAGATGACGAGAGCTTGAGTAAGGCGATTCTCTCGGCGACCCCAAGCTCCACAGTTGACCCGCTTTTTGTTGTGGCCAGCGCCCAAAACGGCAAAGAGGATGACAAGACGGATAAGAATCCTCCCCCGCCTCCACCTCCACCACCTCCGCCGCCTCCAGATCCGCCGCGAAGCAAGAAGTGCCCGCCGAAAACGAACGAAAATACTCCGAATGGGAATTGCGGTGAAGGCAACGACGGGGGAAATCCATAGTGCCGCGCTGAGTTCCATTCCTGACGCTTACTCTTCTGAAATGATCGGTTGCAGGGCGAGTGTGCCCATTTGAGAACACTGACCTTCACCCTCGGGGCAATCTTGGCCACCTACTGTTCCGTCGGCGCGGTCTCTGAGACGCTGTGGCCGACCAATGAACTGGTCAACCATGTTCTTTGCCAGTTCCTTCTCTGCAACAACGCGCCTCTGGTATGGCACGGGCGGGATCAAATGACAGTAGGAAAAGAAGAAAACATCCAACAGGCCATCACCACATTCCGAACGGTACTCCAACGAGACCCCCAAGATCCCTATCGATGGTTTGACCTTGGAAATGCGTTTCTCGAAGCCGGGCAGAAAGAAGACGCTCGCTATTGTTTCAACCAAGTATTGGCTCTCGCGCCGCGTTCCGCTAGCTTTCTCATGCGCGTGGCCGACTTCCACTTCCTGATCGGAGAGAATCAAGAAGCCCTCCGAATCACTGCTCGAATCCTAGCCCTCATTCCCGACTACGATTCCACCATCTTTGGCGAATACGTTCATTTTGTCGGTCATACGGAAGATGTTTTTGCGTTTGGCCTTCCGGAAGATCCGCGGGCAGCAAAATCCTGGCAGCATTTCCTGATGCGAGAAGGACGCCTCGATGATGCGCAACGCACGTGGGGCTGGGTCGCAGGACACGGATACGCTGACAACTCGTTGGCGGGAGAGTATGTCGAGTTCCTTACGCGGCAAGGCCATCCCGACTCGGCCGCGTCCGCCTGGGCTCAATACATGGGCCCCCGTGCAGACGACTACGATAAATCCACTTTCCTTTTTAACGGAGACTTCGAATCGGACCCCGTCCAATCGCCGTTCGATTGGAACTATTCGCGCACTGAGGGTGCCGAGGTTAGCCGCGACTGCACAACCGCATCGTCGGGGCACTGCTCGCTTCGCATCAGTTTCGCGGGTATTCAGAATCTCGGCTTCTCAGCTGCTTCGCAGTTAGCTTTTGTGCGGCCGGGGCATTATCGGTTCCACGCGTTTATCCGTACCGAGGCTCTGACTACGGATCAGGGAATCCGATTTCGACTTTCCGATTCTGAAGTACCAACCCGTCTAGATGAGGTCTTCGGACAGTTCACTGGAAGCAGCCCTTGGTCAAGCGTTGACCACGATTTTGCAGTTGGATCGCAGACCAGGCTTCTTCGGATCGAGGTAATTCGTCAGCCGTCGCTGAAATTCGATAATAAAATCGGCGGTGTGGCCTGGATCGACGGTGTGAGGCTTGAACCGAGTACCAAAGGTCTGTAGTTTGGGCACGGAACTCTTCTGGGATGACGACCTTGAAATGATGGGATGGGAAAGAGCTCTCCTGACTCATCGATTCTGAAAACCAGTTTGTGCCGGCCCTGCTGTTGTTGTATACCCTCTGGCGGCCCCAGGTTTTCTCCCTCAGCTTGAACCCGGGGCTGTTCTCTTCTGGCCGACATCCTCATTTTGGCTTCCTGACCATGTTTCCTTTTCTTAGGGGCCTGATCCTACCTGAGCTCAGTGTCCAGTTTTAGAAGGGAACAATGTGCCTTTGTCGATGAGCTTTATGATGGCAACTCGCGCAGAGAGTGATCAGATTCTCCTCAGCGTCATCGCCTTGTCGGCTTCGCGGCTGAATATGATGAACCTGAAGATCTTCCATCCGACCACACCATTGGCATCGCCAGCCATCTCGTTCCAGGACTTCCCGGCACAGCCGGCGATAAGCTTCAGGATCAAGCCTTAAGCGGGCCCGCTTCGCGAGGATCCGTTTCAAAGCGTCACCTGCACTTCTTCAAGGAGTTGCTTCCTCTGCGGCTTGGGCAGACCAATGACCAACCGAGTGAGGCAAGGCAATAAAGCATCTCGGTTGCCCGCCTCCAAGCTCACTCCCGCCAGAAAATCTGCACAGATCATCTCCAAACAATAGCCTCGCGACTTGTCGCACCCGAGCATCAGACCCGCTGTTTCAAGCGCCTGCTCGATTACAGGTAACTGGCTATTGTAGGCCTTGAAATAGAGAATCTCCCACGGCTCCGTTTCCTTCCCGGTCAGGTGCTTCGAGACTTCCCGTTTGAATTCCTCCTTGGGGAGTTCGCGAGCTTTGTGCAACCAGGTTGCACAATCGAACCTCTGACCGTCCCTCCGCGCCACCTTCGCTAGTTCGGTCGCTTTCGACCAGCCCACCTGCTGCAGTTCTACCTTGTGGATTCGAGGCAACTGCTCGTGGATGGCCATCAGGTAGTAGGCCTTGCGTCTGGATTCCGGGAACTTCCTTTCCAGGAACTCATCGAACGAACGGACGTTGTCCACCCTCCAGTACTGCCCTGCTCGAACCTCACACAGGTAGCGCCCAAGTTCCACAAACTTCGAATCCCGTTCACGGTCCGTGGCCTTCTCCCACGACAAGATCTCCTCGATCTTCGAGAGCACAAACACGGCCCGCCGGCGATTGAGCTTCGGAGCCATCAAAGGCCTTCCGTTAGTCGTCAAGCACGTCAAGCCAATCAAGGTCGGCGGCTCCTGGTTGACGAATGAGTTTGGTTCCCACGAGTGCCTCGTTCCCGAGACACAGTCCGAGGTGCGCACAGCTGACGCACCCGTTCTGCGGGAAGCGGATTCCTGGGTGCGGAGGAAACTGAGCAGCTTCGATTTGGCGAGCCGTGGCTTCGACCAGCTGGCCAAACTCCTGACGCTGCTCCTCCGTGATTGAAGCCAGCAGGTATTGAATCTCCGGAACGCGCTTCCTCACAAAAGCCACAATGGCGACATCGGAGATGCCCGTGATCCAGGAGTAGCAGACGAGCTGAAGGTCCAGCGAGGTCAGCCCTGCGGGCTGATCCGGATAACGGGCACTCGTGGTTTTCCATTCCAGCAAACGCCTCGTGCCGTCCAGGTGGCCAATGGCATCGACATAGGCCACAAACTCGTGGCCGCTCGAGAGCGAGCGGATGATTTTCTTCTGCATGTTGCGTTTGGGTTGGCGAATGCGGATGCGGTTGTCTCGGGCAAACTGCTCCAGGAGTCCAATCCCCTGCCGCAGCAGGCGCTCCCAGTCATCTCCGTGGGAGTACTCCAGCGGAACATCGCGGTACGCTCCCCACTCCTTAAACAACACCGCTCCAGCGTCCTCGCGCTCGAAGAGTGCTGCAAGTGCCTTCTCAAAACAACGGCCAAAGCACAGCGCCGCTCGGGACTCCTTCTCCCTCCAGCCGTCCAGATACCGAAAGCGGTAGCTCCTCGGGCAGCGTAGGTATTGCGAAACCTGCGAGTAGCTAAACGTCACGGGCCACCTCCTGGCTGCTTGTCGAAGTCGCAGAGAGTTCTTCCCATTCACTGGCTGGGGCAAACCCGCCGAGATTGAGGAAGGAGCGGCCGTTCAGGGTGGTGCGGGAAATGCGCACGATTCCTCGCAGACCGAGGAGTGCCTTTTCGTCGACTTCGTCTCGCCCCATGAGATCAGGGTCATAGCCAAAGTCCCGCAGGAACCAGCGGAGTTTCCAGAGTGCCTTGGGAGTGCAATAGAGACGCCCGTTGAGGGAACGGCCTTGATGTTCCTTTGGTTCGAGGATGATGAGCCGCAGGACGTAAAACGGCCGCTCGGGATGCCAGCGGTAGAAGACCCGATCGACGCGGACGAGGAATATACCCTCCAAGATGCTCGGAGTGTTGGGACTGTCGACATGCAGACCTGGGATATGGCGTTTCATGGGGTAACCTCCTGCGATTTGGAATAGCTGTTGAGCTGGCAGATCAGCCCGTCGCGGTCTTTGGCGGCACGCTCGGCCAGATCGTTGATGAAGGCCTCGATCTGATCTCGGCTGGCCTCTCGCAGGGTGGGGGTGCCGCAGTAGTCAGTTGCATAGGCCTTGACGAGGGCAGCATCGAGATGGTGCTGGCGGATCAACAGGCAGAGGCGGTCGCGGAGGCGAGGTTGGTCGTTCTGGTGGCCGTTATTTCCGTTCGCGGAAGCCTTGCGCTGATCGAATGAGTCCGAAGCACTGGGTCTAGGCGCCCAGCCAAGTTCCTCGACCGAACAGAGCCCGATGCCGTAGGCCTTGCGGAGGGCGCGGTTGACGGCGCGAGTTTCGGCGACGCGCATCTCGGCGCCGTGGACCAGGGAAGAGACGTTGGAGGGATCGGCGTCGCCGTAGCCGACGAAGCCACGAGAACGAGGAGATTTGTAGACGGTCGCTCGGAACACCCAACGGTTAGAGGCCGGATCTGAAAGCCCTTTTTCAACGGCAGTTCTCATCCCAGAGCAGCGATTACGCTGGGCTATTCCGAGCAAGCCAGCGTGCGTTACGTACCAGCGGCAATCCAAAAATTGGAGATCGCCAGCTGCGACTGATAAATTGTATTTTTCTGTGAGACTCTTCAGACTGCGAAGTTCAATATTTGAAAGCCCACCCCAAGTAGCTTTGGCAAGCTTTGCGTTTGACCGAAAAGCATTAAGCGGTCTTTTCATGACCTGTCCCTCCTACGTGACATCTAATGGCACCCATATACTGACAGAGAGTGTCAATGGGTGTCAAGTCTTCAGAGTGAAGGCCACGGCTGAAAAGAATGTTAAGATCGCACCTCTATGCGAAAAGACAACAGGCTCTCATTTCGAGTTGGTTCAGATCTTAAGAAAGCTTTGGAAGCAGTTGCTGCGACTGAAGGTCGCAGTGTGGCACAGATTTGTGAGGTGTTTCTGAAAGCGGGCTCTGAGGTATACAAGAAAGAGGGCACCAGACTCGTCCAGCGTTTTCTTGCTCAGCGGAGACCGGGAAATAAGGCCACATAATCAGCTATGCTGAACCTTCCACGGTTTCTCGGTGCCTGAGCACACTGCCGCAACGATATCCAACTTCGCAGCTACAGCCGTCAGTCGAAAACCATAATTCTTTTTGGTCCGGGAAGCTTGGCAGAGGCCGTGTTTTGTATGAGACACCCAGCACTCAGCCTAGTCCAGGTGTAATCGTACTTCTCTGCGACAACGACGGAGGCCCAAGTTCCTCCAGCGCTTTCTCTCTCGCCAGAAGAAAGAAAGTTCCTCAGAATATGTTAATCCCCATATGCCTGTGCCAAGGTTCCGACCAAGTGCCAGAAGAGGTTCTGAAGTTCGCCTATTTCTTGATCAAGTTCTATCGGCGATCGCGATCGGAGGCATGATGCGCAAGAGAAAAGGTGAAGTCCACCTGATTGGCCTCGGACTACGTTACGCCCAACACGCCCCAAAAAAGCGACACTGGGCTCCACTACGTCCGAGGCCAATCAGGGCCATTCATGAAGTCCCGGGGGGACTTTTCAAACGATACAACGGGCACTTTTCAGCCGGAGTTAACACAAGAACGCCTGTGGTTCTGTTGATTACGGTTTCTGCTCCGTCTTTGTCGATCCGAATATGCCTAGCTGTCGAATCCTATCCATATCTAAAGCGTTATCGCTAAATTGGGTATCCGCCAGAGATCTTTCAGTTTTCCCTTCAAGGGCTTCGCGGATTTCTCTAATCGCGGCGATGTCGCCTTTCATGGCACGCTCGAAGATTGCGAAAGCAAGAGCATCTGCGTATGTCGCACCTTCGGGCAAGTTCAGTTTCTTGCGCTCAGTTTCTTCAATGGGAGTTTCAGCAAGATTGGCGTATCGTTCAGTGATCGGTCGCGTCTTCGGCCTGCCGGCCGGATTTCCGCTCTGGCCTGGTTTGAACGGTTTCAAGTTTTTAAGACTGTTAGAATTCACTGTTTCCTCCATTGTTCGCAGAGATTTTGTGTTTCGCTTACGTGGCAATTATCATTATTCATGGAATTTTCCTTCACGTTTGGTTCAAATATCTAACTGTGAGAACGCCGATCCTCCCGCAATTCGTACGCGGGCCGGCGCGTGGTGATGGGTTGGCGGCCAGATAAGTCACGCCCTACGGCTTGGATGCGTGACAGTCTCTTTTAATCCGCCAGAAGATGAGGATCGAATTAAGTATGTCCCATGTCTCTCATCGGGTCAATAGAGTTTTCGTGTCCGTGTCCACAGCCCACCGCTTCGCTTCGAAGCGTTTTCGTGCGAGACGACAAACGACGCCGGAACCTTAGTCACCGTAAGGAAGATTGTCGCGTGGGGACGAGAGTTACCTGGAACAAACATTTGACCGGACGCGAACTCATCTCGAGCGTGCACAGCGGACGCGAAGGGGACAACCGCTGCCGTCTCGGTTGGAAGTAAAGATTTCCTGATCCCAAGGGCAGGGATTCAGTTATTCCGTTTCCGCGCTGGGGCGCAACCTTCTTATATTGAGATAGGGTGCACGAGGCTGTCCCCTGCCACATCGCGAAGGAGATTGACGCGCGCTAGGTGCCACCACGCAAAGAGTCCTGCGTGCTCTGCCGCTGGCGGCGCTCGATGAGGCAGACTTGCGCATCCAGATAGGTCTGGATCGGGCCGCTGAGAGCACAACCGGTTGGCACGAGCAGGAGAGACTTATTGCATGGGCGTAATGTTGCGTTTCCGCGCTCAGCCGTACTGTTAGGCAAAGTCCACACGATTGAAAATCTGGAATCAAACCCGCGTGGCCTTTTCTGAATTCTCTCCCACCAAGATGCGCCCAACATCCGGCCTGCCCGGCTGACGCATATTTTTCATTTTCTTTGCATCTTTGCATCCGGTAATCTTCGCGGCGTCTTGAGTGGGAAAGCCACCATTTCATTTCAAGAATTTGCAGGTATGTAAATACCTGAAGGGGTTATACTCTGCTAACTCTAAATAGGCGGAAGCCCATGGCGATCCTCCCTGGCAGACGTCTAGGGCCTTACGAAATTCTCTCTGCTATCGGTGCGGGCGGAATGGGCGAGGTGTATCGCGCTCGTGATACCCGCCTTGATCGAATTGTCGCCATCAAGGTCATTCCTACTCATCTCGCCGATCGCGCCGAATTGCGCGAGCGGTTCGATCGCGAAGCAAAGACTATCGCCAGTCTGAATCATCCGCACATTTGCGTCCTCCACGACATTGGTCATCAAGATGGGACCGATTACTTGGTGATGGAATACCTGGAGGGCGAGGCATTGGCGCACCGGCTGCTGAAGGGGCCGCTACCGCTGCATCAAGTGTTGCAATACTCCATCGAGATTTCTGACGCGCTGGATAAAGCGCATCGTGAAGGCATCACTCACCGCGACCTCAAGCCCGGCAACATCATGCTCACCAAATCCGGGACAAAGCTGCTGGACTTCGGTTTGGCGAAGCTGAAACAGGAGGCGGCATCGGCGAATGTATCTCTTTCCGACCTTCCGACGGGGAATGATCCATTGACCGCGCAAGGAACGATCTTAGGCACGTTGCAGTACATGGCACCGGAGCAACTGGAAGGCAAAGAGGTGGATGCGCGCACAGACACTTTTGCCTTTGGTGCAGTCGTGTACGAGATGGCGACGGGCAAGAGGGCCTTCGAGGGCAAGACCCAAGCCAGTTTGATCGCGAAGATTCTTGAGACTGATCCTCCGCCGATCTCTTCCCTCCAGCCAATGACCCCACCGACATTGGATCGCTTGGTGAAAAAATGTCTGGCCAAGGAGCCTGAGAAAAGATGGCAGGCAGCCAGCGATGTCTGCGACGAATTGAAGTGGATCGCCGAAGGCGGTTCGCAAGTTGGCATAGCGCCGACCGGCGAAGTGAAAGCCATTCGCGCACTCGGGCGGCGGACGATACTGATTAGCCTCGGTAGCATGGTTGCTGGTGCCGTAGTCACCGGCGCCGCAATCTGGAATTTGAAGCCCACACCATTGCAGCCTGTCAGCCGCTTGGTCATCACATTGCCGCCTGGCCAACAATTGGCAGGTCTGGACGACGGCCCCGCTGTCGCCCTTTCTCCCGATGGCACTCATCTTGCCTACGTTGCCAGAGTAGGCCTCACGCAGCAGCTTTATCTGCGGGCCATGGATAGCTTGGAATCTAAGCCAATCCTTGGTACCGAGGGAGCTACCGAACCTTTCTTCTCGCCCGACGGTCAATGGGTAGGGTTTTTCGCAGGCGGGAAGTTAATGAAGGTCTCTGTGGGCGGAGGACCAGCTCTCGTGCTCAGCGATGCTTCTCGATCTCGCGGGGCCAGTTGGGGCAGCCTGGGTATAATTGCCTACGCACCCACCGCAAATGTCTCAGCCCTCCAGCAGGTGCCCGACGCGGGAGGCACTCCGCAACCGCTGACTCGTCTTAGAAAAGGGGAAGTTGCCCAGCGCTGGCCTGAGTTCTTGCCCGGCGGGAAGGCAGTGCTGTTTGCTGCCGGACCGTCTGGACTTACCTTCATCAATGCGAAGGTTGCCGTCGAATCGGTCGGAACAGGCGAGCGGCGAATCTTGGCCCAGGCTGGGACGCAGCCCCGGTACGCGCCATCGGGACACTTGGTTTATGCGCAAGGGGGGAGCCTGACGGCCGTGCCGTTCGATCCCCAGCGGCTGGAGGTGAAGGGCACGGCAGCTCCCGTTGTGGAGGGTGTTCTACAATCCCCCGTCACTGGAGCGGCCCAGTATAGTTTTTCCGACACGGGGTCGCTGATCTATGTTCCGGGGGGCCTCCAGGCGACCCAACTTAGGCTGGTCTGGGTGAGTCGCAACGGGTCAGAGCAGCCCTTGGTCGCCTCTGCGCGCAACTACATGTTCCCGCGGCTTTCCCCCGATGGCCGGCGGGTGGCTGTGGGTATCGTGGAGCAGGACTCACAACTCTGGCTGTACGATCTCTCCAGGGAGACGTTGACCAGGTTCACGTTTGAGGGGAATTACAACCCTGTCGCGATTTGGACACCGGATGGCAAGCGGATAGCGTTCGAATCAAACAAGGAAGGACCGCCAAATCTTTTCTGGCAGTTGGCAGACGGCAGCGGAGGCCTCGAGCGGTTGAACACCAGCGAGTCTATCCAAGTTCCGATGTCTTGGTCCCCGGATGGGAAACTACTTGCTTTCATGGAAGTGACTTCCATAACGGGAGTTGACATCTGGGTGCTGCCGATGGACGACGCTAGGGCGGGCTCAGCGCAGGTCCGCAAGGCGCAGCCTTTCCTCCGAACACCGTCCAATGAAGGGGGACCACGGTTTTCCCCGGACGGTCGCTGGCTGGTCTATATGTCTGATGACTCGGGCAGCTACCAGATTTACGTGCAGCCCTACCCGGGTCCCGGCGGGAAGTGGCAAATCACGACCGAAGGCGGCACGGAGCCCGTGTGGAATCCCAATGGAAGAGAGCTGTTCTATCGCAGCGGCGACAAAATGATGGTCGTGGACATAGCTTCTCAACCTGGATTCAGTGCAGGCAAGCCCCGGATGCTTTTCGAGGGACGCTACGAACTATCCCCGGTCCAAAACGCTAACTACGATGTCTCACCCGACGGCCAGCGTTTCCTGATGCTCAAGACCGGCGAGTCGGCGGGGGCGGCACCGACGCAAATTAACGTCGTGCTGAACTGGTTTGAGGAATTGAAACAGAAGGTTCCTACGGGGAAGAATTGATGGCGCTCGCCGCTGGCACCAAGCTCGGCTCCTACGAAGTCCTCTCGCAGATCGGTGCGGGCGGAATGGGCGAGGTGTATCAAGCGCACGACACCAAGCTCGGGCGCGACGTGGCCATCAAAGTCCTGCCGGAAGCCTTCGCGCATGATGCTGATCGGCTCTTACGATTTCAGCGCGAAGCGAAAATGCTGGCTTCGCTCAATCATCAAAACATCGCAACAATTCACGGCCTGGAACAATCTGGCAGCACCAGCTATTTAGTGATGGAGTTGGTGTCGGGCGAAACGTTGGCGGAACGAGTCAAGCGAGATGGAGCACTACCAATCGAAGAAGCGTTGGCCATTGCCAAGCAGATCGCCGAGGCCCTGGAAGCTGCCCATGAAAAAGGAATCATTCATCGAGATTTGAAACCTGCCAACGTGAAAGTGACGCCGGAAGGCAAATTGAAGGTGTTGGATTTCGGTTTGGCGAAAGCACTTGCTGGTGACACATCAACTGAGGACATGGGCAATTCACCCACGCTGAGCCGTGCCGCGACGATGCAGGGTGTGATCCTGGGCACAGCGGCTTACATGAGTCCGGAGCAAGCTAAGGGCAAGTCTGTCAACAAAGCCACCGATATCTGGGCATTCGGCTGTGTGCTATACGAACTGCTTTCCGGACGCGCGGCATACGAGGGCGACGACATCACAGAAATTCTCGCGGCGGTGGTAAGAGCCGAACCAGACTGGAATCGGCTGCCGGAAAGCACCCCACACAGCATCAGCTTGCTGTTGCGACGCTGCCTCCGAAAGAACCGGCATCAACGCCTTCAAGATGCCACTGATGTGCGGATCGAAATCGAGGATGCTCTATTGGGCGTTTCTGTTTCCGAGCCCGCCCCCGTTGTCGTGCGACATCAACCGCTTTTCGTCTGGATCGCGGCCATAGCAGTGCTTCTGATCGCATTAGCTGCATTGTCTTTTGTTCACTTCCGTGAAGTGCCTTTGCAGCAACCGAGCACGCGTTTCCAGGTACCGCCGCCGGAGCAGTCGGTTATTACGATGTTCAATCTCTCTCCAGACGGCCGGTATATCGTGGCTGTCGCCCTTTCCGAAGGGCGAAACAGATTATGGATTCGTCCCCTCGATTCACTTCAATGGCAGCTCTTGCAGGGTACGGATGACGCAAGCTATCCGTTTTGGTCTCCGGATGGTGCCAATATCGGATTTTTTGCCCAGGGGAAGCTGAAAAAGATCGCGGTGACAGGCGGACCGCCCCAGACCCTTTGCGATGCCCCGGGGGGCCGCGGAGGAACTTGGAGCGCAGCTGGGTTAGTCCTTTTCGCCCCAAACCTTACGGGTGGGCTTTACAAAGTCTCAGCGGCTGGCGGCGTCCCAGAGCCAGCGACGAAATTCACAGCTTCCGCGCCATCGGATTCGCAGCGTTACCCCGAATTTCTCCCAGATGGTCTCCACTTCTTGTACCTTCACCAGACCGACCAAAAGGATACTGGAGGCATTTACGTCGGCTCGTTAGATCGAGCCCAGCCCACCCGCGTTCTGGCCGATCAATCAAATGCCGTTTATGTTCCCTCGGCAACTCCTCGAACGAAAGGTTATCTCCTGTTCCGACGGGAGGGCTCCTTGATGGCGCAGCCCTTCGATCCCGACCGGCTCCGCCTTGATGGCCAGATGTTTCCCATGGCGGAGCAGGTGGGCACATCGGTAAACGTTGGCATGGCAGCGTTTTCCCCCTCCCAGAATGGTTTGCTGTCGTATCGGACAGGCGGCACAGCGGGGAATCGAGAGTTCGTCTGGACAGATCGCGCAGGCAAGCGGCTCGGCGCGGTCACGAAGCCGGCTTTGGTGAGATCAGGAGCGCTCTCGCCGGATGAAAAACGGCTTGCGTTCGGCATCTCCAATGAGTCGGGCGACCTCAGTAACATCTGGCTGCAGGACATCAATCGAGGAGTAATTTCCCGGTTCACATTCGAGACCGGGGTTAGCTACTCTCCTGTTTGGTCCCGGGACGGCAACCAAATTATCTTTACGCATCGCGATGCTGGAGCGCAGGATGCGATTTATCAGAGAGCCGTAACTGGTACCGGCAAAGCCGAAATGATCAGGCCCACAGCACTAAACACAAGTACTTGGGATTGGTCGCCGGACGGCAAGTTCATTTTGTATTCAGACTACCAGGACAAGACCAAATACGATTTATGGCTGCTTCCTCTCGAAGGCGACCACAAGCCGGTTCCTTACCTTCAGACTCCGTTCAGTGAGTTTTGCGCCCAGTTTTCGCCCGACGGACGATGGATCGCATACGTCTCGGATGAATCTGGACGATTCGAGGTGTATGTACAAACTGTTCCAGCAAGTGGACCCAAGTGGCAAATCTCAAGTGCAGGCGGTGATTTCCCCAGATGGAGGCGCGATGGAAAGGAGCTTTATTTCATAGCTGCGGATCAACAACTGATGGCAGTGCCTGTCAAAACAGGGAGCGGTTCCTCGGGCGCATTCGAGCCGGGCGCACCGCAGCAGCTATTTCGGATCGAGCCTGTCGGCGCCGCGCCCACCGCGAGTAGTCCGTATCAACCCACCGCGAACGGAGAGCGATTTTTGGTAAACGTCCAGGCAGGGGGTGAAGGGACGCAAGCGCCGCCAATCACTGTGGTCCTTAATTGGACTGCGGGGTTGAAGAAATGATACTTGCTTCTCATACTCGTCTGGGTCCTTGCGCAGTTCGACGGCGCATCGCAACGCAAGCTAAATGATAGGCCAAACCATCTCGCACTATCGCATTCTCTCGCAGCTCGGTGGCGGCGGGATGGGTGAGGGCACACGAGGGCACCTCAATTCGGCCTGACCTTCGGCACGCCATTAGCAGGGTCGGGCGGAACGAACCGTGTCCATGCGGTTCGGGAAAGAAGTACAAGAAGTGCTGCGGCGGGGAAACGGTGAACTGAGCCACTTGAGTTCCGCTTGAACAATCTAGTCGGCCTGCGCGTAATTGCTCGTGATCGCCAGTGCAATGTCTTCTTGCGCTTCAAGCTTGGCGGCGCCAATTGATTGGGAATACAGGTCAAGCGTGGTGGTCACCTTGGCGTGGCGCGGCAGTCCTTGAATCGTCTTTACATCCTTGCCCCAGCTGACCAGAAAAGTCGCGAGGGAATGACGAAAATTATGGAATCCGAATCTTTGACCAGATTCCAATCGAATGCCGACCTTGAGGGCGGCGGGGCGAATCTTGTCTGCTGCCATGATGCTGGCGCTTAACGGTTTCTTGCTTGCGGTGGCGGCCCATTCAATCGAGCCTATCTACAGTCGGGTCGGTCTAGGATTTGAGAGCGCGAGATGGCTTTGCGGATGATCGTTGAATCACTTCGCTCCTGATGACATGCGGCGCTTCAATTCTTCAAACCAATTGAGCACGACGTTGATTTGCGTCGGCGCCGCCTGCTCCTGCTCGACGGGCTTGAGCATCAGGAAGCGCTGGCCGTCGGGGGACACGTCGTAGTTAGGAGACGTTGCCGGGGTCGGTCGGTATCGTCCCTCGAAGAGCATCCGAGGCTTACCCATAATAAAACTTGGCTGCGTAGTAATCTCCACCGCCATCATCTTGTCGCCGCTGCGGTAGAATACCTCTCGCCCGTTGCGATTCCAGACCGGCTCCCTGCCACTTTCCGTCGAGATTTGCCACTTCCCGCCCGGGCCCGGATAGGGCTGCACGTAAATCTCATTGCGGCCCGATTCGTTCGAGACATACGCCAGCCAGCGCCCGTCGGGGGAAAACCGTGGTACCGCTTCGTCGAACCGTGTTCGGAGGAACGGCTGCGCCTTGCGGACCTGCCCTGATCCCGTCGAAGATTCACCCATTCGCAGCATCCAGATGTCATATCCCGTGGTGGAAGTGGCTTCAGCATAGGCCAGCAGTTGCCCATCCGGGGCCCAAGAATGCGGAACCTGGACGTATTCGCTGGTGGTCAACCGCTCGAGGCCTCCAGTGCCGTCGGCCAATTGCCAGAAAATATTCAGCGGCCCTTCTTTGTTTGATTCAAACGCTATCCGCTTGCCATCCGGCGTCCAAGACGGGTTATTGTTCACAGTCCCCCCAAACGTAAGTCGGGTCAGCGTCTCCCGGGAAAGGTCGTAAAGCCAGACTTGAGACTCCTGTTCCTGGATGGCCACAGCTACTTGGTGCCCGTCGGGGGAAAGCCGCGGTCCCCGGTAGGCACGTGCGGGGGCGGCCAAGGGCTGTTCTGCCCCATTGCGACTGACCCACACCAGCTTGCTTTGGTTCGACTGAACGCCTCCCGGAACATAGACCAGTGATCCCGTGGCGGAAAAGCTGTACTGGGCCGCTCCGCTGACTGGGGATTGCAGAACACCCTCTACCACAGGGACCGCTGTGCCTGTGATCGCGAGCCGCTGGGGATCGAACTGCACGGCCATCAAACTCCCTCCTTGCGCATAAACCAGGTGCCCGGTAGGCGCGTAGCGGGGGTTCGTCCCTACTTGAACCAGGTTCCGCCGTTCGCCGGTTCCGACCGACTGGACGGCGACCCGCGCGTTGGTGAAATTAAATGAAGTCGATCCGGCAGCAAAGAGCACTGCTTTGCCGCCGGGCAAGAACTCCGGCCAGAGGTGGTTGAGCTCCCCTTTCTCGAGATGCGTCAGCGGCTGTGGCATGCCTCCCTCGTCCGACACTTGCTGGAGGCCGGAGCCATTTGAGGGTACGAAAGCGATCATCCCCCGGCTGCCCCAATTGGCCCCGTAAGGCCTTGTAGCATCGCCGAGGGTCAGCGCCGCTCCCCCGCTTATCGAGACCTTCTTCAGCTTTCCGTCCCCGAAAAAACCCACCAATTGGCCGTCGGGCGAGAAGAAGGGGTTAATAGCTCCTTCCGTGCCGGGAATGGGCTTGGCATCCAAGGTATCCATTACTCGGAGATAAAGCTGCTGGGCACCGCCTTGGCTGGCGACGTACGCAAGATGCGTGCCGTCGGGAGAGAGGGCAACAGACGGGCCACTATCCAGACCAGCCAATTGTTGGCCCGGCGCCAAATTTATTACCGTGCGAGTCACTGGCTGTGGCGGAGACGTAGACGAGGGTTTCAGCTTCCAGACGGCCATGCTGATGAAGCCTGCCAGAAGCAATGACGCGACGCCCCACACCAGGATTTCTCTCCAGCGCACGCGAAGGCCTTTCGCTGCCGCAGCCGGTTCTTCATCTGCTGGCGCAGCCAGAGCCTCCTCAATCTCAATTCGCGCGTCCGCGGCATCATGCAAGCGGCGGCGCAGATCTTTTTGCAAACATCGTCTGAGCAGATCGCGAATCTTCGAAGGAGTCGAGGCTGGCAGGGCCCGCCAATCCGGTTCCTCTTTCAGGACCGCAGCGAGAATTTCCGTTACAGTTTCCCCGCGAAACATGTGCTCCCCAGTGAGCAGTTCGTACAACAGACATCCAAACGCCCAAATGTCCGCGCGCTTGTCACACATCTTACCGCGCGCTTGCTCGGGACTCATGTAGGCTGCAGTGCCGAGGATCACTCCCTGCATCGTCGCAGTGGCGCTCAACGTGGGCGAATTGGAAGGATCATCATTTTCTGCGTCGCCCGCGAACGCTTTCGCCAATCCAAAGTCCAGCACTTTTACTTTTCCCTCGGGCGTCACCTTCACGTTGGTGGGTTTCAAGTCGCGATGAATGATGTTTTTTTCGTGCGCGGCTTCCAGCGCCTCCGCGACCTGCACGGCGAGCCGCATCGCCTCCTCGACTGGGAGCGGCCCGGATTTCACTCGATTCGCCAGTGTCTCGCCCGGGACCAATTCCATGACGAGGCATGTCGCACCGCCGGACTGCTCCAAACCGTAGATCGTGGCTATGTTCGGATGATTCAGCGCCGCGAGCATGCGCGCTTCACGCTGAAAGCGGGCAAGGCGCTGCGGATCATTGAGGAAGTCCGGGGGAAGAACTTTGATCGCCACGTCCCGCCCGAGTTTGGTGTCGTGCGCCTGATACACCTCGCCCATGCCGCCCGCGCCAATTTGCGCGAGGACTTCATAGGGCCCTAGACGCGTGCCTACCGGAATCGCCATGGGCTCCCGCCAACTTAGAATTGGCAGAATATAACTCTATCGGGTGATTGTTCTCAGACGAATTTTGCCCCTACTAGCGACTATTCGCGAGATTCTCGACCGAAGCTGTACGTCCCTGCCCATGTGTAATTTACCCCATCCGTTGAAGAGACAAGGACACGTGCATGGAACCCGGTCAGCGCCCCGGTGCCGTCTGAGATCGTGCACAATCCGCTATCGAAACCTATCGTATCGAGCGTGCAACGGCCGGTCGCCCAATCATTGTCGCCGACAAATAGGACAATGTTGCTATCGAGGGAAATGTTAACGCCTTCGTCGCCGGGAGCCGCGGGCACCACAGCGGCTTGGGTGTAGTAGACCTTCGAGCCAGCCGTAACCTCAGGGATGTTCGACGACGTAAACGTGCAGAAGGAACCAGCGGCGCCAGTGTACATCGAGCAATTCTTCACCAGATGGAGATCGCCGTGTCTCTCATCCGCTTTGGCCGCTCTGGGCTTCAGAGCAAGAGTCATGGCGCCCAGCACCAGCAGGACCAAGAAAATTGAGATGACATTCCTCTTCGAGGCTGAGTTTCGCAACATCTTTGATTCTCCTTATGTAGAAGTTGAACGAATCGGAAACCGGTAGTAGAGTCGTTCACGGCCCGACCTTCCGCCCGTTCGTGCGTGCAAACGTAGTCTGCGGCGGTACCGGAAGTCCTCTGGGCGAGCTCACAAATTCTCAAGAGTTCTCACAACGATTGCGAGTGGGACCGTGAGTGAGGAAACACACCCGAGAGTTACTCAAGGTTTCCCTGATTCGCCCGCCGTTGCGAAGGAGACGCCAGGCCGGGAGACACTGCGGATCTACGAATTCGGCCCCTTCCGTCTGGACCCCTCTGAACGCAAGTTGTTACGCGCTAATGAAATAGTGGCACTCACCCCTCGAGCGTTCGACACCCTTCACTTCCTGGTCCGAAACAGTGGACGCGTTCTGGAGAAGGACGAGCTGATCAGGGTCCTTTGGCCCGACACGTTCGTTGAAGAGGGCAGCTTATCCAACCACATTTTCTTGTTGCGCAAGGCCTTGGGCGACTCCCAAGCCTTCATCGAAACGGTTCCGCGCCGGGGTTACCGCTTCGTTGGCGCGGTGCGGCAATTCCCGTTCCCGGATGCCGTGGTAACCGAAAAGCCGCCCGAGGTGGGTTCCCTTGGTATCGCCTCCCTTCCTACGAAAGTGCGACGATCGTGGCGCAGTCGAGCCGTGCTAGCGATTGCTGCGGCTACCGTCATGGCCTCGCTCGCGGCTGCGGGTTGGCTGTACCTGCGCGCCGGGAAAGGCGGAGAAACGATAGACTCGGTCGCGGTTTTGCCGTTCGTGAATGCAAGTGGCGATCCGAACACGGAATACCTGAGCGACGGAATCACAGAGAGCCTCATCAATAGCCTGTCTCAATTGCCCCATTTGAAAGTGATGTCGCGCGACGCAGCATTTCGCTACAAGGGCAAAGAAACCGACGCTCAAACCGTGGGGCGCGATCTGAGAGTTCGAGCCGTAATTAAGGGCAGAGTCACACAGCGCGGCGACAGCCTCATGCTCGCCACGGAATTGATTGATGCTCGCGACAATAGTCATATCTGGGGCCAACAATACAGCCGCAAGCCATCGGACATTTTTGGCCTCCAGGACGAGATCGCCAGGGAGATGACAACAGCCCTGCGGCTGCGCCTGACTGCCGAAGAACAGAAGCGTCTGGTAAAAAGCTATACCTCGAACCCCGAAGCCTATCAGGACTATCTGCGGGGTCGCTTCTTCTGGCAAAAGACAACAGGCCTTGGATTGAATAAAGGCGCCGAATACTTTCAGCAGGCAATTTCCAAAGATCCCAGATACGCGCTGGCTTACGATGGCTTAGCTGATAGCTACATTTCGCTTGCAGTTTTTGGTTTTTCTTCCCCGAAGGAGGCTTATCCGAGGGCCAAGGAAGCCGCTCTGAAGTCACTGGAAATAGACGGCACGCTTGCCGAAGCTCATACCTCGCTGGCGCGCATCAAAGCCGAGTATGACTGGGATTGGTCTGGCGGCGAAAGAGAATTCCAGCGAGCCATCGAGCTCAATCGTAACTATCCGACCGCCTACCAAATGTACGGCCTTATTTTGTCGACCATGGGACGGCCCGAAGAAGCCATCGCGATTTACAAACGAGGCTTGGAACTTGATCCGCTCTCGCCTATCATTAATGGGGCTTTGGGGGAGGCATTCTATTACACACGGCAGTATGACCAAGCGATCGAGCAACTGCAGAAGACACTCGAGTTGGATCCCAACCTCCATCCTGCGCGCGCATTCCTCGCCGATGCCTATCTTCATAAGTCCATGAATAAAGAAGCAACCGAGGAGCTCGAAAAGCACTTGGTTATCGCCGAAGGGCGCGTATGGGCACTGGCAGAACTGGGATACGCTTATGCGGTGGTGGGTAGAAGACCCGATGCGCAGAAGTTACTCGATGAGTTGAACGAGACCTCGAGGGAAAAGTTTGTACCGGCTGATGCTATGGCCCAAATCTATGTGGGCCTCGGAGAGAAGGACAAGGCCTTCGAGTGGTTGGAAAAGGGCTACGAGAGACACTCTCTAGGTCTCGCAGGCGTCGACCTCAAAGTGGACCCAGTTTGGGATCCGCTGCGCTCGGACCCACGCTTTGCAGACCTGCTCCGCCGATTGAACTTGCAGCTGTAGCTCGCCTCTGAATTCCGTTGATCTGACATCAAGAGATTCGAGCGCCATCGGCAATTGCATATAATTCTTCACCTGTAATTTCACCTGTAAGGATTCCGTCTTAGCCGTAGTTGCGAGTACTTACGCGGTCTCCGACGCATTCTAAGTTATTGGAAGTACATTAATGACGCCGCTTTGACACGGTAGAGGTCTGCGGTTCGAGTCCGCACGGGCCTACCATTCTTTTCAATATTTTATAGAGATCTCTCCGGAATCCGCCAGAAACTTCACCTTTAATTCTTCACCTGTAATTTGGTGTTTTTGAATAGTCGGCGTCAGCCTCGTTCGTGGACTTGCCACCAAAAACGCACCCTATGAAGAAATCGCACAGATGAATGGCAGTTGGGCTGGACCTTTCGCAGAGTTGAATGGAGGAGAAACCAAATAAGCCTCGAACCAATTGACAGCGAAATCTCGCTATCGCGCCTTGTTCATTAACGCCTGAGGAATCTGAAGTAGAACGCTAAGAACACAAAGACAATGCCAACATTCACAGCCAGCCGTTCCCAGAATCGGTCTCTGAAGAACGCGAAATCTACACCGACTATGATGGCCGCCATCGCCACGACGTAAAGCACGATGGCTACTTGTCTGTTCATTTCAGTAAGATTGCCTCACCATCCGCACCTCAAATAGTTCTTGCGCACAGGCGGCGCTATTTTCCCTCTCGCATCGATAGAGTAAAAGTAATCCCAACCAACAGTCCTTCCGGCGAAATGAAACGACTGACAATCTGGCCCCACGGTTCTTTCTTGTCCTTGACGAGCATTCGGTATCCTTGCGATTCGGGCTCCGCCGTCGCCTTTTCGACGTTGTCAACATCAAACTCAAGCCAAGCTTGTGGAGCCGGAATGTCGTCGGGCCAGGAATCCTTGCCAAAGCAAGACTGCGCCGCCTGGGAAAGAGGCCACAGGGCGAAAGTTTTTGCGCCCTTTAGAGCCTCCGTATGAAGATAGCCGCCGCTCTCTTCTTTGAAAGGAATACCGAGGCTCTCGCTGTAGAGTTTCCGACTTTCGGCCGCGTCGCGAACGATCGGGCCAAACCCTGCGATGAATAGAATCCTGACATTCCCGATTCGTTCCATGGCATCTCCGCTATGAGGATTTTACACCCTTCTCGGGAGTCGGCTGCCAGGGCCTTGCAGTCTTGCGGTGGGTGGGGCAGCGATTAGCTTCACAGCCGAGAGACTACTCCACTGGATTAGGTGCTTGTGTATTCAAGGGATTGCCAACCTAAAGCAGGCGAACGGGGATACAGTCTTTGTCGTATTGACGTCGGAGCGCGAAACGTGGGATACGGAAACTGAAATTGCGCTGCGTGCGGATCCCTCCCGATTCGTGGCCTCAAGCTCCCTGACAAAGGAGGTCCGCGATTCGATGGCATTTCGCATTTCGATCGCGGATGATCAGTCATTGCTGATCCGCAGTCTAGCGGCTCGTTCGGGATTCTGGCGAGGATTGGGTCGCCACTTCACGGCAACAACAAACGCGCATCTCTCATCAAACGCAACAGAAAAGATCCTTCATTCTGAACCGGTAAACGAAAGAGGAGAATAGTATGCAACCTAACGAGGACTACTTCGTTGCTTATCGCGGCATGAAGCTGACGCGAGACACTGACGGTGTGCTGGTTGTCGAATTCCACAGCAACGGCGGGCCGTGCACTTTTTCGGCGCTCCATCATACGGAAGTTGTTGACGCTTTTCACCGGATTGCGCAAGACCGAGCGAACAAGATCGTGATCCTGACTGGCGCAGCAGGGGACTTCATTATTGACGTCGATTGGGGATCTTTTGGCGACGTCGCGGATCCCAGCGTTTGGAGCCGGATTCACGACGAAGGCAGCCAAGTGTTGGAAAACATAGCCAACATTCGCGTGCCGGTCATCGCGGCGGTCGAGGGACGCGCATATATTCACTCCGACTATGCGCTGCTCGCCAATGTGATTGTGGCGGCCGAGGGGGCGACCTTCCAGGATGTGGGGCATTATGCCGTGGGTGTTGTGCCGGGTGACGGAATCTTTACCACGTGGAGTTATCGCGCTGGAGCAGGACGAGCGGAGGCCTTCCTGCTCAACCCACAGCCGCTGCCGGCGCGTACGGCCCATGAATGGGGAGTAGTTGCCGAAGTTGTGCCAAACGGCAAGGCGCTCAACCGTGCGCGGGAGTTGGCTGCGATGTACCTGAAGGCTCCAGAAGTGACACGCCGGGATACACGCGTCCACTTCATTCAACCCTTGAAGGAGCGCATCGTGCGGGAAGTGGGCTACGGACTATCCCTCGAAGGTGCGTCGTCGGCCGATCTCATCAAATCAAAGCGAGCCAAGAGTGAAGCTGTCGCTCAGAAGGCAAAATCCGCGTGAAGAGCACGAAGAACACTTGGTCCGCGCAGATGGTTAGGAAGAGGTACATCAGCCGTAGTGTTGAAACCTCGTCTCACGCGTATTTCCACGTATATATGAGGTCTCGGTCGACTTGTAAGTTGTTCAAAGTATTGGTTAGCTGGCCTTTGACACGGTAGAGGCCTGCGGTTCGAGTCCGCACGGGCCTACCACTTTATTCCTGTCATTTCGATGGGCTTAGCGGTTTTCCGTGGCCCGCCTTGCGAAATTTCCGTACCGCTCTCCGTACCGTTGAAACTTTTATTCTTGTGGTCGAGCGCTACAGAATCGTGCTCAGCGCGAGTTCGCCGTACGGTAGACTTGTATTTGATTACCTTTCAATGATCCACTTCAAAGAACCCGGCTGCGAGTGACTGAATCTATGCGCCCGCAAATTGTGTTTGCCTGCTTTCAAGAATCAGCAATCTGTTGAGCACTGCGGGTCAGTACCCTGCTGAAAAACATCGGTTTGCGGATACCTAAAGGGTTATACTCTGCCAACTCCGACTGGACGGGAGCCCATGGCAATCCTCCCGGGCAGACGCTTAGGGCCCTACGAAATCCTCTCCAGCATTGGTGCGGGTGGAATGGGAGAAGTGTATAAGGCCCGCGATACCCGCCTCGACCGCATCGTGGCCATTAAGGTTCTTCCCGCTCATCTCGCTGACCGCGCTGACTTGTGCGAGCGATTCGAGCGTGAAGCAAAAACCATCGCCAGCCTGAATCATCCGCACATCTGCACGCTCTACGACACTGGCCATCAAGACGGAATTGATTTCCTCGTGATGGAATATCTCGAAGGCGAGACACTCGCCCAGCGACTGCCAAAGGGTTCGTTGCCGATCAAACAGGTATTGCAGTACGCCATCGAGATTGCCGATGCGCTGGACAAGGCCCACCGCAAGGGAATCACCCACCGTGACCTGAAGCCCGGCAACATCATGCTCACCAAGGCGGGGACGAAGCTGCTGGATTTTGGATTGGCGAAGCTGAGACAGGAAGCTGCTCCGCCCACTTCGGATTCGAAGCTTCCGACGCTGAAGAGCGCGATTACGGGCGAAGGAACGATCCTGGGCACGTTGCAATACATGGCACCGGAGCAAGTCGAAGCCAAGGAAGTAGATGCCCGCACGGATATTTTCGCGTTTGGCGCAGTCGTCTACGAAATGACGACAGGCAAGAAGGCGTTTGAGGGGAAAACTTCCGCCAGCGTGATGGCCAAAATCCTGGAGTCCGAACCGCCGTCGATGGCTTCGCTTCAACCGATGACGCCGCCAGCGCTGGACCGTGTGGTGAAGAAGTGTCTCGCCAAGGAGCCGGAGAAAAGATGGCAAGTGGCGAGTGACCTGTGCGACGCGCTCAAGTGGATTTCCGATGAAGACTCGCAGCCCCCTATGTCAGCGGCTGCAGGGAAGGAAATTCATGAACTCGGGCGGAGGGCGTTAATCCTCGTCCTCGGAGCCTTGCTATTAGTTGCGGCCATCACTGGTCTTGCTATTTGGAATTTGAAGCCCATCCCACCTGCGCCACGGCCCGTGTCGCGCTTAACAATCGTGCTCCCGCCGGGTCAACAACTAGTGGTCCCAGAAAGTGGCCCTGCCGTTGCGCTCTCTCCTGACGGCACTCATATTGCCTACGTTGCCCGAGAAGGTCTCACCCAGCAGGTTTATCTCCGGGCGATGGATAGTTTGGAGGCCCGGCCGATCCCCGGTACGGAAGGACCCGTCGCG
>Ga0210396_10001716_pt1 | contig 23177 bp, 18 predicted proteins | sample IncBWH17OmetaG_FD_155466 | JGI IMG/M metagenome (GOLD analysis project Ga0210396, IMG submission 155466) | Forest soil microbial communities from Barre Woods Harvard Forest LTER site, Petersham, Massachusetts, United States - Inc-BW-H-17-O ... | reverse complement strand
TCGCCGTGCGCGTCCCACCCGCTGCCGCTGCCGCTGTAGACCTGCACGAACCGCACGCCGCGTTCGACCAGCCGGCGGGCGAGCAGGCAGTTCGAGCCGGTGATCATCGTCTTGCGATCGTCCAGGCCATAGAGCTTCTTTGTTGCCTCGGACTCCCGGCTGATGTCCACCGCCTCCGGCGCCGCCGTCTGCATGCGGTACGCCAATTCGTACGAGTTGATGCGGGCCGTCAGATTGCTGTCGTCGGCATGATGAGCGTCGAAACCCGCGTTGAGCTGGTGAAGCAGATCGAGCTTGCCGCGTTGCTCGCGGTCATCAACGCCCTTGGGCGGGGTCAGATGAAAGACCGGCGTTCCCTCGCGGCGGAAATGCGTGCCCTGATAGGTCGCGGGCAGAAAACCGGCGCTCCAGTTGGTTGGTCCCCCGTTTACCTCGGCGGCGTCGGTCAGCACGACAAACGCCGGCAGGTTGTCGTTCACCGATCCCAGGCCATAGTTGATCCACGCCCCCATCGAAGGCCGGCCCGCCAGAATCGAACCGGTGTTCATCTCGCACACCGAGCCGACGTGGTTCAGCCCGTCCGCCCAGCAGGAACGGATCATGCACAGGTCATCAGCATGCTTCGCCACTTCGGGATGCCAGTCGGAAATCCAGAGGCCGCTTTGGCCGTGTTGTTTGAAGGTTCGTTTGGACGCTAGCAGGGTATTGCCCGCCGTTCCCATCGCAGTGATGACACGTCCGAATGACCGAGGCATCGGCTGGCCCGACATTTTCGTCAACATCGGCTTGGGATCGAACAGGTCGAGGTGGCTTGGGCCGCCCTCCATAAAGAGCCAGATCACACTTTTGGCGCGCGGAAAGACGTTTGGAGACACCAACGTCGCGCCGGATGCGATGCTGTCGCGCCCCAGCAGGTAACTGAGCGCCAGCGCCCCGAACCCGCCGCCGGCCTGGAGAAGAAAATCGCGCCGGGTCGGTGCGGGACGAACGTGCGATGAAAGGTTCATAGGCGCCTCTGTGGTCAGTCGCTGTAGACGAATTCGTTTGAGTTCATGAGGACGTGGCAGAAATCGACGACCGCCGCGGCCCGGGCCGCCGGCAGCGCCGACGGCTTCGCATCTGGATAGACCGGCAGCGCCGCGTTCTGGCGCTGGCCGATGCGCGCTTCCTGCTCGTCGAGAAATTTGGTTGCCAATTCAATTTCATCCGGCCGCGCATGCCGGCAATAGGCGAACTGATACGCCACATCGACAATCGACGCCGGGTCCGATCCCGTCCGGCTGAGCACTCGTCCGGCAAAATGCTGCGCCCAGGTGAGCGCCAGCTCACTGTTGAGCAGCATCAATGCCTGAAGCGATGTGGTGGAGACATATCGCCGCGGGCAGGTCGCGTATGGATCGGGCATGTCGAACGCCTCGAACATCGGATAGCGCGTATTGCGCCGCACGAAGACGTAGACGCTGCGGCGGTTACGCTCGGCTTCGTCTTTGGTGACATCCCACCCCCCGCGAACGGTCATGCCTTTGGGAATTTCGGGGAAGATGCTCGGCCCGCCCATCTTCGGATTCAGCAAGCCTGCGATCGCCAGGGCAGAATCGCGAATCGTCTCCGCTTCCAGCCGCTTGAGCGGGAAACGCGAGAGCAGCTTGTCATCCGGATCGGCCTTGGCGGCGGTCTCACTGACCATCGCCGACTGGCGATACGTGCTGGAAGTCATGATCAGTCGGTGCAGCTTCTTGAGGCTCCAGCCGTCCTGAACGAAGCGGCTTGCCAGCCAGTCGAGCAACTCGGGATGCGTCGCCGGCTCGCCCTGCACGCCGAAGTCGCTGGGGGTGCGGACAATGCCATGCCCAAAGTGATAATGCCAAGCCCGATTCACCATCACCTTCGCGGTCATCGGGTTGTCGGCACTGGCCAGCCAGTTCGCCAGCGCCGTACGGCGGCCCGTCGATTTGCCCCCATCCGGAGGCTTAATCGTCGGCGGGCGAGAATCGAGACGAGTAGGGAACCCCGCCTCGACCTCGTCCTTGGGGGCATTGAATACGCCTCGCTTGAGCAGGAAGGTCTTCGGCGCTTCGGCGCCGGCGTCGGCGACTCCGGCGCCCAAAGGCAGATCCTTCGGCTTCAGGTCCGCGTACTCCTGAAGCTGTTTGTGCAGTTCGTTCCACCGCTCTTTATTCGCCGCCGACATCCCGGCAACGCATGCCGAGGCGGGCGCGATGTACTGATACGAATCCGCCCCCAGGTACTGCTCGGCCTTGTAGTGGAGCAGCCAATCCATCGGCGTGCGCTCACCTTCCGGCTTTTGCAGTGCAACCTGGATTTCCGCCGGATACTTCTTGAAATAGTCCTTGATGATGGCCTTACGTTTTGGCGCCTCGAGTTTGGCCATCTCCTCTCTGATTCCCCCGGTCTTCTCTTTCCACGCCGCCAGCTTTTCATCGTGCTCGCGAATCTGCCCGAGCGATGCGACGACGATGTTGTCATCGGCCCGCATGTCCGCCAGAAACGCCTGAAGCCGGTAGTAATCCGTCTGCGGAATCGGATCGAACTTGTGATCGTGGCACCGGGCACAACCCATGGTCATGCCGAGGAACACGGCGCCGACGACATCGGTGTTGTCGTTGAGAATCTCCTGTCGCCGCTGGAACAGTTCCCGGGCGTTGCTCTCGTCCGGATAGCTTCGCAACAAATATGTCGCAATGTGCGCCTGCGGGTCGTCCGGCCAGATCTCATCCCCGGCGAGCTGCTGGCGGATGAACCGGTCGTATGGCATGTCCTGATTCAGCGAATGGATGACCCAGTCGCGATAGCGCCACGCGTATGGCCGTGTCTCATCCGCTTTGAAGCCCTCGCTCTCGGCGTACCGCACCAAATCCAGCCAGTGCCGCGCCCAGCGCTCCCCGTATTGGGGCGAAGCCAGCAGCCGATCCACCACGTTCTCGAACGCCTGCGGATCGAGATCGGAAACAAACGCCTGCACTTGCTCGGGCGTGGGCGGCAGCCCGATCAGATCCAGATACGCGCGTCGAATCAGAGCCTCCCGCGGCGCTTCGGGCGCGGGGGAAAGTCCCGCGGTCTCCAACTTGGCCAGAACAAACTGGTCGATCGGATTCCTGATCGAGGACTCCAGGCTCACACGCGGTGGTTCGACAAAAACCGGTTTTGCAAACCCCGATGCCACTCGAGCGGTCGGCGCTGATGGCGATATCTCTTCCGTCCCAAAGCTCGGCGACAAAGTCGCAATCAGAGACAGGCAGACGATCAAGGAAATCTGGAGAACCCGAAGTGTTCCACCGGCGGCGATGCTCACAATCTTCTATTATATCTGGACCGTTGCCGCGTTGACAATCCTGCAATGATTGCCGCACACAGGCGTTACAGGGATGATGACGGTGCGGCTGAGGATTGGGTAGTGCCCGATTGTCGCATCGGAGGCCACATGCGAATCGCGCTGCTTGTTGGAATGCTTCTGATTACCTCGGCGCCGGTGCTGGCGCAGCTCTCGACAGACGAGGCAATGGAGCGTCTTCGGGAACGGCAAAAGGCACGCGAGGCCGAGCAACACGCCGCCACCCAACCCGTCCAGGCCGGCGACCCTTCCCCCACAACCAAGCCCGGCGCCCTGGAAATCGGCTACATGTCTCACGGCGCCTGGAAGCAGCTCGAGGACAAGAACTACACGGACGCCGCAACTGGATTCGATAAGCTGCTCAAGATCGATTCCAAAGACGCCAACGCTTTGGAGGGCCGGGCGATCTGCCGGTACGAGTTGAACCAGTACAAGGCGGCCGACCGCGACGCCGAGACGGCGTTCAATCTCTCCGCCAGGGCCGCTCATCCGTCGCGACAGATCACCATTGCGTTTGCATGCGCATCCATCATGGACGACAACCCGATGCGCGCCGTGAAACTGATCCGCGGGCTGCTCGACGCCGGCACCAAGCCCGATGACGTCTTGCAAAACGTCTTCGGCACGGCTCTTTTCCGCGCCAATGAACAGGCCCGCAAGCTTTCCTATTTCAAGGAGAGCCTCGCCGACTATCTGAAAAACGATCAGGCCTTGAGGGAGCAACGAAATGACGGCAAGGGCCGGTGGGGCGATCAGTGGATCGACGCCGGCAAGGCGGAGCAGAACTGGCAGACCTTCCAGAGCGCCGTCGGATCCGACGAACAGGCCCAATCCGATTACGAGCACGCCACACAGCACCGGCTCGACACCCAGATCGGCATGGAGGAATTGCACAGCATGCGTCTGTTCGGCGACGCGGAACGGGCTCACATCATCGCCGTATACAACCAGGCCGTGAAGGAAGAAGCCGTCGCCAAAAAGCACCGCGACGCTGCCGACAAACACCTCGCATCCGTCGCCAAACCCCCTTTCCCCGCCAAGCTCGAACCGGCATGGAAGGAACCTAGATAACTCGGACCGGTCGCGTGGCTCTCGGCCATCGTGGCTGATGGCTCATGGCGCACCCTAAAAAATCGCGCCAAACCGCGCCAAGCCGCGCCAAATCGCGCCACTTTCCGACCGGCTCAAAGTCCGCTCTACCACACGGTTTACGCGCGGGACCCGACAAACACTCCATTTGACTCCAAAAGTGGAGCAAAATGGAGCGTTTTTAATATTTATTGCTGATTACCGACTTCCCCCCAACCGCATCGACCCTCTTTTATTTTTGCTCTCTGCTCACGACTGGACAGGGCGTATCATCACCCGTGTTACGGATTGAATCGTAGTACGAACGGAAGTGGACAATTGTCGTGACCAGCGGGTGGGCCGGGGGTGATTCGATCTGGCGCGGGAAGCCGATCGCCCGCAGTCCGGCCGCCCCCACTGATTCAAGCATCCGATCGCCCCGGCGGCGTTCGCCGGGAAATTTGTCCAGCGTCCCTCGGCGCCTCAGCGGCGCAACACCGGCCGGCAGCAGGCTTCGTCGAAGCCCAATTGCCATCATCCATCGATCTCCGATTCCGCCGCCGGCTCTCGATCCGCTGTTCTGCAAGGGATGTGTTTCGAGAGGAGTGTCTCCATGAAACGGGAAACTCACCCCAACCCCGCGCGACGAGTCGCGGACCGCAACCGGCTATCCCATGGCCGGGCCGATCGTTCATTTGTTTCCGAGCGGCTTGAGTCCAGAGTTTTACTGGCTGCGGCCGCTGTCTCGGCAAGCATTGGCGCCGGGGCGTATCCGGACGGCGGAATCGCTGTAGACGCAAATGGGAACGTGTTCGGCACGACCACGTTTGGCGGCGCCAACGGCTTCGGCACCATCTTCGAGATTGCACATGGCAGCCGGAACGTCACGACCCTCGCATCGTTCCCTGGCGGACAGCAGGCAACCGGGAATCTGGTCCTCGACGCTAACGGCGACCTTTTCGGCATGACCGTCAGGCCTCCGGGAGAGGTCGGAACCACGCTGTTTGAGCTGGAACACGGCAACTCCACGATCACTACGCTTGCATCCAACAACAATTTTGGTTTCTCCGTCTTCGTCGGTTCGATCGTCAGGGACGGTGAGGGCAACATTTTGCACACGGCAGCAGCACGATCTCTACAGTGGCGTCCGTCCCCAACCAGGGCGGCGTCCCCCCCGGCGTGTTACTGACTATGGACGGGCTTGGGAACATCTTTGGCGTAACCGCGCAATCGGTCTTCGAAATCGCTGTGGGCAGCTCGACCGTCAAAATTCTTGCGTCCGCGGGACCGAGCGCAGATTTTGGCGGCCCGCCGATCGGTAGTCTGGTGGTCGATGGGAACGGCGACTTGTATTTTGCGATCGATCAGCTTGGCCCCAACCAGGACGGGGCAATTTGCGAACTCACCAGCGGGAGCACAACGCTGACGACGCTTTTCACGTTTGACTCAACGACTGGCAGGCTTGATTCGGGAGTTGTCTCCGACGGCGCTGGTCATCTCTACGGAACCGCGGGGACCGCAATTTTCCAGATCAACGAGGATGGTTCGGGTTTTGCCACGGTTCCTGTCACGGGTTTTTTGAGCGTGTCAGCAGTTGACGCCGCAGGCAACCTCTATGGCGTGACCGGATTTGGTGTCACCGGGCCGTCTAATCCGGCGATCGAGAAACTGCCTCACGGCGGCTCGAATGTCACGATCCTCGCGTCTTTCCCGCCAAACACCTTTGGTGGTGTTTCATCGCCGCTGGCCATCGACACCGCAGGCAACATTTACGGCACATACGCCGGCAACCAAAACAACCTCAGCGGCGCGGTCTTCGAGCTTCCGGCGGGCAGCTCGACCGTCAATACCATCGCAACACTGCAACCGTACGTGGCGGGGACGCCAACCGTGGGCCTGGTCGCCGGCAAAGATGGAACCATTTACGGCGTCGCCAACGGTGGCGGTGAGTACGGTTTTGGCTCGGTCTACGCGATCACGCCGGGTAGCTCCGCCATTACGCCGCGGGCATCGTTCACCGGGGCCTATGGACCCGTCGGGCAGATCGCTATGGATGGGAACGGCGATATTTTTGGGGCGACCCTCAACGGTGGTCCCTCGGGGCTCGGGTCCATCTATGAGGTGCCCGCGGGCAGCTCGACTATTGTCACGCTCGCGTCCTTCGACGGCTCCAATGGAGTGGAGCCGGTAAGTGGCATCGTTATGGATCGCAATGGCAACATTTTCGGTACGACCGTGCTCGGTGGCACTCTCGGCGATGGTACAATCTTCGAGCTCGCAGCGGGCAGCAGTACACCGACCGTATTGGCGTCGTTCGACGGCACAGACGGCGCGAACCCCAACGGGCAGATCGCGATTGATGCCAATGGGAACCTGTACGGCACAACCGCGACGGGTGGAGCGAATAGGTTCGGAGACCGCGGCTAATGGCGGCCAATGGGGATTCGGCGCGGTTATTCAGATCGCTCCGGACCAAACGGTGAGTACCCTGGTGTCCTTCCCAAGCGCGAGTATCGGGCTGCCGTCGGGAGAACTTATGCTCGACTCCGCCGGCAACTTGTACGGAACAACGCATTCCTTCAGCGGCGTGACGGTCTTTGAATTGGCGCCGGCTGGCACGACACTCACGGACGTTTCACTCAACATACGCGCAATTCCAACGAAGGGCAGCGCCGACAATTTCAACGGAATCGCGGAGGATTCGCTTGGGAATGTCTACGTCACCAGCGATAAGATTTACAAGTTATCTTCGATTCCCTTCGCCGACACAGTCACCGGCACGCCCGCGGCGGACAGCATCACGCTCAGCCAAGACCCCGACCACCACAACACCGACTGGTCGGTCAATGGCGACGCCTCGTCGCTGCTCCCGATCAATGACGCCAACGGCCTGACCATCAACGGCAACGGCGGCAACGACATCATCACCCTCGACTACTCCAACGGCAATCCCCTGCCGGCGACGCTGCATCTGAACGGCACGTTCACCATCGATGGCCTTCAGGGCGCCGACCCGCTGGCCGGGCGGGCGCTGGACATCGGGACCAGCACCGTCTACCTGAACTATGGCAGCCCATCGAATGATCCGATCTTCGCCATCCGCCAGTACTTTCAGAACGGATACCAAGAGGGCGCCTGGAACGGCACGCCGGCCAGCAGCATCGACGGGGTAATCACATCTTCCGCCGCGCAGAACAACACCGCCGGCACGACCGGCGTGGGCTTCGCGGACTGGGCCGACGGCCAGGGCGTGAACACCACGCCCAACACCATCGAGCTGAAATACACTCTCGATGGCGACGCCAACCTGGATGGCCAGGTGAACAGCGCCGATCTTCAGATTCTGCTCTTCGGCCTCAATCGCGCCGGCTCCTGGGACCAGGGCGACTTCAACTACGACGGACAGGTGAACAGTGCCGATCTCCAGACGCTGCTGGCGACGCTGAACACCAAGCTGGGAAGCCAGGCCGGGCCGATGGCGGTCGCCGCGCCGCCGGCGACGATGGCGAACAGCGCGACCCAATCGAAGAGCGATGCGTCGACGAACCACGTGCCGGCTATCAACACCACGGGATCCACGACTGCCGTCGATCACCGGCTCACGGTGAAGCCGGCGGCGAAGAAAGCGGCATTGACCCGGAGGGTAATGACGAAACTCGAATGACGAATGACGAATCAAATTCGAATAACGAATGACCGAAGTTCGAAACACCTGCGCGCGAAGCATTTCGTTTCGTCATTTGTATTTCGGTCATTCGGATTTGATTCGTCATTCGTCATTCGAGTTTCGGACTTGATTTCTCCGTGCCCTCAGTGCCTCCGCGGTTCCTCCGGTCGCCGTGCTCTACTGCCCGATCCTCAGCCGACGCACCACCTGGGCGACGGCTTTGCGGTCGAGGCGCTGGGGGTTGGCCTTCACGCCTTTGGCCAGGAGGGAAGGACACAGCAGCAGCGTGAGCGGGTCGATGGGCTCGCCAGCGTCAGACTCGATCGAGTCGGCCAGAAGCTTGAGCTGTTTCATTTCCGCCGGCTTGAGCGGAACGGTCTTGAGCACCTCCCGCGCGAGCTTGCCGGGATGATTCAGCGTCGTGGGAGCGGAAGCGACTTTTTGCTCGCGACGGCTGAAGTAGACCAGCAGCGCCATCACCAGCGCCCCGCCGAGCACCAGCAGGATGACCGGCGTCGAATTCAGGTCCGTCGGGTGGCTGACGTTGTCCTGGATGCTCTTGAAGACGTCGTTCTGGGTCGGGGCAGCGGACGTTGGCGAGGAGAGTGAAGACAGAAGACAGAAGACAGAAGACAGAATAAATGCAACGCGAACCCCGGGCCGCGATCTTCCTTCTGTCTCCCGTCTCCTGTCTTCTGTCTTCATGTTCACCCGCTCTGTCTTCATCTTCGATCCCTCATCCCGCCGCGTTTTTCTGTTCCCGCACCAGCTCCGCCACCGCCTTGAGCACACCCAGCGCGTAACGGCGGACACGCATGTTCCCATCCGCTTTGGCCAGTTGCCCGACTTCGTTGATCAGTTGCCACCAGCCGATCTGTCGCAGGACCCACAGGGCGGAGATGCGATGCTCGGGTCGCTCGTCGCGAAGCATCGTGAGCAGTTGCTTGCTGGCCGTGCCGACCTTCATGCGGCACAGCGCCTTGATCGCGTTGCCCCGCTCGCGGCCATTGGCCGCCAGGGCCCGCTCGGCCAGCGTCTGGACCACCTGCTGGTCGGGCCGGTTCTCCAGGACCTCGATCGCGTTGGCCCGGACCCGCGCGTCGGCATCGTTCATCAGGCGATCGATCAGCGGTCCAGTGCTGGCGCCGGGGATTTGCCCGAGCACCGAGGTCGCCTTGCTGCGGACGCGGGCGCTGGGATCGGCACAAAGTTGTCCCAGGATGTGCTGGAGCCCCTCGGCGATGCCGAGCTCCTGAGCGATCTGCATCGCCTTGACGCGCTGCTCGGGCGGCCCGGAGAGGGCGCGGCGCTGCAACCGCTGCTGGGCGTCAGGCAGCAGCTTGAGCATGGCCTTTCCGGCCTGCTGGCGGGTGGCCTTGTCGAGCTTGTCGAAACGCTGCCAATAGTTCTCGAAACCAGCCTGCCCGATCGCCCTTCCGATTACCGCGCGGACCGAGGCCGGCGCGCCCGCCATCAGCTTGAGCAGCAAGTTTTCAAAGTCCGCCGGCCGGCGGCGCACGATTTCCCGCGCCGCCATCCGCACGATCCGCTCGTCCGGATCGGAAAGCATCGTGCGGATCAACCGCACGGATGCGCCGCGTTTGCGCTGCATCGCGATCCGCAAAAGCCGCAGTCGCGCCGCCAGCGACGCCTGCGGGGCGGCCTCGGCGGCTTTGCTGGCGTGATCCAGCAGCAGCGCCAGCCGCTCGTCCTGCTCGACGTCGTGAATTCCGCTGACGGCAAGCCACTGCCCGATCAGCGACCCCTCGACGGCATTGCGCCGTTCCAGGTCGCGGGCCAGCTCGCCCAGGTCCCACCACATGCCGCGGTTTACCTGATGCATCGATGTTTGTAGCTGCTGATCTTTCAACCAGTAGGTCCGGCGCAGCATCGCATCGAGTACCGGCGCTTCGTCAATTCGGGAGAACACGGAAGCGAAATGCGCCCGCAGGCTGCCGCGTGCCCCGGCCAGCAGAAATGCCTCGACGTGTTCACTGGCCGGCGGTTGCTGGAGGCGGCGGAGCATCGCGCTTTGCCCGCCGTGCCGCGCCGTCTGGAGGATCGCCAGCGTTTTGCTTCCCGCCCAATCCGCCAGCAGGAGCGCCGCCCGCAGCAGGTCCTGGCTGTGCCGCCCGCGATGCAGGTTGATCGCCCGCGCCACCGCCGACTCGATTTCCGGCCGCTGTGTGACCAACTCCTCGTAGATTCTGAGCTGGCCATCATCTTGTTCTCCTGCGTCAGACAAGGAGACAAGGAGACCGGGAGACAAGGAGATAGAATCGTCGGTGTTCGTCGGCGGCTGGTCTTCGGTCTCCTTGTCTCCTTGTCTCCCTGTCTCCTTGTCTTGCCTTTGCAACCGCCTGCTCTCCGTCGCCACCCAGCGTGCCAGCGCCACGATGGCCTCGCACGCGGCCTTGGAAAAGATCTCGTCGGAATCGTGAAGGTTTTCCGAAAGGACGTAGGCCAGCTTTCCCTGGCGTCCGACGGCGATCAGCTTCATCGCCGCCAATCTCAGCCGGACCTCGCTGCTCCGCCCGCATTCACCCAGCGCCTGGTGAAACTGCTTGATCTGGTGGATGATCCGCTCCTGGAGCGGCTCGGTAAGCGCATCGTAATCAGCAATGACCCCTTTGAGCCCGTGCGATGTCTTGCGTTTAAGCAGGGCATCGAGCGCGACATTCTGCTCGCCGGGAACGCCAAGACGCAGCGCCTGAAGCAACAGGTCGTCGGCCGCCTCGTTTTCCGATTGCACCAGCGCGTCGATCAGCCGGTCGAGCATCTTGGAGATTATCGGACTTTGGACGCGGACCGCTTGAATGTGGACATGATAGGCTCAGGCCCCCCGTTATGGTTTAATTGCTCCTCGCACGAAGGCGTGCAATGCTCACGGCCCTCCCATCACGTTTCACGTTTTACGTTTCACGCGTAGAATCCCGGCACGATCTGAACTTTAAAAGGAGTTTCCAAGATGTTCCCCCTGTCCGAGCGGATGAAGCTGGTTTCCGAGTCGATCACCCTGGCCGTCAGCGCCAAGGCCAACGCCATGAAAAAGGCCGGCGTCGACGTCGTCGGCTTCGGCGCCGGGGAACCGGATTTTGACACGCCCGCCTTCATCAAGGACGCCGCCAAGGCTGCGCTCGACCAGGGCCAGACCAAGTACACGCCCAGCCCGTGCTACCCCGAGCTGAAAGCCGCCATCGCCGCCAAGTTCAACCGCGACAATGGTCTCCCCTACAAACCCGAGCAGATCACCACCGGGGCCGGCGGCAAGCACTGCCTTTACATGGCATTCATGGCCACTCTCAACCCCGGCGACGAAGTGATCCTTCCCTCGCCCTACTGGGTTTCTTACCCGGAGCAGATCAAGCTGGCTGGCGGGACGCCCAAGATCGTCAAAGGCGAGGAATCCAACTCCTTCAAGATCACGCCAAAGCAGCTCGAGCGCGCCATCGGCCCGCGCACGAAGGTTTTCCTGATCAACTCCCCCAGCAACCCGAGCGGCGTCGCCTACACGCCGGACGAGCTCAAGGCCCTGGCTGATGTGATCGTCGCTCATCCCGAGATTGTCGTCTTCAGCGACGAAATCTACGAGAAGCTCGTTTACGACGGGCTGAAATTCGTCAGCTTCGCCGCCCTGCACCCGTCGTTGCTCGAGCGCACGCTGACTTTCAACTGCCACAGCAAGAGCTTCGCCATGACCGGCTGGCGCGTCGGCTACATCGGCGGCCCCAGGCCCGCCATCGACGCCATCAACAAGCTCCAGTCGCAGATGAACAGCCACATCACCAGCTTTACGCAGCTCCCTGCCGCCACCGCCCTTACCGACCCGCGCGGCGCCGAGAGCGTCGAGCAGATGCGCCGCCAGTTCGAAAAACGCGGCCGCCACATGCACGAACGCCTGACCGCCCTGCCGAAAATCACCTGCCCGCGCCCCAACGGCGCCTTCTACTGCTTCCCCAACGTCAGCGCCTACTTCGGCAAATCGATCGGCGGCACGACCGTCACTGACGCGATCAGCTTTTCGGCGGCCCTGCTGGAGCACAACCACGTCGCGGTTGTTCCCGGAAACGACTCCGGCTTCGACACCCACGTGAGGCTGAGCTTCGCCACCAGCATGGAACAGATCGACAAAGGCATCGACCGGATCGGGGAGTTTTTGAGGAAGATCGCGTTACCGGACGCGCCATAGACACGAATCGAACCGCGCATTATGCAGAGGGCGCGGACAGGATTCCGGGACGGCCGCAAGAAAACGCCCGTCTGCTCGGCAACTGCGTCTTTGCCAGGTAAAATGCGATATATGACAGCGCAGATTTTTCGTGAAATGCTGGGCCGCCAACCTTTTCAACCTGTGAAGCTGACGCTGCCCAGCGGGCAATCGTACGAGATTCGCCATCCCGAAATGGTGCTGCTGACCAGAACAAGTATTTTGGTCGGCACCGACTTGGCGGAATATGGGTTCCCGGCGGAGTTCAAGATCATCTCCCTGCTGCGCGTGCCGATTGCAGCCCAAGCGGCATAACGGTGGCGCCCGATGAAGTTTTGCTGCTCCTCCAAATGGCGTACCACCTGACAACACAGTTCGGTGCTGACGAGAGCGACCCATCGCCCGAGCGGATGGCGGAGGTGCTCGACACCATCGATCCCAATGATGTGGAACACACCGACGTGTCCCTCACGCATGAATCGGAATGGTGCATTAGCCTCTTCGCATCGGGCTTGGTCACGTTCGAGAACCTCGAAGAGGGGGAGCCGATGCACATGCGCGGTCTGGGGCGGCGGCAGATGTTGGGTCTGTGGCAGCAGCTCGCCCGCGGCGATATCGACGCGTTGCTAGCACTGCCGTGGAAGCCCGGGTACGGCGGCACCGCGCCGGGATAACTGGCATAACCGGCGTCCCCTCAAGCCGCCGGGCGGGCGCGGACGAAAGTGATTCTCGGACGATAGCCCAACGCCGCGAGTATCCGCAGCATCAGCTCGGTGGAGACGTGAGCAGTGTTGCGGTTGAGGATTGCGGTGAGGCGGGTTCGCGACATTTTCGCGGCCGTGGCCACCTCGGCATGACTAAGCCCGGATCGCTTCACCGCCTGAATGATCTTGTCGTTGAGCTGGCGACGAAGCGACATCTGGACCGCGTCCGCTTCTGAAAGCCCCAGGGCGCGCGCGAGCGCAACGGGATCCCTGGCCACGATCGGCTTAACGCTTTTCATACAACATTTCCTCCAAACGCTTCCGTCCCAATCTGATCTCCCCTGCCGGCGTCCTTTGCGACTTCTTCTCAAACGCGTGGAACACCAGCACTCCCCGCGAGGATTTAAGATAATAGAACGCTCGGAAAGCCCCGCTGGCGTCCCGGATGCGAAGCTCGTGCACGCCGGGTTTTACGTCCGTCATCGGACGCGAGAGAGGCATTCCAATTTGCGCGCCGTGCTGCAAATCGAGAATCGCTTCTCCGAGCGCCACCCTCACCAGCTTGGCGAAGGAACGAATCACCTCGAGTGCCAGGGGTGAAAAATCGCCGGCCGCACTGGCCTGATTGTCTCAATTTTGAGACATGAGGTCAACAGCTTCGTATTCGCTGGGCATCTGCAGCTTGTGCGCAACCCCTACCGCCCAATCAAAAGTCGAATTCACCCCCGGCAAGCTTCAGGAGAAGCAGTGCGGCGAGCTTGGCGCGCTCGGCGAGGCTGTCGAGCAGCAGGAATTCGCGCGGGCTGTGGAGCTCGCCTCCGCGGGGGCCGAAGGTGTCGATGACGGGGAGGCCGGCGGCGGCGAGCTTGTTGCCGTCGGAGGCGCCGCCGCTCGGTTTCCAGGTGACAGGGATGCCCAACTCGCGGCCGCACTGCTCGATGTCGCCGCACAAGGCGCGGGTGCGGTCGTCGAGCACCTTGGGCGGCGAGGCGAAATGGCCGTGCAGCGCGACCGTCACGTCGTGCGCCTTGGCGATTTCGGTTGCCAGTTGTGAGAGCTCGCGTTCGATGGTTTGCTGGTCAGTGAGCCGGGCGACGCGGACATTCAGGCGGACGATCGCCAGGTCCGGGACGATGTTGACGGGGCCGCCGCCATCGATGCGGCCGACGTTGAGCGTCGTGTCGGGAATGGTTCCGTTCAAACGGTTGGCGCGGACAACGTAATCGGACGCGGCCAGAATCGCATTGCGGCCAAGTTGAAAATCCCGGCCGGCGTGCGCTGCGCGGCCATGGATCACGACGGAAAAACTCCCCGAGCCCTTCCGCTCGCTCACCATCGCCCCATCGGGCATGGTCGGCTCGAAGACCAGCCCGAGGTGGTTGCGTTTGGCACATTCCACAAAAAAGGGGGATGAGCCGGGCGAGCCGATTTCTTCGTCGGGGTTGATGAAGACTTCCCAGCCGATGCTCGTTGCCACGTCGCTGCGTTCGAGCGCTTCGAGGGCAACGAGCATGACGGCAAGGCCGCCCTTGGCGTCGACCACGCCGGGGCCGCGGAGGATGTTGGCATCGATTTGCGCGACTTTTTGAAATGGATCGTCGGCGCCATACACGGTGTCCATGTGAATGCCGAGGAAGACTCGCAACGGCGCGTCAGGGCGCTTCCGGATCGAGAGTGCCTTTCCTAACGGTAACACGATGATCTGGCCGCGCGAGTCGATTACCTGCTCGGATGGGAGTGCGATCTCGTGGACATCGCCCACGGTGCTGAAATGCCGCTTCAAGACGGCAGCGAACTTGGCCAGGCCGTCGAGATTGTGGCTGCCGGAGTTGATGTCGGCCCATTCGATCACCAGTGAGCGCAGGCGATCGGATTGGGAATCGATCCAGTCGAGAGTGGGTTGGTGTCGGCTCATAGATGAAAGCGTAATCTCCGCATGATGATCGCTCGGCACGGTTGAAAACCCGTATCACGTGCAACGTCTATCACATGCTGCGTTCTTATCAGATTTCCGAGAGCGGATATCAACCCGCGGCCTCGGCGGCGAGTTGGATGGCTTCGGCCTGGCCCAGCGAGACCAGTAGCCAAAGCCGCGGGATGTCATCCCGCGGCTTGGGCTTGCAATTTGGGGTGGGCGGAAATGTTCAGACGACCTGCACCCGTCGGCCCACTCGGCGCTTGCGATTGATCATCTGGCGGCCCTTCTTGGTCCGCATGCGGGCGCGAAATCCGATCTTGCGGGCGCGCTTCACCTTGCTGGTCTTATGGGGATAATGCATCGTCGATTCCTGTTCCTCTTGCCATTCATTTGCTCGCCAGGGGCTCCTTGACGGTGACAAACACCGTCTGGAAGGACTGATTGCCCTTGGCGTCGGTTGCCCGCAACGTAATCTGGTGTTGGCCGGGCTTCAAACCCGGGATCGAGAACGACATCGTCTCCTCGGGCGAGTCGAAGATGTTATCGACCGGAAGGGTCATCTGCCAGTCCCGGTTGGAATCGACGCTGTAATCGCACGCGGCAACGGTGCTGGTCTCATCCACGATCTTGAAATCGAGCTGGACCGAACTGCCCTTCTGCGTCCACCTCAGGTCGCCAATGACTGGCGGCGTGTTGTCGACGACGATGGGGTCGCTAACCCGGCTAGCGGTCTTGCCCTGGCCCGGCGGGTTGGCGTTGGCGTCCGACGCTACAACTTTCACTTCGTATCGCCCGTCGGCAACCGACCGCGTGTCCCACTCAAATTGGGAATCGATGAGCTTGTCCTTTAGCAGGATCCACGGACCGGTGGGCGTGCGGCGGAAATAGAGCGAGTACTGAAGGGCGTCGTTGTTGGGATCGCTGGCTTCCCAGGTGATCGATTGCCGCGGCGTCGGCTGGACCCGACGCAGCTCGTTCTCGCCGCTCGGTGGATTGGGCGCGGCGCCGTTGTCGCTACCCTGGCTCGCAGGGGCGACCTTTACCGATTTCACCTGCGGCGGAAGATTGGGGATTTGATATGCGACGCTGACGTCATCGACGGTCGACGTGTCGACGCCATGTTCGTTGGAGAAGGTGAGCCGGTACTGGAGAAAGCGGGCCGAAGGCGAGGTGATGGCCAGAAATTCTTCTGCCGGAACATCGGTGGTCCAGGCCGACCAGCCTTTCTCGGATGGCTCTTTCACATTCCCGCTGCGCGTCGAGACCAGCAGCTTCGTGTCCGGCGGGAGCGATCCGTGAAGCTGCATTTTGCCGAACCGGCTGATCTGCGTGGCATCCAGCACCGCGCTGGTGTAGGCGCCTTTGCTGGCAAAGCCGGCGCTCATCATGGCGATGCTCCCGACGTTGGCCATGCCCATGTAGACGTTGCCGTCGCGGGCCGGAAGCAGGCAAGTCACCTGTTTGGGATCGACCTTGGCGAGAACGACGGTTTCGTCGGCAGCGGGATTGACCTGGAAAATCTCGCCTTCGCTGCCGGTGGCGATCAGCAGCGTCCCCTGGTGCTCGACCATCGCCAGAACGAGCACGGGTTGGCGGAAGATCTCGGTAACAAAGCCGTCGGGATCGATCTTGTAGACGGCGTTGCCCTGAGGTCGCGGCTCGCCGGCGTTGATCGTATTAACCGGCGGCTGGCGGTTGGGCGGAGGCGCTGCCTCGCCCTGATCGGGATTGGTGGGAGGTTGACCGGGCTGCGGTTTGCCCGGAAGCGGAGGGCCAGGGTGCGGTGGCAAAGCCGCGGGTTCGTCATCAATAAACAGCACGTGATCACGAATTTGACTGTCAATTAATCCAGTTTTCTCGACGTGCTTGGGAATTGGATTGGGCTCGCCGGGATTAGGGTTGGGAAGCTTGGGCGGCTCGGGATTCCTGGGATTTTGCGACGGGATCGGCACGCCCGTTTCCCCGCCTTCGGGCCTGCCGTGCGGCTGGTTGACATTCGGATTCTCCGCCGGAGGGAAACGGTCTTCATGAGCCTCGGACGTGGCGGCGTAAAGATTGCCCTTGTGATCTAAAACCAGCGCGCCAATTTCCGATTCCGGGGCGTTGTAGAGGATGAAGCTTCGTCCCGTCTTGCGGTTGACGCGGTAGACCAGCCCGTGCGGATCGGTGCCCACGTACAGCGTATCTTTGCCATCGCAGATGAGACTGAGCAGGTTGTTTTCGCCACTCTCCAGCAGCAGCCGGTGAGATCCATCGGGATGAATCTCAAAGAGCTTTCCCGTCGGGCCGGTGGCGGCGTAGACGTTTCCGTCTGAAGCCTCGCACAGCGCCCAGATGTACTGGATTCCATCCGACTCGAAAAGAGCGTGCGGCTTGGCGCCGGGCTTGTCGATGGCCAGTACCCGCCCTTTTTCGCCCGCCGTGCCGACCAGCAAGCGACCCGAGTCTTCCACGATCAGCGACGTCAGGTTGGTCGCGTCGTCGATGGTCGCGACGGTTGAAACGCTCTGGTCCTTGATCTGAAGCAGGACGCCCTGCGGCCCGGTGCCGGCGTAAATCGCCCCGTCTGCGCCTTGGGCCAGCGCGTTGACGGAGCTGATCCGCGGATCCTGCTCCAGCAGCGTCTTGACCGCCCGCGACAGTTTCAGCACACCCAGGTTCGTCGCCACGACGTTGTCCAGCGTCCCCTTCTTGAAATCCTCCTGGCTGGTCTGCGTCCAGGTGCTGGTCGTCACGCCCAAGGCGATGGCGGTGAACAGGCAAGTTACGAGACAAATGATGCTCTTCATGAGTGCTCCGGGATACGTCTTCTGAAATTTGCAGGCCGCCCTCTTGCCCCCTCCCTTGGGGAGAGGGTTGAGGTGAGGGCAAATGAAAGGCGCCTTCCCCTTCCCCTCACCCCAGCCCTCTCCCCGAGGGAGAGGGGGAAGGAAGGCGCGTTCGATAGTGGGCCTTGGTCATTAATGATCCTGATGCTCGTTCACCTGCTGGTCGGTAGCGGAAGCGTCAGAGTCGGCAGCGGCGGACTTGCGGCGTTGCTCGGGCTTGGCCGCCGGCACCGACGGCGCCGCGGCCGGTGGAGCGGGCTTGGCGCCGGCGACTTCCACCTTCGCCTTGGGGTCTACTGTAATTGCAAACTCCGCCGAGCCGGTCATCACCATGTCGGTCGGCACGATGTTCATCGTCGAGCTGACAAACGGGGTGATATTGCTCCGGCCCGCACCCAGCAGAATCTGCCGGCGGGAGGACGGAAGCTGGGGAAGCGCCGTCCGGCCGACCGCAACCCCATCCGGCTGGCGCAGCAGCCGCAGGTAGATCGCATTTTGCCGGATCGACGCTGCGTCCCTGAGCACGCCGAACACTTCTTTTAAGTTGCCCGCCGTGAAGCGGAACGGTTCGGCCTGCTGTTCGTCCTGAAACCAGCGCTGCGCGTCGGAAATGATGAGCTGATACGTACCCTGCGGGAGGTCCCGCGGCAGTTGCAATTCGACGGGCATGATCCCTTCGGCCTGGCGAAACGGCTTGTAGGTGACGTACGCCTTGACGATCTCACCGGGACGAAATCGCGAGCGGGGAAGATTCACATCCAGAATCTGGGCCTGACGGGCCGTCGGAGAGATCTTCACCTCGCCGCTGATTCGCTCGACGCGAACCCGCTCGAAGGGATTGTCGGAAGCGGCCATGATCGGAATGCCCAGTTCGCCGAACAAGTCCTGGATGTTGGCGTTGACGGCGGTGTCTCCGATCTCCAGATTCTGGCCATTGGAGAATTGCAGGCGAAGTGTGTAATCCAACGTGTTGAACTGCGGGGGGTCGCTAGGGCCGGTGACAGCGGCGGCCAGGGCGACGCCGGCCAGCATCGGCGTGAACTTCGGATGCAATGCCGCTCGAAAATGATACGTGCGCGACGGACTGCCATTCGCGTAGCTCACGCGGAAATCAATTGGCACCATCGGTGCGGATATCCCGACCCGGCCGGCAACGCCAACCGACTCATCCGTCGTGAGGCAGCCGACGTCCAGGGCAAGCGCGCCGAGCTTGAAGCTCGTCTGCAAATTCGGAATGACGCCGTTAATCTGGCCGCTGCCCATCGGAAGAGCGATGGCGCCCTCGTTATTGAACGGGTGACCGAAACCAAACACGCGGCTGCCGATCACCTCAGTCACGGTTCCGATCGCCGTCAGATCGACGTCGCCGGTGAGAAGCGGCACGGCCAGGACCGAGCCGGGTTCGAGCGCGATGTGCTGATCGGTCGCGGCCGATCCACCGCCGCCGGCTTGCAGGGGAGTCAACCCAAACTTTGCAAACAGCGGAGAAACCTGCTTGAGAAGACCCGGCGACAGGCCGCCGGCCATCAGCGGAGTCACCAGCGGCTGAAGTTGGGGAGGATCGGACGCCAGTCGCCCAGCCGCCCCATAGTCATCTGGCTGCCGAGCCGCGGGTGCGGCGAGCCACGATTTGCGAAACGGCAGCAGGCCGGCGTCCAGCAGTGACCAGCTCAACCCTTCATGCGCGTCTGATGGATCGGGGCGATTAACGGCCCCCGGACCTGCGGTGATCATGGCATGGCGATCGACCGGCAGATCGAGCATGTACTCGATCGGCTGAACCCCCGCCACCGGGTCCTTGGTCATCGGCCAGCCATACGCAAAGGCGCCGATCATGCGGTCGCGGCCCTGATCGTCCTTCAGATAAATCGGTGAGCCGCTCATCCCGGCGATGCTGCCGGTGTGCTTCAGGTAATCACCCTTGCAGCGGATCAGGACGACATCGTATTTCGGATTGAAGTTCTTCAGGACCGAGAGCACCTCGACGTCGAATTTCTCGATCTGCGTGCCTTTGAAGACGGTCAGCCCGTATCCGGTCATTCCCGGGCGAACTTCCGAGACATGCATATGGCGTGCGGGGTCGAACAGAGACTGCGTCGATTGCAGTACCTCCGCCGGCGCTGGCGTCAGACTTGCCAGCAGCGCAACGACAAAACAACCGAGGCGGTACATCATGCAGACCTCATTAACCTGGAAAGCGACTGGCGGTTTGGTTGATTCATCCTAGAACCCACAACCCATACCAGCAAGCACGCGTTCAGCCGCCGCGTCTACGCGGCGCTCAAGCCTGGTCCAAACATTGCTCATACGCCGCAGGCGCTCCCTCTGTTTTGACTCACCCGCGGTATATTCCTACACTTTTCCCTTTTCTCTTGCCGGAGCAATTCCACTCAGATGGTCATGGACGCGGCTATTTCCAAGGCCTCGGCGCTGGTCGAGGCACTGTCGTACATCCAACGCTTCCATAATAAGGTCGTCGTTGTGAAGGTCGGCGGATCAATCATGGACGATGAGCTGACGCTCTCGACCCTGCTGAACGACATTGTCTTCATGAATTACGTCGGCATGCAGCCGGTCCTGGTTCATGGAGGCGGAAAAGCAATCAACCAGCGGATGGAGACGGCGGGGCTTGTCCCCCAGATGGTTCAGGGCCGCCGTTACACCGACGAGCGGACGCTGGCGCTGGCCGAGCAGGTGCTGTGCAATGAGGTCAACAAATTCATCGTCAATTTCATCCAGGGACAGGGGTGTGAGGCGATGGGGCTGCATTCCCTTTCCAGCAACGTTCTCTTTGCTGAAAAGACCTATCTTGCCGGACCTGACGGCCGGCGGATCGACCTCGGATACGTGGGGGAAGTGAAATCCGTAAACGCGAGGCTTTTGCAGCTCCTGGTGCAGGCCGACTCGATCCCCTGTATAGCGACGATCGCGCGGGATGATGCGGGCGGGAGATTGAATGTGAACGCCGACACCGCCGCCGGCGCGGTGGCCGCCGCCATGAAGGCCGAGAAGCTGGTCGTAGTCTCCGACACCCACGGCATTCGCTCCGACCCGGACGACCCCGAAAGCCTGGTCCGCGGCCTCAACATTGCCCAGGTTAACGACATGGTCGGCAAAGGCGTCATCAGCAGCGGAATGCTGCCGAAGGTCGAGGCTTGCATCACCGCGCTCAAGGCCGGCGTAACAAAAACGCACATTATCGACGGCCAAATCCCGCATTCGCTGCTGCTGGAAATTTACACCGAAGCGGGAATCGGGACGGAGATCGTTCTGTGATTTTGTGGCACAGCCGCCCTCGGCTGTGTTCGACCGCAGGTCGAAACTTTCGCCTTCACCGATACTCTTCCGCCTTTCAGCGGAACAAAGCCGAGGGCGGCTGTGCCACATGGGCAACCGCATGACCCATTTCATCGACATCTCCGACTGCACTTCCTCCGAGCTGCACCACCTGCTCGACGTTTCGCTGCGACTCAAGAAGCAGTTCCGAGAGACAGGCCACAACGATCCCCTTCTCGCCGGCAAAACATTGGCGATGATCTTTGAAAAGCCGTCGCTGCGGACGCGGGTGAGCTTTGCCGTGGCGATGACACACCTGGGCGGGAACGGCCTGCTCCTGCGCCAGGAGGAAGTCGGTCTGGGCACGCGCGAGCCGATCCAGGACATCGCCCGCGTCCTGGCCAGCATGTGCGACGGGATCATGGCCCGAACCTTCGAGCACCAGAAGGTCACGGATCTGGCGAAATGGTCCAAGGTACCGGTCATCAACGGCCTGACGGATTACAGCCACCCCTGCCAGGCGATGGCCGATCTGATGACGCTTCACGAGCACTTCGGGAACCTCGAAGGCCGCACGATGGCATTCATCGGCGACGGCAACAACGTGGCGCGGTCGCTGGCCATGGCCTGCGGGAAGCTGGGCATGAGCTTCATTCTCGCCGCGCCCTCCGGCTATGAGCTGTCCGATGAAGAACTGGCGCAGGTCCGCCAGCAGTCGCCAAAAATGGACCTCCGGGTGATCGCCGATCCGAAGGAAGCGGTCGGCAACGCCGACGCGATCGTGACCGACACCTGGGTCAGCATGGGCCAGGAAGCGGACAAGGCTCGCCGGGTGCAGCACTTTGCCGGCTATCAGGTGGACGACGAGCTTCTGGCCGCCGGGCCAAAACACGCGGTCGTCCTCCATTGCCTGCCGGCATACCGCGGGCTGGAGATCAGCGACGCCGTCATGGAAGGCCGCCAATCGCTCATTTTCCCCGAAGCCGAGAATCGCCTGCATTTTCAAAAGGGATTGCTGGCGGTCTTGCTCGGCGGAATCTGATTCACCCCAACCAAACCCCGCCGACCCGGGCACACCCCCACCAAATGGCACTTTTCGGCATATTTGGCACAAAAACAGGGTGTGCCAAAAGTGCCATTTGAAATTATATTGCTCAAATTATAATTATTTGCTAAGTGACAAGAATTTTTGTTTTTTATGCAATAAAGCGCTATGTTCGGCAGTAGTAAGGGTGTGGCAATGTGAACATTGCCCTAACCAATCTCCCCTCTTTCAGGAGCTAGTGCTATGTCAGATGTCTCACCCTCCGATGTGACGCCGTCTGTTTCCGACCCGTCGACCCTGCCGAGTTGCGATGCTTCGGCGCCGCCCGAGCCCGTCGGGCTCGCGACCGAGGCGGCACAGAGCCCGCCCGCGCCGGCGGCCGACTGCGTCTCAGACACGGCGCTACAGCCGTCCGCGTCAACGGTTACATCCCCTGAGCAGGCCACTCCGCAACCCCCATCGACAGCCACGGGCGAACCTGCCCCGCAGACGGCGCTGTCGCTCTCGCCGCCCGCGAGTCACGATGACCTCTGCGCTGAGCTCAAGCCCGACCAGGTCAGGGCGATGCGACACATCATCGCGGGCCTCACGATTCCTGAGGCGGCGGTCGCCGCCGGCGTCAAACGCCGCACGTTGTATCGCTGGTGCAACGAAGACCCGCTCTTTGCCGCCGCCTTGAACCTGTGGAAGCACGAGCAGCTCAACTCCGCTCAGTCCCAGGCCCTGGGCGCCTTGGCCCCCGCCCTGCGGACGATCGTCCGCGCCGTCGAGAACGGCAACCTCCCGGCGTCGATGCAGCTCGTCCGCGCCCTGGGCGTGCTCGCCCCCGCCAAGCCGGGCGAAACCGATCCCGGTCGCATCCGCCGCAAGCGCAGGCTTGCCAGCTTCCGCAAGGAACGGCTCCTGGCCAGGGCGGAGCAAAAAAACGACGTCAATCACCTGTATCACGTCGACAGCGTCGCCGCCTGGGATCACCGGCTCGGCGAGGAGCTGGCCGATCGTGATTTCTTCACCGAGCGCGATGAGAACCTGTGGCGCCGCTACGAGTTCACGCTCCACCTGACCGAGGAGGAATGCCACGAGATCAGCCTGCGCAAAGTTACCGGCCCGCC
>Ga0210396_10001715_pt1 | contig 23190 bp, 14 predicted proteins | sample IncBWH17OmetaG_FD_155466 | JGI IMG/M metagenome (GOLD analysis project Ga0210396, IMG submission 155466) | Forest soil microbial communities from Barre Woods Harvard Forest LTER site, Petersham, Massachusetts, United States - Inc-BW-H-17-O ... | reverse complement strand
AGGCCGGCAGGTAGACCTCGTGGAAGGTGCGCTCATCCAGGTTGGAATTTGCCACCATGCGCTCGAATTCCTGGTTGTTAGCCGCAAAGTGCTTTAGCGAGGTGCCGACGCCTTGGCTTTGGAGCCCCTGGATGTAGGCGGCCGCCATTTTGCCCGCCAGGAGAGGGTCTTCCGAAAAATACTCGAAGTTACGGCCGCCCAAGGGCGAGCGCTTCATGTTAATGCCCGGTCCCAGGAGGATCTGAACGTCACTGGCTTGGCTTTCCTGAGCCAAGGCCACGCCCACCTGCCGGATCAGTTCGGTGTCCCAGGAAGAGGCCAGGGCCGAAGCCGTGGGAAAACAAGTGGCCGGCACGCTCTCTGAAAGACCTCCTGCCTCGACTTTCCTGAGTCCGTGCGGACCGTCGGTCATGCAGATGGAGGGAATTTGCAACCGCTCGATGGCGTGCGTCTTCCACCAGCCGTCCCCGGATAATAACAAGGCCTTTTCCTCGAGCGTCATTTTGGCGACGAGCATCTTAGCCCTGGCAACGTAATCCGCTGACCGTGGTGACACGGAGCTTTGTTCAGTGAACATAATTGGTAAAGAATTGAATCGTCTTACCCTTTCACCGCGCCCGAAGTGAGGCCGGCGATGATGTGTTTTTGGGCCATCAGATAGAAGATGACCGCCGGCGCCAGCGTCAGGCTCACAAAAGCCAACACCTTGCCCCAATCGGTCCCGTACTGACCCTGGTACTGCATGATGCCCAAGGGCCAGGGATAAAGTGCTTCATTGTTGATCATCACCAAGGGCAGCAAATATTCGTTCCAGCTTCCGACCAAAGACAGCACCCCCACCGTGGCTAGGATCGGCCGGGACAACGGCATGGTAATCTGCCAAAACATCCGCGGGTAACTGCAGCCGTCGACGAAGGCCGCCTCAAACAACTCACTGGGCAACTCCGCGAAAAAGCCCTGCAGCAACACGATGGCGAAGCCCAGGTTGAAGGCGATCTGGGGCAGAATGACCCCCCAGTACGAATCCAAAAGCCCCAAGTCGCGTACCCGGATAAAGACCGGCAGGACGGCCGTGGCAAACGGGAAAGTGAGTCCCAAAGCCAGGTAATTGGCCAGCCACCTCTTGCCCGCAAAGCGAAGATGGGCCAGCACAAAGGCCGCCATCGAGCTAACCAGCAACGTTAACACCACGGTCACCAAGGCGATGAAGGCCGAGTTGCCCAGCATCTGCCAGAAACGGCCGCTGCTGGCGATCGACACGTAGTTGTCAAACAGCCATTGGCGTGGCAGCCCGAAGGCGTTGGTGCGGAGGTCGCCCGGGGTTTTAAATCCCCCGATGACCGTGGCCCACAGAGGCAATAAACAGAGGCCCGCCGCCAAAAGCAGTACCAGCCAGCGGTAGTAGACAAACAGACCGGAACGATTCTTTTCCATAGCCTTATCGCCCCTCCTTTGGACGCATGAAAATCCGTTTGTAAAACACCATCACCACCACGCAAATGATGAACAATGTCACCCCGATCGCGCTGCCAAAGCCCACCCGCATGCGTTTGATGCCGAAGTTATACAGGTAAGATACTGCCGAGTTGGTTGAATTGGATGGTCCTCCATCCGTTAATGCAATAATAATGGCGAAAGCCTGCAATGAACCCAGGATGCTGAAAAACAGCGACAGCACCGCCACCGGGCGCATCAGGGGCAGAACAATACCCCAGGTGGTCTGCCAACGGCTGGCGCCGTCGATCTTTGCCGCCTCCAGCACGTCGTCGCCTATCCCCTGTCGTCCGGCGACGAAAAGCGCCATGTGGAAGCCGAAGTACTTCCAAACCACCACCACCAGCAGCGCCGCGGTGGCCCAACCCTGGGTCGCCAGTACTTGGGGGGCTTCCTGGCCAAACCAGCGATACACCACGGCTACCACTCCGTAATTGCCATCGTACATATAGCGCCAGATCAAACCCGCCACGATCTCGCCCAGGATGTAAGGCAAAAAGAAGATGGCCCGAAAAACGACGCTCGAACGGCTCTTGTCCGAAATCATTAGCGCGAGCGCCAGGGCCAGCGGCACCTGAATGAACGCCGATACCAAGATGATGAGCAGGTTGTTAAATAGGGACTGGTAAAATATCGGGTCGTTCCAGACCCGCAGGAAATTATCCAGGCCGATCCATTTGGACGGCGCGCCGTAACCGTTCCAGTTGAAAAAGCTGTAGTAGGCTGCTTCGACCACCGGCCAGGTGACGAAGAGCGTAAAAAGCAAAAGCGCGGGCGGCAGGAAGAGGAGACATGTTTTCACCTCGCTCGAGCGCGCGAAGTCCCGCAACCGCCGCCAGATGGGAGGGGTGGCGCCCACCAGCAGCTTTACCTGGCGTGCTTCGGCAAGGCTGGTTTGGCCGTCCTGCACCGGCGAGTTCAGGGTGGGTACTCGGGGGCTGTTCGAGCCGGGATGTGCTGGATCGAGTGGAGAAGCCATAGCAGGGATTTGTTGCAGACTCAGCGGACGGTCATGTCACTGCGCCTTGTTTTGCTTCCAGGAGTCTTCAATGGTCTTAACTGCTTTTTCGGGCGTCGTGTTGCCCGAGGCGATGTCAGCGCTCGCATCATTGAACACTCGGCCAGTGTCGGGCCCCAGCAGTTGGTCCATCGCAATGGCAATCCACTGCGACTTATCCACCTCCTGGGCGACCGATTTCATGAGCGGATCCTGGATGACGTCGGCCGTCCCTTTGACCGCGGGGATGAACAGCCCTGCAGCGGCCAATTTGCTCTGGGTGTCTTTGCCTAACCAGACTTTCATGAAGTCCATTGTCTCTTTGGGCGCTTGCTTGGTCACCAGCCAGCCGTCCAAACTGGCAAACAAATCATTGGCTTTACCCTTGCCCCCTTTGACCTCCGGAAAGAAGATCCAGCCCAACTTTTCGTTGGGTAGGCCTTTTTTATCCGTCGCATTCGTTCGGCCCTCCACGAGATCCCAGGTGCCCATCAGGTGGAAAGCGGCCTTGCCGTCGTGGAACGTGCCCGCCGATTCCGAGTAGGTGTTGGACAAGTACCCTTTCTGAAAGGGCTGCAAGGCCGCGAAATCTTTGTAGAGCTGAAAGGCTTTGAGGACCTCAGGGCTGGTAAACCCGCCGTTTTTGTCCTCGTACACCGCTTGCATTCCCTCCTTACCCAGGATGCGCATCATGAGAAAAGTCGGGTAAAAATGCAGGGGCCACTTGTCCTTGCCCCCGGCTGCGATCGGATTCACGCCTGCCGCCAGGCATTTCTTGACCGCATCCACGAAATCTTCCCAATACTGGATTTTGGTGGGATCAATGCCCGCTTTTTGGCACAGCTCTTTGTTGTACCAGAAGACGATTGGTCCCAGGTCGTTGGGCAGCCCGTACAGCTTGCCTTCCACCATAAAGTTTTGGATCGTCGCTGGGTAAAAGGTATCCGCAAAACCGCCTGCGCTGGCCGCTGCGGTGATGTCCTGACAAATTCCCGAACCGACCTGTTCATACATCACACCGCCGCCCCAACTATGAAAGGCGCTCGGGCGGTCTTTGGATTGGAGCAGAGTAGGCAGCTTGGCTTTAAAGGCTTCGTTCTCTAAATAGTTGAATTGCACTTTTACGCCAGGGTGATCCTTTTCGTAAGCCTGGGCCGCGTCCTTCCAGATCGCGATAATCTTTGGGTTGGATTGCAGATGCAAAATCTTAACGACCTCGTCGGATCGCGCGAATGAAGGGAGTGCTCCTAAAAGAGCACAGACAAGCAAAGGTCTAAAGTTCATGATCTGTGGATTTGGAGGGATGGTTGTTTGTTAAGGACCGGCTAGGAATTCTGATCGACGAATCACTGTCGTCTGGGGGATTCAGATCTTTTCGCTCGGGCGCAGGCGCTTCTCCAATATCTTTTTCGGGCGGTTGCCCTAGCTTTTAAGTATGACAAAGGTTGGTCACTGCTTAGTAGGCAAACACTGACTCTCGTTTCGAAAAGCATCAACCAAAAAAAACTAACATTTGGGGGCGTAGTGGGCGTGCGGCGTTCACCGTTCGGCGTTCGGCGTTCGGCGTTCGGCGGTGCACGCTGGGGAATTCCAGGATATCGGAAAATTGAGCGAGCTTCTGCCCCAAAGGGGTCCTGGAGTTTGGACATTCCAGCGTTCAGCGCGGTGGCGGCGGCGGTGTGTCCGGGAAGGACGACTAGAAAGTAGGCCGGCGATTTATCGCCGGTACTGGTGTTTAGAATTTGATCTCGTCCCGGAGGGACGATCGAAACTAGGCTTGGCCAATGGCTGATAGATGATGTTCACTGTGTTTTTAGCACCAAAAATCACCAACCTCTGCTGGTGGGCGAAATTTAAGGAGCGATTTTGGGTGTTCATGAGTGGAATCGCAACCCCCTCCTGCGGGGTAAAGATCATCCCGAACCGCCGTTATCTTGGTGCCATTCAGGCCTGCGGGCTATAAATTTTGTGCCAACAATGGAAAAACGGTTTACAATAATTAAAATAATTTCAATATTTAATATAATTTAGTTTTGCGATAGTCGTTGAGTTACGGTTGGGGGTGTGCAGGCGCCAAATTGTGGCATGGTGTTCCCATGAAACGAGTGGGTTGGCTTCGAAAGCTCTGTTTGGGTTCTTGCGCGGACGCGACTGGCCGAGATGACATCAATGATCCGACGCTCGGTTCGCGGGTCGTCGGCAACGAGCAGTTAAGTTCCCGGGCTACGATCGCGGAAGCGACCGCGGTCACGGCGACCGGTGCCGTGGCGGTGGGTGTGTTAGCGATCGGCGGCTTGGCCCTTGGCTTATTAGTCGTCGGGCGCCTGATTATCCGGGAAATGCTGATCCAGCGAGTACACCTGCGCCATCTCAAGGTCGATCAGCTTGAGGTGGAAGACCTGCGTGTAGGCAACCTAACAGTCCTGGAGCAGCGCCCGGGCGGCCGGCCAGGCAATCCTCCCACTGGTCAAGCATAGTCGCGGTCGTTGTCCGGTACGGGACCGGATACCAGGCAAGAGAACTCAATAGTAAAGATAATCCGGATCTGGATCAAAATTCCCGTTGCGAAAATCCAAAGTGTCGTCATCGATTTCTTCTCGCTGGTCATAATCCCTTGATGCCGTTTGGAAGCGATCTTGATGTTTGCCCGGGAATCCAGCCGTTATTTGACTATTCTGGGTACATCCGAGCACCAAGATAGAAGTGATAAGGAAGCAGCAATAGGCTCGACGCATACCAATATTTCTCCGCTATTCGAAAGTTCTTCGCACGCGAAAAGACTTTCATGGGAATGATTTGTGAAACTCGGTAAAAGCGTTGCGTTCCCGGCGACAATGCAGGATAGGGATAGCGCACAGCTAGATTCGGTCCACTTTGCTCAGTTTTAAGTTTTATGTTGTCCTTTGCGGGTTCGCAATTAAAGAAATGCACCGATTATCCGTTCTAAAGGTTTGCGAGAAGACGTTTCGCACTAGATGAGAAGGATCGACATCTTTGTTTCTTCCCCCGAGGACGTTCAGAGAGAGCGTAGTCTGGTGGAGCGAACGATTCGTGCGGTCGCCGGTGAGTTTAGCGTTCCAATTACCGTCACTTATTCAAATTGGCTGAGGCAGCATAATCCAACAGATAAGATCGCGGCACAAGGTGCGAATGGGACAGAAGATGGCAGAACATGGTTGTGCCCGTGTTTCTGGGAGTACCGTGATTCCGAGCTCGATCAAGAGTATCGCGAACAGATCCCAAACACCGGGTCCTACGATCTGGTCATCTCCATACTCTGGTCCAGGCTGGGAACAAGATTGTCTCCGGCGTTCGTCCTGCCGGATGGGAGCCAGCCGAAGACCGCCAACGAATACGAAATCGCCTGGGTGTTGGACCAACTGAATCGGACTCCAGGTTTTCCCGAACTGCGGGTTTACCGTAATCGTTCTGCCCCGCCCGCGCCGGTTCAATTGAAACCGCAGAGGGACGCCTTCTTTCGCCAGTGGGACGGGGTCCAGGAGTTCTTTGCAGCTTGGGAAAACCAGAAAGCGTTTGCCGACGCCTGCAGTACCTACTCGGATCTGGAAGAGTTTGAAAATCTGGTCCGCGCCCATTTTCGTGATTTTCTGGCCAGGCAATTGGAGAAGGAAATTGTCCCGCGCGACCAGCGAGTCAGAGAGCACTACTGGAAATCGGAACCATTTCGGGGCTTACAATTCTTCGATTTCGAGCACGCACCGATCTTTCAGGGCAGAACCAAAGCCGTAGGCGACGTACTGGACGCTCTGACCAAACAGGCGAACGCCAAAACTCCTTTTGTCCTTGTCTTAGGTGCCAGCGGTTCTGGCAAAAGTTCTCTCGTTCGAGCGGGTGTTTTACCTCTGTTGACGGAGGTCGGGACGACAGCCGGCGAGGGACCTTGGCGGTATGCCATCACTCGACCGAGCACCGGGGCCGATCCTTTTGATTCGCTGGCCGTTGCCCTGCTCGTTCCCACGGCTCTGCCCGAATTAATTCCAGGCAAAAATCGCGGCGACTGGCGTAAACTGGCCGCCGATTTGAAAGAAGACCCGGATAAGGTCGCGCTCCAAATCAGGGAACTGATGGATCGGATCAGCACTCTGGAGTTGGACCATCTCCTGAATCGTAAAGAAGATCAGGCACCAGTCCCCGGAAGGATCGAGAGTACCGAACTTGTGCGTCACAGGAAATTGCGACGCGGCAAACCGAAGGCGCAATTCGCGCTATTCATCGACCAACTCGAAGATCTGTTTGTCGGCAATATATCTTTAGAACTCCAGCACCAATATTTTGCGGCGGTGGCGGCGTTGGTGCGGTCCCAAAGGGTCTATGTCATTGCGGCGTTGGGAAGCGACCACTACGCGGTTTACCAGGAATTTCCCGAATTGGTCACTCTAACCAGTCCGAGCGGGCGATTCGATCTCCGGCCCCCGACCAGGGCGGAACTGGGGAAAATGATTCGTTCGCCCGCCGCAGTGTCTGGATTGAGGTTCGACCGGCACGCGAAAACCGGCCAGGCGCTGGACGATGCGTTAATCGACGCGGCAATCGCCTCTGCCGATCAGCTCCCATTGCTTGAACACCTTCTTCTGATGTTGTACCGCAAGCAGTTGGAACGCGGCGATGGCCTGCTTCGATGGTCTGACTACAGGGAATTGGGGGAACTCGACGGCGCACTGGCCAGCCATGCCGAAGAAGTATTTACGAAGCTGAGCAGCGATGCCCGGCAGGCTTTCGATTTTGTTATGCGGAGGCTTGCTCCCGTCGAGCTGGACGAAAAGGCCTGCGCCCGCATGGTGTCGTACCGAGAGTTGACTTCCTCTCCAGAGCTGGATAGCCGCTTGCGAGGAGGTGTCAAAAATCTTGTGGACTCGATGGTCAAAGAGGGCCTTTTAACCTCAGAAACGGATTCTCGCCAACAGGCCATGATCGGCGTGGCTCATCCGGCGCTTTTCCGGAAATGGCCTAGGCTTCGAGATTGGTTGCTTGAGGATCAAGAGTTCCTGCGCATGAGAGATCGGGTGGACGGCTGTCTCAAGTTATGGCTTAAGCAAGGCCGCCAAACACACGACCTCCTTCGTCCCGGGCTCGGTCTGACTGATGGAGAGACGTTGTTAAACCATTTTCGCTCCTCTCTGTCGAACGCTCAGATTGAATACATTCAGAAGAGCCTCGCGGAGCAAAAACGAAGCCGACGAATCAGGTACACGCTTTGGCTGCCTATCTTCGTCGCTTTGGCTGCGCTAGCTGCATTCGTTGGATTCCGATGGTTCAACAATGTAAGCCTGCGAGCCAGCACGCAGGAGTTTGGTAAACTGGAACGGAGGATCACGGAGCTTGCTAAGAGTGACCGCGGCGAAAATCGGACCGAACTGAAGGAAGCCGAAGAAAAGGTCCAGCTCGCGCAGCATGAGGCCGAGCTTTCTGCTGCGCAGCGGAAAGCGATGGAAGCGCAGCTTCAGAAGGCTCAGGAACTAGCAAAGCAAGACGCCGACCTTGCTTTGGCACAGCGGAGTACGTTGGAGACTCAGCTCAAGGAAGCTCAGGATAAGCTCCGGCAAGCGCAGCAGAATGCCGATTTGGCCTCCAGCCAGCTAGCCGCCTTAGAAACTCGACTCAAACAAGACCAGGATAAGTTCCAGCAGGCGCAGCAGAACGTTGATCTGGCCTCCAGCGGGCGCACAGCCTTGGAAGCGCAGTTAAAGCAAGCCCAGGATAAGCTCCAGCAGGCGCAGCGGAACGCTGATCTGGCCTCCGGCGGGCGCACTGCTCTGGAGACTCAGTTGAAGCAAGCTCAAGACAAGCTCCAGCAGGCGCAGCAGAACGCTGCACTGGCCTCCAGCGGGCGCACTGCTTTGGAAACGCAGTTGAAGCAAGCCCAGGACAAGCTCCAACAGGTGCAGCAGAACGCTGAACTGGCCTCCAGCGGGCGCACGGCCTTGGAAGCGCAGTTAAAGCAAGCCCAGGATAAGCTCCAGCAGGCGCAGCGGAACGCTGATCTGGCTTCCAGCGGCCGCACTGTTTTGGAAACGCAGTTGAAGCAAGCCCAGGACAAGCTTCAGCAGGCGCAGCAGAACGCTGAACTGGCCTCCAGCGGGCGCACGGCCTTGGAAGCGCAGTTAAAGCAAGCCCAGGACAAGCTCCAGCAGGCGCAGCAGAACGCTGAACTGGCCTCCAGCGGGCGCACGGCCTTGGAAGCGCAGTTAAAGCAAGCCCATGATAAGCTCCAGCAGGCGCAGCAGAACGCTGAACTGGCCTCCACCGGGCGCACAGACCTGGAAACGCAGTTGAAACAAGCCCAGGACAAACTCCAGCAGGCGCAGCAGAACGCTGATCTGGCCTCCAGCGGGCGCGCAGACCTGGAAACGCAGCTAAAGCAAGCCCAGGACAAACTCCAGCAGGCGCAGCAGAACGCTGAACTGGCCTCAAGACAGCGCGCCGCCTTAGAAACGCAGGTTAAGCAAACTCAGGATAAGCTCCAGCAGACGCAGCAGAATGCGGATCTGGCTTCAAGCCAGCGGGCCGCCTTGGAAAAGCAGCTCAAGGAAGCCCAGGATAAATTCCAGCAGGCACAGCGGAATACCGATCCGACCGCAAACCAACGCGCCGCCTTCGAAACTCAACTCAAACAAGCCCAGGACAAGCTCCAGCAGGCGCAGCAGAATGCGGATCTGGCTGCAAATCAACGCGCGGCCTTGGAAACGCAACTCAAGGAGGCGCAAGACAAGCTCCAGCAGGCCCAGCAGAATTCGGAACAGGCTTCTACTCAGCGCGCGGCCTTGGAAACGCAACTCAAGGAGGCACAGGACAAGCTCCAGCGGGCGCAGCAGAATTCGGAACTGGCTTCTAGTCAACGCGCGGCCTTGGAAACGCAACTCAAGGAGGCGCAAGACAAGCTCCAGCGGGCGGAGCAGAATTCGGGTGTGGCTTCTGGTCAACGCGCGGCCTTGGAAACGCAACTCAAGGAGGCGCAAGACAAGCTCCAGCAGGCGCAGCAGAATGGAGACCTGGCTTCTAGCCGGCGCGCAGCCGTGGAAACCCAACTCAAGGAGGCTCAGAATAAGCTCCAGCAGGCGCAGCAGAGCACCGACTCGGCCGCCAACCAGCGCGGGGCGTTGGAAACTCAGATCAAGGAAGCCCAGGATAAGCTCCAGCAGGCCCAGTTGAGCATCGACTCGGCGGCCACTCAGCGCGCGGCGTTGGAAGCTCAGATCAAGGAAGGTCAGGACAAGCTCCAGCAGAACGCCGACTCGGCCGCCAACCGGCGCGCGGCCTTGGAAGCGCAGCTCAAGCAGGCCCAGGATAAGCTCCAGCAGGCGCAGCAGAACGCCGACTCGGCTGCCGACCAGCGCGCGGCCTTCGAAACGCAGCTCAAGCAAGCCCAGGATAAGCTCCAGCAGGCGCAGCAGAACGCCGACTCGGCTGCCAGTCAGCGCGCGGCCTTCGAAACGCAGCTCAAGCAAGCCCAGGATAAGCTCCAGCAAGCTCAGCAGAACGCCGATCTCGCCTCCAGCCAGCGCGCCGCCTTGGAGGATCGCCTCAAAAAGGCTGAGGAAAGCCTGCAGCTAACCCAGCAACGAGCTGATCTCGCTACCACCCAGCTGACCGCGTTAGAAACTCAATTAAGAGCAGCCGAAGAAAAAGCTCAGTTGGCGCAAAAGATTGCAGATCTTGTTGCTGCTCAGGCACATCCGGAACAGAATGGACCTGCAAAAGGAGAAGACGCAAGAAAGAATGGAAACTCCTCAAACCAATCTAGGTCAGGGCGGGCTTTGCCGCTCGATGCGGGTCAGAACCCCGGACCGGGAACCTCAAGTCAACAGTTGATTCAACCTGTTCAGTCCTCCCCCCATTAAACCCAATCTCCGAAAGCTCCCACTGACAACTGGCCACTGACAACCGGCTACTGTAATGGGGGCAGCGGGCTGCTATGACCTCTCAAATTCGTAACAAGTACCATCGATGCATTATGAAACCACGACTCTATACATTTTGCATTTCTGCGATTGTCGCAGTCTTGTTGTTGCTTCCGCTTCGAAACGTTTTTGCCGTGGATATTCTCTACGAGGATGACTTTACCAACTTAGACCCGAGCTGGGGCACCCCGGGCGATATTCTGAGTGTTAAAGATGGCAAGCTCGTTTTGAAACCCGCTCTCAACACGACTCAAAGTGTTTTAAATCAATCCAATGTTTTCGATGATGCCGATGTCCAGGTAGAGGTCACGTCGTCTTCGGGTGATCCAATGGTGGCTGGTGGATTGATTTTTTGGGCAAAGGACTACACCAATTTCTACTGCTTTTGTATCGACGCGAAAGGCGCCTTTAAAATCAGCCACTTTGTCACTGACCGCTGGCTCTTTCCGGTCGGATGGACGGAAAGCGACGCGCTCAACAAGGGACTTGGCGAAGTCAACAAACTCCGGGTGGTGACAAAAGGTCGCCAGGCCACCGCTTTTATCAACGATAAGCAAGTCATCACCATCAGTGGTCAGCCTCCGCAGGGAGGGGGTTGTGTCGGCGTTTCCGGCGGCTCTGCGCAAGATTCACAAAACACCTGGCAGTTTGCTAATTTGCGGGTTATTGCCACAGCCGCAGTCGCTTCCGCTACCCCGGCTGCGGCGCCGTCGCGTCCGGCTCGTGAGGTAGCGTTACGGCTTCATGGGTCAAACACGATCGGAAAGGAACTGGTACCGACACTTTGCGAAGATTTCTTGAAATACCAGGGCGCCACTTCCGTTCAGCGAAAACCTGGATTGAGAGAAGACGAAGTGGACATCGAAGCCGTGCTCCCGAGTGAATCCGCCGAACCGGTAACAATCGAGATCCAGTCTCATGGCTCGACCACGGCCTTTGAAGATCTTGCCGACGGTCGCTGCGACATCGGAATGTCTTCTCGCCAGATCAAGGAGGATGAACTCCATCGCTGCTCCTCCGCTGGTTTGGGTGATCTGACTTCGCCCGGATGCGAGAATGTCGTTGGTCTGGACGGCATCGCGGTGCTGGTCCAGAAGAACAACCCGGCGAGCGGATTAACGAAGCAGCAATTGGCCGACATCTTTAACGGTAAGATCACCGATTGGTCTCAAGTCGGCGGTCCGGCCGGTCCGATCTATCTCTATGCGCCCGACGAAAAATCGGGCACTTTGGATACCTTCAAGTCTGTCGTACTCGGTTCCAGGCCTCTTTCTCCGCGAGCCTCGCGCTTCGAGGACCACGCTAAACTTTCCGACGCAGTGGCGGCCGATAGTAACGGGATCGGTTTTGCAGGCAGTTCATTCGCGCGCAATTGCAAAGTATTAGCCATTTCGGACGCTAACGGAAAACCCCAGCTACCGACCACATTTGCTGTTTCGACCGGAGACTATCCGCTCTCCCGTCGCTTGTATCTGTATGCGCCCGCGGAGACGCAAAATAAATGGACGCGCAAGTTTGTCGAATTCGCACTCCCAAAACTCGAAGTCTTTTCCTGGTGGACCTCCGGCAGTGAAGCGGCGGCGCTGAACGCCTTGTTTAACAACTACAAAAAACAATATCCCGGGGTGGGTATCATCAATGCGACCGTCGCGGGCGGAAGCGGTTCGGGCGCCCGCCCGGTCCTCCAAACGCGGTTAGCGGTCAACAATCCGCCGGACACTTGGCAAAGTCATCCCGGCTGGGAACTGCTTGGCCAGTATGTTGGACTTGGCTATTGCGACCCAATTACCGAACTTTACCAAAGCGCTGGATGGGCAAAGGCGTTTCCAAAGGCTCTCGTGAACCTGGTGTCCAAAGATGGAAACGCCTACGCGGTACTGACCGGCGTCCATCATGGAAACGTTCTTTGGTACAATAAAAAACTCTTGGATACGAATGGCATCCAGGTCGGCAACAGCATGACCTTCGACGAATTCTTCGCGATCTGCGACAAGCTGAAAGCAGCTGGCATCCCGGCGATAGGCGTTGGCGACTCGGGCATTTGGGCTTCCTCTCAACTTTTCGAGAACACTCTTCTCGGCGTTGTCGGCCCGCAAGGATGGGCGGATCTCTTCAGCGGGAAGATGAAATGGGATGATCCCAAGGTGAAGCAGGCGATGACCTATTTTGCCAAGATGCAGGATTACATCAACCCTGATCACGCGAACCTGACGTGGGACCAAGCCGTTAAGGAGTTAATGGACGGCAAAGTAGCGTTTAACTCGATGGGAGATTGGGCGGACGGCGAGTTTATCAAGGCGAATTTAAAGGAAAAAGTGGATTTCGGCTGGGTAAACCATCCAGGCACCGACGGCTCTTTCCTCATCGTGGCGGACGGCTTCACCCTTGCCAAGGGAGCGCCGCACAAGGAATCGGCCATCGCCTGGCTGAAGACCATCGGCAGCAAGGAAGCTCAGGAGGCGTTCAATCCTCTGAAGGGCTCTATTCCGGCTCGAACCGACGTGGACAAGTCCAAATTTGACGGTTATCACCAATGGTCGATGGAAGAATTTGCCAAAGACAAACTTCTTCCGAGTTGTGTTCACGGAGAAGCTGCTCCGGAAGCTTTCCAGAAGGCCTTGAATGACGCCGTATCCGCTTTCGTCCAGGATAAGAATGTTGAAACCTTCGCTACCGCTCTGGTACAGGAAGCGAAAAAGGTCGGCCCAAATACAGCGGGTAGGCTCGAATTTTCGAGCCAGACGATTGAATTGGTAAGTCCCGCTGTACCTGCGGACGCACCGCCAGGGTACGCGAACGACGTCAACGGCGCTGCCAAACTGAATATCATTTTCCGCTTTCGTCCAGGTAGCACCCAATTGGACACTAAGGCACAGGCAGATATGAAGCGCCTTGTCGACCTGCTTCACAATTCAACCTATCAAGGGCGACATGTCCTGTTGTTCGGTTTTTCCGATAACTTTGGCGGAAACCGGACGAATCTCAGAATTTCGAAACAGCGTGCCCAGGCCGTTGCCGAACAATTGCAGAACAGCGGTCTCGTTCCATCGCTGGTGACCGGATATGGAAAAGCGTTGCCGGTTGCTCCGAACGAGACCGAAGAAGGTCGAGAACAGAACCGCCGGGTCGAAGTTTGGCTTCGGCCGAACGCCGAACGGTGAAACGGAGTATCAAAATTGCAATTCGCCAGAGAAAAGATGATTCCCGTTACGTTGATTCCCGGTGACGGCATTGGCCCGGAAATTGTCGAGGCCACCGTCAGGGTGCTCGAGGCGTTGCGCGCCCCGTTTGTGTGGGAGAGGCATCCAGCAGGGATGGCAGGATTGGAAGCATTCGGCGACCCGTTGCCTAAAACCACTCTGGACAGCATACGACGCACCCGGTTGGCGCTGAAGGGGCCGCTGACCACGCCGGTCGGCGGTGGCTACCGCTCCTCGAACGTGCGATTGCGCGAGGAGTTTCATCTCTACGCTAATGTGCGCCCTGCCCGCACCCTCGTGCCAGGAGGACGGTACGAAGACATCGATCTAGTTCTGGTACGCGAGAACCTCGAGGGTCTCTACGTCGGCTTCGAGCACTACATTCCCATTGACGACGACCCTCACGCGGTGGCGATCGGTTCCGGCGTGAATACCCGCGCGGGCTGCCGGCGCATTGCCGAGTTTGCGTTCGAGTACGCGGTAAGAAATGGCCGCAAGAAGGTGACCATTGTGCATAAGGCCAACATCCTGAAGGCGCTTACCGGCCTTTTTCTGGAGACTGCTCTCGCGGTGGGGAAACGTTACGAAGGCCGCGTGCAGATGGACGACCGCATCGTGGATGCCTGCGCAATGCAGCTGGTGCTCAATCCGTGGCAGTTCGATGTCATCGTCACCACGAACCTTTTCGGCGATATTCTATCTGATCAAATGGCCGGGCTGGTGGGTGGTTTGGGGCTGGCCCCTGCGGCCAATATCGGCGTAGACGCCGCAATTTTCGAAGCCGTGCATGGTTCTGCGCCGGATCTTGCGGGTAAGGGGGTTGCCAATCCGGTCGCCTTACTGCGCGCGGCGTCGATGATGCTTGATCACGTTGACCGGGGCGATCTTGCGCATCAACTGCGCCAGGGGATCAATCAGACGCTGAACGAAGATCAGGTGCGCACCGGCGATCTGGGTGGCAAGGCGTCTACGAAAGAGTTTGCCGAAGCCCTGGTCGGCCGGTTGAAGCGGATAGGGGTTTGAGAACTCCGAGTGTACACTACCGACGGCCAGCGGTTGCGACATCCTCCAAGGTGACATACTCCCCGAGGGGACGTCCGATTCGGTTTTCATTGACCGTCGTTCGTTCGCCGCCAGGGTCGCCCAAAGCCGAAACCACGAGCCGAGCCTCGGAGAAAACTTCGCCCGTAGTGAACCAGCTGGTGGTGACCAACACTGGAAGACCGGCGGAATCGGCGGACAAGAGTCCGTTCCGGGAGTCTTCAATCGCGACGCAATTTTCCGGGGCGATCCCCAAACTTTTGCTGGCCAGCAGGTAAATGTCCGGTGCGGGCTTCTTCGCTGCGACGACGTCGCCGGCAAGCACGATGAACCGTTTTGCGGCGGACTCTCCCACCACATGGGTTAGCACCGCTTCCACTGATGGTTTGGCGGAAGTTGATGCCACCGCCAACTTCCAACCCGCGGCAAGAGCCGCTTCCGCGATTCTCTTGATCCCCGACCGCGGCGGGATTGACCCGGACGCAATGATCTGCTGGTAAATTGCCGTCTTCTCTTTGTGCCATTTCGCAAGAAGAGCTTTTCGATCTTCCTCGCTTTCCGGAACAGCGAACACCTGGCGAAACTCTTTTTCCAAAAACAAGCTCGCCATCCGTTCTTTGCCGCCGCCGATTTTAAGTTTCTCAGCGTATTGTCCGGCCGACCATTGCCAAGGGACACCGAGCTGCTTCCACATTTCGTTAAACGCCACCAGATGTCCGTGGAGCTCTGTATCTGCCAGGACACCATCGCAGTCGAAAATCAGGCCCCGGTCCATACGCTCTTCACGCTCGTCCTGCGCTGCCGAACGTTTCCATGAACCCTTTCGCCATCTTCACCAGATCGCCGTGAACAGCTTTCTGAAGCTTCATTGGGTCGTATTCTTTTGGTTTTGCCTCGAGGTAGCTCTTGAAGCTATCGGCGAATGTTATTTTCAACATCGTCGAGATGTTCACCTTCGCGCAGCCGGCGGCGATCAGTTTCTTGAAAGTGCCGCTCGAAAGGCCCGTCCCGCCGTGAAGAACGATTGGCGTCGGGCATCGGGCAACGATCGCTTCCACCCGTTCGAAATTGATTTTCGGTTCGGTCTTATATAAGCCATGAGCGGTACCGATCGCCGGCGCAAAACAGTCAATCCCTGTCGCCTCAATGAATTCGACGCACCGCTCAACTGGAATCAATTCACCTTCGACGTCGCTACCGACATCGTCCTCGATTCCGCGGACGGCTTCGAGTTCACCTTCAACTCCGGCGCCGTACTTTTTCGCGAAGGCAACGACTTCTTTGCACAGCCGGAGATTTTCCTGATAACTCAAGCTTGAGGCATCGAACAGAGCCGAATTCCATCCCGCATCAAGGCAGGTTTTGATCGTCTCAATATCCGGACAATGATCCAAGTGCAAGGTTGCCGGAACCGGTCGGTGGGAAGCCATTTCCGTGAACATCTGTTGCAGCAGTTTGGCCCCCCACATTTTCACGGTCTTGACGGAGACCTGAATGATCACCGGGGATTTGACTTCCACCGCCGCATCCAGGACCGCCGCCATCGTGAGATCGTTTACGATATTGAAGGCCCCTACGCCGTATCTGGCTTTAAAGGCCGGTTGTAAGATTTCTCTTAGCGATACTGCTGGCATAGGATCATTCCTTCGTCGTCAGGTTGGTCTGGCTGATCTTAGAAGACCCGCCAGGCGATGTCCGCCGGCGCGTCGAGCAGGTGGGTGAGTTCGTCATCCAGCCGGATCAGAGTCAGCGAGAAACCTGCCATTTCGAGGGAGGTGCAATACTCGCCGACATAGTTTCGCGTGACCTTGAGTCCCGCGTCCTTGCAGCGTAACGCCGCGCGGCGGTAAAGCAGGTAAAGTTCACTCGGCGGCGTACCACCGAGGCCATTGATCATCAGCCCCACATTATCGCCACTATTAAAAGGCAGGTCTTTGGAGACGGCGTCGAATAGCTCGTCCACCACGGCATCCGCGCTCGGAAGCTTGTCGCGGCGGCGCCCCTTTTCGCCGTGGATGCCGACGCCCATCTCCATTTCACCGTCCGCCAGCTCGAAGATCGGTTTGTCTTTTCCGGGCGGTCGGCAACCGGAAATGGCAACACCCATGGTGCGCACGACACTTACGACTTTTTCACCAAGTTTCACCAGGTCTTCCAGACTCGCGCCGGTGGCGGCGGCAGCGCCACACGCCTTTATCACGAAAAAGTTTCCCGCCACACCCCGGCGCCCGATGGTGTACGCACTGTTCATCACCGCGACGTCATCATTGACTAAAACCACACCAATCTTGATTTCCTCGGCTTCCGCCAATTCGCGCGCCATGTCCCACGCGGCTCGGTCGCCCGTGTAGTTGTTGATGAGGTGCAGTACTCCCTTTTTCGAATTCATTAACTTCGTACATTCGAGGACATAGTCCATCGGAGGAGCCGCGAATACATTCCCGGGACATGCTGCATCCAACATCCCTGGCCCGACGGCCATCACGTGAGCCGGTTCATGGCCGCTGCCGGAACCCTGGATGACCGACACGAAGTCGTCATTAGGTCGATCCGCGCGGTGGATGATGTTATAGCGCGGTACGTACTTCAGCTTGCCCGGATTGGCGAGTGCAATGCCTTCCAGCATCTCGGCGACGAAGTTCTCAGGTGTATTAAAGAATTGATTCATAGTGGTGGGGGGAACAGGTTTTTGGCTAGAGAAGGAAGAGAAAGGGGAGGGGATTTCTGGGAATGGAGGTGGCGTTTTCGACTGCGATCTATTCAAGCTCCTTGGCAACTGCCGTCAACATCATCGCCACAGCGACGATTCCGGGATCGAGCGTGCCGATGGTGCGGTCACCGGCGTACGATTGACGGCCCCGCTTTGCGGGCCATTGTCGAGTCCCTTCAATGGCCGCGGTCGCGACTTCGGATGCAGCCTGAAAGCCAGATTTAAAACCGCCTTGTCCGGCTTGGCAGACCTCCTCAAATTTGTCCAAGGCCGGGACGATAGCATCGAGAAGCGTTTTGTCGCCCACCTGTGCGCCGCCACGAGCCATCATCCCTTGAACGGCGGCTCGACCCATTTGCACGAGATCAGCCGCCGTGAGTTCGGTTTTCCCTTTCGCTTTCAAACCGGCTTTTAAGAATGCCGTGCCCCAAATGGGTCCCGAGGTGCCGCCGGCGTGCGAAGCGAAGATGGTGCCGACTTTAATGAGAAAGGTTCCGATGTCAGCCCGGTCGATGGACGGCAACTCGCTAAGCACGGAGCGAAAACCGTCCCAAATTGATTTTCCGAAGTCCGCATCGCCCATTTCGCCATCGAGATCACAGTAATACTTTTCGTTTTCACGCGAAATGCGAGCGACTGTCTGCACAATGCGTTCCACCTGAAGGAGGTTCAGGGTATTCATTTTGGGTTCCGGTTTATTCGTTAGTCGATATACTCTCCGATTGAGCGGACCGAAAACGATATCTCGGTCAAACTGTTGACCAATCGTTTGCCGGTACCGCGAAGTTCGAAGTGCGATGCTCCGTTGGTTTGCGTAGAGTGTTTCCCTCCACCCAGGAACCCTCCACCATCAGGAGGTACGGACGGACTGGAATTCCTCGTTCGTTGCGATGAAGCATGTCGACGAGTAGATCGACCGCCATCACTCCGAGCTGGAAAGAGTTCTTCCTCATTCCGGACAGGAAACGACTCTTTTCGTCCAGCGTGTGAAAAGCGACGCCGACGTCGTCGGGGACGCTGTATCCAGCACGCCTGAGACTCCGAAGGACCTCCGGCAGCCTGGTGACAATGGCGTCCGGCCGATGGTGCTCGACCCAGGACAAGAATGTCTTGGTATTCCACTGGTCAAGAACCAGCGGCGGTAATCGATGTTCCGGCTGCAGGCGCGTCTGTTCAACGAGATAGGCGGCCAGCCAATTGTTGTCGACGCGTTTGTCATGTTCACGGAGGTTCACCAAGCCGACTCGTTGGTAATCTCTCTTTTCCAACTCGGCAAACAGCGTGCCGGTGGTTCGGTATTCATGGTTTGACACGAGGTGCAAACGCGGGTGCACCAGAGTGTATCCAAATGTCACCGCGGACAGATTGTCCCAGGCCAGGTCGATCCTGCTCAAATGTTCCTGGGGTGGCAGGAGCACCCCTTGAATACCTCGAGTCCAAAGAATTCTGCTCATCCGCTGCCCGGTCATCCCCGGTTCGGAGAGCCAGAATATTTCCAACCGGTAACCCCGTTCAGTGGCGCGTTGCGATGCGCCCTCGAAATAGTCCCGCGTGCAGGCCGAGGTTTTCCATCCAGTTGGTGTGCGGTGGTTCGTGATCCAGGCGACGACACTCTGCTCCTTGGGCGGCCGTTTCATCAGTCGATACGCACAAAGCGCACTGAGCATCGCGTCCGGTTGGTAGCCAAGTTGGTGTGCGGCTTCGCGGATGATCTGCTTCGTGCTATCCGGAATGCGCGGATGATCTCGCAACGCGAGCGACACCGTCGAGTAGTGGAAACCGGTCTTGCGCCCTATGTCACGAATCGTGGAGCGAGCTTGCAGAATCGCCATAGTTGGGGGGTAGCCAAGTTTCAGCCGATCCCCGCCAGAAGCAACCTCAATCTTGCGTTCGGCGTTCACCGTTCAAGCGGAATGACGCGAAAAGAAAATGCAAGATTTTGAATGGAGAGCACTTCCGAATACCCGTAAATCTTTCGCGTCGTTTCGCCAGGGTCGATCGCCGCCGAACGGCGCCGGTGGAAACGGTGAACGGTGAACGGTGAACGGTGAACGCCTTGCAACGAACTCGCGGCTGCGCCATGCTCCCTTCCTCTCCCCAATGCCATGAGTGCCGCTTATTCGCCCGAAACCGTCTTCAATCAGCCGCCGCCGCTGGAAGATTACAATCTTTTCGAGAGCGACTGCGCACTGAAAGAAGCCGTTCACCGGGAAGGGGGCGGTTGGATTGATGCGGAAGCGAGCAAGTTTGGGGAACTACTAGGCAAATCAGAGACGATCAATCTGGGTGTGCTGGCCAATCGTTTTCCACCGGAACTGCGGACCCACGATCGATTCGGTAATCGTATCGACGAGGTCGTCTACCATCCGGCGTACCATGAGCTGTTGCGCATCGGGATTGAGGCGCAAACCCATTCCTTACCCTGGAGAGAAGAACGGCCAGGAGTTCATGTCGCGCGCGCTGCTTTGATGATGCTTCGGCACCAGGTCGAAGAAGGCACTAGTTGTCCGCTGACCATGACTTTCGCGGTGATCCCGTCGCTTCGCCTGCAGCCGGAACTTGCGACGCAATGGGAGCCGCTGGCTCTCTCTTCGGTTTATGATTTTCGATCGATGCCGGCTTCGAAAAAGGCGGGTGTCCTCTTCGGAATGGGCATGACCGAACGCCAGGGAGGCAGCGACGTGCGGGCGAACACCACGCTCGCGGAACCGGCTGCCGGCGGAGGCGGCGGCAAGGAGTATCTCCTCACCGGTCACAAATGGTTTTGCTCAGCGCCGATGTGTGACGCCTTCTTAATTCTGGCTCAAGCACCGGCCGGGCTCTCCTGTTTTTTGCTACCTCGTTGGCGGGCGGACGGTACCAGGAACGCATTTCATCTTCTCCGTCTAAAGGACAAACTTGGTAATCGCTCGAATGCGTCCAGCGAAGTGGAATTTAGACGCGCCTCGGCGCGCTTGGTCGGCGAAGAAGGTCGAGGGATCCCGACGATCATGGAGATGGTGCGGCATACACGACTCGATTGTGTGCTTGGCTCAGCCGCGTCGATGCGTAAAGCGGTGGCCGAAGCAACGCACCATGCAGCGCATCGGTCAGCCTTCGGCCGGCGGCTGATCGATCAACCATTGATGCGAAATGTTCTCGCCGATTTGTGCCTCGAGTCGGAGGCCGCCACCACCCTGGCAATTCGCCTTGCGCACGCCTTTGACCGCTCAACGGAAGATGCACGCGAGCAGAAATTCGCCCGTGTCGCGACCGCGATCGCCAAATATTGGATCACGAAACGCGCGCCGGCGGTCGTAGCCGAGGCCTTGGAGTGTTTGGGTGGGAACGGCTACGTTGAAGAATCTCCTCTTCCCCGCCTGTACCGAGATGCTCCACTGAATTCGCTGTGGGAGGGCGCAGGCAATGTCCAATGCCTGGATGTTTTGCGGGCGGTGCGAAAGGATCCCAGCACCGTCGAAGCTCTGGAGCACGAGATTGGGTCGGCGGCCGGATGCAATTCGATTTTCGATCATTTTGCGGGATCCCTCCTCTCGGCAGAACAATTGGGAATCAGTGCAGAATTTGGGGCTCGTTGGTTCGTGGAAAGAATGGCGCTCGCTCTGCAAGCGGCGGTATTGATCCGAAGCGGGAATCAACAGATAGCGGATATTTTCTGTACTGCGCGTTTAAACGAGCGCGTTGGCCTGGTCTTCGGAACGCTGCGGTCGGACGAAGGCGTTGCTCTGTTGCTGGAACGCGCACGGCCAAGGTGCCAAAATGATAGCTGCTAACGAATCGATACACGAAATATCGGTTGGACGTCGCTAAATTTTCCGGGGTAAGGCCCGGATCGACACGAATCGGGTTGTCTTACGGGAGCGGCTCAAGCAATATTGTCCGCATCGGGAGTTGCGAGACGAAGCGTTGACCGCGCTGCAAGCCGGCCATCGAGCGTCTGTATGGCGAAAAGCTCGAGCTCTGCCAAAGGAATCCATATGAACACCACAATACCCCCCCACGATATCCACCGGCTTCTTCACGCTGAACATGATGACCCGTTTGGTGTGCTCGGAATGCGTCAGATCGACCAACTCTGGGTTGTGCGCAGTTTTAGACCAGACGCCAAAGAACTGGCGGTGGTCGACCGTCACCACGTCGAACGGCGCTTCCCAGCCATCCGCGTCGCGGAAGAAGGCATATTTGAAGCCCAACTGGAGGGCGTATCAGAGGCCTTTGACTATCTCTTGGAGATCACCCCATGGACGGGGGAGACTTTCCTGATCAGCGACCCCTACTCTTATGGGCCAATTCTAGGTGAGTTGGACATGCATCTGTATAAAGTCGGCAACCACTATGAGATCTACGAGAAGCTGGGGGCACACCTTACACAAATCAATGGGCATGCCGGGGTAACTTTCGCGGTTTGGGCGCCCAATGCTCAACGGGTCAGTGTGGTGGGCGATTTCAATGGCTGGGATGGCCGTACCCACCAGATGCGAAAGCGCATCGAAGCGGGGATCTGGGAAATATTCATCCCAGGGGTTGGCGAAAGCGCTCATTACAAATATGAGGTCCGGAACTGCTTCGGCGATGTCGTGTTGAAAAGCGATCCCTTCTCTTTCTTCGGCCAGCATGGCGTGCAAACGGCTTCCCTGGTCTTTAATCTCGATCGCTTCAAATGGAGTGATGACGAATGGGTGGCAGAGAGGAAGACGCGGTACTGGCCTCAGCAACCTGTTAGTATATATGAAGTTCACCTCGGGTCGTGGGCGAGGGTTCCGGAGGAGAACAACCGCTATCTAAGCTATCTTGAATTTGCGGATCGGCTCATCCCGTATGTCAAAGAAATGGGCTACACCCACATCGAATTGCTCCCCGTCGCCGAGCATCCGTTTGACGGTTCCTGGGGTTACCAGGTCACCGGGTACTATGCGCCAACGAGCCGTTTCGGGAATCCCGACGAGTTTCGTCACTTCGTGGATCGCTGCCACCAAGAGGGCATCGGCGTCATTCTGGACTGGGTTCCGGGCCATTTCCCCAAGGACTCCTTTGGATTGGCTAAATTCGACGGAACAGGGCTTTATGAACACTCCGATCCGCGACAGGGAGAGCACCGCGATTGGGGCACGCTGATCTTCAACTTCGGTCGCAGCGAAGTACGCAATTTCCTGATCGCCAACGGACTTTTCTGGCTCGACAAATACCATATCGACGGGCTGCGGGTCGATGCCGTCGCCTCGATGCTTTACCTGGACTATTCGAGGAAGCCTGGCGAATGGGTGCCCAACGTTCATGGCGGACGGGAGAATCTCGATGCCATCGAATTCATGAAACATTTTAACGCCGTTTGTTACGAACGGTACCCAGGAATCATGACCATCGCGGAAGAATCGACTGCCTGGCCCGGCGTCTCACGTCCGACTTACCTGGGCGGGTTGGGTTTCGGTTTCAAATGGAACATGGGTTGGATGCACGACTTCTTACAGTACATGAGTCATGAACCAATTCATCGCCGTTACCATCAAGGCGAAGCCTCGTTCTCTTTGGTCTATGCCTTCCAGGAACATTTTGTCCTGGTCTTAAGCCACGACGAAGTGGTGCACGGCAAAGGTTCGTTACTAAACAAAATGCCGGGCGATCCATGGCAAAAGTTTGCCAACCTCCGTATGTTTTACGCCTGGATGTACGCACATCCCGGGAAAAAGCTGCTGTTCATGGGTTGCGAGATTGGCCAGTGGAAAGAATGGAATCACAATCAAAGCATCGATTGGCACCTGCTCCAATATCCCTTGCACGATGGTCTCAGACGGCTGATCCAACATCTCAACTTCCTCTACCAGAGCGAAA
>Ga0210396_10001713_pt1 | contig 23213 bp, 8 predicted proteins | sample IncBWH17OmetaG_FD_155466 | JGI IMG/M metagenome (GOLD analysis project Ga0210396, IMG submission 155466) | Forest soil microbial communities from Barre Woods Harvard Forest LTER site, Petersham, Massachusetts, United States - Inc-BW-H-17-O ... | reverse complement strand
GCCGCGCCGTCGGCCTGACCCACCGTGCTGATCAACGGGATCCTCGGCGTCATCGGCTTCAAATCCGCCAGCGCATCGCGCAACTCGGCCAAGATCGGATCCACCGTCGGGTGATGCGAGGCCACATCCACCTCAACACGTCGCGCCAACCGACCCTGCGCGTCCACCACCGCGATCGCCGCGTCCACCTGTTCGGGCGGCCCGGCGATCACCGTCTGTTCCGGGGCCGCGTACACCGCCACCGTGGTATCGGGATACTGACCGACTAACTTCTCGGCTTCCTGGGCACCCAACTCCAACAACGCCATCGCGCCCTGCCCGGACAGCCGCGACATCAACTTCGACCGGGTGGCAATCACTTTCAAACCATCAGCCGGGCTCAACGCCCCGGCCACGATGGCCGCGGTCACCTCCCCCATCGAATGCCCAATCACCGCATCGGGTTCGACTCCGTACGAGCGCCACAGCGCGGTCAACGCCAATTGCATACCCACCAACACCGGCTGGATACGGTCAATACCCACCACCGGCTCACCCGCGAGCAGCACATCGTGCAGCGAAAACCCAACCTGGGCAATAAAATCCGGCTCCAACTCGGCCACCGCCGCTGCAAAAGCCGGCTCATCGACCAGCAACTGCCGACCCATACCCGCCCACTGCGAACCCTGGCCCGAATACAAAAACACCGTGCCCGAGCCGCGTGGTGCCTCACGCGGTCCGACAACTCCCGGCATCGGCTGTCCCGCCGCCAGCGCCCGCAGCCCCGCCACCGCCTCGCTGCGGTCACGCGCGGACACCGTGGCGAGTTTGTTGTGGCGGCTTCGGAAGTGGTTGACGGTGTGAGCAACATTGGCCAGCGGCACGCCTGCGCCGTCGCCCTCAATCCAGTCGGCCAACTCGGCTGCCCAGGACGCTATCCGCAGATCGGACTTACCGGAGACCGTCAAGGTCGTCACCGGCGCGGTGTCGGGATCGGACACCGGCGCCGGATCCGGCCCTTGTTCGATCACGACGTGTGCGTTCGTCCCACCGATGCCGAATGACGACACAGCGGCCCGTCGCGGGCCTTCCTCTGTGGGCCACGGGCTGAGCTCAGTGGGAACGAACAACCGGGTGGGCGACGGGTCGATCGCCGGATTCCATTGCGAGAAGTTGAGGTTGGGCGGTATCTGCGCCCGTTGCACCGACAAGGCGGCCTTGATGAAGCCGGCGATGCCGGCCGCGGCCTCGAGGTGGCCGAAGTTGCTTTTCACCGCACCCAGGGCGCAGCGGCCGTCGCCGCGCCCATACTGATCGGCCAACGCTTCGAACTCGATCGGGTCACCCAAGGCGGTGCCGGTGCCGTGCGCCTCGATGAAGTTCACCGAGCCCGCGGTCACGTCGGCGCTGCGCAATGCCCGCGAGATGACGTCAGACTGTGCGATGGTGTTCGGCGCGGTCAGGCCGTTGGACCGGCCGTCCTGGTTGACCGCCGAACCGCGGACAACGGCTAATACCCGGTCGCCGTCGCGCACAGCGTCTGTGAGCCGCTTGAGCACGACCACTCCGCAACCTTCGCCGCGGACGAATCCGTCGGCCCTGGAATCGAAGGAGTGACACCGGCCGCGCGGGGACAGCATTCCCCACTTGGCCATGGCGATCTGAGTTTCCGGGCGCAGGATGAGGCTGACCCCGCCGGCCAGAGCCAGGTCGCTCTCCCGCAACCGCAGGCTCTGGCAGGCCAGATGGATCGTGACCAGCGACGACGAACAGGCGGAATCGATCGCCACCGCCGGACCACGCAGCCCTAGCAGGTACGCGATACGCCCGACGGCGACGGCGTGGGCGTTGCCCGTGGCGGAGTAGGCATCAATGGTGTCCGGGTTTGCCGCCGAAATCGTTTGGTACTCACCGTAATACACACCCATCATCACCGCGGCGCGCACGCCGGACAGATTATCTATCGCGATCCCGGCATGTTCGAGCGCTTCGTAGGCCACCTCGAGCATCAGCCGCTGCTGGGGGTCCATGGCTTCGGCTTCACGCGGGGAGATCCCGAAGTAGTCCGCGTCGAAGCCGGCCACGTCGGGCAGGAAGCCGCCCCACTTCGACGACATCCGGCCAGGCGCGAACTGATCCGGGTCGTAGTATTCGTCGGCATTCCAGCGATCCGGCGGGATTTCACTGATCCCGTCCCGACCGTTAGCCAAGAAGTTCCAATAACCCTCCGGGCCGACCGCACCGCCTGGGAAACGGCAGCCGATTCCCACGACCGCCACTGGCTCGGCGGCGGCGATCCGCGAAGCCTTGTCGAACTGCTGTGTCAGCGCGTCCCGCTTGTCGGCGGGCATCGCCGAAACTCTGTCGAAAATCGTTCCCATTACAGGATTGTTGCCCATTAAAAGATACCGCTCTCACTGCCCGCCGAAGCCGACTCCACCTGATCGAACAACTCATCCAACACGCCGCTCCCGGAGTCGAGCAGATCGGCGGTTTCCTCCTCCGGCACCTCTTGGGGTGCGAGCAGACCCACCACGTACGTCGCCAACGACGCGATGGTCGGGTGGTTGAACAGCATATTCGCCGACAGGTCGATTCCTACCAGCTTCTGCGTCTCGCGCAGAACCGTCATGGCCATCATCGAGTCCAGACCCAGCTCCGGGAATGGCTGATCCAGGTTGATCGCTGATGCCGACATCCGCAGCTCGCGGCCCAAGATGGTGCGCAGCCTGGTCTCGAGTTCGCTGAGCCTGTCCTCGGCCGACAGCTGCGACCAGTCCGGAACGGAAACTTCCGACTGATCCTTGTCCGCAACGACCGGTCGGTGCTCGAGGGTCGAAACGTCGAACTCGTCCACGATCCGTTCGAAATAGTCGAGTTCGCGGAACTCGGGGGTTGCGGCGATGGCGCGATCGAGGCGCAGTCGTCCGACGCCGACCCGAGCCAACGGCCCGCCCACCAGCGATTCCAGCGCCTCGACGCCTTCGTCGGGAGTGATCGGGTCGAGAACGCTGTAGGTCAGTGCGTGGCTCATCCCGACGTCCGACCATTGGCCCCAGTTGATCGCGGTCGCGGGCAGGCCCGATGCGCGTCGCCACGTCATCAAGGCATCGAGCCAGGCGTTGGCGGTTGCGTACGCCAACTGACCGGGTAGGCCGAGAAGCGTTGCCATGGAAGAGAAGCCGACCCACCAGTCGAGCTCGCGGGTGGCCGTCGCGGTATGCAGCCGCAATGCGCCGGCGACCTTTGGCGCCCACACCCGTTGCATGCCTTCGGAGGTGAGCGCAGCCACCAGGCCTTCACCGGTCACACCGGCGGCATGCACGACGCCGCGCAGTGGGCGTCCCGTCTCTTCGGCAGCCGCCACCAGCCGCTCTGCTACATCCGGCAACGCGATATCGCCCGACACGAAGACGATTTCGGTGTTGCCGGCCAGCTCGTCGAGGGCGTTGCGCTGATCATCGGAGGGTTCGCGCCGGCCGTTGAGGACAATTCGCCCCGCGCCGCGCTCGACAAGCCAACGCGTGACAACTGTGCCCAACCCGCCCAGACCGCCGGTGACGATGTATGCGCCGTCGCCGCGGATAACCGCCTCCCGGTGGCCTGCATCGAGCGCCGCACGCGAAAGCCGTTCGACATATCGGCCGTCCGCGCGCCATGCGATCACGTCATCGCCTGCGGGCGAACCCAGTTCAGATGTCAGCGCCGCGTAAGGATCACCCGCTTCACCCAGGTCGACAAGAGTGGTGCCGAGATCTGGCTCGCCGGCCAGGACACGCGCGGCTTCGCCGGGGAACCGCCAGTTACGAATGAGGCCCTTGAGCGCCCCGATCGCCGGATCGCCAGGCTCGTCACGGTGAACCGAAAGGCCGTTGCGGGTTACCAGCCACAGCCGCGGCCGGTTGGCCTTCGCGGCGTCGACGACGGCGTGCGCGGTCGCCGAGATCCTCTCGATCAGTTCCTGGGCGTGGCGCAGCGCACCATCGAAGTCGTTACCGTCAAACGACGGCTGCCCGAGGAAGACGATCACGCCGGCGGGCGGAAGGTTCTCATCAGCCGCGGTTTTCGCAATGGCCTCGACGACTGCCGGCTCGTCCGACAACGCGACGCTGACGACGCGCCGGGTCGGTGAGCTCAACCGGGCGGAGAATTCCGCCGCGAGTGCCGCTGTCTCGGAATCGGAGTCGGCCAACAGCAGCCAGCTGCCGGTGGGTATGCGATCGTCGGCCGAGCCGGTCTGCGGCGTCGAACTCTGCACCCAGACGGCGTCGAAGATCTTCTGCTCCAACGGCAGTCGCACCGCGCTGGGGTCGACCGGGCGCAGCTCGATGCCGGTGAGCTCCGCGGTCACCGTCCCTGCGTCGTCGGTGAGAACGACTCGGCCCCGGTAGTCGCCCGGCGCTTGCTCGGCCAGATCGGCGTGGCAGCGGGCTCGGCGCTGACTCGAACCGAAGACCCTGATCGTCCCCACCGAGACCGGCAGATATGACGTGTCCGGCGACTCAGCCGGGACAGCGGCAGCCAGTTGCCGCAGCGCCGCGTCGAGCAGCACGGGATGGATGCAGTACTCGGGATGGTCGGCGGTGTCGTCGGGAAGCTCGATGTCGGTGCCCGAGTCAGTGTCACCCTGTCCTGCCGGCGCATCCTCGTCGGTCACGCCGATGTCGGCGACCGCATACCGCGACCACTTACCGCCGGCCGAACTGGCGTGAATCTCAACGCGATTCCCGTCGGCGCTTTGAGTGAACTGTGTGGTGACCCGGGTCTGACCATCAAGGGCAAGCGTCTGCTCGATGTCGAGCGCGGTGACCTGAATTGCCGCAACAGGCTCACCAAGAACGTGACGGCCAGCGGCCAACGCCATCTCGACAAAACCTGCCGCCGACATGATGGCCTGACCATGCACCTTGTGGTCGGCCAGCCACGGGAACATCTCGGTTCTGATGTCGGCCTGCCAGACATGCTCTCGGCCAGAGGGCATTTCAACGTGCACTCCAAGCAACGGGTGCACATCTGACAGCCGCGGCCCGACGGATTTTTCCTCGATCCAATAGCTGGCATGCAGCCACGGCGACGGTGGGATAGGTGCGAGCCGGGCCCCGCCCGTCTTCGGCGCCGTCACACCGAGGGTGGCGAGTTGTGTGTGGACAGAAAGAGTTTCGTCGTCGCCGCGCTTCATCGCGGGAGTGACAGCAAATCGGTCGCTCGACGACGCCGACCCAAGCGTTTCGCCGATGGCGTGGGTGAGCAGTGGGTGTGGGCTGACTTCGACGAAGGTGTGGTTTCCGTAGCTGTCTACAGCAGCCGTCACAGCCTGGCTGAACCGCACCGGGTTGCGCAGATTGGCGACCCAATAGTCGGCATCAAAGGCCGGCGCCGCGCCGTTGGTGTGACCGACCGTGCTGATCAACGGGATTGTCGGCGCGACCGGCGCCAAACCAGCCAGCGCACTGCGTAATTCGGGCAGGATCGGATCGACCGTGGGGTGATGTGACGCCACATCGACCTCGACGCGCCGCGCCAACAGGCCTTGCGCGTCCACCAACGCGATCACCGCGTCAACCTGCTCGGGTGGCCCGGCGATTACCGTCTGCTGCGGAGCGGCATATACCGCCACCGTGATATCCGGATAGTCCACGATTAACTGCTCGGCGTCCTCGGCGCCCAACTCCAGCAGCGCCATGGCGCCCTGCCCGGACAACTGCGACATCAACTTCGATCGGGTCGCGATGACTTTGAGCCCGTCGGCCGGGCTCAGCGCCCCGGCCACGACGGCAGCGGTCACCTCCCCCATCGAATGCCCAATTACCGCAGCGGGTTCCACGCCATACGAGCGCCACAACGCCGTCAACGCCAACTGCATACCCACCAACACCGGCTGGATACGCTCAATACCCACCACTGTCTCGCCGCCAACCAACACATCCCGCAGCGAAAACCCGGCCTGCTCAACGAAAGCCGGCTCCAACTCGTCAACCGCCGTAGCAAACGCCGGCTCCTCGACCAGCAACCGCTGGCCCATGCCCGCCCACTGCGAACCCTGACCCGAGTACACAAATACCGTGCCCGGCCGTTGGGGTCCTTCGCGCTGCTCCACAACACCCGTCGCCGGTTCGCCGGCGGCCAAGGCCTGCAGCCCGGCCAGCGCCTGAGCGCGATCACGCGCACACACCGCGGCAAAGCTCTTGAAACGGGCGCGGTGGTGGTTGAGGGTGTGGGCCACATCGGCCAACGGGACGGCAGCACCCTCACCGTCCATCCACTTGGCCAGCATCGCGGCCAACGGCGCGATTCGGGCCGGGGTCTTCCCCGAGAGCACCAACGTGCTCACCACCGGCTCCGGCTCCCGGGCAACAGGTTCGAGAGTCGGTGCCTGCTCAACTACCACATGCGCATTAGTGCCACTGACCCCAAACGACGACACCCCCGCACGCCGGGGGCGCCCGACCGCCGGCCACTGCATTCCCTGTGCGGCGATGGTGAATCGCGACGCACCTGCGCTGGCATTCGGAGTCAACTGTTTGAAGTGCAGATGCGGCGGAATATAACCATGATCCAGGCTCAGCACCGTCTTGATGAACCCGGCGATACCGGCCGAGTTCTCCAAATGCCCCAGGTTTGTCTTCACCGAACCCAATACCAATGGCGCCGCACGATCGCGGTCAGGAAAGACCTGGTTCAACGCCTCCAGTTCGATCGGGTCCCCCAACGCCGTACCGGTGCCGTGGGCCTCGATGTAGTCGATGTCGGCGGCCTGCAGCCGCGCCGCCGCCAGCGCCGCACGCAGCACCGCCTGCTGAGCCGGCCCACTGGGCACCGTCTGCCCGCTGCTCGGGCCGTCTTGGTTGACCGCCGAACCGCGTACCACGGCCAACACCGAATCCCCGTCGCGCAGCGCGTCACTGAGCCGCTTGAGCACCACCACGCCGCAACCCTCGCTGCGGACATAGCCATTGGCGGCCGCGTCAAAGGTTTTGCACTGGCCGTCGGGCGCTAGCATCCCCCACCGCGAGCAGGCGATGCTGTTTGCCGGGCTCATAATCAAGTTGGTTCCGGCAGCCAACGCCTGATCGCTTTCCCGCCGGCGCAGGCTCTGGCACGCCAGATGGATGGCGACCAGCGACGACGAGCACGCGGTATCGATGACCACCGCCGGTCCGTGCACACCCAGGAAATACGACAGCCGCCCAGCGGCGAAGTTCGACGCATTCCCGAACGAAATGTACGGGTCGGCTTCTTCTGGCTGCGTCATTGCCGCCGCGATCAAAGAATAGTCAAAGGTGGTCAAGCCGACGAAGACCGAGGTCTGGGTGCTGCGAATCGCCTCCGGCGTGATGCCGGCGTTTTCTAATGCCTCCCAAGCGACTTCGAGCAGCAATCGCTGCTGGGGGTCCATCGCGGCGGCCTCACGCGGAGAGATCCCAAAGAATTCGGCGTCGAATTGATCGGGCTGCCAGGACGTCAGAAAGCCGCCCTCCCGATTGCAGATCGTGCCTTGCCGGGTGTGGTCGTCGGAGTAATAGGCGTCCGCGTCCCAGCGTTCCGGAGGCACGCGGACAACGCCGCTCGCCCCGTCCTTCAGAAACTGCCAGTATTGGGCGGAGGTGTTCACTCCACCCGGAAGCCGACACGCCATCCCCACGACGGCGATCGGTTCGGTGTCAGCCTTTTCGGCGATCTCCAGCCGAGCAGTCAAATCATCGATCTTGCGCAGCGCCTCGGTGATGATCGCCCGACGATCCGGCGATGCAGCAGACATCGCGCTCAACCCAGCCTTTCGGAAAGCTCTTTGAGCAGTTCGTCATCGCTGAGGTCTTGATAGGCGTCGATGCTTTCCTGATCGGCAACCTCGACCAGTTCCGGTAGGGTTGTGGCCAAGTAGTCGGCGAGCGCTTCCACCGTCGGATAGTCGAACACGACAGATGCGGGTAGCGCCTCGCCGAGGCTTTCGGAAAGGGCGCGCTGAAGCGTCACGCTCATCAGTGAGTCCATCCCGGATTGGAAGAAACCCGCCGACGGATCCAGCAATTGCGGCGACGCCAACCCCATCGCCGCGACGACCTGCGCAGTGACGTGATCAACCAGAACGGCGCGACGCCGCGTAGGTTCGCAGTCGCGCAACGCTTCCCGGAACTCGGTCGTCAGCGTCGATGAACTGTCGGCCTCGGTGTCGGTAGGCAGCATCTCGTCCACGATGCGTAGAGCTGCGCGGGTGCGATAGGCGGTGGCGAGCCGGGCCCAGTCGGCCGCGACGATGGTGGAGCGCACCGGGCTGCCGGGACCAGTGACCCACGGCAGCGCCTGGATGGCGACCTCGTCGGGCATCGGCTCCAGGCCAGAGTCGAGAGTCACGTGCCGTTCCTCGTCAGATTGCCTGTCGGACAATGACTTCCAGAGCCCCCAGTTAATCGCGGTAGCCGGAAGTCCGGCCGCTCGGCGGGCAAACGCGAACGTGTCCAGGAAGGTAGTCGTGGCCGCGTAGTGGGCCAGCCAGCGCGAGCCGGTCACTCCGGAGATCGACGAGAACAGCACAAACTCGCGCACCGGGTGGCGAAGAGAAAGCCGGTGTAGCAGCGCCACCACATCCAGCTTCGGCCGGAACATCGCGGTGACGTCGTCATCGGTCATGTCGCGCAACGTGATTGGCCCGCCCCCGAAGGCCGCCAGATAGATGCCGGCCAGCGGTGGGAGGTCGGCGCCGAAGCGGTCGAAGAGTCCGCTCATCGCGGTTTCATCTGCCGCATCGGCTGCCACCGTCACCAAGGTGGTTCCGGTCGCCGACAGGCCGGCGGCCAACTCGTCCAGGCGTGAACCAGGATTGCGGGACACCGCGATCACGGTGCCGGCGCCGGAGTCCCCAAGCTGCCGGATCAGATGCGGTCCGATGTTGCCGGTCGCGCCGATGACCAGATAGCTGCTGTCCTTGTCCAGTTCCACCGGGGACGCCGACGCCAGGTGACTGCTCTGCAGCCGCGGCACCCGGCGGATCCCGGCCCGGTATACGACCTGATCCTCTCCATCACCGCGGTGAGCTTCGTCGACCACATACCGGGCCGCCAACCCGGCGGGCACCGACTCGTCGACATCGACCACGCCGCCCCAGATTTCCGGATGCTCCAGTGCCAGCGTGCGACCCAATCCCCACAACACCGCGTGGGCGGGATTGGCCCGATCGCCTTCATCGATGGGCTGCGCGTTGCGGGTGAGCAGGAACAACCGCGGCGCCACCCCCATTTCGGTCAACGCTGCGGTCAGCTTCCGCGCAGCGTTAAACAAGCCATATCCCGATTCGGCATCGAAATAGTCAGCAGGCGCCTGCGGTGCGTAGAGCACATGGGTCGCCCCGGCGAGCGCGTCCGTGATCGCTTCAACGTCGGTGTCTTCGGCCAGCAGCGACGACGGCAGCACCGTCACGTCAGAGTCATCGCCGAGGACGTGGCCGATCTCCGCGCCGATCTCGGAATCGGCGATCACCAGCCACGAGCTATCAGCGTCTACCCGCTCTGCTGACAACGTTCGGGCCGGCCAGGCCAGCCGGCTGTACCACTCCGGTGGAATCGGTCCATCGGCGACCTGTCCACGCGGAATGCCAACATGCTCAACATGTTTGACCGGAGCCGATGGCCTAACGGTGGCCCAGTGCTTGCTGTGGTGCCAAGGAGTGGTGGGCAGCACCGGAGCCGGTTCCGCCGGGTGTGGTGTCGCCGGCGGCTGGCTGGTGTGGACGGCGTTGACGTTGGTATGGAAAGTGACCGTGTCATCACCGTCGCGCCACAGTGTCCCGACAGCGTGGTGATGGGTCACCGAATCCAGCGTGTCGCTGACGGCGTGCGCCAAGATCGGATGGGCGCTGATTTCGACGAAGGTTGCGTGGTCTTCTGCGGCTGCGGTGATGGCCTGACTCAGCAGCGCGGGCTGGCGCACATTGGCCACCCAGTACTCGGCATCCAGTACCGGCGCGGTGGTGTCTTTTACAACGGTGGAGATGAACGGAATCGTCGGCAGCGAGGGCCTTAGATCTGCCAGCGCCGCACGCAGGTCGGGCAGAATCGGATCCATCAACGCGGTATGCGAGGCGACCTCCATGTTGACCCGCCGGGCGAACTTGTTCTGCGCGCTCACCGCGGCGATCACCGCATCGACCGGGGCCACGGGCCCAGCGATTACCGTCTGCTGCGGTGCGATGTACCCCGCCACACTGACATTGGGATAGTCCGCGATTAACGCCGCGGTGGCCTCGGCGTCCAGTTTGAGTAATCCCACCGCACCCTGCCCGGCGAGCTGCGACATCAGGCGCGAGCGGATAGCGATCACCCGCAGTCCCTCGGCCACGCTCAGCGCGCCGGCAACCACCGCCGCCGTGACTTCACCCATCGAATGACCGATGACGGCATCCGGGTGCACGCCATACGAGCGCCACAACTCGGTCAGCGCCAGTTGCAACGCCATCAGCACCGGCTGGACTTGGGCGTCACCGCTCACCGGCTCCCCGCCGGCGATCACCTGTTGCAGCGAAAACCCAACGTGCTCAACAAAATCGTGCTCCAAATCGGCGATGGCCTCGGCAAACACCGGCTCGTCGGCAAGCAATTGGCGGCCCATGCCCGCCCAGTGCGAGCCCTGACCCGAGTAGACGAACACCGTGCCGGGATTGCACGGGCCGTCGTGCGGACCCACTATTCCTTCAGCTCCCTGCGCTCCCGGGGTCACTCGGCCCGCGGCCAGCGCTTGCAACCGGGTCACCGCCTCGGCACGATCGCGGGCGCAGACCGTGGCGAAGTGGGCGTAGTGCTCCCGGTGGTGGTTGAGCGTGTGAGCGACATCGGGCAGCCGCACGGTGGCACCCGCACCCTCCATCCATTCGGCCAGCGCCCCGGCCATCGATGCGATCCGCTCCGGTGTCTTGCCCGACACCACCAATGTGGTCACAGCCGGATCGGCCTCCCGGATGACGGGCACGGAAGCAGGCGCCTGCTCGATCACCGCATGCGCATTGGTGCCCCCAAACCCGAACGACGACACACCCGCGCGCCGCGGCCGCCGGGTGTGTGGCCACTCCTCTTGCTCAGCAACCACTTTCAGCCGCATCTCGTCGAACGGGATATGCGGGTTGGGGTTGTGGAAGTGCAGATTCCCAGGGATGCTGGCCCGCTGCACCGCGAGCACCGTCTTGATGAGACCCGCCATCCCGGCCGCCGCCTCGAGATGACCCAGATTTGACTTGACCGTTCCGATCAATAGCGGGGATTGCTCCGGACGTCCCTTACCCAGGACGGTGCCGAGCGCCCGCGCCTCGATGGGATCTCCAAGCAGAGTCCCGGTGCCATGGGCCTCGACATAGTCCACGTCATGTGGCGGTACCCCCGCATTGGCGTACGCCGAGCGCAGCACCGCCATCTGGGCGGCGGGGTTGGGGGCCAACAGGCCGTTGGAACGGCCGTCCTGGTTGACCGCTGAACCACGCACCACTGCCAGCAGCCGATCTCCATCGCGCACTGCGTCACTCAGTCGCTTGAGCACGACGACCCCGCAGCCCTCGCCGCGGACGAACCCGTCAGCGTCCGCGTCGAAAGCATGGCAAGCACCGGTCGGCGACAACGCACCGGTTTGATCGAAAGCACGAAAGATCCCGGGCGACAACAGCAGGTTCACACCTGCAGCAAGCGCCACATCCGAATCCCCGATCCGCAAGCTCTGGCACGCGAGATGCAGCGCAACAATCGATGACGAACACGCGGTGTCGACCGTGACCGAGGGTCCACGCAGATCCAGAAAATACGACAGTCGATTCGCGATGATGCTCAGCGCGCCGCCGGGATTACTCCACGCGTCGACGCTGGGCAGATCGAGAGCTGCCAGATAGCCGTAGTCGGTGTAACACGCCCCGGCGAAGACGCCGGTCTGCGAGCGGCGCAGCGAACCGGGCGGAATTCCAGCGTTTTCCAATGCCTCCCACGCGACTTCGAGCAGCAGACGCTGCTGCGGATCCATCTTGGCGGCTTCGCGTGAAGAGATCTCGAAGAAGTCCGCATCGAAGGCGTCGATATCGGCCAAAAAGGATCCCGAACGGGTGGTGCGAGCCAGCGTCGCCGCGACCTCAGGGGATCCGTCGTCGAATGGCGCCCACCTCTCCGGCGGCACCTCTCCCACCGCGGATCGGCCGTCACACAGGAACTGCCAGAAAGTCTCCGGGTCGACGATCCCACCGGGAAATCGGCATCCGAGGCCGATGACCGCGATCGGCTCGTCAATGCTGCGTCGGCGATCGGCCTCGAGGACCGGCTCGGTGTTCGATTCGGACCCGCTGAGGAACCGCGCCAGATCAGCGATTGACGGGTGCTCCCAGAATTCCACCGGCGAGACTTTGCGACCGAGCAGCTCGGACAGCTCACCGGAGAGCACCACCGCGTCGCGCGAGCCCAGACCGAGATCGCTCATCGACGCGTCGAAGTCGATGTCGTAGGGACTGCAGCCGACGTTGGTAACGAGATAGTCGGCCAGCCAGTGCCGGAGAGCCTCCTCGTCGAAAGCCGAGGTCATGACACGACCTCGGCACGGCTGGATGCACCCTCCCGGTAGCCCTCCATCAGATACCCCTCTCACTGCCAGCCGGAGTCGACTCCACGCTGTCGAACAGCTCATTCAACACGCTGGTCGAGTCACCCAGCGCGTCGATGTCGTCGTCCGATTCTGCCTGCGGTAGAAGCTTTTTCGCGAGGTGCTCGGCTAATGCAACGATCGTCGGATAGTTGAAAAGCATCGTCGCTGACAACTCGATACCGACGAACTGCTCGGTGTCTCGTCGAACCGTCATCGCCATCACCGAGTTGAGGCCGAATTCCGCGAATGGGCGGTCCAGGTCGAGCTCGGCTTCCGGCATTTGAAGCTCGCGGGCAAGGATAACTCGCAGTCCGGACTGGAGTTCGCGCAGCACGTCCTCGGCAGACATCTTCGACCATGCCGGTGATGCCTGCAGCGCGTCCGATTCCGTCGGCAGATCGGCTGACGGCAGCGGAGCCATCACGGCTTGAGCGACGTCGTAGCGCTCCAGGTACTCCCAGGCCGTGAAGGCTTCTTGCGGGCTGACGGCCCGTGAGCCCAACCGTTCGAGTTCCTGCAACGCGATTTGTGCATCGGCGGCGAACCCGAGTCCACGCCAGACCACCCAGTCCAGGCTGACAGTGTGGCAGCCCTGCCGGTGGCGTGCCCGGGCGAGGCCGTCGAGATAGGCGTTGGCCGCGGCGTAGGCGCCCTGCCCCGGGACACCGAAGACCGCCCCCGCCGCGGCAGTCATGAACAAGAAGTCGAGGCTATCGGGCGGAAATACCTCGTGCAACGCCTGCGCACCCGCGACCTTCGGCGACATTGTTTGCCGAAGACGGCTCTCGGTGATCTCGGTCAGGAGCTGGGCGTCGGTGATTCCGGCAGCGTGGATGACACCGCGTATCGGCACGGCTCCATCCGCGTCCCGCCTGGCGAGAAGCGCCTGGACCGCCTCGCGTGAGCCCACGTCGAGTGCCACGGCATCCACCGAGACCCCACGCAATTCCAGCGCCCGAATGGCGGCGACCTTGTGCCTCGTGTCGGCGTCAGTGATGTCGCTGTCCCAGTCGCGACGTGGTGGTAGCGGCGTGCGGCCGGCCAATATCAGACGACGCGCCCCGCGATCCGCCAGCCAGCCCGCCATCAGCAGGCCGAGCGCACCCATGCCGCCGGTGACCAGGTAGGCGGCATCCGGGCGGCACCGCAGCGGCTCGCGGACCGGTTCACCGGAGACCGGCACCAGGGCCTGGGTGAGAAATTCGCCGTCGCGCAGCGCCAAGATGGACTTGGCCGGTGTCCGCAAGACCGTGGACAGCGCAGATACCGAATCGGCGAGGTCTGCGTCATCCGGAAGGTCGATCAGGCCGCCCCACAGCTGTGGCTGCTCGGCCCGGATGACCCCCGCGGTTCCCCACAGGCAACTCTGCCGCACCGCCGTATCGGAACTACCTTCGCGAACCCCGCGAGTGATGATCCAGAGCGTGACCGGATGGTCATCGTCCCGCTCGGTCAACCCCCGGACCAGATCGGCCACTTCAGCCGACAGCCGAACCCCGCAGTCGAGGTCGGTCTTGTCGGACCCGGATTCGGCTACGTAGAGCACGTATCGCGCGTCGGCCACGGCGGCCGGCGGGTAACCGGCCTGACCGAGCCGATCGCGCAGTGTGCGGACGGTGCTGTCCTCGCCGAGCAGCGCGATCGTGCTTGAGCCATCGGGCGGTTGGTGCGAGTCGGCATCGCCCTCAACAGGCTGGAAGGGTTGCCAATCGATGGTGTGCACCATCTCCGACGGGTCGTCGTTGAGGGAAGCCGCCGACGTTGAGTCCACCGCGGCGTAGCGGAGCCCGCGGACGTCGATACAGGTCCTGCCGTCCGCCGCCTTGACCGCGATGTCGACGATCAGCTCTTCATCGTTGCCGCCGCGCCGACGCACCTCGATGTAGCCGCGCTGGTCGGCAAGTTCGGCCTCGAACTCGACGCTTGCAATCGCAGCCGGAATCATCAGCCGCGGGTTGGAACTGTCCAGCAGCCGGGCGACGTGAATGGCGGCGTCGAGTAGCGCGACTGCTGAAGGTTTGACCAACTCGACATCGGCGTGCAATGCATCGGCCACCGACCGGCAGGAGCCGATCGACCATTCGAACGGGCGCCCCTCGCTGCCCCATGTCCGCCACAACGACGTAACCGACTCGTCGACAAATTCGGTGCCCTCGGTGGCCCACGTCGCGGGATCGCCGTGGTTCTCCGCTTCGTGGTCGTGCGACTTGCGGGAGATTCGGGCGCTGGCGTGCTTGACCCAACGTTGCCCGAGCCCGCTATTTTCGGGACCCGCGATACTCGACGACACGGTGACCGACTCAGCGTCGGCGACCACCTGGATCACCCGCGGCTCGTCCACAATGATCGGATAGTCGAATCGGATGTCAGAGGCTATCGATGCGTCGAATTCGGCTGCTGCGGCCGAAAGTGTCTGCAACAGCACCGATATCGGGATTATCTCCAAGCCGTTGTTGTGATGGGAACCCGGATAGGGCTTGTTGGCCGGAGTAAGCCGGGCCTGCCACAGATGCGTAGGGGGTGTGGTGGCCACCGCGATGTGCTGACCGAGCAGGGTGCCTGGTTTGGGCGCGGATTCGCCTGCCCTGACGTAACTTTCGGCGCTGATCCAGTGTCGGGTGTGGTGCCAGGGCGTACTTGGCAGCACCGGATGCGGCTCGGGTGGATGCGGCACTTGCGGGGGACGGAGGACACACGTGCTGTTGAAGTTGCTGTGGAAGTTGACCGTGTCATCGCCGTCGCGCGACAGCGTTCCGATGCTGTGATGGTGGGTGGATTCCAGTGCCTCGGTGACGGCATGCGCCAGCGTGGGGTGAGGGCTGACCTCGATGAAAGTCGCGTGGTGCGCGGCGGCGGTGGTGATGGCTTGGCGCAGCCGCACCGGCTGGCGCACATTGGCGACCCAGTAAGCAGCATCCAACGCCGGCGTGGTGGCGCCGTCGGCAACGGTGGAGATAAACGGAATCGTCGGTGCTTTGGGCACCAGGTCGGCCAGCGCCGATTGCAACTCGGGCAAGATGGGGTCCATCAGCGCGGTGTGCGAGGCGACCTCCATATTCACTCGCTTCGCGAATCGCTCCTGCGCCGTTACCGCGGCGATCACCGCATCAACCTGCACCACCGACCCGGCGACCACGGTCTGCCGCGGCGAAAGGTAGCCCGCCAAACTCACCTCGGGATAGTCGGCGATCAACTTTTCGGCCGCCTCGGCGTCCAGCTCGAGCAGCGCCACCGCCCCGTGGCCGGCCAGCCGCGACATCAACCGCGACCTAGTCGCGATCACCCGCAGCCCCTCAGCCGGGCTCAGCGCCCCGGCCACCACGGCTGCGGTCACCTCGCCCATCGAGTGCCCGATCACCGCATCGGGTTCCACGCCGTAGGAACGCCACAGCGCCGTCAACGCCAACTGCAACCCCATCAGAACCGGCTGCACCCGCGCGTCGCCGGACACCGACTGGCCCTCGGCCAGCACTTGCCGTAGCGAAAATCCGACGTGCTCCACGAACAACGGCTCCAACTCGTCGACCGCCGCGGCGAAAGTCGGCTCATCCTCCAACAGCTGCCGGCCCATGCCCGCCCACTGCGAGCCCTGCCCCGAATACACGAAGACGGTGCCCGGCTTGCATAACCCGTCGTGGGCGCCGACCACACCGGCTGCTGACTCCCCGGTCGCCAGTGCCTGCAGCCCGGCCACGGCCTGGGCACGGTCACGCGCGCAGACGGTGGCGAAAACCTTATGGTGAGTGCGGTGGTGGTTGAGGGTGTGGGCGACATCGGCCAGTGAAACCCCGGCGCCCTCCCCGATCATCCACTCGGCCAACATCGCGGCCGTCGACGCGATCCGGGCCGGCGTCTTTCCCGAGACCACCAGCGTGGTCACCGCCGGTTCCGGTTGCGTGGCGACGGACTCAGCAGCCGGCGCCTGCTCGAGCACCACGTGCGCATTGGTCCCACTGACGCCGAAGGACGACACCCCGGCCCGTCGGGCCCGGGCTACGGCCGGCCATGACATGCCCTGGTCTGCGATCGTGAACCGCGAAGCGCCCTCGACAGCGTTCGGAGTCAGCCGCTTGAAGTGCAGGTGCCGCGGAATGTAGCCGTGGTGCAGGCTCAACACAGTCTTGATAAACCCGCTGATCCCGGCCGCTGATTCCAAATGACCGACGTTGGCTTTCACCGACCCCAGCACCAGCGGCGCCGAGCCGTCTCGCTCACCGAACACCTGGCTCAACGCCCCCAGTTCGATCGGATCACCCAACGCGGTGCCGGTGCCATGCGCCTCGATATAGTCGATCTCGGAAGGCTGCAGCCGCGCCGCCGCCAACGCCGACCGCAGCACCGCCTGCTGGGCCGGTCCACTGGGCACCGTTTGCCCGCTGCTGGGACCGTCTTGGTTGACGGCCGAACCGCGCACCAGGGCCAACACTGAATCTCCGTCGCGTAGCGCGTCACTGAGCCGCTTGAGCACCACGACGCCGCAACCCTCGCCACGCACGTAGCCGTCCGCGTCCGCATCAAAGGTTTTGCAGCGGCCATCCGGGGCCAGCATCCCCCACCGCGAGGTGGCGATGCTGTTTTGCGGGGTCAGCATCAGGTTGACACCGGCAGCCAACGCCTGATCGCTTTCCCGCCGGCGGAGGCTCTGGCACGCCAAATGAACAGCTACCAGCGAGGACGAACACGCGGTGTCGACGACCACCGCTGGGCCGTGCACGCCCAGAAAATACGACAGCCGCCCAGCAGCGAAATTCGGCGCATTACCGAATGGAACGTGGGGGTCAAGCTCTTCGGGCAACAAGTTCCGAGTGATGATTAAGGAATAGTCATACGTAGTCAAACCGACGAACACCGAGGTCTGCGTACCTCGGATCGCCGGCGAGGTGATGCCTGCGTTTTCCAGTGCCTCCCAGGCAACTTCTTGCAGCAACCGTTGCTGGGGATCCATCGACTCCGCCTCGCGCGGCGAGATCCCGAAGAACTCGGCATCGAATTCATCGGGCTGCCAGGAGGTCAGGAAACCGCCCTCCCGGCTGCAGATCGTGCCCGGCCGGGCGTGGTCCTCGGAGTAATAAGCGTCCGCGTCCCAGCGCTCCGAAGGGACTTGCACAATGCCGCTCGCCCCGTCTTGCAGCAACCGCCAGTACTGGGCGGGAGTGTGGACCCCACCCGGAAACCGGCAGCCCATCCCCACCACAGCGATCGGCTCGGTGTCACCCTTTTCTGCAACTTCAAGCCGCGCTGTCAGGTCATCGATCTTGCGCAAGGCCTCGGTAATGATCGCCCGACGATCCGGCGGCGCACTAGTCATCGCGCTCCCCCTAATCTGTCGGAAACCTGTTGCAATAGCACATCTTTTGCGAGATACTCAGCCTCGCTCAAAGATGTCATCCGGTCATGTCCCGAAGCCCGGCGCGCTCCCCCGGCCCCGCGGCTATGGAAGATTCTACCGATGACATTGGCTTTACTCTCGCTGCGGTGTCAAGCCGACTGCATGCCACACCTAGGCCTATCGGCGATGCCGACAGGCGTCATGCGGTGGAGTCCAAACGGCTGAACTCGTCCTGCCGGTAAGCCTCGACGCACGAGGAACGGCGGATCTTGCCGCTGGTGGTGATCGGAATCGAGCCGGGCGGCACCAGCACAAGATCGGCAACCCGCAGCCCGTGCGACTTCGAAATCGCAGATGTCACTTGGTGTCTCACGGTGCGAAGTTTTTGTTGCATCTCCTCCTCGGAGCTGCCCCGGTCCTTCATCTCCGCGATCACGACCAGCCGCTCAGTGCGATCATCCGGGATCGAGATCGCCGCGACACGGCCCCCGCTGATCTCCTGAGTCGTCGCTTCGATGTCGTCGGGATAGTGGTTACGCCCGTCCACGATCAGCAGATCCTTGATCCGGCCGATGATGAACAGCTCACCGTCGTAGATGACGCCCAAGTCTCCCGTTCGAAGCCAGGGCCCCAGCGGCGTGCCGGTCGACGGATCGACGAGCTGTCCGCCGAAAGTCCGCTGCGACTGTTGCGGCTTGCGCCAGTAGCCGTTAGCGATGTTGTCGCCGTGCAACCAGACCTCGCCGACCATGCAGGCCGGATTCTCGACGCGGGTGTCCGGGTCGACGATCCGGATTGTGGACGCGCGCGGAGTGCCGACACTTACCAGCTCAACCCCGCTTTCGTTATCGCAGGCCTCCGCATGGCCGGCCGACAGCTTCTCGTAGTCGAAGTTGACGACGGTTGGGGGCCGCCCCGGACCCGATGACGCCACATACACCATCGCCTCGGCCAGGCCGTACGACGGCTTCAGCGCGGTTGCGGGGAAGTTGAACTGAGCGAATCGATCCAGGAAACGCCGGATCGTCGCCGCGTGTACCCGCTCGCTACCGCTGAGCACGGTGTGCACGTCCGACAGGTCGAGCCCTTCCATGTCGGCATCAGTGGTCCGTCGTGCGGCCAGCTCGAAGGCGAAGTTCGGTACTGCCGTGAAGGGACGGCTGTTTTTGGCCAACTGCTGCATCCACCGGGCAGGCCTCTGCAGGAACGCCATCGGGCTCATCAGCACCGAGTGAAGTCCCATCGTCACCGCACCGGAGACTCCGAGTAGCAAACCCATGTCGTGATAAACGGGCAGCCACGACACCAGCGTGAGGTCCAGCGGTGGAGCCGGATCGTCGTCCTGGAAATAGTCGGCAATGACCTGATCGAGGTTCGCGAAGATGTTCTTGTGAGTTACGACCACGGCAGCCGGCGAACGAGTCGAGCCGGAGGTGTATTGCAGCACAGCGGTTTTGGTGTGTATCCGGTCGGCGGCCTGGAAGGATGGCTCAGCATCGAGGTCAAGAGCGTCGATCTCGATCACTGCCGGCGGTGTGCCGGGGAGCGCACGAGCACACGCAACGACGTCGTTGACGACGGCCGATGTCGTTAGGAGCGCCGTCGGCGCGCTGTCTTGCAGGGCCGCGGAGGCACGTTCGTCGTGCGCGCCGAACTGCGGCACGGGCAACGGCACTGCGGTGCAACCGGCCGTCATCGCAGCGTAAATGCCGAGGACGTATTCCAGGCCCTGCGGCGCCAGGATCGCCACGCGATCCCCGGGCGACGTGCAGGACGCGATTTCCCCAGCGATCACCTGCGCGCGCCGGTGAAGCTGAGACCAGGTCAAGGTCTGGGAGTAACCCTCAGGGTCGAGCTCGTAGTCGACGAACGTGTACGCAGGCGTATCCGGCTTTTGCCGGGCTCTTTCCCCCAACGCCGCAGGAATCGAAGCTTCGGTTGCCGCCAACGGGACACCACCCCTCATAAATCAGTGCCCCCAAACACGAACAACTACAGGGCGCTTACGATGCAGGAGATTAACAGGGGCGTCGCACCTCTCGGACCAAAAACCCAAGAATGTAATACCCGCGACAAACAGGAGCCTGGCGCTTCCTGCACGCCCGATCAGACCATAGGTTTGCTAAGCAGTCAAACTGTGTTGCCCCCTTGCTGGTCGTTTGGTATTGCGCGCGACCGATTACCCGCCGCCGGCGTGGCCTAAACAGGCCGGCTTGATGGTCGTAAATTTTTCGTAATCGCGGCCAGAGGTCGTTCATTTCAGACCAGTTCGATGCCGACCGACTATCAGCGTCGCAGCACTGGCCGGACCAGCCGCAACTCGCCTGCCAAGGCCGAAATCTGTTGCGGGCTGCGGTTTGCTGGCGGCCAGCCTGCCGTGTGCGGGCTGTTGCATGTGTTACAGGCGTAGAAACATGTCTGGCCCACGTCGGTCGACGGATTGACGGTAAAACTTACGCCGATCCCAAGCGCACGTCACGTCCAACTTATTGGCTTTAACGTCCAATTTGCCGGGCGCACAACGCCTTCCGCATGCTATTAGTCATGCATAAAATAACGCGTTGCGAAAAGCCATCGCGCGATCAACTATCGATGGTTCGTTGCAGCCGTCAACCGCGGCTGTACGCGGAGAACTTGCCCTCGACGTCGCTGACGAGTTCGGGTATGTGGTCGATGAGGTAGAAGTGATGTCCGGGGAAAGCCCGCAAACTGAACTCCGACGTCGTGCGCTCCGACCAGTGCGACATCTTCTCGTGCGTGGCAACCTCGTCGTCCTCGCCCAGGAAGGCGAAGATCGGGCAGGAAACCGTCGCGTCAGGCGGGCAGTCGTACTTCGAGATGGCCTTGAGCCCGCGCAGTGTCGGCAGGATGTTGGCCGCGAATTCCTCGTTCTCCAGGAACTCGGGATTCACACCGGTCATCTGGCTCACCGCATCGAGCAAGCCCTGGTCGGATTCCGGGATGTGCTCGTAGCCGACTCGCCCGGGTGCAGCACAGGCGGACACGAACAACGCAGCAATCGGGCTGCCTGCCACGTCGAACCGCCGAGCGACCTCGAACGCCAGCAACCCGCCCATGCTGTGGCCGAAGAACGCCACCTTGTCGGACTGGTCCGGCGGTGGCAACATCCGGCAAACCTTGTCGGCGAGATCGGGGATGCTGGTGAAGGACCCGAGGTCGTGGGTACCAGCACGTCCCGGGTATCGGACCGCAATGCGCTTGATATCGCCGGAAAATGCTTTAGCAAATGGAACGTAATATTCGGCTGATCCGCCGGCATGCGGAAAAATGTAAAGCGTCGGCGGTCGCTCGGTCACGCGGCAACGATACAGTCCCGGCCCGCGGGGCTCGGACGACACACGATGACGGTCCGACGCCAGGTTTCCCGGTCCGCACGCCAGGTCCGCGCGCCTAACCGGCGCTCACGTCCCGTGTTCACCCCGTCCGAGATGGCGTCCCGCTTAACCTGCGGTTTCTGGCCGACATCGTTTCGCGATTTGTATACCGCTGACGGCAAAAAAAGCTTACGATTTGTCAGCCACCGCGGGTGGCAGCTGCTTTTGGGGTGGTCAGTCCAACGCCCGGCCTGGAGTAACGTCTAGCTTCAGTGTCGGCGGGGTCTTCGGAGGAGGTCAGAACGTGTCTTTTGTAACTACGAATCCTGAGGTGTTGTCGGGGGCTGCGAGCAGTCTGTCGGGGATCGGCGACTCGATGGTGGCCCGCAATTCGGCCGCGGCGGCGCCGACGACGAGTTTGGCCCCGGCGGCCTCGGACCTGGTGTCGGCGATGACCGCCGCCCAGTTCGGTAAGCAGGGCGTGGCCTATCAGCAGCTGGCCGCCCAGGCCGCCGAGGTGCACGAGCAGTTGGTGGCCGCGTTGCGCTCCGGCGCTGGTGCCTACGCGTTGGCTGAAGCGTCGAACGCGGCGTCGGCTGGCTGACCAGGTCTAGTAGCTGATGAGTTTTTCGCTGTTTCCCCCGGAAATTAACTCCGCCCTGATGTTCAGCGGGGCGGGTTCGGGTCCGTTGTTGGAGGCGTCGACGGCCTGGAGCGAGTTGGCCGCCGATCTGGAGAGCACCGCCACCCAGTATCAGACCCTGGTCACCAACCTGGTTACCGGCCCGTGGCTGGGACCGTCGTCGGCGCAGATGGCCTCGGCGACCGCGCCCTACATCGCGTGGATGCAAGGTAGCGCGGCGACCGCCGCCCAAACCGGCGCCCAGGCCCAGGCGGCCGCCGCGGCCTATCAAACCGCCTATGCCTCGATGGTGCCGCTGCCGGCGATCGCCGAAAACCGGGCCGAGTTGGCGACCTTAGTGGCCAACAACTTCCTCGGCCAGAACACCGGGGCGATCGCCACCAACGAAGCCAATTACCTGGACATGTGGATTCAGGACGCGCTGGGCATGGACACCTACCAGGTCAACTCCCAGGTAGCCAGCGCCCTGCCCGCCCAAGTCGCCGCCCCCCAGGTGGCCAGCGGCGCGGCACCCGCAGCGGCCCTCGCGGCCGCCGCACCGGCCGACGCCAGCGAATCCTTCATCGTGGCGGCCCTCAACGCGATCGCAGCACTCTTCGGCGTGCCTCAGACTGGCACTGGCTCCGCCGTGCTGGGCAGTTTGAGCGGATTGGATGCCTGGCTCCCGTCGGTGGCCACTGCGATCGCCGGGAATCCCACGGCCGCGCTGCTGCCGGTGCAGGCCACCTACTACATGGGCATGCTGGGCAGCACGCCCGCACGTATGTTCATGAGCTCGGGCAGCTCCTCGGGCAGCAGTGCCGGCTCCAGCCTGGCCAGCAGCACCGACACCCTGATGGAGAACGTCGGCAAGTTCATCGACGGCAAAATGGGCGGCGTGATGAGCGGCGTGGGCGGCCAACTGTCGTCCTGGGGATCCAAGATTTCGGCGGGCATGGCCGCAGCCCAGCACCTGGGCGGACTGTCCGTGCCCAACGCCTGGCACGGCATGGCCCCCGAAATGGCCCGCGCCGCCCCGATCATGCCCGACACCAGCGTCGCGGCGCCCACGATGCACGCCGGCCTGCCCAGCAGCCCCTTCTCCCAAGGACTGATGGGCGCACTGGCCGGACGCGGAGTCAGCAGCATGGGCTCGCGCGTCGCCGCCAAAGTCATGCCGCGCTCACCAGCCGGCGGATAAACACCCAACAACCAACGCCGAATTGACCTCACAGACAAGGAGATTGATATGCCTACTCGTTTTATGACTGACCCGCATGAGATGCGGTCGATGGCGGGCCGTTTTGATGTGCACGCCCAAACGGTGGAGGACGAGGCCCGCAAGATG
>Ga0210396_10001711_pt1 | contig 23239 bp, 19 predicted proteins | sample IncBWH17OmetaG_FD_155466 | JGI IMG/M metagenome (GOLD analysis project Ga0210396, IMG submission 155466) | Forest soil microbial communities from Barre Woods Harvard Forest LTER site, Petersham, Massachusetts, United States - Inc-BW-H-17-O ... | reverse complement strand
GAAGGGTGCCTGCGGCACCCGTTTGCGCACCGCCTCGAAGAATCGCCGCCACTCCGCCATGAACTGCTCCGCGTTGTAGTTGGCCGGCCTCAGCCCGTTCTTGTAGAACAGGTCGGGCTCATTCGCCATCTGAAAAGCCACCAGCTTCGATCCCATGGCGTGGGAGACGAACGCGGCTTCTTCCGCCGCCATCTCCGGCGTGCCCAGCCCCAGATTGAGTCCGTAGATCAGAGACCATCCCGCCAGCCGGTCGAGGAACTCACGCAGGTTGCGGATCGCCTGCTCAGTGATCACACGCCGTGGCGGTGCGTTGTTGCCTTTGTCCGGACCCAGAGCCTCCTGGCCCGGATTCGCCGACGGACCATGGGCCTTTGGATCCGACCTCCAGAAGCAGTACTCGCTGGTGTTGCCGCCAATACGCAACACTCCGTGCTCGCCGAGCCCACTGATCAGTTCGATCAGGTGCTTATTGTCGCCTGCAAAAAACTCCGGATCGCTGAGCTGGGCCGACTCGTAGCTCAAACCCGTGAAATTTTGAGCGACGCGCCGCCCAGTCGGATTGCCGACGGTCACACTGACGGGCAGAGGAGCGGGTTGCGCTAGCAGGCGGGAAGCTGGGTGAAATGCGGCCGTACCAAGAGCAGAAAGGGAGAGGAAACTGCGGCGATCCATCGTCGCCATTCGATCACAGGCAACAGGGAAGAGGCAAAACACGCAGCTGCAACGCGGTTGACTCCGCGAAACAATATTCACTTGTGCGGAGCAGTGTTCACTTGTGTGAAGCGGTGTTCACTTGTGCGGAGCGGTGTTCACTTATACGACCGCTGATACGTACCGCTGATCCGGTCGTGCCAGCCCAGGTGGTCTTCGTCAAAGACGGCCCACAGCAACCCCAGACCCAGCGGCAGGGCAGAGAGCAGCAGCGCTCCCACGCGCCGCTGCATCGACGCACGCGTCGGGTTGTCATCATCCAGCGTGCACAATGCGATGCCCGCGTACATCATGCCGGGCGTGCTTTCGCCGAAGCGGAAGAACAGCCATTGGTAGGCAACGAAGGTCGCCAGCAGCGCTACGAAGGCCGCCGCCATGGCAGTCCTGCCCGCGGGCGGATGCGCCGTACATGAGCTGAATACGAAGACGAAGACCAGGAAACCGGCGAAGCTGAGAGCAGCGTCCACCAGCGCCGCCATAATCCGGTCCTCGAGCGCAGCCGGCCGGATCGGCGCCTCATCCAGCAATGCTTGCATTGCCTGGCGCGGCCGTTCCGGCGCCGGCGTATCCAGTCGGATCGATGACCAGTCCAGCCCCACAACTGCCGCACTCATTCCCGGCCGCTGGTCGACCGCCTCCGGTTCGACTTCAAAGATGCGCAACTGGCCAGCCTGCGGCTCAGCATCGCGCAGCGGTCCCTCTGCCAGCCGTGGACGCACCTTGCGCGCCGCTATCAGCTCACGCGGAAACTCAATCAGGTTCGCCGTCAGCGGCACCGCTGGTGCGACCGTCTCCTCTTCCAGAGGGTCCGAGATCAGCGGCTGGTGCGGTGGGGCCGGATGCGACGGAGGCGGAACCCGCGTCGAGCGGCGCGTCTCGTACGCCTGCATTTGCCGCCGCGTGCGCTCGTCCATCTCATAGCGCACCTCGATGTTCTCGCGTTCCGCGCGTTCCTGCTCGGCGAGCAACCGCTGCTCCACCTCGCGCGCCTCGGCCGCGGCAGCTTCCGCGGCGCGGGCATCTTCCATGCGCAGGCGCACGGCTTCCTGCGCCGCCTGAGCTTCTATCAGCGCCCTCTCAGCAGCCAGCGCTGCCTCTTCTGCCTCGCGCTCCAGCACCTCGCGATAGCTGGGCCGTGCCGCGTAGCGCGCCGCAACGGCTGCGGCAACGTTGGCGCGCACGGGTTCTCCCCCGGAATCCGCGGACGCATGGTCCAGCGGCAGACGTGGCTGACTGCCGCCCCGGCCTGACCGCCGCGCGCGACTGGCGGCCAGCTTCTCGGTCAGCTCGGTCTTCCACCCCGGCACATCGTCCTGCACGAACTTTGCCATCGCCCTCGTCCCTACTTCCGGCGTCAATGCAGCTGATGCCACCATGCACGTCTTCTGCGCACTCCGTTTCCTCGGCGGCTGCGTCGCCACTCTTGCGACGCAGTGTCACCGCCTCGAAGAGAAGGCGGCGCGCGGAGGAACGGAGCAGGACCACGCCTCATCCTCGCCAACAGCCGCGAAGAGGCAGCATGGATTGCATCGTCCGAGCCAGAGCTGCGCGGTGTTCCCCGGTTCAGGCACGTGTCGCCTTCCCGACCATTTTTCCTGCTGCAGCGAGTAGCGAAACTCCGCTTGGAGTCGCCCGTCTTTAGCCAGAGGCCACAACAACGATCGCCTGGCCACTGCTCCTTCAGGAAAATGCTCTATTCTGGCTTTGCCCGTGCCGAAGAACCTACGCAGTTTTTTATGTATCACGGTGGTGTGGCTGTGTCATCCGCAGCTTGCACTTTGGGCGTGGCAGACCGGGCACCCGGAATCAAGCGCGGTACCGGCAGAGCAAACGCAATCGTCTCCTGCGCCTGCGTCCGCAGCCTCGCTTCCCGACGTGCCCGACGCGGATGAGCTGCCGCGCCTCGAACCGGTTCCCGGACCCGGCAAAACCCTCGTTCCCGTTCACATTGCAGCGAACACCCAGCGAAAGGACGCCGCCGTCTACACCCTGCTCGGCGATGTCGAGATTCGCTACAAGGACTACGTGCTGCACGCCGACAGGATGAACTACAACGAAGACACCGGCGAGGCGCGCGCCGAGGGACACGTCGAGCTCGACGGCGGCCCTGCCGACGAGCATATCCTCGCCGACCACGCCACCCTGAACCTCAATCTCGACACCGGACGCTTCTACAACGTGACCGGCAGCGTGGGTGTGCGCCAGAACGTCAGCCGCAAGAAGGTCATCTACACCCCCCCCCATCCGTTTCTGTTTACCGGCCGCGTCGTCATCAAAAACGGCCCGGATGAATTTCGTGTCATCGGCGGAACGATGACCTCCTGCCGCCTGCCGCATCCGGACTGGGTGATCGCCGCAGGCCGCATCGATATGACAGGCGGCCAGGCGAGCGCACGCAATGCGCTCTTCCGCGTGCTCAACATCCCGATCGTCTACTTGCCCTACTTCACGCATCCGGTCATGGCATCAGACCGCCAATCCGGCTTCCTCATCCCCGTCTACTCACAGTCCAACACCAAGGGCAGCGTCTTTGGCGAGCAGTATTACCTGGTACTGAACCGCAGCATGGATGTGACTTTCGGCACCGACTACTACTCCAAGCGTGGCTGGGCGCCGAGCGGCGAGTTCCGTTTTCGCGGACACGGCGACGACTTCGCCGACATGCGCTTCACCGCCCTCTTCGACCGCGGCGCGATTGTCAATGGCGTACTCACAGACCAGGGCGGCCAGGACCTTCTCGTCAACGCCCGGCTTGGCCTCGGGCCGCACACCCGCCTGGTCAGCAATGCCGAATATCTGAGTTCGATCATCTATCGCGAGGCCTTCGCCGATACCTATTCCCAGGCAACGGCGACGCAGGTCAACTCCAGCGTCTACGTCACCCACAACGCCAACGGCATCTCGGAAACGGGCAGCTTCAATCGCTATATCAACTACGCACAGGTGACCCCCTTCGTCGAGGACGTCGTCATCGCCCACCTGCCCTCCGTCGACGCCACTGCATTGGAGCATCCACTCGGCGCAACTCATCTGGTATGGAGTGCGGGCGGCGGCATCGCCGGACTCAACCGCCACGAGCCCGGCTTCGAGACTGCTCACGAAGTAGGCCGCATCGATGCATATCCGACCCTCTCCGCGCCGCTGCACCTGGGCGGCTTCGACATCCGCCCCACGGTCGCTGTGCGCGAAACCTTCTACACCAAGAGTCAGGCTCCCACCTTTGTTCTCGATCCAGTCACACAGTCGTACGTGCCCGTCTATAGTTCCGCCAGTCTGAACCGCAAGGATGTGGAAGCCGGCGTCGAATTGCGGGCCCCGGTCATGGAACGTGACTTCGCACCGGCGTGGCTCGCGCACTTCGATCGCGTGCTGCGTCACACCATCGAGCCGGCGGCGAACTATCAGTTTGTTGCCGGCATCAACAACTTTCAAAACATCCTGCAATTCGATCCCACCGACCTGGCCAGCGACACCAACGTGATCGAATACTCCGTTACGCAACGCTTCTATCTCAAGAAACTGCACCCGAAGCCTTGCACCAACTCGGCGCTCCCTCCCGAGGGCTATGGCCGCGTCTACCTGCCGGTCGACTACCACGACTGCTCCAGCACCGACACCAGCGAATCGCTCACCTGGACGCTGGGACAGGAGCACTACTTCAATCCGAATTTTGGCGGTGCCGTTATTGACAACCGTCGTAACGTGCTGACCACGACACTCAACCTGACCGGTATCTCGTACCTCTCCGGGCCGCGCGATTACTCGCCGCTTATCTCGCGGATGCAGCTGCGCACCAACCAGACGCTCGCCTTCGGCTGGGATCTGGACTACGATCCCCTCGCAGGCCGGATCAACGGCAGCAATGTTTATGCCGACGTTCGCCACGCCGGCTACTTCGCCTCCATCAGCGACGCGCGACTGGACGCCCTGAATCCCAACACCACCACGACGCCCAACATGCCGTCGCCCGTCACCAACTACGAGCAGATCCGTGCGACCCTCGGGTACGGCGCCACCACAAAATCCGGCTTCAGCGGAGCCATCAACCTTGGCTACGACCTGAATCAGGACGCGCTGCAGTATGGAGGCGTGCAGACCAGTTACAACTGGAACTGCTGCGGCCTTACCATCGAATACCGTCGGCTGGCCCTGGGCGCGGAGCGCAATGAGAACTACGAAAGCTTCAACTTCACCCTCGCGGGCATCGGCACTGCGGGCAATATCAATCGCTCGCAGCTGATCTATTAGGAAATGTTCCCAGGCTCCATAAACGCACCGTGAACGAGGCACCGCGGCCAGCGACAGGCGCCCCGGCCTGCGATAATAGAGATGTTGTCGTTACGCAGCGAAAGGCGGTTTGTTTGTTCCGTATCCGATTTGCCCTTATCTGCTCACTGGCCGCAATCGCCATCCTGGGCTGCCGTGCGCAGACGCCCAATGCCTCGGTGGAACGTCGCATCGAAGTGCTCGTGCGGTCGCAGTTCAACGTCCCCTCGGACTATGACGTCTCTCTCGGCGGCAAGACGAAGAGCGATATCCCGGGCTACGACAATCTGCCCGTCACCTTCTCGCACAAGGGCAAACAGACCACTGTCACCTTCCTCATCTCCAAGGATGGCAACACGCTGGCGCGGCTCGAAAAGTTCGACATCAGCAAGGACCCGCAGTCCATCTACTCGCTCGACCATCGCCCGGTGCGCGGCAACGCCGAAGCCAAAGTGACTGTCGTCAACTACGATGACCTCGAATGCCCCTACTGCGCCCGCATGCACGAGGAGCTGTTTCCCTCCACGCTGGACCACTACAAGGGCCTGGTCCGCTTCGTCTACAAGGACTACCCGCTGGTTGAGATTCATCCCTGGGCCATGCACGCCTCCATCGACGCCAACTGCCTCGCTGATCAGAACAGTGATGCTTATTGGCAGTTCATCGACTACGCGCACAGCCATGGGCACGAGATCGACGGCAATCGTGACGACGTAAAACAATCCTTCGTCACGCTGGACGATCAGGCCCGCACCTTTGGCAAAAAGGCCAATGTTGACGAGAGCAAGCTCAACGCCTGCATCGCAAAGCAGGACCAGTCCGCGATTCGCGCCTCGATGAGCGAAGGTGAAAAACTCGGCATCGAAGGCACTCCGCAGCTCTTCGTGGATGGCGAGCGCGTGGCTGCAGGCGCCCAACCGACCTCGGCTGTGTGGGACTCCATTGACCGGGCACTGAAGGCCGATGGCATCACGCCGCCGGAACGCGCCGACGCTGCACCCGCGCCAACAACTTCGGCCGCGCCGGCGCCGACGCCCCCTCCGTCGAAGTAGCCGGGCATTTCTGCCGCGTCAGTGCATGAGCGAAGGCTGGCCGTCTCCCTCGGGCCGGTAGCCACCCTGGCCCGGGAAATACGATAAGCTTTCTGAGCCGGTATCCGGGGCGCCCCCGGGCCGGTGAGAGGTGTTCCCCCGGCGCGCCTCTCGAAGGAGACCGAGTGCCCGAAGTTCCGCCGACTGCATCCTGCCCTGCTCCACCCTCCCCAATTCGTCGTTCCGCCCTCTGGATGGGACTCGCCTGCCTGACCCTGGCTGCCGGCTGCAACCGCCCCCACCAGCCGGACGTGGTGGCCTCTGTCAACGGCCATCCCATCGACCGGGCCACCCTGGAACGCTATTACCGCACCAATCTCGGCAACAGTCCGCAGCAGCCCTCGCAGGTGCAGTCACAGATCGCTCATCTGAACATCCTCCGCCAACTCATCGACGACGACATCAAACAGCAGCGCGCCGCCAAGCTCAACCTCGTCGCTACGGACGAGGAGGTGGAAGCCAAGCTCGCCGAGATCAAGGCGCCCTTCACCCAGGAAGAGTTCAACCGCCAGCTCAAAGCGAAGAACATGACGCTCGACGATCTCAAGCGCGAGATCCGCCGCGGCCTTACCAATGAAAAGTTGATGAACCGGGAGATCCTCTCGAAGATCAACATCACGGACGCGGATATCACCGAGTACTACAACGCGAACAAGTCGCTCTTCAATGTCGTGCAGCCCGAATATCACCTGGCGGAGATCGTCGTCTCCGCTCTGCCGCCGCAACAGCCGGCCAGCATGCAGAGCAGCAAGGGAAATACCGATGCAGAGGCGAAGAAGAAGATCGAAGTGCTGCATACGCGGCTGGAAAGCGGCGACGACTTCGGAGCGCTGGCTTCGCAGTACAGCGAAGACGCCTCGCACGCCAGCAGCGGCGGCGACCTCGGATCGGTGCAGGAGTCGCAATTGCGTCAGGACAGCGCCGTTTTTGCGGCCATCTCCAAGCTCAAGCCCGGGCAGATCACCGAGGTCATGCCCGTCTACGATCAGAGCCATAAGGTGGACGGCTACGCCATCTACAAGCTCCTCGACAAAGAAGCCGCCGGACAATATGAGCTGAACGATCCGCGCGTGCAGCAGACCATTCGTGGCCAGTTGCGCGAGAGCCGCGCGCAGCTCCTCCGCAACGCCTACGACGAGATGCTGCGCGACCAGGCGCACGTCGAGAACTACTACGCTGAAGAGATCTTCAAGAAGGGAGCGCAATAACCCCAAGCGCAGCGGCTGATCTCTCCGCTTCGACGAAACGCTTGCTACACTGGGACACCCTTTCCGGAGGCTGTACGTGTCCCTTGGCCCGTCGTCGCTGCTCTCGCTGTCTGCTCTCGCTCTCACTGCCCTCTGCTCCGCTCAAACGCAACCTCAGCCTCAGCAGTCTCAGACCCCGCCAGGACGCACGCTGGTGCGCGCCGCGCACCTGGTAGATGTCCACGCAGGCAAGCTGCTGGATGCGCAGACACTCGTCGTCTCCGGCGATCGCATCGTCGCGGTCGAGCCTACCGCACAGGTGCAGCCGCATCCGGGCGACAAAGTCATCGACCTCGGAGATGCCACGCTGCTGCCTGGCATGATCGATGTCCACACGCACCTCACCATGGAAACGAACTTCGATCCCTACCATGAGCTCTCCACCACTGTCGCCAAGAGCGCGCTGGTTGGCGCCCGCAACGCAAAGGTGACGCTCGAAGCCGGGATCACGACCGTACGCAATGTGGGAGCGGACGGCTTTGCCGACGTGGATCTACGCGACGCCATCAACGAAGGGCTCATTGAAGGTCCGCACATGCAGGTCAGCGGTCCGGCGCTCGGCATCACCGGCGGCCACATGGATGAGAACCTGCTGCCCGAGTCCTATCACCTCACCGGTGGCGGCGTGGCCGATGGCATCCCTGCGGTGCAGCACATGGTGCGTCAGAATATCAAGTACGGCGCGGACCTCATCAAGATCGGCGCCACCGGCGGCGTGCTCTCTAAAGGCGATGATCCGCAGGCCAGCCAGTACACCCTCGAGGAGATGCAGGCCATCGTCGCCGATGCCCATCGCCTGGGCCGCAAAGTGGCCGCCCACGCCCACGGCGCGCAGGGCATCCTTTGGGCCAGCGAGGCGGGCGTTGACTCCATCGAGCACGGCACCTACATGAACGACGACGACATCAAGATGATGAAGGCGCATGGCACCTACTTTGTGCCCACCGCCTACCTCATCGACTGGATGCGCGACAACGGCCACCTCCCGCCCTTCTACGCGAAGAAGATGCAGGATGTGAGCGCCGTCGAAAAGGTCAACGCGAAGCACGCCATCGCCGCCGGCGTAAAAGTGGCAATGGGAACGGACGCGGCCGTCTATCCGCACGGGCTCAACGCACACGAGTTCGAAGTCTACGTGCGCGACTTCGGCATGACTCCGCTGGAGTCGCTGCGCACCGGCACCGTGAATGCGGCCGACCTAATGGGCTGGAGCGATCGCATCGGATCACTCGATCCCGGCAAATGGGCAGATGCCGTTGCGGTTCAAGGCGACCCGCTCAAGGACATCACCGTCTTGCAGCATCCTGTCTTTGTGATGAAGAGCGGCACCGTCTATCGCAATGACCTTCATCGTCAATAGGGATTGCCACCGTTAAGATAGAGCGGAATGGTGCGATACGGCATTCTTGGCTTCGGGCATCACGGCGAGCGCCGTCTTGCTCCGGCCTTCGATCAGACGAAGAACTCTCAGCTCTCCGGCATCTGGCGCCGCAACCAGGAGCGCGCCAGAGACAACGCGCAGCATTTCAACATCGCTCATGTGTTCGCGACTCCGGAGGAGCTCTGCGCCTCACCCGCCATTGACGCAGTGTTCGTAGCCAGTCCGGATGCGCTGCACAGCGAGCACACCTTGCTCGCACTCCGCCATGGCAAAGCCGTGCTGTGTGAGAAACCGCTGGCGATGAGCGCGAGCGAAGCAGTCCGCATGGCAAGCGCTGCACGCGCAGCCGGCCGTGTCTTCGGGGTGGCCCAGAACTTTCGCTACAACTCCTCGCTCCAACGGATGCGCGCGTTGGTCGCTCAGGGGACCATCGGCACGCCGGTCTTCGCTTCTGCGCATTTCTGTTTCCTCAGCCGCAACAGTCCGCGCACCTGGATCAACGACGGTGGCATGGCATGCGGCGGCCCTATTGGAGACGTCGGCATTCACGCCATCGACGCGCTGCGGTTTCTTCTCGAGCAGGAGGTCCTCGCCATCGCCACCCTCGCGCAGGGCTTGCAGTCTGAATCGCCATCGGAGCGCGAACTGGAAGAGAGCGCCGCCCTCTCGCTGGAGTTCAGCCTCGGCGTGCTGGCCAATATCCAGGTCACCTTCCGCGCGGAGTACCGCACCTTCATCGAAGTGGTCGGCGAGCAGGGAGTGCTCACCGCGGAAAGTGGCCTCACCGTAGATCGCCCGGTCACTATCCTCCATCACGCCGCAGGCACAGTCTTGGCTCAGGAGGTCGTCTCAAACAGAGACGCCTACAGCCGCATGCTCGATGCCTTCTCCGCGGCCGTCGAGGGCACCGGTATCTTCGCCAGCACTGGCGAAGACGGCATCCAGAATCAGCGCATTCTCGACGCAGCCTTCCGTAGCTGGCACAGCGGCTGCCGCGAACGCATCCGCTAATCAATTTCGGAAAGGGTGCCCGAAGCAAGCATCCCCATTTGGGCCTTATCAGTAAGCATTTGGTCTCATTCAGACCAAACGCTTACCTTCTTCGCTCTTCCATCGGGTGGTCTAGGACTGTGACGGTACGCTGATTCCCGCTTTCTGAGCCTTCATGTGACCAGAGGCGTATGCCGCCGCCGCATCTGAAGTGTCGATCAGCTTCTGGGCGTGCCCCTCCACCTGCTTGATGAACGCCTTGTATTCCGGGTTCATAGCCGGTGGAGCCGTGCCAGACTCATTGCGCTCTAGGATTGCTGAATTTGCATCCGCAGCAAGAGCCTTGGCCGAATCCAGCATGCTGTCGATTGTCCGCTGTTTCCAGTTTGGAAGCTGGGATTGCAAATCCTGCAATTGCGCTAGGGCCGGATTTAAGCCATCGTTTACAAGGTCCTTGATTTGATTCAGGTGATAACCATGCGACCGCTCTGAGATACGCACGTTGAATGAGTCGAGACGTTCCGCGTTGTCGCGGACGTCGCGTGCCACGTCCCCCACTTGGTTCATGAGTTGAACACCCTTCTCTTGCGCTGCCAGGCTATCGTCCGTCTTCGTGTCGGCAAGAGCCGGAATCGAAAGACCTATGGCCAACAAAACGCTAGCCGCCACGCGTGTCATGTTGAATCGAGATTTCATGATGCTCCCCCTCTGCTTCGCTCTCTTTGCCTCTTTGGACGGCGCTGCGCAGCGATAGTATTATTAGATACTTTCGAAACAAAACATCGTTTTTATCGATGTATCATGACCATTGGATGGAATGGCTGAACTATCACCACCTCTTGTATTTTTGGGCAGTTGCGAGAAGGGGCAGCATCGCCCGAGCCTGCGAAGACTTGCGGCTCGCCCAACCGACAATCAGCGGTCAACTGCGAGCATTGGAGGAAGCTTTAGGGGAAAAGCTCTTTATCCGGCAGGGCCGCAGGCTCGTTCTGACTGAGGCTGGACAGATTGCCTTTCGGTACGCGGATGAGATCTTTACTCTTGGCGGAGAACTGAAGGATGTCCTGAAAGGCAGGCCGCGCAGCCGTCCGCTTCACTTCTCGGTCGGAGTGTCGGACATCATCCCAAAGCTGATCGCCTGCCGCATCTTGGAGCCTGCGCTGTCAATGCAAGGCGGGGTGAAGATCGAATGTATAGAAGGCGCTCCGGAGGAGCTGCTGTTGAAGTTAGCAGCTAACGAACTTGATCTTGTCTTGGCCGAGACCCCGGCTTATTCTGCACTTCGCAGGCGATTGTTCAATCATCTTCTCGGGTCGTCTGATCTGGCTCTTTTCGCCGCGCAGCCGTTAGCGCGATTCTACCGACGTGGTTTTCCAAAGAGCCTTACTGGCGCGCCTTTTCTGCTCCCGCTCCGGAAGTCTGCCCTCCGGCAGGCTCTGGACGACTGGTTTGAAGCCGAGTCCATCACGCCTCGTGTTCTGGGCGAGTTCCAGGATACCGCCCTGATCGATGTCTTCGCGCAGTCTGGCACGGGCATCTTTGCCGCCCCGGTCGCAATCGAACGCGAGATCCGAACGAGTTACCACGTCGTCAAGCTGGGGACTTTAAGCGATCACACGGTGAGCTACTACGCAATCTCTGGGGAGCGCAAGATCAAACACCCCGCCGTCACAGTTATCGCCGAGGCAGCACAGACCAGGCTGTTCAGAGGTGCGCCTGCTTAGATCACGCCAGCGATCGGTGTGCCGCTCGTCGTTACAATCTGCATAGAAGGCTTCTCTCTGATCCAGCCGCTCATGGTCCTCAACCAATCGCCACATGGATCATCGCTAAAGCCTTATCCCGTCAATCCTAAGCACAAGTGACGGTGGGATACCACCATCAATCACTCGAGGACTGCCAGCACTTCGCCTGAAGCGACCTTGTCGCCCGCTGCGACCCGTACCTCCACGATGCGTCCGTCACGCGCCGCCTTCAGCTCGTTCTGCATCTTCATGGCCTCGATCACCACGATGCCCTGGTGGGCCGTCACCGCCTCGCCCGGTGCGACCAGCACCCGCGCTACGCGGCCCGGCATGGATGCCTTGATCTGCACCGTGCCGTTGGCCGCTCCCGTGCGTTTGCGCCGCCCTCGCAGCGAACGTGGATCATTCACGGCAACCCGGTGCTGCCGTCCGCTCACCGCGATCGTCTCCTCATCCCCGGAGGCAACGCGCACGCAGCGATAGGACCGGCCACCCGAGCCATCGCCCTCGGAGTCACCGATCAGCAGCGAAAGCACTCCGGGCGTCGGCTCGCATACATCGACGGGAATCGAGCGGCCATCGATGTGGGCCATCCATCCTGCACCTTGTCGCTCCAGCGCCAGCCGCCGCAGTACGCCATCCACCTCCACCTCAAGGATCAGCGCACTCATCGGCGGAATCCCTGCTCGAGGGCGTCACGCTGCCATGGCGTCGGCGCCTTCGTTGCGACGGCAGCAGGAGCGGGCGTGGCAAACAAGACGGCCGCGATCGCCGCCGCCTCTTGGCTTTGCTTGTCTGCTTCCGCACTGCCAGCTTCGGCGCGGTCAGCTTCGGCAATTTCGGGAGCCGCCTTCGCGAGCAGCCGGTCAAGGTAGCCGGTGTCGATCCGCGCCGCCTGAAAGTCGGCGTCATCCAGAACTCGTCGCAGCAACTTCAGGTTGGTTCGAATGCCGCCGATTGCATATTCATCGATGGCGCAACCCAGTCGCGCAATTGCGGTCGCGCGATCCGATGCATGCGCAATCAGCTTCGAAAGCATCGGATCGTACTCCGTCGGCACCTCCCAACCCTCGTAGACACCCTCGTCCTCGCGAATCCCCGGACCACCGGGGCGCAGCAGCCGTGTAATGCGCCCAGGTGAAGGCAGAAATCCGTTCTCCGGATCCTCCGCGTAGACGCGCACCTCCATCGCGTGCCCTCGCAGAGTGATCTCTTCCTGCGTGAAAGGCAGCGGTCTGCCCTCGGCAATCGCGATCTGCAGGTGTACCAGGTCGAGCCCGGTGACAAGCTCCGTAACGGCATGCTCCACCTGCAGCCTCGTGTTCACTTCGAGAAAATAAAAGTTCTGCGCCTCATCGACCAGGAATTCCACCGTGCCCGCGTTCACGTATCCCGCTTCGCGAGCCAGCCGGCACGCCGCTTCGCCCATGCGCCGTCTCAGCTCCGGCCCCACCACCGCGGAGGGCGCCTCTTCAATCACCTTCTGGTGGCGGCGCTGCACCGAGCACTCGCGCTCGCCGAGATAGACGACATTGCCATGCTGATCGGCGAGCAGTTGTATCTCGATGTGACGCGGCCGCTCAATCAGCTTTTCGAGGTACACCTCGCCCGATCCGAAGGCGCGCGCAGCCTCATCGCTCGCGGAAAGGAAGGCGGAGGGAAGCTCCTCTGGCCGTTGGATGGCTCGCATGCCTTTGCCACCACCGCCCGCTGCCGCCTTCAGCATCACGGGATAGCCGATCTCCTTCGCAATCTTCAGCCCCTCGTCAGCTGATGACAGACCGCGGACCGACCCCGGCGTGCGCGGCATGCGAGCGCGGTCTGCAGCGGCGCGCGCGCGTGTCTTCGATCCCAGCTCACGCATCGCCGAGGCGGGCGGCCCGATGAACGTGATCCCAGCCGCCGTGCAGCCTTCGGCAAAGTCGGCATTCTCTGAGAGAAATCCGTAGCCGGGATGAATCGCATCGGCTCCGCACCGGCGCGCGACTTCGAGAATGCGGTCTCCCCGCAGATAGGAGTCGACTGACGGCGCGGGGCCCAGCCGGTAGGCCTCATCGGCATGTTGGACATGCAACGCGCAACGGTCTGCGTCGGAGTAGACCGCCACCGGCGAGATGCCTAGCTCACGGCACGCTCGCACAAGACGCAGCGCGATCTCGCCCCGGTTGGCAATCAGGATCTTGCGAAGGGAAGCCACCAGTGAGGGATTCTAGAGCATTCTTCAGAGCGATGCAGGGCGCATCTCCGCGTACAAAAAACGAAGGAGCCCGTCATCCGGGCTCCTCGCGTTGCATTTCTTCTGTGACGAGCTACTTGGTGGTATCTACGCCCGGCTTGGTAGCTTGATTCGCCTTCTCCACGTTCGCTTTGCGGGCGCCCAAGGCCTTCTGAATCCAGTCTTGCGCCTGCTGCAAATCAGCCTTGCGCGCATCGTCGTCTCCACACTCGATCTCTGCCTTACGGCGATACGCGAGGTTGAGGTACGCCATAGCGTCTTCGTAGGAGGGACGCAGGTCGATCGCCTTATGCAGCGAGTCCATCGCCTCATTCACCAGCGGACCATTCGTCTCCGCCAGCTTCGGACACACTTTCTTGGGGATGGCCCCATCGGCCGCCTGCTTTTCCGTCAGACCGTTGGCCGCAAGAAAATCCAGCGAGTTCTTGCGTGCCTTGTTCCAGTCGATCACGCCGATGGTGTAATAGGCCTCTGGGTCCTTCGGATCGACAGCCAGCACCTTCTGCTGCCACTCCTTCGCGTCGTCCCCTTTGCCTTCGCCGAAATAGATAGCGGCGATGCCCTTGATCGCATTCACATTGTTGGGATCGATCTGCAGCGCGTCTTTGTACGCCGCGATCGCGTGATCCGCCAGCGCTTTGTTCGCGGGGGTGTCAGAGTTCGGCACAACCTGCTGCGCATATGCGGTGGCCAGGTACATGTGCGTCATCGTCAGCGACGGATCCAGATTCACTGCGGTCTGGAAATGCTCGATGGCTTCCTCATACCTGGCGTTCTTGTAGGCTTGGACTCCCTTGTTGAGCTGATCGCGCGCCTTTAGTTTGCTGCACCCAGTGGTGGCGAGGAGCATCGACAGGCTGGCAACTGCCGGCATCCACACTCTTGCGATACGCATCATTCTGCTTCTTTTCTCCTTGAATAGGTGCCAGACCGCGGCGCGTTGAGGGGTCCGTTTGCTGGGCAGGGAACAGAAACTTCTCTGCGCAGTGATTGTAACTGTTTTCTTAGGCCCTGCAAGTCCCGCACAGCCCGTTTTCAGCCCCGGAAACCGTCTGCGCAGCTTTCCGTCAGGAAAAGCTGCTCCCCGCGAATCAAAGACCGGATCATAGTATGTATTTGCGAAAGGGGTCAAAGAACAAACCCGCGGTCGGGATCGGCCGCGGGTTTGGGTAGTGGGATGCGGACTACTGGCCCAACTCAATCTTGGGAGTAATCAACCCGACATGGTCGACGCCTGCGCCTTTGGCGATATCAATAGCATTGGCGACCGGACCAAAGTCAAGGTCCTTGTCCCCCTTGATGAACATCACCTTCGTAGCGCGCGTGGAGAAGATCGTCTGCAGCCTTCCCGCCAGATCAGACTTCTGCACATCGGTTTCGTTGATTTTGTACGCCGGCTGACCGCCATTGCCATGCATGATCGACACTACGATAGCCGTGTCGTTTTCCTTCGGCGGCTCCTTGGTCTTCGGCGGCTGCGGTACCAGCGCCTCCAGGCCGTGAGGCGTCACTGGCGTAATGGCCATGAAGATGATCAGCAGCACCAGAAGGATATCGATCATCGGGGTTACGTTGATGTCGGAGGAGAGTCCACCGCCACCGCCAGTAGAGAATGCCATGAGAGATTCCTCGATTCTTCAATCCCCGCCAAACGGCGAAGGATGCTGTTGCTACATACTGCCGGCGGCTCCGGCATTCGGCTGGTCGGTCAATATGCCGAGCGTATCGGTGCCGGAAGTACGGATGTTGTCGATGGCTTCCATCACTACACCGTAGTTCGCGCGCGTGTCGGCCCGCAGATAGACCTCTTTGTTGGTCTTGTTAGTCAGCATGTCAGTGATCTTCGGACCGAGATCGGCGGAAGACATCTGATTGGCTCCCAGGAAGACCCGACCATCGCGGGTGATGGCAACCACAACAGAATCTTCGTGGTCAGCGTCCGGCATCGGCGTCGCATCGACGCTCTTCGTCAGGTCAACGTTGACCTTGTTCTGCACCATGGGCGTGATGACCATGAAGATGATCAGCAGCACCAGCATCACGTCCACCATCGGGGTGACGTTGATGTTGGAGTTGACCTTGGCGCCTTCGTTTCTTACTGCAAGTGCCATATATGCTCCCTACCTGTTCGAGCGGGATCGGTACTCCTGATCCGGCCGTCCCCGTGTTGCACCCTGCGGGAAGGAGGGTGGCGAGGCTTTCACGCCCCGCCACATTCGATTCACGCGTGGACGGCGTCGCAGGAATCCGCTTTTAGCGGCGCTGCGACTGCTTGATGAAGTAGTCCACCAGTTCGCTTGAGGAGTTGTCCATCTCGACGTCGAACGCCTCAACCTTGTTGGTGAAGTAGTTAAACAGCATCACAGCCGGGATCGCAACCAGCAGCCCGAATGCAGTGGTCACCAGTGCCTCGGAGATACCGCCTGCGATCGCGCCGATACCGGCCGACTTCTGTGTGGCGATCTGTTGGAAGGCGTTCAAGATACCGACCACCGTGCCGAACAACCCGATAAACGGTGCGGTGGAACCGATCGTTGCCAGACCGCCCAGACCGCGCTTCAGCTTGGCATGAACAATGGCTTCGGCGCGCTCCAGTGCCCGCTTGCTGGACTCAATCTGGTCTTCCGTGATGGCTCCACCGTTGCCGTAGCTGCGAAACTCCTGCAGACCAGCGGTGACCACCTCGGCCAGATGCGACTTCTTGTTGCGGTCCGCTACCTTCACGGCTTCGTCCAGCTTGCCTTCGCGCAAAGCGCCGGCAACCTTCGGAGCGAACTCACGCGACTGCTTGCGGGCAGCGTTGAAATAAATGGCGCGGTCGATAATGACGGCCAGCGACCAGATCGACATGATGAAGAGGATGATCACCACGGCCTTGGCCGGGATGCCCATTCTCGCCCACATCTCAGGGAGGCTGAAGCCGACGTTGCTACCCTGGTCCTGAAACAACAGACCGAGGTTCGAAATGTGGGGAATTACGTGAGTGAGCTGAGCGTGAATCACTGAATCTTTCCTCCTGGGGTAATGCAGAAGCTGATAACTGAAGCCGCTTGGGAATCGCGGTGCGTCAAAACACCCCGATGCTATCACCGGCCTCTTTGCGCCCTGTATGACACGAAGAGGCCAGTTGGTGGATGGTCATCCCCCTCGCTCGAGGGAGACGTCTTCGACGATCAGCCGCCGAGATTGAACACTACGTTGACGGTGGTCTCAACCTCAACCGGCTCGCCGTTTAACTGGTAAGGCTTGTATCTCCAGGTCTTCACTGCCTCGAGGGCAGACTGGGTAAGCATCGGCGGCCCACTGATGACGCGCAGGTTTTCGATGGTGCCCGATTTCGAGATGGTTGCCTGGAGCACTACCGTACCAGAGATACGCGCCGCGCGTGCGATCGGCGGGTAGGTCGGATTGACGCCGCCGGTCTTCAGACCGGTCATCACGCCGGACGAAATCGCGATCTTCTTCGGCGTGGCAGCCTTCACTACCGGTGCCGGAGCGCTGCCCATACCGCCAAGAATGCCGCCGATCGCGCCCCCGGAACCCATGCCTTCCATGCCGGCCACACCTGCATTCGTCGGTGGAGGTGGCTCTTCCTTTATCTGCTTGATCTCATGCGGAATCTTGCTCGGCGCCTGGAACGGGTCCACCGTCTGCACGTGCACCTTCGGCTGCGGGGCCTGCGGCGGCGGTGGTGGCGGTGGTGGCGGCGGCGGTGGCGGCGCGGTCAACAAGGTAGCCATCATCTGCTTCGGCAACGACTCAAGGTGCATCAGGGGCCAGAGGATGAGACCCACCACGACTGCGCAGTTCACGATGAGCGCAACGATTGACCAGTACTTGCTCTTCGTCTTGATCCGGTGGCCGGATTCCATCAGGGCGTCTTCGAACATGGCGTACCTCGAGAAACACAGGTGCTAGACACCAAAATCTCCACCCCTGCCAACGATGCCCGGCCGCTCCGCGTGGGGAGCAGTCGCGCGTCACCGAAGAGAAGCGGAGACTGGGCCTGCGACTTCTTGGCTATAGACACCTGACCCTGCCATCTTTGTTCCCACAAATTTCCAAATAATTTGGCCTGCACTGAAAACAGTGCAGGCCAATGCTATGACTCGCAAGCCTGTTAGACCCGCGCCCGCTTCGCCGCCGGCAGTGCCGCCGCGCGTCCATGCTTCGCACGCCACTCCTGCCAGGCCACCAGCATCGGTGCCGCTACCGCGATCGACGAGTAGGTGCCGATCAGGATCCCGACCACCAGGGCGAACGAGAAGCCGTGCAGCACCTCGCCGCCGAAGAGGTAGAGCGAAAGCACGGTGAGGAAGGTGAGTCCGGAGGTGAGCACGGTCCGGCTCAGCGTCTGGTTGATGCTGCGGTTCACGATGTCAGGCAGTGGTTCGCGCCGCGTCATGCGCAGGTTCTCGCGAATGCGGTCGAAGACCACGATGGTGTCGTTCATCGAGTAGCCGACCAGCGTCAGGATGGCCGCGATCACCGTCAGCGTCAGCTCCTTGTTGGTCAGTGAGAAGGCGCCGATGGTGATCAGCGTGTCATGGAAGACCGCCACCACTGCCGCCACGCCATAGATCAGCTCGAAGCGCCACCACAGATAGATCAGCATGCCCAGCAGGGAATAGAGCGTCGCCCGGATGGCCTGCCCGCGCAGTTGCGCTCCCACTTGCGGCCCGACAATCTCCGTATTGAAGATATGGAAGCCGGAGAGATAGGTCTTCTGCTGGAGGGTCGAAAGGACTGCCGGGTCGGTCACGCCCTTCAGCACATCGAAGCTGCGGATCAGGCCGTCGCCCTGCTTGTCCCGGGTGTTGAGGATGGCTTCCGCTTGCTGCGTGTACTTCGTCTTCCCAGCATCCGGGCCAAGATGCTCCGGGTCCTGCTGCAGCAGGAAGTCGGCGAGCGTCGCAGAACCGACGTTGTCCAGATCCAACTTGCCCTGGCTGGCCGCGCCAGTCGACGAATAGTAGGCGCCCAGCGCCTTCACGATGGTGTCACTGCCGGCCTCGGCATTCGACTCCTGCATCGCCTTCTCCGGCAGCGAGATGATCACCTCGTTCGACGGGGCTTGGCCGAGCCGCTGGCCGAAGGGCTGAATGCGGAAGTCGTGAACGCCGGCCTTATCGACGGCGGCGCGGATGCGGTCCGTCGACGGCGCCTGGTCAAACTTGACGTAGACCAGCGTGCCGCCCTTGAAGTCGATACCCAGTCGAATGCCATGCCAGAAGAAGATGGACAGCAGGCCAGCCACACTGAAGATGAGAGAGAAGCCGAGGAAATACCACTTCTTCCCCAACCAGTCGATCTTTACGTCGTGAAACAGTTCCACTTGAACTCCGTATACGCCGTGCCGCTCCGGCACACTGGCGAACTTTTAGAGCGGACCCGCAGGCCGCAATGCTCTATTTCCTACCCAACAATCTTGCTGCCGCGCCCCGCGTCAACGTCCGCTCCGCCGCCACTGCAGCCACCAGTAGCAACGCGCCCGTGGCAACGCCCAGCCCGATCAGTCCGGCTGCGGTTCCTACAGTGATCATCGTCAGTCGCATCATATGGAATGCACCTCCCCACGCTGCTTGCGGTTTCAATCCCTCGTTTCATCGTTCAAGCGAAGGCCTTACTGTTCGTGTGCCTCACCCACGTCACAAAACGTGAGCGACCGAAGGAAGCGAAGCACACAGAATGCGCCGCAGGCGCGTCCGCCCGTGCGGCCAGCACCATTAGATGGAAAGCGCCTCCCCGCGCGCCTTACGGTTCAGGATGGCGTCAAAGATCGTCCGCGACACAAAGACAGCCGTAAACAGGTTGGCGCCTAGACCGAAGACCAGCGTGACAGCAAAGCCCTTCACTGGACCGGTGCCGAAGAGAAAGAGGATGGCCGCCGAAACCATCGTCGTAACGTGCGTATCCAGAATCGTCGTCCACGCATGCGCGAAGCCCTGATCTACCGCGGCTGCCGACGATTTGCCCGCGCGAACCTCTTCCCTAATACGCTCAAAGATCAGCACATTCGAGTCCACGCCCATGCCGACCGTAAGAATCACACCGGCAATGCCGGGCAAGGTCAGCGTGGCGCCGGTGAAGCCCATGAACCCGAGCAAGAGCACCAGGTTCAGGAAGAGCGCCAGATCCGCGTTGATGCCCGCGCCCCTGTAATAGATCAGCATGAAGATCATCACCGCCAGCATGCCGACAATCGACGCCGTCACACCCTTGCGGATCGAGTCGGCGCCCAGTGACGGGCCGACAGTGCGCTCTTCAAGGTAGTGGATGGAGGCCGGCAGCGCACCCGTCCGCAGCATCAGCGACAGGTCCTTGGCCTTCTGCTCGCCCAGGCCGGAGATGCGGCCCTGATCGCGGATCGCCTCCTGGATATTCGCGACCTCCTGGACCTTGTTGTCCAGCATGATCGCCATCGGCTTGTTCACGTTCTTGCTGGTGAAGTCGTAGAAGCGGTCGCCGGCAGCGCGGGTCAGGATAAAGGTCGCATCTGGTCGCCCATTTTCGTCCCGTCCCGGCTGCGCATCGCGGAAATCGGGTCCTCGGACCACCGCTACCCGCTGCAACAGGTAGTATTGGCCCTGCAATCCCTCTTCATTGCCGCCGTACGGCACCAGCTCCTGGTCGGGCGCAATCACCCCGCCGTTCGCCTGCTTCGCCGCATCCTGCGTGGCGTAAGGGCCACCCGTCACCGCATGGATCTCGAGGATCGCCGTCGACTGAATAATGTCGCGCACGCGGCCCGGATCGTCGACGCCCGGCAGCTCTACCAGGATCTGGTTCTTGCCGAGGCCGTATTCCTGCACTGTCGGCTCGGTCACGCCCAGCGAATTGATGCGGGTCGAAATGGTCTCGATCGATTGCTGCAGGGTCTTCGTCTCGAGCGTCTGCTGCTCGGTCGGCTTCAGGGTGAGCGTGAAGCCATCCGATGTGGAGCTGATGTTGTACTGCTGCCCGTATTTGGTGTCCAGCAGGTTACGCACATCGCCGGTCTTGTTCGCCGGCACGCCGGAGATCTGCAGGGTCACTGGGTCGGATGGGTTTGGCTTCCCCACCGAGCCGACAGAGATACCCGCGGCCTGCAGATCGCCTTGCAGCCGGCCCACGGCGTTGTCGGTCTCCGCGGCCACGGCCTCGTCGACCATCACCTGCAGGACAAGGTGTGTGCCGCCCTTCAGGTCGAGCCCCAGACTGATGCGATTCGACAGCGCATCGCGCCACGCCTGCCCGCTGATGCCGTGAGGAATGCCGAAGATCCCGAAGATAAAGACCAGCAGGATGGCGACGATAAGGATGGTTTTACTGGTGAGATTCTTGCGCATGATTGAATCAGGTCGCCTCTACGCGGCGTTACTTGGCTTCCTCGGGTGTATTGGTGGTCACGGCCGCAATGGCCGACTTCACAACTTCAACCTTGATCCCGTCCGGGGGCAGCTTCAACTGGATCGCATCATCACGCAGCGCCACGATGGTGCCGCGCATCCCGCCGGTGGTGGTGATCTTGTCGCCGATCTTCAGGTTGTTCAGCATCTCCTGCCACATCTTCTGCTTCTTCTGGTTCGGCCGGAAGAGCAGCAGGTAGAACACGCCCACCATCAGAACGGCGGGCAGAAAGGTGACGAAGTTGGTCGGCAGCCCAGCTACGAAAACAGCGCAAAGTTCCACGAACACAGAGATCCTTCTTCCATCAAGGTGCTCCACCCCGTCGCGCCGGTTCTGGAGGCTGGCGCGGTGGCTGCAGCTTCAGTGCGGGAGCACGGGAAAGGAGCGGGTATGGCCAGGCAATCTGGAGCAGCTACCGGGCTTTCGAACCAGCACCCGGACCACTCATCCCGCCTGAGCCAAACTCCCGAAGCGGCCCCTAAACAGGCGCGCACAGGACACACAGATCGGCAGGATACCTAAGCATAAGCATCACGGAGTCTGTGGCTTGTGTCAAGGGATCGCGGGCGTTCCCCCCAAACCAATCCCCATACGAAGTTCAGCTGCACAAAGCCCCCTGCAGCAAGTCCTATCCCCCGTTGTACTTCTTCAGCCAGTCCGTGACTTCCTGCATCACGTTCAGCCGCTGCTCCCAGAGCACCGGGAAGTGCGGCGATCCCGGGTAGGTCACCATCCGGACCGTCTTGTGGTGGTCTGCCAGCAGCTGAAAGAACTCCGTGCCCTGGAAGGTCGGCACCCGCTGGTCCGCCTCGCCATGCAGGATCAGCAGCGGCGTCGTCACCTGGTTCGCGAACGCCACAGCCGAGAATTTGCGGAAGGCCTGCGGATCGTCTTCCGGCCAGCGCGCGTCGTAGTCCACCTGCGCGAGATCGCTGGTAAAGAGGAACGGCGCCCAGTCCGTGATGCCGGCGCCTTCAATCGCGGCTCGGTACCGCTTCGTCTGCGTCACCGTCCAGGACGTCATGAAGCCGCCGGCGCTCCAGCCAAAGATCGCCAGCCGCTGCGGATCGGCCCAGCCCTGCGCGATCGCGTAATCCGTCGCGCTGTCGACATCCTGATACGCCCGATCCCCAAAGTGCTGGTAGATCGCCGCGAGAAATTCCGCTCCGTACCCGGTCGACCCGCGATATTGCGGTTGCAGCACCACATAGCCCTGCGCGGCGATGACCCGGGCCAGCGGATCCAACCCAAGCTGATCGTTGGCCTCCGGGCCGCCATGCGGAAACACCAGAAACGGATACTTCTTTCCCTCCACGTAACCCGCAGGGAAGGTCGCGATGCCTTCGAGCGCGATCCCATCCTTGCTCTTCCAACGCACCACGCGCGCTGGCCCCAGCTCCACTGCGGCCAGTTGCGCATCTGCTTCGGTCGTGATCTTCCGCAGATGGTCCCCGTCGGGCACAGCCACGTCTGCGGCATGGTTTGGATCTTCGACGGTCAGCGCAATCTGATCGCTGGTGTGCGGATACATGCTCCTCGCCGGCACACCTTCGATCGTCATCCCTTCCTTCCAGCGATAAACCGGCACCAGCGCGCCGTCACGAAACTCTTCGACGTCGTTCTGCACGCCATGTGCCACCGCAACCCACACCCGCCCCTCGGTGTCGCCCCCAAGATTGACCGTCGTTCCCCGTAGATCCGGCGTGCGGTCCGTAGCGTTTCCACCCGATGCAGGCACAGTCCACAGATGCTCCGGCGTCAGCGTCTCCGACTTTGTCGAGAGAAACGCGAGATCCTTCCCGCCATCGGCCCACGCGATCCCGCTGACCGAGTTGGGAATGTCGGTCACGTGCCGCGCGCCCTTCGCGCTGCAGGTATCGATCGCCGTCGCGACCTCGTGATGCCCGATGTGCGGCACCGGAGAGAGCACCGCCAGCGTCGATCCATCGGCGCTCCATGCGACAGTGCCATCGACCGATTGCAGATTGCTGCACCACCAGCCGCCGCCTGTGCCATCCACGTTCACGATGTACAGACTCGACTCTCCCGGCTCCTGCACGTGGCGCACGTCGGCGAGCGGATCCGGATTGCGCGGATCACCCACAACCGCAAAGTGCTTTCCGTCCGGAGACGCGGTCGCTGACGCGATCCCCCGCGGCAACAGCACTACCGTCGACGGCACG
>Ga0210396_10001710_pt1 | contig 23241 bp, 15 predicted proteins | sample IncBWH17OmetaG_FD_155466 | JGI IMG/M metagenome (GOLD analysis project Ga0210396, IMG submission 155466) | Forest soil microbial communities from Barre Woods Harvard Forest LTER site, Petersham, Massachusetts, United States - Inc-BW-H-17-O ... | reverse complement strand
CTCGGTGGCGCGGCCGAGCAGCGCGCCACCGACGCACGCTTCCAGCACGGCGTGGCTCTGTTCCGTCGCGATCGGCAAAGATTGGCCCAGCACGTCCGCGGCCTTCCAGCGCAAGAGCCGTTCCGCCCCCTCGCTCCACACGACCACATGCTGATTGACGTCGATGCGGCAAAAACCGACGACGGCCGTGTCGAGCAGCCGGTCGCGCTCCCTCCGGCTCTCCAGCAATTCCTCCTCGCGGATCAGTCGGGTGAGCACGTTGCCGATCTCGATCGCGATCGTTTCGACGAGCGATTGCTCCAGCGAACCGCAGGCCTTAGCAAAAAAAACGGCCAGCACGGCGATGACGTGATCGACTGTCCGCACGGGCTGCAGAATCAGTCCACGAACGGCGCCCTCCGGAAGAGCTTTGGCCCGCCCGGCGACGCGCGGGTCGCAGCCGACGTCGGCAATCACCAGCGGAACGTCGTTCTCGCCAACCTGTCGCACCTCGGGCTCGAACGCCGTTGGATCGAGTGAGCGATCGGACGTTGCCACAGTCCGGGCCTGCAGCACGAGTTCGCTGCTCGCGAGCGGGCGAGTCCAGATCTGGACGTCCGGCACGTCGAGATGACGCTGGATCAATTCTGTCCAGACTTCGAGAATCTGGTCCGACGACGTCCCGCCGCCGAACGCCGCCCAGATATCGGCGCGGAGAGACGCGATGGTGGCCCGCCGCCGCGCAATCCTTTCGGCCTCGTGCCGCTCCGAGGTTTCCATGGCGATAATCGCGAAGACCCGCTGTATCGCGAGCGGCCGGGTTTGGCAGTAAAGCCATTTGAAACTGCCGTCGCCGCAGCGGAAGCGGGCCTCGAACGCCTCGGGGGGCGCGTCGCCATCCGGATCGCAGAGCTGACGAACGAGAAACTGGGCGTCGTCGGGATGGACGAATGGGGCAAACGAACGGCCGACCAGGCTTTGCTGAGAATGCCCCAAGAGCTGGGACCAGGGCGCGTTCATCCGCTGAAAACGGCCGTCGTAACCGATGAGGCAGAACGGGGCCGGAACATCGTCGAGCGTGCAGAGCTCGGCAGCGGCCGCAGCAGCCGACAGGCGCAACGGCAATTCGGCGGGGACGTTCGACGGATGGTTCATCCTGAAACTCCTAGGTCCCTGCGAGCTCGGCGGTCGCTCACTCGACCAGGTAAACGTCCTTCGCAGGCGGCAGGGGCTGCGACGGTGCCAAGGTGGTCTGCAGAATATTGGCGAACCGAATCGAGCCGGCCACGAGACTCATGTCGAATGTTCCGTTCGCCGCGAAAACGATCTGGGCGTACTTTCCGTAAACCTGTCCTTGCAGAGTCCCGGCCAGCAGCATTTGCTGGTCGGCCAGTACGATTGGGCTGCGATCGACGCGCCGCTGATAAATCAGCAGTCCGTTGAAGGGGCTGGCCGGGTCGTTCAGACCCTGGTAACTGCTGCCCAGAAGTGAGGCGATCACCACGCTGGGGATCTGCGTCATGGCCGTGGGCGGCGGGGCGACCGTGTTGCCATCGGAGGCATCCGGAGCGCCGGTAAGCGGCGTGTAGTTAGTCGTGTTGGTGATATAGAACATCACGCCGTTGGCAGTGACGATTCCTCCGGTGACGTTGAGCGCCAATTGCGTCATCGGGTTGACGCTGCGGATGATGTAAACGCCCGGATTGAGAACGGCCGCCCCACTGTCGATTTCAATCCAGTCGTACACGCCCGGATTGAGGACCTTCGCCGGGCTGATCAGGGGCACGCCGGTCACCTGCACGCCGCCATAGGTCGTCGCGCTGACATTCGCCGGATCGATGGCAACCGTCGGAGCGGGCAGATTGATGAACGGATCGGGAACCGGCAACTGGTTGGCACGCAGCGGACTCTTCTGGCCCGACGTGAAGTTGCCATAGTTCGACGGATTGTCGACGCCGCCAACCACTCGAATGTTGCGCGCCAACAGACTCGTGAGAGAAATCAGCGGCATGCACGCAGCCCCGTAGGGTGGGCCGGCGGAGGAACCAACCTGATTGCCGTTCTGATCGACTCCGCCCCATTGATTGTTGTCGAGGACGGCGCCGTTCACGGAGAGCTGCCCCAGTCCCAATATTTCAAGGCCTCCCAACTGCAGGGCGGGCAACGTCTCGGATAGCGTCACGTAGGCAGCCAGGTTGGCGGTCACTCCCGGCGGATTGGCTTCCAGAACGTCAACCGCCGCTCCCGCGGTCGACGCCTCGATCCCGGCGACGGACCGCACCCGAATCGTGGGCGGCGACAAGGTCCCCAGCGCCTGCATGAAGAACGTTGTTTTCTGCTGACTGGCGATCACTTCCACATAGTTGGCATTCCCCGCGTAGGGACCCGACTGCGGCGGGATATTGACCACCACATTGGCGTCGGCGAAGCCGTTTTCAACCTGGACGCAGGCCAGAGCCGCCGCCGTCGCGGCTTCCGTGGTGCCGACGTTGTAGAGCGCTGTCGCGGCCTCCGTCGCCGCACCGTCGCTGGCGTGTTGCAGGTTGCGGTAGTCGGCCATCAGCAGACTGCTGTCGAGCACGAGCCCCGCAAATCCGCAGAGCACCGGCAGCAAGATCGCCATCATCACGAGAATCTTGCCGCCACGGTTCGCCCGGCAGGTGTTTCGTTCCCGGCACGGGCGCGCGTCGCTCCCTGCGGTCGTACCGAAAATCAGATTTCTTGCTGGCCTTTGGGGTCGCATCGGCCTTCCCCCTCATTCAGTGTTGGACGGACATAGTGCTGACGGCTTGGATCGGTATCGTCTGGGTCCCGAGCACGTAGGGGAGAATCGGCGCGTATCGATAAGTGAGCGTGACCTGGACCGGGTCATCCGGCTGGTTCGTGCCCGAGGGCCATTGGATCGAATAGTTCACGCTGCTCAGGTTGAACGTGACCAGTTCCGGGCTGAGTGCGCTGGCGTAGTCGCTGCCGTCGGCCGCGGTCCCACTGACGCTGTCCGGCCCCCAAACGGTCTGCGCCGGCGCGGCCATCTGGCCGTGCACGATCGCGACACGTGCCAGTCGTCGGGCCGCTTCGTTCATCGTGTTGTAATCGAGTACGAGCAGGCCCAGATCGAGCATGCCGAACAGGATCAGCAGAAAGACGATGAGAACGAGCGCCCCCTCGACGGCGGCAACGCCGCGGCGCGGATGCTCGATTGCGATTTGGCTCTGGCGAATCGTGCGTTTGAGATTCATGGCACCCTTTCAAGGGTCAAGCCACGTCTGTTCAACGGAAACGATCCATCGTCACGGTATGAGTCACGGAAAACTGGCCGGGCAATCCCGGCAGGCTCGTCAGCAGCGCAAAGGTGTAGTTGGCCTGGACGGTCGCCCGATACAGGTTGCCCGTCGTGGGCGTGGCCGTCACCGTGACGGTCAGCTGATTCGTATTGAACGAACTGCCCGTCCCCTGCATTTCCTGCGTGGCCGCGGCGATTACCTGGTTTTGCCAGGAGGCATACGAGAAGGGCGTGTAGCCGTGCGTGGCGCCGTATTCGGCCCCGACGCGGGCCGCGTTGGAGACGATGATGTAGGCCCCAATGGAACGCCCCAGATCGACGCAGCCAAAAACCAACAGCACGAGCAGGGGCAGAATGAGTGCGAACTCGACGGCCGCCGCGCCCGCCCGGCGCGCCCGACGACCACGGATCAAGCTGCGTGATGTCCGCATGATGAAAACCTCGTACGACCGATTGCTTTGGCGTCTGGATTTCCTTCAAAACATTGAGGCGATTAGTTGCTCCGCACCTCGGCCGGCGGAGGAGCCGAGAACTTTTCGTAAAGCAGGACCGCCGCCGGTCCCACGAGCACGACGAAGATCGCAGGGAAGATGCAAAGCAGCGTCGGGAACAGGATCTTCACCGACGCCTTCTGCGCCAGTTCTTCTGCCCGCTGCTCGCGCTGATGGCGCAGCATTTCCGCCTGCGCACGCAGGGCATCCGTGACGCTGGTGCCGAACCGCCGGGCCTGCTCGATCAGCGTGCTCAAGCTGTACAGGGCGGACAGATCGGACCGTTCCGCAAAACTACGCAGGGCCAGATCGGGAGTAGCGCCCAGTTCGATCTGCCGCTGGACGATGCTCATCTCGCCCGACAACAGCGGATAAGCGAGGGTCAACTCGTCGGTCACGCGCTGCATCGCCGCCTCCAGGCTCAATCCGCTCTGGACGCAGGCCACCAACAGGTCGAGGAAATCGGGGAGCGATCGGCTGAGCGTCGCTTGGCGACGGCTCTTGCGCCGTTGCAGCCACAAGCTGGGTAAGAGCAGCCCCAATCCTCCGGCAACCCCTCCGCAAAAGAGCGCTCGGTTCGGACTGACGAGCCCAGCCTCCGCGAGCACCAGCCCGACGAGGGGCGGTACGGCAATCAGCATCAATTTGATGAACAGGAAGAGGCTCGTTGCCCAGGACGCGTAAATCCCGGCTTGAACCAGTCGCGCCTCGAGACGGGTCCGTTCGCGTTTGTCGTCAGGCACGAGGCGGGCGGCAATGCGAAAGACTCTCGCCCGCAACTTCATCGACGGGTCATCACCGCCTCGGGGCCTGCGACTCAACCGCATCGTAGTGCGGCCGTTCGGCAGGTCGCGCAGCCGGGCATCCACGCGTTCGTCGATCGCCCAAATACGGTGCAACGCGACGAACGTCACGCCGCTGACGGCCGCAAACGTGCAAAATAACAGGGTCACGATCTGCCAGCTCATCGCTGGTTTCCCTTAGTATTGGAAATTGACGATCCGACAAATCCAAAAGATTCCGACGACCTGCCAGAAGAGCACGCCCATTAGGAGTTTCGGACGATCCAGCAGAATCTGGGCATACTTCTGGTTGAGAATCACCAAGGCCACGAACGCCATCACCGGCAGGATGGAGAGCACCACGGCCTGCATGCGACCTTCGCCGGTGCAGGCACGGACGCGGCCCGCCAACCGGACGCGTTTGCGAATCACATCCGACAGGTTTTCCAGGATCTCGATCGGATTGCCGCCCGCGTGTCGTTGCACCAGCATCGTCACGACAAACATTTGCAGCTCCATCACGCCGGTCCGCCGGGCGAGTTCCTGCAAGGCGACGTCGTGCGGCAATCCCAGGTTTTGCTGCTCGCAGCACGACGCGAATTCGACGGAGATCGGCGGCTTCAGCTGCGTGGCCACGAGGTTCATCGCGCCGGGCATCGTCTGTCCGGCCTTGACCGCTCGGCTCATCAGCTCGAAGGCCTCCGGAAGCTGCTGGCACAACATCTGAATCCGTGAGCGTCGGAGAATGTAAACGTAGATCACCGGCGCGACGAACCCCAACAGGGCGGTCAGCAAGCCGACGAACCAGATCCGCGTGAGAGTGACGCCGAGGATCAGGCCCAGAATGGCAAAAGTCGCCGCGATCTGCAGGATTCTCTGCGGCTCGACTTCCAGCCCCGATTGATCGACCATCACGACAAAACGGGTCCACAACCCGGTCCGCGGCTGCCGCGCTCCGAGGAGGTTGAACTCCTTGAACAGGTCCGAACGGCGGGACCGAGCGGCGTTGTTGTTGCCGACCTGCTCCCGCAGCCGATCACGAATCCGCGATTTTTCGCGCAACACCAGATCGGTGAGGATCGAAACGATGCCGACGACAGTCAGCGCGGCCGCCGCAAACGTCGCCAGTTTGATTGCTGTGGGTCCCATCAGCGTCGATTCGTATAAGTCAAAGGGTCGAGGCGGTCTTGTTCGAGGCAGCGGCGCTCAAAAATCTGGGGGTCAACACCCAGACCGGTCGCGGCCAGACGCTCCAGGCAGCGGGGACGCACGCCCGTCGCATGAAAACTTCCGACCGCCGCTTTCTGATCGTCGACCCCGGTCTGCTCGAAGGCGAAGATGTCGTGCATCGAGATGACCTCTCCTTCGGCCCCCGTGACCTCGGAGACCTGCACGACCTTTCTGGCTCCTCCCGCCATCCGCGAGCACTGCACGACGATGTTGATCGCCGAGGCAATGTGCCGGTGGATGAACCAGATCGGAAAATCGAATCCCGCCATGCCGATCAGCATTTCGAGGCGTCCGATCGCGTCGCGGGTGTTGTTGGCGTGAATGGTGGTCATGCTGCCGTCGTGTCCGGTCGTCATGGCCTGGAGCATGTCGAACGCCTCAGCCCCGCGGCATTCGCCGACGATGATGCGATCGGGGCGCATTCGTAGCGTGTTTCGCACCAGATCGCGGGTGGTCACCTCGCCTTTGCCTTCGAGATTCGCAGGACGCGTTTCCAGTCGGGCGACGTGCGGCTGCTGCAGCTGCAGCTCAGCGGCATCTTCGATCGTCGCGATTCGCTCGTCGGTCGGGATGAAACCGGAGAGCATGTTAAGGAACGTCGTTTTGCCGCTGCCTGTGCCCCCGGAGATCACGATGTTGAGCCGGGCGCGGACGCAAGCGGCAAGGAAGTCGATGATTTCGGGCGCCACCGATTTTCGGGCGATTAGGTCACTGGCCAGCAGCGGTCGCGCACTAAAGCGACGGATCGAAACCAGGGCCCCGTCGAGAGCCAGCGGGCGAATGACCGCATTGACTCGGCTCCCGTCAGGCAAGCGCGCGTCGACCATTGGGCTCGATTCGTCAAGCCGACGGCCGACGCGATTCGCAATCCTTTGGACGATCTCCAGTAGGTGCTGCTCGTCGTGGAAGGTGATCGACGTGCTTTCCAGCCGGCCGCGGCGTTCGACGTACACGGTGCGCGGGCCGTTGATCAGGATGTCAGTGACCGTCGGATCGCGCAATAGCGGATCGATCGGTCCGAGCCCCAGCGTCTCGTCGATGATCTCGTTGATGACCTGCTCGCGCTCCTCCTGGTTCAGGAGTTCGACGCGGTCGTTGCAGAGCTGTTCGATTCCCCGCCGCAGTTCGCGGCGTAGCTCATAATCGTCGACGTTGCCAATCGCCGGGATCCGCAGCCCCGTAATCAGCTGCTTATGGATCTCCTTCTTCAGGCGAACCAGCCGCTCGTTGCCGATCGCCTGACTGCCGGTCGAAGGGGAGGTCCGGGGTCCGATGGGCTGAAACACGATCTCTCCTGCCGCACGATGCAACCTGGGATTCGCTGAGGGCGCGGATTAGCTGAGGGCTCGGATCAACTGAGGCCTCGGACCAAATGGGGGCAAGGATCAAGTCGGGGGCGATATCGCCGGGTTCAAACCAAAGAGAGACATCAGCCGTTCTGCAACCGGGGCCTTGCGGCCGTTGGTGCCGGACGCAGATCCGTTTCCTCCCGAGTGCGGGTCGCAGAGCGATTTGGCAATTTCCGCGATCGCTTTGCCAATGGCGCTGGTTCGTACTTCCTCCATCACCGAGACGCCGCAATTGACGCAGGAGTTGACGGTGTGGGCGTCCTCGGGAAGATAGTGCCGAATTTTCATGCCGAGCACGGCCTCGGCCTGCGAAACGCTGACTTCCTTGGGGCGGCCGTGACGCGCGGCAACCAGCCGCACCTTGACTGGGTCGCCGCCCGCCCGATCGATGGCGGACAACATGCGATGGGCGTTGCGAATCCCCGGTACGTCGAGCCGCATGAGCAGCATGATCGTCGTGCTCTGCTGCAGAACCGGCGCGTTTCCGCTCAACCAGAGCGAATTGAGGTCGATCACGACCGACGGAAACAGGGCCTTGCCGAACCGAATGACTTTTTGCAGCCCTTCGGCCGTGATCAACCGGGCATCTTCGCTCTCTTCCGGAGCCGCCAGCACGAAGACGCCGCTCGGATGCTCGATCAGCGACTGCTCAAACATCTTCTGGTCAAGCTTGTCGATGTTGTGGCACAAGTCGGCGATGCTATGTCGCGGTTTCAGGTTCAGCCCGGTCGCCACGTCGGCTCCGGCGATATCCAGATCGAACAGGCCGCAGCGACCGCGCGTTTTCGCCAGCTCGACTGCCAGGTTCGTGGCAAAGAACGTCCGCCCGCACCCTCCGTTGGCTGCGACGATCGTGATCAGCCGCCCGGACGTCGAGCGCTTGGACGACTCCAGCAGCCGCGTCAGGGCCGAGCCGAGATCGCCGTTCAGATCGCTCGTTTCGTCGAGGTAGTCGTTGGCCCCGGCGTGCAGCGTCCCCAGGATCAGGTTGGGGTCGCGCGGTCCGACCGCCAGGATTGGCGTCTCGACGGCATCGCGCAAGTGCCGCAATAGGGCCAGGGAGCGCTCATCGTCCTGGGGCAACACAAAGACGATCAGGTCCGGCTGCGGCTGGTTGGACGCGGCCGCCTGCCGGGCCGCATCGATTGTCACCACGTTGTTGAACGGGCAGTCGTAGCCGTTCTGGGTGAGATGATGCCGGAGGCGCGTGGCACGCGTCTGGCAGTCGCTCGCGATCAGGATTGCCACGGCATGAACCTCCCGTGGCTGAGCCGAACCGATTGTCGCACCGACTCGGTCGCTTCCCGGCCGCGATCGGACCGGGACAACTCGAGTCGATTCAAATTTCCGAACTCACGCGTCTCTGAAATGGCGGGCGTCAGCCAGGCTGACGCACCAAGACAGAGTCCTGGCGTTCGAAAAAGCATGGCCCATCGGGTCCTGTTGATAAATGGTCAGCGCGATGTTCAACACGCGTAATTCCGCAAGTTTCGTGGTTCGCAAGCGAGAGATGGTGGGATGGTCCGACTTTGTGAGTCGAAGCCGCTGTGCAAGAAAATGCGTATATCAATCTTCGGGCCGATTACATCTCCGCACTCGCTAAAAATCTCGAGAATTTAATCCATGACTTGTAGGTTTTTTTACCACGTCTAAAGTTAAGGATTGGATGGATCGTTCGTATAAAACTTGATCACTAGTTCAGACGAAGCAGGCCGGCGGTCCATCCGACGCGCCGGCCGATTTCGATTCCCAGTTCGTCTACAGCGAGGCGGGATTGTGGGCGGCCGTTCGACCCAGTGGGCGATGTCCGCGATTGGATTGCAAAATCTTCGATCGGCAGTCGCACACAAGCGGCGCCCTCGCCGGCCACGCGCAAGCCTAGAGCGCCTGAGCCTCATTTCAACCGGCGAGTCAGCGTCTGCGCGAACAGCGGCCCGACTGGCGATTGAGCGACCAAGCTCGATGCCTGCGCAATCCCTACAGACCCCACACTCCGAACTGCCTCATCGTCCGCCGGCTCTCGCCTGCAACGGGCATGCTACGGTTGAGTGGCCGCATCAATACTCGCGCAGGCAAGAGCACAATGCCCAAACGCCGACTGAAAGCCCTCGTGGTCGATGACGAGAAGAGCGTGCGTTCGCTCGTCATCGGCTGGTTGTTTCGCGAAGGATTTCTCTGCAACGAGGCCGAAGACGGATCCCAGGCACTCCAAGAAATCAATAGGGCGCGATACGACCTTGTCGTGACCGACCTGCGGATGCCCAATCGGCACGGGCATTCGCTCTGCCAGGCTGTTCTGGATGCAGAGGATCGGCCACGGCTGGTGGTGCTTACCGGGGTCGACGACCCGAGAATCGTCCGGGACCTGGAATCGCGCGGGGTCGACCATATCTTCAAGAAACCAATCAATCCGCCCGAGTTTGTGAATCGGATCCGGGAGCTGACTCAAAGTTGCATCGCTCAACGCGGCAACTCAGCGAATCAGTCCGGGCGCGACTCCTTCTTGTCGGACGCGAAGACGCCTGATGGCGACGACGCAGCCCGGCTGCCGTCCGTCGCCGTCCTCTTGCATGATCTGAGTCGAGCGCAAGCGCTCGCGACGCTGTTGAAACATGAATCAATCCTGCCGTTTGTGCTGGACACCACCGACGCGCTTTGCCGCCTCGCCGAAAGCCGCCATCTCGACCTGCTCGTGCTGGAGGACGCACGATTTGGCTTTCTCGGGCCGAAGGATCTCGTCGGACATCTCAAATCCGCGGCGGCAATGATGCAGATTGTTCTTGTCGGCAACGAGGGCAAGGCGTCGCCGGACGTGTCGACGTGGGCCACCGCGCCCAAGTGGCTGCCCGCGACGGCAACGGACCCTGAAATCGTCCTGGCAGTTCGCGGCAAGATTACCTCGCTGACTCGATTTCGTAGCAACATCTCCGCGCAGGCTCGCGAGCTGACGCGTCCATTCGCCAACCTTTCGAGCGCCCAGCGGATCCAGTTGAATTTGGCAACCCACCTCACCGTGGCAGGGGCGGCGGAGAAGCCGGATCGCCTGGCGGCCGACGTCATGGCCGATCCCGAGCTGACGGCGGACATTCTGCGGCTGGCGAACGGAGCGAGTGCAGGCGTGCGAGGCCAAGTCTCATCCGTCGCCGACGCGATCAGCCGAATCGGAGTCGCGCGATCCGCGGCATTGCTCGTTTCGTCGGGGATCAAAGGGGCAGAAAAGCCGATGATGCGTCGCATGTCGTCGGCGATACGAGAATGGTATCAGCGTCGCAGTACGCTGAACGCGGTTCTGACGTCGGTCTTTGCCCAAAAGTGTCTTGGGTTCTCCGGGGATTGCGCCTTCATCCTGGGTTTGTTGCAGGATCTGGGGATTGCCGTGTTGGCCGCGACATTCGAGGACCGCTACGCACGTCTGGTGTCTCGAGCCCGTTCATGTGGCCCAACACATTTACACGTCGTCGAGCGGGAAGATCTCAGAATCGACCATTCCGAGGTATCGGCCGCGCTGATGGAACAGTGGGGCTTCCCCGAGGAGCTGTCGATCGCTGTTCGCACTCACCATTCCCCCAAGCCAGCCGATCGTGACGACCGACGTGCAGGCTCGGTCACTGAAGCCATGCGGCTGGCCGAAAGCGTCGCCGATCTTTGCGACAACCGTCATCCGAGCCGTCGTCAGGAATTCCTGCGTCAATTTTCCGCGTGTGCCGCAGGAAAAGTCCCGCCGACAGTCGAATCACTCGAGCAATCACCGGCGCTTGCGTCCGAACTGGCGCAGCAATTCCGTATTCCGCTTTTTGATGAAGCGTCGCTCAAAAGCCTCTTTCGCGACGTTTGTCATCGGTCGCCCGCTTAAGACATCAAGCGGAACCGTTCTCGCCGGAGCGGGTCCAGTCAAAAATTCACCGGCACGCGTGATTCGGCCAACGATCCGCCCGATCGCAGCCGCCATTTCGCGTTTTAGTCGAAATTGACGATCTGCGTTCCGGGTCCGGTCGGGATCTTTGGTCGCAAGTACGGCTTGTCCCGCTGCTTTGTGGCACGCGTAGCAGCTCTCCAGCTCGAGAACTTGTGTGTCGCGACAAAACGCACATCATTCTTGGATTTGAGGGGCTCGGGCGCGACTCGCTAGCGACTCAGCGACGCACGCAAGCGCGGGTTCAGCATCAACAGCGTTTCCCGATCCGCGGTTGGCAGAATCGTCTCAAGCAGCCTGGCTTGTTGACGAAGAACGGGCAGCGCATCCGCAGGCGATGCTGTGGGAAGTAGGTCGGCCGGCGTAGCGCCCAACGCCCTCGCCAGTCGATCCACGAGGTCGATTCCGGGTGTGGCACCGCCAGTCTCAAGTCGCCAAATGTAGGAAACCGTGACGTGGGTTTGCCGCTACGATTCCCCTCGGTAGCCGAGCGGCCGACGGGCTGCCGGCCGACACACCACTGCTGAGGGTTCCTTCGAGACTCGTGCGGATTCTCGACCGTGATTTGCGAGCCGCCGGCATTCCAAAGCGCGACGCACGCGGATGGGCGGTCGACGTTCACGCACTTCGGCATTCCTTCGGAACGCTGCTCTGCAAAGGAGGTGTTGCACCGCGCACCGCTCAAGCCGCCATGCGTCGTTCGACGATCGACCTGACAATGAACGTCTACACCAATCCGAAGTTATTGGACGTTCAAGGCGCCCTCGACGCACTACCAGCGCTGACATTGGACCGGAAGCATGAGCGCACAAGTGTCACGTGCAAGGCGACAGCAACAAGCGGTTCCCAGCTTGCACGAACAAGCGGCGATTCGTGTCAAATTCGGTCCGTCTGTGGCAAAGTGGCGACGGTCGCCGCTGATTGGACCGATCCGCGACGCGACGCAGGGACGTCTTGCACCGTCAAAGAAAAGAACCCGCTGACAATGCCTGTCAACGGGTCACTTCAAGTGGAGCGGAAGGGAGTTGAACCCTCGACCTCTGCATTGCGAACGCAGCGCTCTCCCAACTGAGCTACCGCCCCCCGGTACTGACGACGCTCCGGCGAGTAAACCGCCGACGGCGTTCCAGTGCGGATTTTTGCAAGACCGGCGGCCCCGGTCAAGCTGTCGATTTAGGGGGCGACGCCACCGGGAAAACCAGAGTCGCAGGCATCTGATTTGCCTCGATCCTACAGACACTGCGAAAGTGGCACATTCTATGCAAGCAGCAGAAAGTTGACTCCCCTCAACTGGATCGAAATGCGCCGAGACATTCCGAGGGCAGCGGCTCGCCGTACCTTCCGATAAGATGAATCCGCCGCCGATATCTCCTTGAGGCTCGCCACCCAATGATTCACAGCCTGATTCACCGCCTGTCGCTCCTGTTTCTTGGTCTCGTTTGCCTAATCGCCCCCTCGGCGAACGCCGCGGATTGGAAACCAGGGGCCGGACCGCTGATGACGCGCTGGGCCAAGGACGTCTCCCCCGCCAATTCGCATCCGGAGTACCCCCGCCCGCAGTTGGTTCGCCAGGAATGGCTGAATCTCAACGGGCTGTGGGACTTTGCCGTCAAACCCAAGGCCGAAGACCGACCGACCGCCTACGAAGGCTCGATCCTCGTCCCCTTCCCCATCGAATCGGCCCTTTCGGGCGTGATGCGGCGAGTGACCCCGGACGAACGCCTTTGGTACCGCCGCTCGGTTACCGTCCCGAAAGAGTGGGGCACGCGACGAGTCCTGCTCCATTTTGACGCGGTTGACTGGGAAGCCGCCGTCCTGATCGACGGCAAACAAGTTGGCGCGCATCGTGGCGGATACGCTCCCTTCACCCTTGATGTGACAGAGCAACTGCTCCCTGGAACGCCGCACGAGTTGGCAGTCGCCGTCTGGGACCCGACCGATGCCGGCACGCAACCCCGCGGCAAACAGACCAACAAGCCCTCCGGAATCTGGTACACGCCGACGACGGGCATTTGGCAAACGGTCTGGCTCGAGCCGGTGGTGAAAACGCACTTGCAGGACGTCCTCTTCCTGCCGGGCGGAGCGCCCAACGCCGTCATCTTGACGGTGGCGACAGCAGACGCAGGCAGCGAACTGCCGATCGACGTCGAAATCTTCGATCGTCTGGGCGATCCGGGCGTTACGCCGACCAAGCTGGCGTCCGCCAGTGGCACGTCTGCGACTCCGCTCGTCCTCACCGTTCCTTCGGACGGCACAACCTACTGGACCCCGGACACGCCCCAACTCTACGGCGTGGTGGTCAAGCTCTATAGTGCCGATCGCAAGCAGGTGCTCGACGAAGTGCAGAGTTACTTCGCCTTGCGGATGATCGACGTGGTCACCGGTCCGCGCGATCGCGTCGCCCGGATTCGTCTCAATGAGCGACCGATCTTTTTGATCGGTCCGCTCGACCAGGGCTTCTGGCCCGATGGACTCTATACGGCCCCGACGGACGAAGCCTTGCGATCGGATCTGGAAACCACGAAACGGCTCGGGTTCAACATGGTCCGCAAGCACGTCAAGGTCGAGCCGGCCCGCTGGTACTACTGGTGCGATCGACTGGGGCTGATCGTATTTCAGGACATGCCCAGCGGCGACAAATCCGCGCCGGAAACGACGTCAAGCAAGGCCGAAATCACGCGTTCGCCCGAGTCGGCCAAGGAGTACGAGGCCGAGCTGTTGGAACTGATCGCCTCGCGGCGGCAGTTCCCTTGCATCATCGGCTGGGTGCCGTTCAATGAGGGCTGGGGCCAGTTTGACACGGGCGGCGTCGTGCGGACGATCAAAGAACACGATGCGCGGCGGCTGGTGACACCCGCCAGCGGCTGGAACGACTTCCCGTTGGGCGATATCCACGACGTCCACTCCTATCCAGGTCCCGCTGCCCCCAAGGGGGAGCCGCAGCGCGCCTCCATGCTGGGTGAATTCGGCGGACTGGGCCTGCCCACTCCCGGGCACCTCTGGTCGTCCGGCGGCAAGAACTGGGGCTATCGCAAATACCAGAACAACGACGAGCTCACGAACGCTTATCTCAACCTGACCACCAAGCTGGCGCCGCTCATCGAGTCGCGGCTCTCAGCCGCCGTGTACACGCAGACAACCGACGTGGAAACGGAAGTCAACGGCCTGATGACCTACGATCGCGCCGTCATCAAGATGGATGTCGAAAAACTTTACCAGGCCAATCGGGCGCTGATCGAAATGGGGAGCGGGTTGCCTCAATGAGGTTTCGATCCATGTCGGCCGTGCGGGCGGCGCTGGTCGCGGTCCCGCTTTCCTTTCTCACTTTTCGCGCCGTCGCCGACGAGCCGAACGAGTTCCCGCCCGAGCTGACGCGCTTCGAGCCGGCGGCTCAAAACCCGGTGTTCACGGCCGAAGGGCCCGGACATTGGGACGTCAAGATGCGCGAGCGGGGCTGGATCCTCCGCGAAGGCGATGCTTGGCACCTGTTCTATTCCGGCTACGACGGCACACGCGCCGGGATCAAGCGGCTCGGCCACGCGACCTCTCCGGACGGCCTGCACTGGACCCGCGACCCGCGCAACCCGCTCTACGGGGAGCACTGGGTCGAGGACATGATGGTCGTCAAGCACGGCGACACCTATTACATGTTCTCCGAAGGGCTCGACGACCACGCCCAGATGCTGACCTCCGCGGATCTGATCCATTGGACCTGGGCCGGCTTTCTGGACATCCGCAAAGCCAACGGCGAAAAGATCGTGCCCGGCCCCTACGGCACGCCGACCGTTCTCTTTGAAAACGGCCGTTGGCTGCTGCTGTACGAGCGCTACGACGCGGGAGTGTGGCTGGCCCAGTCGAGCGATCTGAAGACCTTCACCAACATCCAGGACAACCCGGTGCTCGTTCCTGGCCCGGACAAGTACGACCGCAAGCTCATCGCGCTCAACCAGGTGATCAAGTACCACGACCGGTACTACGCCTGCTATCACGGCTCGCCGGGCGACTCCAAGCCCGCCATCTGGTCCAGCAACGTCGCCGTTTCCACCGATTTGATTCATTGGAAGAAGTTCCCTGGCAACCCGCTGCGGCCGCTCTCCGAAAATCGATCCAGCAATTTGCTGATCGACGACGGCAAGCAATTCCGCCTGTATGCGATGCACGACGCCGTTTGGGTCTTTTTCCCAGCCCGCGTGGCATCCCAGCCTTCCAATTGAGCTGCCAAAACGCCGCGCGGTACAATGCCGCCAGTCTGCTAGAATGAGCCAACAGCTTGATAGAATAGTCTGACCAGCCAAAGGTTTACGTCGCTCGGCAATTCCCGCGTCAGATTTCGGCTGCCGATGCGATCAACAATCGATGGCCGGCGAGACAAATTGAGGCTGTTCGGCCGTCTTCCTCTCGGGTGAATCGGGCGCGCGGTTCAGAAAACAACCGCCGGCGCATCATCGCGAACACGGGGGCTAACCTTGCGAGCCATCCCCGCTCTCCTACGTCGACGTTGGCCGATAAGCGCGCTGGCGGCGGCCGTCGTCTGTGTGGCTTGGATCGGTATGCAGACGTCGGCCGCTCCCCCGACGGAAAGCACGGCGACTGGCGGCGCCGCTTCGCAACCACAGGCTGGCGCGCCGGCGGAGGATCCCGTCACCTTGGTCGCCGCAGCCATCGACCGGCAGATTGCCGCCCGCTGGACGGAGGAAAACGTCGAACCGTCGCCTGCGGCCGACGATGCCGAGTTTCTCCGTCGCACGTTTTTGAACATCTCCGGCCGCATTCCGACTGCCTCGGAAGCGCAGCAGTTCCTCGACGAGCCGGGCACGGTCAAGCGGCGGCGTCTGGTCGACCGCCTGCTGGCCAACAGCGCCTATCCGACTCACTGGGCCGATCTCCTTCGTTCAGTGATCGTCCCCGAGGCAAACACCGACCCCATTCTGCAGCAACAGGCGGAGGGTTTTGAGCGCTGGCTCCGCCGACGCATCGCGCAGAATGCCGGCTACGACCGGATTGCCGCCGAGCTGCTCACGGACAACCCGCGGTCGGGCGACGCCCGCTTCTACTTCCTGGCGAAAGCCAACAAGCCCGAGAACCTGGCGGCCAGCGTGTCGCGGGTGTTTCTCGGCGTGCGCATCGAATGTGCCCAGTGTCACAACCACCCGTTCGCCAAGTGGCGCCGCGAGCAGTTCTGGCAACTGGCGGCGTTCTTTGCGGGCGCCGAGACCGAGATGGGTGCGCGACCGTCTGATCTGCAGTTGGCCGAATTGACCATCCCGGACACCGGCAAGAGAGTTTCAGCCCGCTTTCTCGACGGCAGCACGCCCATCTCGAAGTCGCCGAAACACGCCCCGCCAAAGGAGCTGCTCGCCCAATGGCTCACCGCTCCCAGCAATCCCTATTTCGCGCGGGCAGCGGCCAACCGTGTTTGGGCGCAGCTCATGGGGACGGGGCTCGTCGATCCCGTCGATGACTTCGACGAATCGAATCCTCCGAGCCATCCTGAACTGCTCGACCTGCTGGCCGATGAGATGGTCCGTCAGAAATACGACATCCGGTTTTTGATTCGCGCCATCTGCGCCAGCCGCACGTACGAGTTGTCGAGCGTCCAGACCGATGCGCGACAGGCCAATCGCCGTCTCTTCGCCCGCGCTTCGGTGAAAGGGCTCGCCCCGGCCGAATTGGCGGCGTGTTTGTCGCAAGCGATTGGCGAACCTGACGACCAGTCGGGCATGGAGGCCAATCCCTTCATCCCGGACCAAAACGGTTCGCTACGGTCGCTGGTGATGGAATTGTTCAAGAACGAGAACGTCGATCCGGTCGACAGCGAAACGACCATTCTGCAGGCCTTGGCCCTGATGAACAGTCACGTGATCGAAGAGTCGACCGCTCCCGGCCGCGGCACGACGCTGGCCGCCGTGCTCGACGCCCCGTTCCTCGACACGGCCGGCCGCATCGAAATGCTGTATCTATCGACCTTGAGTCGCCGGCCGACCGCCCAAGAATTGCAACGCCATCTGGCCTATGTCGAACACGGCGGAGCGCACGCCGCCTCGAAGCCGAAGTTGGGCAATGTCTTTCAGCAGATGATCACGACCGACAAGTCGAAGACGCGGAGCGACCGCGACATCGCGCTGGGCGACATTTTTTGGGCACTGCTCAACAGCAGCGAATTCTTGACCAACCACTGAGTTCGAGAAGACATTGAGCCGGACGCAGACGAGCTGGCGACCGAATTGAGCGAGGTGACGCATGGTTTCTCGTCGTGATTGTTTGCGGATGGCGGCGGCGGGTGTGTCGTTCGCGTCAGTCTCCGGTTGGTTCGGATCGCTCGCGGCGGCGGCGCAAAAACATCCGGAGCGCAAACGCTCCTGCATCCTGCTTTGGATGCCCGGCGGCCCGAGTCAGCTCGATACCTGGGATCCCAAACCGGGACACGCCAACGGCGGCCCCTTTAAGGCGATCCAAACGTCGGCCCCCGGAGTGATGATCAGCGAACATCTGCCCGGCTTGGCCAAACAGATGAATCACGCCGCCGTCATTCGCTCCATGAGCACCAAGGAGGGGGACCACAATCGCGCCACGTCGCTGATGCAGACCGGCTATCTGCCGCAGGGTCCGATTCGTTACCCCTGCTTCGGCTCGTTGTTCTCGAAGGAACTGGTCGACCCACATTCGGAGATGCCCGGTTTCGTCAGCATCGCGCCCGCCACCTTCTTCCGCACGGGACCGGGCTTCCTAGGACCGCAATATGCGCCGATGATTGTGGGCGGCGGCCCGGTTGCTCCGGCCAAGCCGGAAAAACCCGACGCGGACGCACCCCAAGAAACGGCTCCGGACGATTTTGGCCCGCCGCTCAAGGTCGCCAACCTGGGGCGGCCGGCAGGCGTCACCTCGCGGCAAGCCGAGGCGAGGCTCGACATCCTCAAGCAACTCGACCGGCAATTCGCGTCGGGCCGACCGGCTCCGCCGATTGCCAGCCATCTGTCGGCCTACGAACGGGCCCTGCAGTTGATGAAGGCAAAAGGGAGTGAGGCCTTCGACCTCGATGAGGAACCGCAAAACCTCCGCGTGAAGTACGGCCGCAATCAGTTCGGCCAAGGCTGCCTGCTGGCTCGCCGGCTGGTCGAGCGGGGCGTGCCCTTCGTCGAAGTCTCGCTGTCCAACGGCGCCAACGCGCTCGGATGGGACACGCACGTCGAGAACTTCAAGGCCGTGCAATCGCTCTCCGAAACCCTCGACGCGGGCTTCGCGACCTTGATCGCCGACTTGGCCGATCGGGGCCTGCTCTCATCGACGCTGGTGGTCTGGATGGGCGAATTCGGCCGCACGCCCAAGATCAACGCCAACAACGGCCGCGATCACTTTCCGCTCGCTTGGTCGACCATATTGATGGGGGGCGGCATCCGCGGCGGCCAGGCCATCGGCAAAACCGATCCGGACGGAATGCGCGTCGCCGCGCGCCCCGTCGCCGTCGGCGACTTCCTCGCCACGATCTGCGCGAGTCTCGGCATCGACCCGACGAAACAAAACGTGTCCAACGTCGGACGTCCGATCCGCGTCATCGATCCCAAAGCCTCGCCAATCCGGGAAGCGCTCGCATGACCGATCCCGCGACAGGAAGTGGTCGGTGGCGTGTGGCCGCAGGCTTCGCTCTCGTATCGGCTCTGCTCGCTTGGACGGGTCTGCTTGGAGCCGCGTCGGCGGAAGGCCCGTCCCCGGCGGCGAACTCGACCGAGTCGCCAGCCGCCGCCAAGACTCCCGACACTCAGGCCGACAGTACGGATCTGATCTTCCTTAGTGCAGCGCGGCCGATCATCATCCGCTTGCACCTCTCGGTCGACGGACGGCGCATGGCGGACTTACGATCGGCCATCGCGCGGCGGATTTTCGACACGCTCGACGCGAACAAGAATGGCGTCTTGGACGGAAATGAGCTCAAGAACCTGCCCACGCCGCAGATGCTGGCAACCGCCGGCCGAGATCCGGAGGCGCCCGCGGAAACTGCGCCTGCGGAAACGACTGCCGCGGCCGCCCCGCTTGTCCCCAAGGACGGACGAGTCACCCCCGAAACGTGGACTCGCTTCTTGTTTCCGCCGACCGGTGGCCCGCTGACCCGCGTGACCTTCGCCGCGCCGCCTCCGGCGATGAGGGCCGTGGGAGGCGACATGGAGACGCCGACCGGTGGCGACCTGGCAGCCCTGCTCTCGGCGATCGATGCCGACGGGGACGGCCGATTGAGCGCGGCCGAGCTGTCGCACGTCGATGGCCTGTTTCGCCTGCTCGATCTCAACGACGACGAACAGGTTTCGCGCTCGGAGTTTGTGGCGCCCATTGACGCTCGCTGGGCCTCCAACCCCACTCAGGGCGGTTCGACCGGCCCCTTACTCCCCCTCGAGCCAATTTCGCACAGAAGCGAAAACCAGGCCGGCGACAACGCGCGCGGCGATAATTCGGCCCTCATTCGTCGGCTGCTCCAGACGTTCGCACCTAAGATCGCGGATCCCAAATCTGTGAAGCCGGAAGGCAAGCCCAAGGCACCCGCAAAACCAATGGGAATTCCGTTGGAAGTCTTCGCCCCTTCCGACGACGCGGCCCGCTTCGACAAAAACGCCGACGGCCTGCTCGACGAGCACGAGATTGAGGCGTGGCTTGCCGATCCGCGGCCGCAAGCCGAGTTGGCCGTCGACCTGGTGATGACGTCGCTCAAGGAGTCGCAAGTTCGACCGTTGAAGGTGCTGCCGATGGCCACCGCAGCCGGACTGGCGATCGAGACGCCGTCGCCCGGGCGCGTTTTGCTTCGCGTCGGACCCGCGCCGCTCGACTTGCAGGCGGCCGACGCCCCCCGTCGCGCGGCCGCGCGGACGAGCCGGTATCGCTCAATGTTCAAGCGGGCCGATCAGAACAAGAACAACTATCTGGAAACCTCCGAGATTCCTTTCCTGGGCCAGGGGCTCGATTCGCGGGATTTCGAGGCCATGGACCGCGACCACAACGGCATGGTGTTTGAAGACGAGTGGATCGCCTACCTGCGGCTGCGGGACGCGCTGGCGGAGGGGCGGCTGTCGCTCACGATTTCGGTCGAGTCGGTCGACCCGCTCACGCAGTTCGACGCCAACCGCGACGGCCGGCTCAACCGGGCCGAGTTTGCCGCCGCCCTGGCAGCCGTCGCCGCCTGGGACCGCAATCACGACGGCTTCGTCACGCCGGACGAAATTCCCCGCACGCTCCTGGGCACGTTTCACATCGGCCCGACGCGATCCGTTTCCCTGCGCGGTCCTCGGTATTCGCGAATGAAAGCGTCGTCAAAACCGCAGCCCGCCAGCGACGCACCTGTCTGGTTCCAAAGGATGGATCGCAATCAGGACGGCGAAGTTTCGCTGCGCGAGTTTCTCGGCCCCATTTCCGTCTTCCGCCGCCTCGACACCAACGGCGACGGACGGCTCGATGTTCACGAGGCGCAGGCAGCCCAAAAGTAGCAGCCCGCGGGACCGGCAGCCGCAACGCCGACGAGCGAACCCTTCAGATGACCTTGGATTTGGGTTGATTTCGGACTATATTCGCCGAGTCGGCCGGTCCCTCCCGAGGCCGAGCCGCAAATGACCCGGAGAGATGGCTGAGTGGCCGAAAGCGCCGGATTGCTAATCCGGTATGTCGGGAAACCGGCATCTCGGGTTCGAATCCCGATCTCTCCGCTTTGAAACTTCTGCCGAACCGGGCTTTCGCCTTGTTTGGCAGGCTTTTTTTTTGCAATCGCCTCGACGCCTTTCCGCCCATCCGTGTGCGCGTCTTGGTGCTCCGAAGTGCAGGATTCTGCGGTAAGTTTCGGTAAGCAGTTCGGTAAGACATTCCCGGGCGTCGCCGTCGCATTGTCGGTTCCCGTCGCCCGCACAGGCACCGCCTCGACCGTCGGCAGCACCGGCAGCGATGCCAGAGCTGCCCCCTGATCGTACAAGCCAACGTGCGAGTATCGGTCGAGGGTCAACGTGATCGTCGAGTGTCGGGCGAGTTCTTGAGCGGTCTTCGGATGCACGCCTGCTTTGGCCAGCGACGAAATGAACTGGTGCCTCAGCGCGTGGAAGTCGAACACCTTGCCCGAATCGTCAGCGTAGGCAATCTCCGCGTCGGCTAGATCCTCCCGCAGCATTGCGGCCGCGTGCCGCTTCTCAGCCCATGCGCCGGGCCACAGAGGCCGGGAATTCGCTTCAGACGCATCGTTGAACGCCAGCACGACCGTTTCCCCTTCCGCGACGGTCGAAGCTTCCCGAAACCATTCCCGCAGCCTTGCAGCAAGGTCCGGATGCAACGGCAGAACGTCCGTCCGCCGGCGTTTCGAGTAGGCGGCTTCGACGGTCACAGTTGCCGTTTCGCTTTTCAGGTCAAACGATCGAACCGTTAGCGATGCCAGTTCGGAGGCCCGCAAGCCAGAAAAGGCCGCCGTCCGGTAAAGCATCGCCCGTTCCCGGCCGGTCAGACCATGCCGAGTCGGCCCGTTCCCGGCAGCCTCGACCAGTCTGGCGAACACGTCGGGGGCCACTGTCCGCCGTTCACGTCGGACGTCGGTCTCGCTGTTCAAGCGGGAAAGATGCCCCAGCGGGTTCGCGGTCATGCGGCGTTCCCGGACCAGCCACGCACAAAATCCCTTCACAGCGGTTAGGTAATGGTTGCTGGTTGTCGCGCCCATCCCTTTCGCACGTTGATCGGCCAGCCAGGACGCAACGCGGGCCGCGGATAGGTCGCTCGGGTATTTGAATCCGCAGCCGTCGAGGACGGCACTAACCCGCTTCGCCGTTTCGGTCACGTGGCGTGCCGTGTTTGCCTTAGCTTCCAACGATCTCTTAAAGTCGGCCACGTGGTCGGAGAGGGGTTTCGAGTGTCCGACGTGGCAGGAATCGAGGATTCCCCACGCGGCAAGCTGGCGCGTGAACCCGGCCGGCATTCCCTCCAGCCAAGCGGAGAGTTCCGGCGTCGGCGGTTGCTTCACGACACGGAGCGCGATTAGCTTTTCGACGTGGCGGCCCAACTCAGTGGTTGCCCCCTTGTCCGTGAAGCCGGGAATGCGCCGCCTTCGGCCGTCGTGGTCCTTAAGATCGACGTACCACTTTGCCGATTCACGGGTTTCACCATGACGATTCTTGTACTGTTGCCGGCAAAGTCGCATCGTTGACCTACCTTTTCCTTTTCGCACGCGCGTTAACCAATTCCAGAGCGAAAAACTCGGCTAGGGCGTCGAGGGCTTCCATCGACAGGCCGCGTTTTTTCGACACGAATCGACTCAATGCCGATTCCTCAAGTCCCGTCCGTTGAGCGATTTCGTACCGCGACACGTCGGCCGTTTCGATGGCCCGCCGAATTCGTTCGCTGACAGTGAGTTTCTTGGGCATGTCGCCATTATGGCCATTACTTGCCTTTTGTCAAGTATAGCCGCCCTTAGAATCGGCAATGTATCGAAACCGACTTGCTTTCCGCTCCCGCTGGTTGCCGCGGGTCACGATTTCGAGAATTCGATCCTGCTCCAGCCCAAAGAGCCAGCGCGACGCGGTCGAGATGTCCACACCCACGAGGCCGGCGGCGGTTCGCACCGACAAGTAAAACGGCCCCTCGCCTGCGCCTCCTTGGAGTTCTCGACAGAGGGAAACAAGCAGTTTTAGCTTCGGCTGTTCATATCGCTCGGCAACCGCCGGAGGGCTCATGTTGACTGCTCTCGCGAAAGCTTGTGCCATCGGTTCGGTTCCTTTCGGATACTTCACGCGCGGCCACGCCCGGAGGAAATCGATCCAAGTTTCCTCAAAGGGTTTTGTTCCGATGAACGGCAACGCCCGCTGATGCCACTCCCGGACAAGTGGTTCCAAGGCCCGCGGATCTGCGTGAGCCAGCACCGGGATTGCCTTGAGCGCCCGAGCTAACTCAAAGACCATCCGGTTGCGACGGCCGACACGGGACGGGAGTGATTCACGGATGGCTCTCTCAAAGACATCGCCAACGTCGGCGGATTGGCCAAGGTGAATTGGCACGCTTAAGGTCGAATCACGTGGTGCCTCACACCCCACAATAATGGCTTCAGTTGTCCTCTGTCTTCTCTGTCCTCTCTGTTGCTCTCTGTTGCACGACGGTCATTCAGGAATCCGCAGGCTCGCAGATCCAAGAATGGAACGGCTACGTTCAGCGGGATAAGCCAACGGTAGTCGTGTCCATCAGGATGTCGGGACGGTGGAAGCAGATAGTA
>Ga0210396_10001709_pt1 | contig 23246 bp, 19 predicted proteins | sample IncBWH17OmetaG_FD_155466 | JGI IMG/M metagenome (GOLD analysis project Ga0210396, IMG submission 155466) | Forest soil microbial communities from Barre Woods Harvard Forest LTER site, Petersham, Massachusetts, United States - Inc-BW-H-17-O ... | reverse complement strand
TGGCGGCGTGGGTTGCTCAACAAGGTCAGAACAAGCCGTAACCGGCGGTCGAGGGTCCGCTCAAACGACCGCTACTCGTGAGTTACTCGACCCGTCAGGTGTACAGCGGCCGCCAGACCGATCACTGCGGGAATAACGAAGGCTCCGAAGAGCAGAGGTTCACGGGCGCGGGCCAGATCGGGGGCAAACCCCTGCGCAAGACCCAGGAGATTAGCCAGCGCGCCGGCGGCGGCGGCGCCAACGGCGCCACCGATGATCTGGGCGGTCGGCACCGCCGAGGAACCAATGGCTAGCTCGTCCTCCGGAAGGGCGCCAAGAATCCTGGCGGTGATCAACGCCCAGCAGAGGCCAAACCCAACGCCCTGGACCAGCACCGCGCCGACAGTGACGGCCAGGGGCGCGCGGCCCATGCATATGGCGATCAGAGAGACTCCAGTGACCACGAGACAGGCGCCTGCGCGGATCAGAGGACGATACCGAGGGAGTGAGGCGCCCGACACCAGGATCGCCGCAACTGTCCATCCCATCGCTTCGGCCGCAATCACGTAGCCCGCCGTCAATGGCGAGAGGCCGTAGAAGGCCTGAAGCATGGCCGCGCCGTAGACGGTCAGCACGGCTCCCGCTGCCGAGAGGCTGAACGTCGAGGCGTATCCGGCGCCCGCGACCGTCCCGATCTGTGTCGCCTGGGCCGGCAGGAGGCGCTCACGCGGCGCTGCGTTCACGCGGGCGGCAAGGACCAGCAACGCCAGACCCGCCACGGCCGCCGCCGCGGCAGCTCTCGCCTGCGGCAGCACGCCGGCCGCGGCGATCGAAGCGACCGCGAGGGTGAGCACGCCGAGCGTCCTCCAAGGCGTGTGCGCGGGCGGCGCTTCGCCCGCCACGCGTTCGGGGACGAGGGCGATCGCGGCGCCAGCGAAGATGAGTCCCTGCGCGAGGAACATCCAGAACGCGCCTCGCCAGACACCGAGGGCGGCGAAAACGCCTCCGACCAGGGGCCCGAGGAGGCTCGCGATGCCCCACACGCCGGACATCAGCCCGAACATGCGCGGCCACAGCCGCTCGGGAAACACCTGACCGATGGCGACGTAGCAGAAGCCGACGATCCAGCCCGCTCCCACGCCCTGTACGATGCGGCCGCCGACGAAGACGTCGAGGCCGCCCGCGATCGCGCTCATCAGGCAGCCGAGGGAATAGGTCACGCCGGCCAAGACCATCGCCGGTTTCAGGCCAAGACGCTCCGAAAGACGCCCGGCGCTCGCTCCTGCAACGATCGCGCCAGTGAGATAGCCCGCCACGGCCAGACCAAACCCAGCGAACGCGTGGATATCGCGCGCGACGCTGGGCATGAGCGTCGCCGTGACGAGGGTGTCGGCCGCGTTCAGCCATACTCCCAGCAGAACCAGCAAGGCGCGCGCGAGGAACGCTGGCGAGAGCACCTCGCCCCAGCCGACTCGCGCGTCTGCAGGGGGCATCATGGACGGATCGAGGACCAGCGCCGCAGCGAGAGCGGCAGCGCCATGCTCGTCAGATTGTTGCGCCCCCATCGACGACCACTGCCTGGCCGGTCATCCACGACCCGGCCTTCGAGGCCAGGAAAACCGCCGCGCCCGCAATGTCGTCAGGTTCGCCAAGGCGACGCAACGGCGTGGTCGAACTCGAGCGCTTTTCCGCCTCGGGCGTGTCCCACAGCGCCCGGGCGAAGTCTGTCTTCACCAGGCCCGGCGCAATGCAATTGACCCGGATGTTGTGGGGCGACAGTTCGTGCGCGAGGTTGCGGGCGAGCTGGAAGTCCGCAGCTTTGGAGATGTTGTAGGCTCCGATCACGGCATTACCGCGCAGTCCGCCAACTGAAGAAACGATAATGATCGCCCCGTCGTGGCGTTCTTTCATCTCGGGCGCAACCATGTGAATCAACCAGTGATTGGAGATGATGTTGTTGTCGAGAATCTTGCGAAAGGCGTCATCGGTGATGCCGCTCATCGGCCCGTAGTAGGGGTTAGACGCGGCGTTGCAGACCAGGATGTCGATCTGGCCAAATGCCTTGCGCGTCTCATCGACGAGCCGCTGCAGGTCCTCCTTGGAAGAGATGTTCGCCGGCGCCGCGATCGCTGCCCCCGGGTGCTTCTCGTTGATCGCATTGGCGACCTCCTCGCACGGTCCGGGCTTGCGCGAGGAGATGACGACCTTCGCGCCGTGATCGGCCATGCGCTCGGCCATGGCCTTGCCGATCCCGCGCGAGGATCCGGTGATCACGGCGACCTTCCCCGTGAGATCGAACAGTTCCATGGGCCTCTCCACTTCTTGCACTCTTTGAACCGGCAGCGTGAAATCGCGCGCACCATCGTGGGCGACCGACAGCAGGTCAAGGCGAAGCCGAGGGACTTGCGGGGAGGGGGTCGCCCCTCTTTAAGCGGGTCATGGCGCGAGACACCGATAGGGACGAGGCGAGCTTCGGCCGGGGCTTCCTGACGGACGCCTGGTATTTCGCCGCGATGTCGCGCGAGGTCCGCCGCGGTCGGCTGCAGCGCCTGGAGATTCTCGGTGAGCCGGTGTTGCTGGGCCGTTCGCCCGACGGCGCGCTCTTCGCGCTTTACGACATCTGCCCGCATCGCGCCGCTCCCTTGTCTGGCGGTCGGTTCGCGCGCGAAGCGGACGGGCGTCCAAGTGTCGAATGCCCCTACCACGGCTGGCGTTTCGGGTCGGACGGCCGCTGCGCGGCGATTCCATCACTGGTCCCCGGTCAGGATCTGGATGTCTCGCGCATCCGCGTTCGGGCCTATCCGATCGCCGAGAGCCAGGGGATGGTCTTCATATTCGTCCCAGGTGGTCGTCGCCGGGAGGTCGAGGCTCCGGTCCCGCCACCTCGGTTTCCCGATATCGCCAACAGCGTTTCGCGGATCGTGGAACGTCGCACCTTCTCGGCCCATATCGATCACGCAATCGTCGGGCTGATGGATCCAGCGCATGGGCCCCACGTCCACCAGCAGTGGTGGTGGCGGTCTCGCCGCTCGGCGCACGAGAAGGCCAAGGACTTCGGCCCGTCCCACGAAGGCTTCACCATGCTTCGGCATGCGCCGTCGTCGAACTCGCGCGCCTACGCGGCCCTAGGCGGCGCGCCCCAGACGGAAATCACCTTCCGGCTCCCCGCATTCCGCTGGGAGCACGTGACCGTTGGCCGAAGGCAGGTGCTGGCGCTCACATGCCTCACGCCCGCCAATGATCGCGAGACGCGGATCTCACAGATCATCTGGTCCGACCATCCCATCATCCGGATCGCCGAGCCGTTCGTTCGGCTCGCCGCACGGCGCTTCCTCGAGCAGGACGGCCGGATGGTGGATCTCCAGAACGAAGGGCTCCGCTACGACCCGTCCCTGATCTGGATCGACGACGCCGACACACAGGCGCGCTGGTACCAGGCCCTGAAGCGGGAATGGCTGGCGAGCCGCCGTGAAGGCCGGGCGTTCGTCAATCCCGTGCAGCCAACGACGCTGCGCTGGACGAGCTGAGATTTCGGGAGCGATGGTGCCACGAGGTCCTTTGCCGACGGACTGCCGGCCTATGCGCACGATCGCCCGCCCTGCCCGCCACCCCGCGACCATCCTGGCCGCGCTGCTCCTGGCGGCGTGTTCCCCACAAGCCGGAAAGAAAGGCGGGACGTTGGTGATTGGCGGGGACCATCGCCTCCCGTCGAGCGCGCTTGATCAGACGATCGGGCGGGGGATTGGCGATCCGACGACCTGCGTCCTGATCGCCGACAAGACGACCGGCAAGGTGCTGTACCAGTATGGGGAGATCTTCAATTGCGTCAGGGCGCTTCCGGCATGCGATCGGCCCGGCGTTCTTTCCGCCAGGCAGGCCCTGGCGTTTGCGACCTTGCCCGACGGCCGGGAGACAAGTTGCAATTCAGTTCCTGACGGGTCCCGAATGGTGGGATGGGCGCAAGGGCCCGTAGGGCCAAAATCGCCAAACCTTGTCTATTCGGCCGTAATGGAAGGCCAGAAGGCGCTGCCAGGCCACGAGATGGCGGCCCGACTTTCGGATGAGTTCCAGAACGCCGGCCTTTGAGCCGGCGGCTTTCCGCGGATGGTTTTGCCGTGGTACGCCCCCCAATCCCTGCGGGGGCCCGTAGCTCAATGGTTAGAGCCGGCCGCTCATAACGGTCTGGTTGCAGGTTCGAGTCCTGCCGGGCCTACCAACTCCCAACTAAGGGGCTGGCTTGTCGCAACTGCCTGATCTGAAACGGCTTCTCAGGCCACGCTGTGCCACTTTAGTGCGCCACCATGGATGAGAACGAGTTCGCGAAAGACCCCGGCCTCTTTCGGGAGCCGATCTCGGACGCCAGGACAAGGTCACCCGGGCCTTGCGGCGAAGTTGGAGGAACTCTCCCGCGCCGAGATCGACGGACTGGTCTGGTCCGAGAGCCACACATCCAGGACGACTACGAGCTGACCGACACGACCCGGTCCATCGATGAGGACCTAAGAGACCTCGCGGTTTAGGCGCCTGCCGAAGGCGACCCGGGGGATGCGTGGCGGATCAGCTCCTCGGTGGAGGCCGGGATGGTCTCTTGTCCGCGCTCTCTGATACCGGACCACGGGCAGGAGTCGTAAATTCGGCGAAGCAGGCTGACTTCGATGCCACGACCCGGCTCGCTCTAGGTCGCCCGCGAGAACCCGAAATCGTCGGCGATCACCGTGACCGGCCCGATCGGGACCTGGCCCGGGCTAGACAGGTTCAGCTTGTGGAAGACGATCTTGTCCCGCCAAACCTTCCGCAGGAAGTCCTCAAAGACGCTGATCGTGAGCTGTTCGCCGGGACACCGACGGTAACCGAAACCGAACGGGGAAAATCCGGCGTGGTCACAGATCGGATGTTCAACCCCATCGATGACCCCAAAGACCGTGCCGAAGCCGCTGTTGGTGATGCTCACTTTGCGCCCGTCCTTGGCGGCGAAGCTGGTGATTTCGAACGGACAGCGGGCAAGCCCAATTTGCCGACAGTGCTCATCGGTGATGTTGGCGCTGGTCGGCACGCTTAAGTATCGCTCAGGATGAAAGGCTTGCGGATCATCTTTCCATTGCACCGGGTTCTGGCTCGTCGGCCCATGGGGCGTGCTGATGTAGCTATGCCACTCAAGCCGAACGCTTATCGAGTCCTGTGGCGACGCACCGAAGAAGCTCGTCCGGCTGCCTTCGACTGAGGAAATGCTTCCGGAGTTCGGCATGATGGTCCGGAACAGTTCCATCACGAACATCTCCAAGGGGGTGTAGGGCGCACCCTTCGCCTGGTCGTAGTCGCCGCTCATCACCTTCTGGAAAGCAGCGCGGACAGCCGGGTCACCGGCGTTTTCGGATAGGCGGGACATGATCCCAAAGATCGTGTTGCCCCATTGGCTGAGCGCCACGAAGTTGTGGAAGCACTCGAAGACGACATCCGCTTTGCTGAAATGCGCCCCATCGCCGGCATTCTTCAGCCAGTAGTAGGCGATCGTCTGCTCCGGATGCGCCACCCGGCCACTTTGGATGTCGCCTAGCCGTTGGTCGATCCAGCCTTTCAGGAAGTCGAGGCGCTCGCGGACCTTGATGTAGTTGTCGTGGGTGATGGGCAGCATCGGGTTGCGATATGCCAGCACCGTGTTGAAGGCTTCGCCGATCTCTCGCACCTTCGCAGGAATAGCGTCTCCCGTCACTCCGAGATGAAGATCCCAATATAGATCGAAATAGTAGTCCAGGTAGTGGCGCATGAATGGCTTGCCGGCAAACTGATCGCCCATCAACCGATCGAAGAACGACCTCACCTTCGATGAATACATTGGGTTATACAGATCCGGCGTCATAGCAGAGAAATATATCCGCTTTCTCAGGTTGTTTTCACCCCGTTTTTCCAAGCCCTGCAGGAACACGGTGACGCCCTCTTGAGGCGTCGGCTGCCAGTCCCGGTAGATTAGTCCCCAGAGATCGAAAGGAAGGGCATTCTCTTTCGTTAGAGTTACGTCGATCATCGGCAATACTGGACGCTCGCCGACGTAAAAGCTGGTCAAGAAAAACGGTATGGCGGCGTAGCGAACGTAGTCAGGATCGAAGTTCTTCGGAATCGTCGCGAGCATACGTTGTAGCGCGTCGGCGATTTGATTAGGAAGTTGCGCGGTCTCTGTGTCGGCGAGCGCGAACCCGGAGGCCGTGAGCGCGCTGGTGGCTACTCCTCCGCCGAGCGCGCCGAACCCGGCGGCGCCGCCTTTCAGCAGGGTGCGACGTTCCATCGTCCCTCTCCTTGGCCTTGGTTAACCAGACGTCTCCCCGGTCACTCGCCAGACCTCCCGACTAGCGCTTCGGCTTTTGCATGCTCGATCAGCGGCGGGAGGCTTGGCGGTCACCGTGAAACCCCGCCTGTCGGTTCTCGTCGGCATACGGACTGGACTCCGCGATGAATCTTCCGGCAGCGCACGCCAAAGCGAAACCCGGTCAAACCCCGAGACTGCAGGGCGCCCAAGTGGGTCAGCAGTCTCGGGGTTTGATCGGGTGTCGCTGTTATGCGCCAGGTCAGTCCGCAGAACGCGCCGGTCTCGACAGTCTCCACCCGGCGCTCGCAAGGGACGCCCTGAAGCCATTCATAAAATTGGATGGTGAGCTCAAGGACCCAGATCGGAGGCGATCGGTGCGGCTTCGGCCTGGGGTGGCAGCCGATATGCCGTCCTGCCGAGCCTACCAGCCCTTCGCGCCTTCAGCGATTAGGCTCGGCGAGCCAGCCAACGTGAGCGAAGACCGGGCGCTGCGACCCAGGGCATCCTGCCCGTCTTGGGCAGAGCAGGCATGACTCAGTCCGCCGTCGCTGCCGACGAGTCTCGCCAGATCAAACCGTCGGCGTTGCAAACCCATCGACCCAGGCGCCGATAGTCCTTGCCGTCGACGAGCTTGCCGAATGGCAGCAGCTCTGTCACCGCGCCCTCGACGTACTGGTAGTCTTCGCCTCGCGCACGCCGCGCGAAGTCGAGCAACTCGGTCTGCGCCCAATTGATGGCGGCGTTGTCATCCGCAAGTCGGTTCTTGAGCGGCGCCAGTCGATTGCCGGGCGTGGCGTTCAGGCGACGCTTCGAAGACGCGTGGCGGAGGTCGAGATTGTAGGTCTTCATGATCGCAGTCTGACGAAGTGTGTGGTCCAGCTCTTGGCGAGGCGGCGGCGTTTTTGCCTCAACGCGCCGTCGATGCAGCGCCGCCGTGCGGTTTGCGGCAAGGTCGCGGGTAGGATCGACGCCCATTCCGAACCACGGAGACGTTCCGGTCGCCATCGGTCCTCCTCACGAGGTCTCGCTTGGCGCTTAGATGCTGCGCTGCAGCATTGCCTTCAACCAGTTCCGGGGTCGCAACGGATATTTTTTTGAGCCCCGGGCGACCCGCGCTATGTGACGACTGATGGCCGAGACGTTTTCACCCGCTCAACTGCCGCACGAAAAGGCGGCCCGCTACGCCAGCCTGGCTGAGGAAATCAGCGCAGTCCTCGAGGGCGAGTCCGATCCGGTGACGCGGATGGCGACGGTCTCCTCGATGCTGGCGGCGGCGTTCCCTCAATTCCTTTGGACAGGCTTCTATCGCGTCGATCCCCGACGGCCCGACGAACTCATCGTGGGACCGTATCAAGGCAGCCTGGGCTGTCTTCGGATCGCCTTTGGCCGCGGCGTGTGCGGGACGTCAGCCGCTAAGCGGCAGGTGCTGATCGTACCGGACGTGGACGCATTCGAGGGCCACATCGCCTGCGATAGCCGTTCGCGAAGCGAGATCGTCCTTCCGGTGCTCGACGAGGAGGGCGACCTGCTTGGGGTGCTCGATGTCGACAGCGCAGAGCTCGCGGCGTTCGATGAAACCGACTCGAGCGGACTGCAGGCTATCCTCAACGCCATCTTCAGGCGCTCGAACGGGTGAACGGCGAAAGCCGCCTTCCGCATCCGACGGACCGCAGGCGGCGAGGTTCGGAATATCTTCCCCGATCACCTTCGGTCCACATGGTCGGATCGCTCGCTATCAGCTCATTGGAGACGGGGCGGAGCTTCTCCGAGAATCGCTGAAACGAAGACATCTAAAATAATCACCGTGTTCGGAAAGGATATGTCGGGCTCACGTCATAAAAGATTTAACCAATCAGCTTAGCGCGAGAATGCTCACGCGAGGGCCTGGATGTGAACGACGTGTCGCGATCCCTTCATCTCAGAGCGGTCTTCATCTCCGACGTCCATCTGGGCGCGAGGGCGTGTCAAGCGGAGAAGCTCGTCGAGTTTCTCCGTAATCTGAGCTGTGATCGGCTTTTCCTGGTGGGTGACATCGTCGACGGCTGGAAGATGAAGGGGGGCTGGCGCTGGCCGCCGTCGCATCATGACGTTCTGCACCAGTTGCTTCGGCTCGCCCGCCAAGGCGCAACGCTGACCTACATCCCTGGCAATCACGACGACCGCGTGCGGGATTTTTGCGGCATCGAAATCGCCGGTGTTCGCGTCGAGCGAGAGGCCGTCCACGAAACGGCTGACGGTCGCCGCTTCCTCGTCACACATGGCGATGAGTTCGACACGCTCTCGAGAAAGCCGGCATGGCAGGCAATGGCCGGAGACCTCGGCTACAAGGCGCTGCTGGGTTTGAACACAGCCATCCTTCGTTTTCGGACACGGCTCGCCCTTCCCTACTGGAGCCTCTCGGCTCACATGAAGTCGAAGCTTCGCAGCGTTCGCACGTTCATCGAGCGCTTCGAGGAAGCTGCGGCCGAGGGCGCCCGCCGGCAGGGATTTGACGGAGTGATCTGCGGGCACATTCATCAATCGGGGATGCGCCAGATCGGAGGGGTTCTCTACGCCAACGATGGCGACTGGGTTGAGAGCTGCACCGTTCTGGTGGAGCATGGCGACGGGCGTCTTGAAATCGTCGATTGGGCGGCGCGCACGTCTTCGTCCATGATACAGCAAGGCGGCCGCGCAAATCGCGTCGCGAAACCTGTCCTGGAACCTGCCCCCGCCTGATGAGAGTCCTTCTGGCCACCGACGCCTGGGAGCCCCAAGTCAACGGCGTCGTGCGAACGCTGACCCGGGTCATGGCCGAGCTGAAGGAGATGGGGGAAGAGGTCGAGGTCATCAGCCCCGACCAGTTCCCGACCTTTCCGATGCCGACCTACCCGGAAATCAAGCTGGCGGTCGGCGCCTATGAGAGGGTTCAGGAGCGCTTCAAGGCCTTTGAGCCGGAGGCCATCCATATAGCCACCGAGGGACCGATCGGTCTGGCCGCGCGCCGCATCTGCCTTGAGTGGAAGCTTCCGTTCACAACGAGCTACCACACGAGATTTCCCGAATACGTGTCGGCGCGGCTCCCAGTCCCCTTGGCGGCTGGCTACGCGTACATGCGGTGGTTCCATCGACCTTCTGGTCGTCTGATGGTGGCCACACCGACGATGCGGGACGAGCTGGATGCGCATGGGTTCCGCAATATCTCTCTGTGGGCGAAGGGCCTCGATACGGATCTGTTCAGGCCACGGCGCGTGGGCGATCCGGACGTTTTCGAAGGATTGCCCCGACCGGTCTGGCTGAATGTCGGTCGCGTCGCGGTCGAGAAGAATATCGAAGCCTTTGTTGGTCTGGATCTTTCGGGGACCAAGGTCGTGGTGGGCGACGGGCCGCAGCGAGAGGAGCTGCAGGCAAAGTTTCCCGACGTCAGATTCGTCGGCGTCAAGTTTGGAGCCGAGCTGGCCGCCCACTATGCGTGCGCCGACGTGTTCGTCTTTCCCTCCCTTACGGACACGTTTGGCCTGGTCATCCTCGAGGCCTGGGGAGCGGGAACTCCGGTCGCAGCCTTTCCTGCGCCAGGACCGATCGACATCATTCCGGGCACCGGCGCGGGGGTGCTCGCCGCGTCTCGGGATCGAGGCCTGGAAGAGGCGTGCCTGGCCGCTCTTGAAATTGATCGGGCCCAGGTCAGGCAGGTTGCGTTGCAATACTCCTGGCGAGCCTGCGCAGAGGAATTCCTGCGGCTGCTCCAGCCCTATCCCGAACCCGAAAAGAGCCGTTTCTGGAGGAGGTTGCGTCGTCTGGCGCGCCTTCGGCGAAGAGCTCCGCCGGCAAGTCGCGCGTCGGCGGCCTGAACGCGGGGCAGTCGGTCCAACGCAGGCACAACCGCCGGTACGCTGTGGTGCGGCAACTGACCTCGTTGGCGAATTTACGCTTTACATGTGGGCGTGACGTCCCTATGTGGCGCGCTCCGGCGGACCCGACGTCCATCAGACACCGCTGCTAACGCCGGTCTGGGTTAACAATCTGCAGGGGGTTACGTGAGTTGCACACGTACCATTCGCCCCTGGACCTGGTCCGTGAGCGGTCGCCGGAACGTCCAGTCGCACTCGTGCGGCCGGGCTCCGTCGAGCTAGCGGCGCGCTGGTTCAGCCAAAACTTCAAGGGTGACGTCCTCTATGCGGTGAAGGCGAACCCTTCGCCGTGGGTCATCGGTCAGGTCCTGAGTGGAGGCGTCCGTCGTTTCGACGTGGCGTCCGTGCCGGAGATCGAGCTCGTACGGACGAATGCGCCGGATGCGCGCGTGGCCTTCATGCACCCGGTCAAAAGCCGGCAGGCGATCGCTGCGGCATATTCCGACTTCGGCGTCCGCACGTTTGCGATCGACAGCGAGGCAGAGCTGGCGAAGATCCTGGAGGTTACCGGCGGCGCCCGTGATCTCGAGCTCATCGTCCGTCTTGCGGTCGAGGCGCCAGGGGCTGCGTACGCCCTGTCCGGCAAGTTCGGCGTGTCGGTCTCCGACGCGCCCGACCTGCTGCTCGCCGCCCGTCGATCGACGCAAGACATCATGGGCGTGAGCTTTCACGTCGGCAGCCAGTGCATGCGGCCATCCGCCTACCAGGCGGCGATGGCGCAAGCGTCGCGGGCGCTCGTGAGGGCAGGGGTCCTCGCTGACGTTGTCGACGTCGGCGGCGGCTTCCCGTCCATCTATCCCGGAATGGACCCTCCCGATCTGGATGAGTACCTCGCGGCCATCGATCGCGGGTTTTCCGAGATGATGGTGCACGAGACGACCGAGCTCTGGTGCGAGCCAGGTCGCGCCCTCGTCGCCGAGGGTACGTCGCTCCTGACCCGCGTAGAGCTTCGGAAAGGGGACGCCCTCTATCTGAACGATGGAGCTTACGGCTCCCTGTTCGACGCGGCTCACGCCAAGTGGCCATTCCCCGCCAAGCTCGTGCGGTCGGATGGTCCATCCGGCGCTCCGCTGAGGGCCTTCCAGTTCTACGGCCCTACGTGCGACTCGCTCGATCACATGCCCGGTCCGTTCCGCCTTCCGGAGGATGTTCGGGAAGGCGATTTCATCGAGATCGGGATGCTGGGCGCCTACGGCGTGGCGATGGCGACGCGGTTCAACGGATTCGGGGATCTCGAGACCGTCGAGGTCGCGGACCCACCGATGGCGTCCATGTTCGGCCTGGCGCCTCGCTCGATCCCGGCTGCGAAGCCGGAGACCGACTCGGTCGTCAGACTACCTCGGGCGCGCACACGGCGCCGGCGTCGTCGTTGATCCTCGGGCGCTCAATCGGAGCGCCCGCCACCTTTCCGATGCCGCCCGGCCGGGTCGCCGTGGACGGCTGATCCTCACGTTCGCCCAAAGGAGGGGCAGAGATGACCGCGCCTGCGACTAACGCCAAGGCCGAATTGCTGGCGACCACCGTCGAACACGTGGACATCGCCGCCTATGACGCGCGGCCCGTCATCGACGCCATGCGAAAGATGAGTTTCGCGTCGCGCGATACCGCGCGGGCGGCCGACATCCTCAGCATGGCCATCGAGGACCCGGCCTGTTCGGTCTGGTTGACGCTTGCGGGCTCGACCAGCGCCGGGGGCTGCATGCACGTCTACCGGGACATGCTCCGATACGGCATGGCCGACGTCGTCGTCGCCACCGGCGCGTCGATCATCGACATGGATTTCTTCGAGGCGCTTGGCTTTCGGCATTACCAGGCCAAGGGTGGTGTCGACGACCGCGACCTGCGCGCGCTGTACATCGATCGCATCTACGACACCTACATCGACGAAGAGGAACTTCAGGCCTGCGATCACGCGATCAAGGAAATTGCGGATTCGCTCGAAGCACGACCCTACTCGTCGCGCGAATTCATCCATGAGATCGGGCGATGGCTCTCCGCAGGGAATGCGAAAAAGCCCGGCAGTCTTGTTCAGACCGCCTTCGAGGAGGGCTGTCCGATCTTCTGCCCCGCATTCACTGACAGTTCCGCCGGCTTTGGCCTCGTCAAACATCAGGCCGAGCGGATCAAGGCCCGACGGCCTTACATGACGATCGACTCGGTGGCGGACTTCCGGGAACTGACGGATATCAAGATCGAGGCCGGGACCACGGGCCTCTTCATGGTAGGCGGCGGCGTACCGAAGAATTTCGCCCAGGATACGGTGGTTTGCGCCGAGATCCTGGGAATAGAAGCCGACATGCACAAGTATGCGGTCCAGATCACTGTCGCTGACGTACGTGATGGGGCGTGTTCGTCTTCCACGCTCAAGGAAGCCTGCTCCTGGGGCAAGGTCGACGTCACCCACGAGCAGATGGTGTTTGCCGAGGCGACGACTGTCGCGCCCTTGATCCTCTCCGACGCCTACCATCGCGGAGGTTGGCGCACACGGAGCAAGCGCCGCTACGCCAGCCTCTTCAACCGGGGGCCTCAGCCAAATTCCTGATCCCGTTCCACGATTCCGGGGGTTGAGGCCCGCGAGTTTCCTTGTCAGTTAGAGGAACCCGAGCGCGTTGCGCAAAAGTGGATCCTGGTTTTGCGTGTAGAACGCGCTCAAACTTTTGAAGCTAGAGCACGTTCATCCCGTTCAGGCGATTCCGCCTGAGCGGGACGTGCTCTAGCGGCGGGAGGCGGAGCGCATGCGGTTCGGGTTGGGTGTGGCGACGAGCCTTTGCGTCGTGGGCGCGTTGTCCGCCGTTGCATTGGCCCAGGCTCCCCCTGGCGGCGGATATCTCGCCGGCCATGAGCCCGATACGGTCGCGGTCGTGCCCCAGGCGCCCGCACCCGGTTCGGCGCGAGATCTCGAGGATCGGGCCGTCTTCAAGGCGACCCGCGCCCTCGATGGGTCTCCTCGATGGGCCTTGGCGCAAAACGACGTCGACCTGAGGATGCCTTCGATCCTGCACGACTTCAGTTGCGCCGCCGGCGTGACCCTGACCGAGCAGGACGCCCCAGCGCTCATAGCAATCCTCAGGAAGCTCTATCCCGATCTTCAGTCCGCCTATGGCGGCCCTAAGGACCTGTATCGCCGGCCACGTCCCTATCTGCGCGACGCCGGGCCGATCTGCACGCCGCGGTCCAAGGCGCTGGACGAAAGCTTCGACTATCCGTCGGGCCACGCGACGTTCGCCTGGACCTATGGACTGATACTCGCGGAGATGCTTCCCGATCGCGCCGGGCCGATCCTGCAGCGGGCGCGCGCCTTCGGTGAGAGTCGGGCGGTCTGCGGAGTCCATAGCGCGAGCGCCGTGACTGAGGCGCGCACCGCGGCCGCCACGCTGTTCGCCGCCCTGCAGGCGTCGCCAGCCTTCCAGGAGGACCTTCGATCCGCCCGCGCTGAGTTGGCGGCGATTCGCGAAACGCCAGAGCCTGGTCAGTGCCGCGCGGAAGAGGCGCTGACCGCACGGACGCCCTGGTGAACACCGTCGCCTCGACCGTCCCCGGGGTGGAGGTCTGGCGCGGCGGGGTCAACGCCTGGGAATGCGACCACATGGGGCACATGAATGTGCGCTTCTACGTCGCCCGGGCGATGGAAGGCCTTGTTGGGCTTGCAGGCGAAGTCGGGCTCGCCAACGCGTTCAGTCGAAGAGCGGCGAGCACCTTGCTGGTCAAGGACCAGCACATCCGCTTTATGCGGGAGGCGAGACCGCCTGCCGCGCTCCATATGACGGCTGGGGTGATCGAAGTTTCGGACGCAGAGGCTCGCATCCTCCAACTCCTTGTTCACTCGACGACTGGGGAGCTGGCCGCCAGTTTCCAGACCGTCGTCGCGCACGTGACCGTCAACGAGCTCCGTCCCTTCCCGTGGTCGGCCAGGAGCCTGCAAGGTCTTGAAGCGCTGAAGGTGCAGACGCCCTCGTTCGCCGAACCACGAAGTCTGAGCCTTACCGGAGGCGCCGGCGAGGGATCGATGGCGGCCGCGAACGCCCTGGGCCTGGCGCCGATTGCGGTCGGAACCGTAGGCGCCCAGGACTGCGACGTGTTTGGTCGCATGAGACCGGAAGTCCTTGTCGGGAGGATATCCGATGGGATCCCCGCCCTGCGCAGCCGACTGGATGGCGACAATCCGAGTGCGTCCGGAGGAAAGCGTGTCGGCGGCGCCGTGCTCGAGTACCGGATCGCCTACCTGGGCTGGCCGGAGGCGGGTGCGCGCCTGGTCGTTCGCTCAGGCCTTGCGGGAGTCGACGAGAGGACGCAGCGCTTTGTCCATTGGATCCTTGATCCGGCGACTGGCCGGCCCTGGGGGTCAGCCGTGGCTGTCGCCGCAGATCTCGATCTGGAAGATCGAAAGATCGTCCCCTTCTCTCAACAGAGGCGATCTCATCTCGAGGCGCAGGTGATCCGCGGCCTCCAATTCTGAGCACTCACTCGCCTGCGAGGAGCGCTTCCGGGAGGCCGTCCATCATTAGGTTCGGCCGGTCCATCGGCAGGAAGCGCGTCGTCCCAGCCCCTTCGGACTACTTCTTTTCCGACGAAGCGCCCGGGCTTGTGGCCATCTCGATGAGGGCGGCGATGCGGTCGGTGGAGTCGGCGACCTGACCCAGCATTTGCAGCGGTGAGGCGCCCGGACGGACAGCTGCAACCACGCGGTTGGCGGCGTTCTGCGCCACCTGGACCGCCGCCTTCTGCGCGACGACGTAACGCGACGCTTGGCCATCCTGATAGATGAAGCCATAGGTGGGGTACGTCGTGGAGCCCAGGTCTCGCGAGGGGTCGTACCACACCTTCACGAGGCTCCAGTCACCGGCCGGCGACACGTCGATGACCGTGACGTTGTTCTCGATCTGACCCCTCGAGCCGTCGATGGGGGACCAGTTCGCGTGGGTGATCTGAATGATCCGATCGGTGATGACCTGGCTGACGACCGCTACGTGACCCAGCCGCATCCGTCCCGTCGGCTTGAAGCAGAGCACCGCCCCAAGCTTAGGCTTGAACCCTGTTTGATAGCGGCCCAAAGCTTGGTTCCACCACGTGTAGGCGTCACCAAAAATCTGGATTCCCGACATTAGTCGGGCGAACGGAACGCATTCCCAGTAGGACTCGGCCGCCGCGTTCATCGGACCCATGCAGAGCACAATGGCTGCCGCCAATGAACTGATGATGGGTCTTACGCGTATCGCCATACTGATGGATCTCTCCCCCGCTGGAGCAGGGTCCTGCGTAACCGTGCCGGGGAGGGATGAAAAGACCGTTTACTCCGGCCGAGAGCGCGCTTTTGCGCCGCAGTGTGGCCAAAGCGCAGCTTCCTCGCGACCTGTACGAGGCTAACGTTTTTCATGCTGAGACTGGCTTAGTGTCCCTGAAGTGCAGATTTTTTGTGAAAGTATTCTGTATTATCGACTCCAATGGAGATGGCTGCTCTAAATACCGTTTCATAAACCTAATAATGCGAAAACGGATTTAGAGGTATATGGTCTCAAATTTTGGGTTATGACGTGACTTCCTGCGGGATATGTCGAATAATGTCCGATGTCGTCCAATCCAATGCTAAGATATGACATTGAAATCAAATTTTCTTGATTGATCGTAAGGCGCACGCGGTGCATCGCTACTGCGACGATCCGTCGCTCGATTGTTCCGGAATACTCACAGTTTTGCGGGGCCTCCGCCGCTCCGGATCCGCCTGTAGGCGCCATTGAGCAGCTCGACGAAGAGCGAGAAGGCGATGGCGAAATAAACGTAGCCGCGCGGAATGTGGAACCCGATTCCATCCGCGACCAGCGCAACCCCGACCAGGAGGATGAAGGCGAATGCGAGCATCCTCATGGTTGGGCGGCCGTGGATGAAATTCTCGACCGGCGCGGCCGCTCGCAGCATCACCAGGGTCGACGCGACGACGGCGGCGATCATCACCCAGAGATCGTTGGTCATCCCCACGGCGGTAACGACGCTGTCGATCGAAAAGACGATGTTGATCAGGCCGATCTGCCCCACGACGCCCAGGAAGGACGCCCCCCGCGTTCCGGTTGGGTCCGCGGCGCGCTTCTGGGGCGCTTCAAGCTCGTCGTGGATCTCGACGGTTCCTTTGGTCAGGAGAAAGAGCCCGCCGCTGATCAGCACGAGGTCCTTCACCGTGATCGGTCTGCCGAGGACCGCGAAGATGACGATGTCGATGTTCGCGACCCATACCAGCGAGGCGAGCATCAGGATGCGTAGCGCCATCGCCAGGATCAGGCCCAACAGTCGGCCTCGACTGCGCCGCTCGGGCGAAAGGCGCTGCACGGCGAGCGCCAGAAAGACGATGTTGTCGATCCCCAGGATGATCTCGAGAAAGGTGAGGGTTGCGAGAGAGGCCAGCGTCTCGCCGCTCAGGAAGCTGGGCATCGGGATTGCCTTGACCTTACCGTCAATCGCCAAACACTACGCGATCCTGCCAATTCGCCCTCGGTGCGTCAGAGGAAGTTGTACGGATCGACGTCGATATCGATCCTCACCGAACTTGGCGGGGGTCGCCGCGAACGCCAGGCGAGCAGGAATGACTGAATATCGACGGATCGCGCCGCCCTGACGAGGATCCGTTTGCGCCGGCGCCCGCGCACCACCGCCAGCGGTGCGTCGGCGGGCCCGAAGATCGTGACGTCGGGGGCGTTCGGCGCAGCCGAGGCGAAAGCGCGCGCGAAATCCTCGAGAACGTCGGGCCGATGGCTGGAGAGGATCACCGCTGCGAGCCTGCCGAAGGGGGGCAGGCCAAGGACCTCGCGCTCCGAGAGCTCGGTCGTCACGAAGCCATCGCGGTCCTGAGCGGCGATGGCCTGCATCACGGCGTGGTCGGGCGACCATGTCTGGATCAAAGCGCGCCCCGCTCGATCGGCTCGTCCCGCGCGCCCCGCCACCTGCGTGAGCAGCTGGAAGGTCCTCTCTGCAGCGCGGAGATCGCCTCCGCGCAGACCGACGTCGGCGTCGACCACGCCCACCAGTGTCAGCTTGGGGAAATTGTGGCCTTTGGCCGCCGACTGGGTGGCGACCATGATGTCGAAGTCGCCCCGCTCCATGGCCTCGATCATCGCCCTCGCGCTGCGCGCGTCCGGCGCGGTGTCCGAAGAGAAGACGGCGATGCGGGCGTCGGGAAACAGCAATCGCGCCTCTTCCTCCACGCGCTCCACCCCAGGTCCGATCGAAACAAGGCTGTCGCGCGCCGCACATGCGGGGCAAAGCTCCGGCCTAGGCATCGAGAAACCGGTGAGGTGGCAGACGAGCCGTCGACTGTAGCGGTGCTCCACGAGCCAGGAGTCGGTGTCCGGCGCCTTCATCCGCTCGCCGCAGGATCGGCAGATCACCAGCGGCGCATAGCCGCGGCGATTGAGAAACAACAACGCCTGCTCTCCTCGGCTCAGTGTGTCCTGGACAGCGGCGACGAGAGGAGGAGAAAGCCACCGGCCGGTCTCCGGAGGCGACGTGCGCAGATCGATGAGGCCAACGTCCGGCAGGCTCGCGGAGCCATGGCGGTCAGCGAGTCGCAGATGCCGGTAGCGCCCGGATCTCGCATTCCACAAGGTCTCGAGGGACGGCGTGGCGGAGGCCAGGACAACAGGCGCCTGCTCGATCTTGCCCCGCGCCACGGCGAGGTCCCGCGCGTGATACACGAAGCCTTCGTCCTGTTTGTAGGATCCGTCATGTTCCTCATCGACGATGAGCAGCCGCAGGTCGGCGAAGGGAAGGAACAGCGCCGAGCGCGCGCCTACCACGATGCGAGCCCGGCCCTTGGCGACGGCTTCCCATGTGTGCCGCCTTTGCGGGCCGGCGACGCCGGAATGCCACTGCGCGGGCGCGGCGCCGAAACGGTCCTGGAAACGTCGAAGGACTGCCTCGGTGAGCGCAATTTCAGGAAGAAGCACGAGCACCTGGGACGTCGGGCTCAGTCGGAGCGCCGTGGCCGCCGCCTCCAGATAGACTTCCGTCTTTCCCGAGCCGGTCACTCCATCCAGTAGCGCGACCCCGAACTTCGCCCCCGAGACCATCGAGCCGATCGCTTCGGCGGCTGCCGCCTGGCTCGCGCTCAACGCCGAAGGCGCGTGATCCGGGTCAAATGTCTCGTTCGGTTCCTCGGCGGTCGCGGCGATGAGGGCGCCAATCCGGATCAGGTCGGCGACCACGCCTGCGGAAACCCCTGATGCTCGCGCCAGCTCAGTTCGGGTCATCGGCGCAGTGGCGGCCGCCAACGCCTTGAGCCTGGTCGGACTTAGGTTCGATGGCGGCTCGCCAGATGGGACGAAGCGCGGCCGCGAGGCGGGTCTTGGCCCACCCAAGCCTCTCAAGGCCAGGGCGAGCGCGGCGCCCGGAGCATCCGCGGCGTAGTCCGACGCCCACCGCGCGAAGGACAGGGCGCGCGGCGGCATCCTGGGGGAGTCGAACCGCCCGATGATGGAGCGGAGCCGGCGATTGCTTCCGGCCGGCGGCTTGAATCCGCACACGACGCCGATGATGGTCCGCGGTCCAAGCGGCGCGACCACGATGTCGCCGACCTCGAGCTCCATTCCGGCGGGCTCGGCATAGTCGTACGCCTCGGGGACCGGCAGGGGCAAAAGCACCTGGGCGATACGACCGGATGTGTCCTGCGGATCAGTCTGGACGTCCATTGTGCTGGTCTTTCCCGCCCGGCGCACCGAACGCAACCCGCTCTTAACCACTGCAGCGCTCTTCATCAGAAGGCCGCGCTTGCAGGGTAGGCATAGCGGGCGATTCGAAACGGAGAGAGTTCTCTTGGCGCTGCGAGCTTCGACTAGCGACGCATCCGAACATGAACCGGTCGAGCCGCTCGACCCCGACGCAATGCGTTCGCTCCTGCGTTCCCATAGTGACTGGCTCAAGGGGGAAACTGAGCTGCTCGCTGAGCTGGGCCTGAGGGAGGATGTCGCCAACCTTGTCGATTTCGGGCCGATCGCCCTTTCTCGTGTAAGCGAAGCGCATCAACGCGAGTCGAGCGAACGGCGCCGATTGGAAGCCGTGGCGCGAGCAAATTATGCTGCGCAGGCGCAGACCCACGCGGCGGTGATCGACCTCCTCGAGGCCGGGTCGCTCCCTGACCTCGCGGCGCGGCTGGACGAGCTTGCCCAAAGCCGTTTTGGCCTGGCGACCGGGGTAATCGCCCTCGAAGGGGACGGCGGGACACCCGACGGGTGGGTCCCCATGGTCGTCGGTCAGGTTGACGCCCTCATCGGCTCTCACCGGCTCTCGAAGCTCGGGCGCTGCCCGACCGCTGTCGGCCTCTTCGGGTCCTTGGGGCCTGAAATTGGCAGCGCGGCCCTCCTTCGTCTGCAGATGTGGAAACCAGTCCGCCAGGGCGTCATCGCGTTCGGGGCTGTGGACCCGTTGGCCTTCAGCGAAGATATGGGCGCCGAACTGGTGACCTTCCTCGCGCGCGTCGTCGAGCGAACCGCCGAGCGATGGCCGTCCCCCTGACTTTCGAGGCAAGTCTGGAAGACTGGCTGGCTCACCTGGCGCTGGAGCGCCGGGCGAGCCCTCGGACGGTCGTCGCCTACCGCGCCTGTGTCGAGTCTTTCGCCCGCTTCATGGTCACGCATCTGGACGGTCCGGTGTCTCCGCAGGCCTTGGCGCGGATCAGCGCCGCCGATTTCCGCGCCTATCTCGCCTTTCGGCGCTCAGAGGATCACATCGCGTCCAGATCCCTCGCTCAGGCCGTTTCGGCCATCCGGGCGTTCTACCGGTATCTGGACTCGAGACACGGCCTCTCGAACGATGACGTCCTGCGCGTGCGCGGGCCCCGGGTCCGTCCAACGGCTCCAAGGCCCGTGTCGGTCGGGGAGGCGCGCGAATTGATCGCCAGCGCCTCGGACCGCCCGGCCCTGCCTTGGGTCGCCTTGCGGGATCGCGCCGTGCTTATCCTGATGTGGGGATGCGGCCTTCGGATCTCGGAGGCCCTGGACGTTCGCGGGCGCGATCTTCCTCTCGCCGATTCACTTCGCGTCACCGGGAAGGGCGGCAAGACGCGGTTCGTCCCGGTGCTCCAGGCGGTCAAGGATGCGATCGCCGCCTACCTTGAAGCGGCCCCCTTTGAAGTGGGTCCGGAAGAGCCCCTGTTCCGAGCAACCCGGGGCGGACCCCTGCGACCGCGGCAAGTGCAGGCTCTGATGCAGGGCCTTCGGCAGACCCTCGGGCTTCCCGAGAGCGCGACCCCCCACGCCTTGCGCCATGCCTTTGCGAGCCACCTGCTGGGCGCCGGGGCGGATCTGCGTTCGATTCAAGAATTGCTGGGTCATGCGTCCTTGAGCACGACCCAGCGCTACACGGCCGTGGACGCCGCGGGTCTCATGCGAGTCTATGCTGGCGCCCATCCAAGGCCGTGAAGCGGCGCCGTCAGGCCTGCATTGTCCAGCCTTCGACGCCCATGGCGGCCTGGCGAAGGGCTTCCGAACGCGTCGGATGGGGATGGCAGGTGCGGGCGACATCCTCTGACGATCCGCCAAATTCCATCGCCACGCAGTATTCGGCGATCAGCTCGCTGACGTCGGGGCCGACCATGTGGACGCCAAGGATCCTGTCCGTCTGCGCATCGGCCAGGATCTTCACGAAGCCTTCGGCCTCGTGGTTGACCTTTGCCCGCGAATTGGCGGTGAAGGGGAACTTGCCGACCTTGTAGGCGACGCCGTCCGCCTTCAACTCCTCTTCGGTGCGCCCGACCGTCGCCACTTCGGGGAAAGTGTAGATCACGTTGGGAATCACGTCGTAGTTCACGTGTCCCGCACGGCCGGCGATGATTTCGATGCAGGCGACAGCCTCATCCTCGGCCTTGTGCGCCAGCATCGGCCCGTACGTGACATCGCCGATCGCCCAGACGCCTTCCGCCGCTGTTCGGAAATGTTTGGTCTCGATGAATCCGCGGCGGTCGGTTGCGAGGCCCACCGACGCTAGTCCCAGGTTCTCGGTGAACGGCCGCCGCCCGATGGCCAGCAGGACATAGTCGGCGGAGATCGTCTCGACCTCGCCCCCCTTGACCGGCTCGAAGGTCACATCGACCCCGTCATTCTTGACCGTCGCGCCGGTTACGCGGGCGCCGAGGCGGAAGGCGATCCCCTGGCGCGTCAACGAACGCTGAAAGGTCTTCGCCGTCTCTTCGTCGACCGCCGGAGTGATCCGATCGAGGAATTCCACCACCGTGACCTTGGCGCCGAGCCGCCGCCAGACGGATCCCAGCTCCAACCCGATCACGCCTGCGCCGATCACGACGAGGTGGCCGGGCGTTTCGGGAAGGTCCAGCGCGCCCGTGGAGTCCACGATCCTCTGCTGGTCCACGGTCACGCCAGGCAGAGGCGAGGGTTCGGACCCCGTGGCGATCACGACGTGGCGAGTCTCGAGCACGGTTGCGGTCCCGTCTTCCGCGGTGACTTCGACCTTTCCCGGCCCAGCCAAGCTGCCGCGTCCCTTGATCCAGTCCACCTTGTTCTTCTTGAACAGGAACTCGACGCCCTTGGTGAGTTGGCCAACGGACTCGGCCTTCTGCTTCATCATGGCGGGGAGATTGAGCCGCGGCTCAACGTCGATGCCGAAGGCGCCGAAGTCCTCCTTCGCCATCTCGAAGAGTTCGGAGGCGTGGAGCAGGGACTTCGAAGGAATACAGCCGACATTCAGGCACGTGCCGCCGAGGGTGGCGCGCATCTCGACACAGGCTGTCTTCAATCCCAGCTGGCCGGCCCGTATGGCGGCGTTATAGCCGCCCGGGCCTCCGCCGATGATCACCACGTCGTAGCCGGCCATTTCGGTTTCCTGGTTGTTGAGATGCGGGCGGCGGACCGTCCGACGTATCGCGTCAGATCTCGAGCAGCAGTCGCTGCGGATCCTCGATGTGTTCCTTCACCTTCACCAGGAAGGTCACCGCCCCCTGTCCGTCTACGACGCGATGGTCGTAGGAGAGCGCCAGGTACATCATCGGCCGCACGACGATCTGTCCCTTTTCCACCACGGGTCGATCCTGGATCTTATGCATCCCCAGCACCCCCGACTGCGGCGCGTTGAGGATCGGCGTGGACATCAGCGATCCGTACACGCCTCCGTTGGAGATGGTGAAAGTGCCGCCCTGAAGGTCGTCGAGGGCAAGGGCGCCGTCACGGGCCTTCTTGCCCAGGTTTGTGATCTCGCGCTCGACGTCCGCGATCGACATCGTGTCAGCGTCCCGGACCACGGGAACCACCAAGCCACGCTCGGTGCCCACGGCGACGCCGACGTCATAGTGGTTCTTGTAGATCAGGTCGGTTCCGTCGATCTCCGCATTGACCGCCGGCACCTCCTTGAGCGCCGCAATGCAGGCTTTGACGAAGAAGCCCATGAAGCCGAGACGCACGCCGTGGCGCTTTTCGAACGCGTCCTTGTACTGATTGCGCAGCGCCATCACCGCGCTCATGTCGACCTCGTTGAAGGTCGTGAGCATGGCCGCGGTCTGCTGAGCCTCCTTCAGGCGCCGCGCGATGGTCTGGCGCAGTCGTGTCATCGGCACGCGCTCCTCGCGTTCGGCCACGGCCCGCACCGGGCGCGCGACGACAGGGGCAGGCGAAGGTGCGACCGAGGCGACAGCGATGGGCTGCGTCGCCCGCGCCTGGACCACGGCCAGCACGTCACCCTTGGTCAGACGGCCATCCTTGCCCGTTCCTCCGATGACGGACGGATCGAGCTGGTTCTCTTCCACGATCCTGCGCACCGCCGGCGACAGGGGAACCTCCGGGGCGGCATTGGCGGGCGCGGCGACTGGAGGAGTTGCTGCGGAAGGGGCAGGCGCAGGTTTCGCGACCGCCGGTTCCGGCGCCTTTGCCGGCGCGGGAGCAATCGCAGCGCCGGCAGAGCCGACGACGCCCAGGCGTTGGCCGGGGACGACGGTGGCGCCCTCTTCCGCGTCTATCTCAGTAATCACGCCGTCTTCTGGCGCCGCGACCTCCAGGCTCACCTTGTCCGTCTCGAGCTCGACGATGACCTCGTCACGCTTGACCGCCTCGCCGGCGCGCTTGGCCCAGCGGGCGACTGTCGCCTCGGTG